>Ga0209698_10003210_pt1 | contig 18287 bp, 15 predicted proteins | sample LitLauG_LLR_2012_FD_187203 | JGI IMG/M metagenome (GOLD analysis project Ga0209698, IMG submission 187203) | Freshwater sediment microbial communities from Pennsylvania, USA - Little Laurel Run_MetaG_LLR_2012 (SPAdes) (version 2) | ecosystem: Environmental > Aquatic > Freshwater > Creek >...
GCCATAAACAGCGTCGGGAAGTTTCCGAACGTAGAGATTTCCTCGCGAAACTTCTCGATCACCGACTTAAACCACTCGATCGTGAGTTCAGTGAGGGCGAGCATCTCCGGAATACCGTGAAGAATTGCGTCGCGATTGGCGACCGACAGCGGCTCGCTAACTCCACCCGGCACAATCCAAGCCGGGTGAATCCGCTTTCCTCCCAGCCGTTCGATGACCTGCTGGCCAAACTGCCGCAGCCGAATGCCGTTCTTCGCCAGTTCCGGCTTCTTCTGCAGCACGCCAAAGATGTTTCGCTCCTTCGGGTCCGAATCCATTCCCAGCAGGAGGTCGGGCGATGACAGATGGAAGAAACTGAGGGCGTGGGACTGCACGACCTGGGCCAGCCCGAATATGCGCCGCAGTTTCTCCGCCGTGGGCGGAATCCGTACAGCCAGCAGCGCATCGCATGCTTTTGCTGAAGCGATCAGGTGGCTCACCGGGCAGATGCCGCAGATTCGCGCCATCAAAGACGGCATCTCGGAGAACGGCCGCCCCTCGCAGAACTTTTCAAATCCGCGGAACTGCGTGATATGAAGATGGGCATCTTCAACCCTGCCGTCTTCGTTCAAGTGCAGGGTGATTTTCGAATGTCCTTCAATGCGCGTGACCGGATCGATAACGATCGTTTTGCGTGCCGTTTCTGCCACTTGTTCTACACTCCAAATCTGGTTCTTGCGCTTAGCTCCGGCTTCCGTCCTTCCAACAGCTCCGTCACGCAATAGAAAATCGTATCCGCCGAGGGCGGACATCCGGGGACGAAAACGTCGACCGGCACTACCTCGTGAATCGGCCTCGACTGAGCGAGCAACGGGGGTACTACCTGGTTCGGCACCATCGGGTTCAGAGCCACGTTCTCTTCATACGCCCGGGCATACACCGCCGTGGTGCCAAATGGATTCCTCATGCCGGGAACATTCGCCGTCACCGCACAGTCCCCCAGCGAAACCAGTATTTTTGTCTTCCGGCGCACCATCTGGATCTTGTGGAGATCTTCCTCGCTGCTCACAGCGCCCTCAACGAGAGCGATATCCACGTTGTCGGGAAATTCCTTGGCGTCCACCAGCGGGCTGTATACGAGCTCTGCTTTCTCGGCGACCAGAAGCAAGCGCTCATCCATATCCAGAAACGACATGTGGCAACCCGAACAGCCATCCAGCCAAACCGTGGCCAACCGCGCCTTGCTCACTCCTCTTCCTCCCGCATCAACGTCAGGTACGGCAGGAATTGCCGCCGCTTGAGCATTTCCGCCACCGACCGCCCCTTCTCCGACAGCGCTCCCGTGGGACACACGTGCACGCACTTACCGCAACCAGTACAAGTCTCCGATTCACCCCAGGGCTGGTTCAGATCCGTAATCACCTGCGCGTCGATGCCGCGGCCCATCACGTCCCAGGTATGCGCGCCTTCAATCTCTCCACACACCCGCACGCACCGCGTGCACAGGATGCAGCGGTTGTGATCGACCAGAAAACGTTCGTGGGAACCGTCCACTTCCATCTTGGGATAGCGGTACGGAAACTGTACGTGCGTGATCTCGAGCTTCTGCGCCAGAGTCTGCATTTCGCAATGGCCGTTCGAAACGCAGACCGAGCAGACGTGGTTTCGTTCGGTGAAAAGGAGCTCCAGGATCGCCCGCCGGTACTTCTCCAGTCTCTCCGACTGGGTCGTAACCTCCATGCCTTCTTCGACGCGCGTCACGCAGGCCGGCAGCAACCGCGAAGTTCCTTTCACTTCCACCAGACACATCCGGCAAGCGCCCACCGTCGACAATCCTTTCAGGGCACAGAGCGTAGGAATAAAAATTCCGTTGTCCCGCGCCACCTGGAGAATGGTTTCATCCTGCAAAGCGCTGACGTCGCGGTCGTCGATCTTCAGCGTCTTGATCGTGGCTGCTCGATTGATGTCCTTCATTCGTTCGCCTGGCTCCCGCACACTCCGGCGGGGCATTTACCGTCTTCGACGTGAGCCTTATATTCTTCCGGAAAGTAGCGCATCGTACTGACCACCGGATTGGGAGCCGACTGCCCCAGTCCGCAAAGGCTCGTGTTCTTCAGCAACTCGCACAGAAACTCAAGCTGCCCGATTTCTTTCGCGGTCGCATCGCGATTCGTGATCCGGTCCAGCAACTGTTTCATCTGGTACGTTCCCACGCGGCAAGGGACGCACTTGCCGCAGGACTCGGTCATGCAGAACTCCATGAAGTAGCGGGCCACGTCCACCATGCAGGAGGACTCGTCCATCACGATCATTCCACCCGAGCCCATGATCGACCCCGCCCGCGCCAGCGACTCGTAATCCACCGGCATGTCGAGGAATTCCGCCGGCAAGCAGCCTCCCGAGGGACCACCGGTCTGCACCGCCTTGAACTTGCGCCCTTCGGGAATCCCGCCACCAATCTCAAAAACGATTTCGCGCAGGGTGATGCCCATCGGCACTTCGACCAGACCGGTATTACGGATACGCCCGGCTAGTGCGAAGACTTTTGCTCCTTTGCTCTTCTCCGTGCCGATCTTGGCGTACCAGTCTCCCCCGTTCCGAATGATGGGAGGAATGTTGGCGAAGGTTTCGACGTTGTTGATCAGCGTGGGCTCGCCGAAGAGCCCCTCCTGCGCAGGATAGGGCGGACGCGGACGCGGCGTTCCTCGCTTGCCTTCCACCGATGAGATCAGCGCCGTCTCTTCGCCGCACACGAAAGCTCCCGCGCCCAATCGCAGGTCAACGCGAAAGCTGAATCGCGTGCCGCAGATATTGGTGCCCAACAACCCCAGTCGTTCGGCTTGTCGAATCGCAGTCCGTAGCCTCTTGATGGCCAGCGGATATTCAGCCCGCACATAGATATAACCTTCCGACGCACCGACCGCGTAGCCTGCGATCAACATCCCTTCCAGAACGCGGTGCGGATCGCTCTCGAGCACGCTCCGGTCCATGAATGCGCCCGGGTCTCCTTCGTCGGCGTTGCAGATCACGTATTTCTGCTTCCCGCTGGCTTTGGCGACGGTGCTCCACTTCAACCCCGTGGGATATCCCGCGCCTCCACGGCCACGCAGCCCGCTGCGTACGACCTCATCGATCACTTGCATCGACGTCTTGTCCGTCAACGCGTAGATCAGAGCGCCATAACCGGAGGCGCCGATGTAGTCCTCAATCCGCTCTGGATCGACGATCCCCGAGTTCTCAAGAACAATTTTTTTCTGCCGCTGAAAGAAGGGAACGTTAGTGGGGCACACCAGGCGCTCCACCGGGCCTTTCTCGAGGCCGTCGACAATCTCGACCGCGTCTGCGGCGGTCACGTGCTGGTAGAGCACTCCAGAATCCGTCGAAACCAGCGGTCCCTCCGCACACAGGCCCATGCACCCGACGCCCTTAACCTGGCACTTCTTCTCCATGCTTCGACCGGCAACTTCCTTGTCCAGAGCGTCCTTCACCGACTGGCTCTGGCAGGACATACATCCGGCCGCCATACACACATTGACGGTGCGAGCCACTTCACCTCGCGCCGCAATCTGCTCTTCTACGATTTGTTCGAGTTCCTCAGGAGTCATGAGGCATCCATTTTGCGAGCTGTTCACGCAATTCTTGCGTTGTAACCTTGCCGGCGACATTCTGGTCGTACACCACGGCCGGCGCTAGTCCGCAGGACCCTAAGCAGCGCGCAGTCAGCACCGACACCTTCCCGTTGGGGGTCGTCTCACCCGGCGCAATCCCCAAATTGTGGTGAATCGCTGCCAGCAACTGCGGAGCGCCCTTGATGTAGCAAGCCGTCCCCATACAAACCACGCAAGTGTGCTCACCGGCAGGCTTCAGCGTGAAGAAGTGGTAGAAGGTCGCGACCCCGTACGCGCGGCTCAGCGGTACTCGCAGCGCGGTGGCTACATAACGAAGAGCCTGCACGTCCAGATACCCGAAGGCTTCCTGCACCGTATGCAGCGTCTCGATCAGGCCGCGTGACTGATGTCCCACCCGCCGGATGGTGGCATCCACCAGCCGCCAGCGCTTGTCCTGGTTGGGAGGTTGTGATTTGGTCGGATCCGTCCTCGTGATGGTCGTCCCCATCCCCGAGCCTCCTTCGTTAGCGCATCTGGGAGTTTCTTCCGATCCCGGACCGCAACTGGTCAGTCTAGAGAAGTCGGAAAGTCGCGGATGTGATGGCAATCACCTCTGATTGCCAAAATGGGCGCACGAAAGTTTGTAGGAGAAACGTCGTGCCAACTTAAAGGAGAACTTTGATCTTCTCGACGATGTGCGTATCGGCTAACGGATTGATGAGAGGACCTTCTGCGGCTTCGCGCTTCTTCTCGCCGCAATCATCGCCTGCCCGAGGCTGAGACCACCGTCTCCGCACGGCACCTCGCGGTGAGTAAAAACTTCAAACCCAGACTCCACAAGACCACGCCCGAGATGCTCGAATAGATAACGGTTTTGCAGAGTACCTCCACTCAGGCAGCCCCGCGTCAGAGACTCTTGCCCACGAATAAGTCCGGCAACCCGCACAAGCACTTTCGCCAGCCCTAGGTGGAATCTGCTGCTGATCCGCGACACTGACTCCTGGCGCAGTAGGTCTGCAATCAGAGCCTCAAACATCGGCTTCGTATTGATGATCCAGGTATCCTCATTCGCCACAAGCTCAAAGGGGTAAGGTTCTGTCGCTTCAGTGCCCTCAATCGCCATTTCCAGCTCGATCGCCGCCTGAGCTTCGTAGTTGACCTGTTGCCTGATCCCCGTGAGGGCCGCCTCCGCATCGAACAAACGCCCGCAACTCGAAGTAAGCGGCGCGTTCACGCCCCGTCGTACCATCTGCAGCAGCAGTTCGACCTTCTGTCCATCCAGTTGCTGGACGAATGGAATTTCGAGCCGCATGAAGTTCGGGCCGAAGTGCTTGTGCAGATACGCCACTGCCATGCGCCAGGGCTCTCGAATGGCGGAGGCCCCGCCCGGCATCGCGACATACTCCAGGTGCGCTGCGCGATGGAAATTCTCATAATCGCAGGTCAACACCTCGCCGCCCCATATGTGGCCATCCGTGCCGTATCCTGTGCCATCGAGTGCCATGCCGATGACTCGCCCTTCCAGTTGATTCTCCGCCATGCAACTCGCAACGTGCGCGTGGTGATGCTGCACTCCCACCAGCTTCACTCCTTCTTGCTGTAGCGCCCATTTTGTCGAGAAATAATCGGGATGCAGATCGTGAGCCACAATCTCTGGCTTGATCTCCAGAATCTTGGTCAAATGCGCGACTGCCTCCTCGAAGAACTCATAGCTCTCCGCGTTCTCGAGGTCTCCCACGTGCTGACTGAGAAAGGCATGTTTCCCCCCGGTCACGCAAATCGTATTTTTCAGTTCCCCGCCCACGGCCAATATCGGCGGCAGATCGTCCTTCAGGAAGACCGGCATCGGGACATATCCGCGCGACCTCCGCACCTGCCTCACCACGCCGGCTGCCCCGCGCACCACCGAGTCGTCGCAGCGCAACAGGATGTCGCGGTTGTGAACCAGGAAATAGTCAGCCAGTCCGCTGAGTCTCTCTACCGCCTCGTCATTTCGAATCGCAATCGGCTCCTCGCTCAAGTTGCCACTTGTCATGACCAGGGCTGTAAAGCCTCCGTCAGCGAGCAGGAGATGCTGCAGCGGCGTGTATGGCAGGAACACACCCAGATAGCGATTACGCGGGGCAACGGCTTCAGCAATCGAAGTCGGCTTCATCCACGGAAGCAACACGATAGGCCGTTGCGGCGAGAGCAGCGCTTCCCTGGCGTACTCTTCGACCTCGCACAGCTCCTCCGCCACTTGCAGGCTCGGCACCATGACCGCAAACGGCTTTTCGACTCGCCTTTTCCTCTCCCGCAAAAGCATCACGGCAGCCACGCTCGTCGCGTCCGCTGCCAGATGAAAGCCTCCCAGGCCCTTCACTGCTACTACCATCCCTGCGTGCAGTCCCGCCGCTGCCTCTGCAACCGGATCGCGGACCGCGATCCTCCGTCCTTTCCGATCCCACAATTCCACTCTCGGACCGCAACTCCAACATGCATTCGGCTGCGCGTGGAACCGGCGATCGCGCGGATCGTCATACTCCTTCTGGCAAACCGTACACATCGGGAACACCGACATGGACGTCCGCGGTCGATCGTAGGGAATGTCGTGAACGATGGTGAATCGCGGGCCGCAGTTGGTGCAGTTGATAAACGGATAGCGAAAGCGCCGGTCCTTAGGGTCCAGCATTTCGCGCAAGCAATAGGGGCAAGTCGCTACATCCGGCGAGATCAGCGTGTGGACGGCTTCACCGCCGCGGCTGGCGAGAATGCGAAACTCGCTCTCACCATTGCATGGGACCTGCTGAATCTTGACATCCGTGATTCGCGAGAGAGGCGGTGCTTCCACCGGCAGGCGTTCTACAAAGTCTTCCACGGAATCGTTCGGGCCTTGCACTTCGATCGTCACGCCGCAGGTGGTGTTGCTGATGTTCCCCACCAGGTGTCGCTCGGTGGCAAGGCGATAGACGTAGGGCCTGAACCCGACGCCCTGCACAATCCCCGCAACTTCAATCTGCCGCCGTACGTCCATCCTGCACCTAAGAGACGGCTTGCACCTTCGCTGCCTGTGCGGCATGTTTCCGGCGCTCCAGCCATGTCAGCCATTCGTGCAGACCGTTCCCCGTGAGGCACGACACTTTGACGATCTCGACTCCCGGATGCACCGTCCGCGCATTCTCGACTGCCTCCTGGATGTCGAACGGCACATAAGGCAGCAGATCCATTTTGTTGATCACCACCAGATCCGACTTGAAGAAGATCGATGGATATTTGAGCGGCTTGTCCTCGCCCTCGGTCACGCTGAGCAGCACGATCTTCGCCGCTTCGCCCAGATCGTAGCTCGCCGGGCACACCAGGTTCCCCACGTTCTCGATGAACAAAATGCCAAGGCCTTCCAGATTCCAATCGGCCAGATGACGTTCGATCATGCGAGCGTCCAGGTGGCACGTGCCCCCGGTCGTGATCTGCTTCACCGGAAAACCGAACCGCTTCAGCCGATTGGCATCGTTCTCGGTTTGAATGTCGCCAGTGAGAACCGCGACCCGCTCGTGACGTGGGAGGCTCGCGAGCGTCCGCTCCAGAAGGCTCGTCTTGCCTGAACCGGGAGAGCTGATGATATTCACGCACAAAATTCCGTGCTCCCGGAACCGCTCCCGCAACTCACCCGCGATGCGGTCGTTTTCGTTAAGAACTTTCTGCTCCAACGGCACTCGGTTCATACTCCTCCACTTCCAGAAATGCCAGATCCAGCTCTTCACCGCCGATGCATGCGGTGCTCAACTCCCCGCACAGCGGACACTGGAAGGCATAATCCTTCACATCGAATTCCTGATTGCAGCTCTTGCAACGATGACGCCGAGGGCGAAACTCAATCTCCAGCGCCAGAGATTCCCACTGTGTTTCTTTGGTCAGCGCTTCAAAGCAGAAACGCAGAGCGTCGGGATCGACCGCGGCCAGTTCCCCGATTCGCACTCCCACCTTGACTGGGCGCGCCCCCGGATAGCGCTGCATCTCTTTCGCGACTGCATCCAGAACCGAGTTGGCGATTCCCATCTCGTGCATATCGCCCTCAGCAGATTCGAGGCAGCTGATCGCCCGCCAGCATGTCGACAATACGAGTCGTGCCGAGCCTCGTGCGCATCGTAACCAGGCTCCTCTTGTCTTCGACCACGGTGCCGATAATCTGCGCGTTCTTTCCTAGCGGATGACGTCGCATCGCTTCGAGAATGGATTCAGCCGCGCTGGGATCGACGATCGCCACCAGCTTGCCCTCATTCGCCACGTAGAGTGGATCAAGGCCCAGCATTTCGCACGCGCCTTCCACTTCACTGCGGATCGGAATCGTGCGCTCCTCCAGTCCAATCCCCACGCCGGAGGTCTGCGCAATCTCATTCAGGGCGCTCGAGACCCCGCCCCGGGTGGGATCGCGCATGCAGCGAATCGTTGTCGATGCATGCAACATATCAGCCACCAGCGTGTGCAGAGCCGCGCTGTCGCTTTGAATCGCGCTTTCGAACTCCAGCCCCTCCCGCTGCGCCAGAATCGCGATGCCGTGTTCGCCAATCGATCCGCTCAGAAGAACCTTGTCTCCGGGACGTGCCTGGCTCGCGGACAACTCCAAACCGTCTGGCACCAGCCCAATTCCGGTTGTGTTGATGAAAAGCTCGTCCCCGCAGCCCTTCTCCACAACTTTTGTGTCCCCAGTCACCACCTCGACGCCGGCATCAGCAGCGGCACGCCGCAAAGACTCCACCACTCGGCGCAGCACGCTCATCGACAATCCTTCTTCAAGGATGAAGCCCGCGCTGAGAAACAACGGCTTGGCTCCGCCCATGGCCAGATCATTCACAGTGCCATGCACCGCGAGCGAGCCGATATCTCCGCCAGGAAAGAAGAGAGGCTTTACCACGAACGAATCGGTCGTGAACGCCAAACGCGAGTTCCCCACTTGCACGATTGCCTGATCGTCCAGCCTTCCCAGCGCTGCGTTCCGGAACGCGGGCAGGAAGATGTCACGGACCAGTTCCGCGCTCAGCGTGCCACCGCTGCCATGCCCGAGAACGATGGTGTCCTTCACCGGAAGCGGGGTGGGGCAACTCAGCTCAGCGATCGTTTTCGTTACCATGATTTGTCCTCAATCCGCCGCCATGTGCCTGCGGTAGTGGTAGTACGCGGCACACGCGCCCTCACTCGAGACCATCGGCGCCCCCAGCGGGTTCTCCGGCGTACAGCGCATGGCAAACGCCGGACAGTCCGTGGGCTTCTTCAGGCCCTGCAGCACCTTCGCGCTGATGCACTCGGCTGGTTCCTCAACCGAGATCTGAGATACGCCGAATATCTTTGCGGCGTCGTAGGCGGCAAACTCTGGTCGAAGTTGCAGACCGCTCTTCGGGATGCTCCCGATGCCACGCCATTTCTGGTCAGCGATCTCGAATACCTCTTTCACTACTTGTTGGGCGGGCAGATTCCCGCGATAGCTCACCGAGCGCGCGTACTGATTTTCAACCACCACCGTTCCCGTCTCGAGCTGCTTCACCAGCATCAGCACCGCCTCGAGCAAATCCACGGGCTCAAAACCGCCCACGACGATGGGCACACGAAAATCCCGCACCAGTGCCTCGTATTCCTCGTAGCCCATCACGGTACACACGTGCCCCGGCGCGATGAATCCCTGCACGCGATTGTCCGGCGAAGCCATCAGTGCTCGGATAGCCGGAGGAACCAGTACGTGCGAGACCAGCAGCGAAAAGTTGTCGAGCCCTTCGCGTCTCGCCTGCCACACCGCCATGGCATTGGCGGGCGCCGTAGTTTCGAATCCAATGGCGAGAAAAACCACCTTGCGTTCCCGATTCGCGCGGGCAATTTTCAGAGCCTCTATCGGCGAATACACGACTCGCACGTCGCCGCCCTGCGCTTTCACGCGGAACAGGTCCGATTGCGACCCCGGCACGCGCAACATGTCGCCGTACGACACAAGGGTGATGTCGTGACGCGAAGCCAGCTCGATCGCCTGATCGATAATTTCAAGTGGTGTGACGCAAACCGGACATCCCGGCCCGTGAACTAGCTCAAGGTTGGAGGGAAGCAATTCGTCCAGGCCATAGCGCATGATGGTGTGGGTCTGGCCGCCACAAATTTCCATCAGCACCCAATGTTTCGTGGCGCGCTGGGTGATCTCCGCCGCCAGGACGCGGGCAATTCGCTCATCGCGGTACTCCTCGATGTATTTCATCGCATACCACCCACGGACTTGCCGGGCCCACCGCGGTCATCAGTCGAAGCGCCTACACTCCGGCGCCGACAAATCCCATTTCGGGAACCACTCTATCGGCACATGTCCAGAGCAGCGGTGATCGACATCACAGGCCACGGTGAGAAACGCACAATTGGGGGGAGGGCGGGGGAGGTCGTTTGCGAAGCTCCCCGAGAAGAACGGAGACCACCAGTTCATCTCACACGTCGGTTTCCACTGGCGGAAGTTCGCCGGCAAGCATTCCCATCTCCTCCAGCAGTTCGTAGGTGCGCTGGGCCTCTTCGGCGTCAAGGCGCGAAATGGCGAAACCGACGTGGACCATGACATAGTCCCCAACCGCGGCTTCGGGAACAAAATCCAGCCGAACCTGGCGTACGATCCCGCCAAACTGCACGCGGCCGATCCGCGCGCCGGCACAATCCACGCTATCCAGAATTTTGCCCGGAATCGCCAGACACATGCGCCACGTCCTCTGGCACCTACCCTATTCCGGTATGTCCGTCCACGCTGTGATGCCGATCACTGCCCGTGGCGCGTCCCGTCCGATGATCGTCATTCACGCGACCGCGGTTTGGCGTCGAAATATAGGGTTTGGGGATCGATTGGCCGAGCGAGGAACGAGAGGAGCGGGGGTGGGCGCACGAATAATCGACGAGACCGCTCTACTTCGGCGTCGCTCCACTACTGGTATCGACTTTCGTCTGCGGTGACGTCGGCGTCTTTTTCGTGTCGACTTGAACCGAGGGAGCACTGCTTTGAATTTTTTTCGTGTCAACCCACACTCCTCCCAAATCACCGTCCGCACCCAAGGATTGAACGGTTCGGCTTTCGCTGCTGGTGTTGCTGGAGGAAGAAGGGCGCACGATGTCAATCGTCCTTTGTGTTGTGCGCAGGCTGTCGCCCGGTGACGCGGCGTTTCGCTGATCCACCTGCTGCTCCGTCGACTCTCCGCCGCCGGGTGCCTTTCGCTGTACCGTCGTCACCCGCTGGTTCAACTGCATGCCGTCCGGGGAACTTCCCGGCAGATCGGCGGAATATTTCTCGACGGTTTGCCGCTTTTCTCCAGTCGCATTCTGCGCCTCACGCGTCACCGTGCGATTCGTCACCGCCAGATTTCCATCGCTGCCCGGCCGCAGGACGCGCTCATCTTTGGTTTTTCCGCCGGCGCCATCATCGGTAACCACACCTTCACGAACCTCGTTGACTTGCCAGCTTCCGTTGCCATCGGGCATCAGCTTGGAGGTTTTGAACTGCGTCGTGCGATCGCCCGTCTTGGTCTCGCGCGATTGCGTGCGCACGCTGGGCGAAAACCCGCCATTAGGATCGGGCGTCAGGACCGTCGTGTTGGTCTCCCGCACCGACGGACTGATCTGCTTCGAGTCTTCCATCTGGCGTTGCACCACCTGCAACCCGCCATTCACGTCAGGGCTCGACGTCGTCCGAATAACCTTCTGCGTACCGCCGGGCAGTGTCCGTGTTTCTTCCTCGGCAACTTGCGTAAGAACCTTCTGTCCGTCGGGTCCCCGGCTATAGGTCCGCCGGATCGTCCTCGTCGTGGTGTCGTTAACCTTCACCGACTCTTGCTCGGTATCGAGGTAGGGCTGATAGCTGCCATCCATGCCCAGGCGCTCCGTCGATTGCTTGTCGACTGTTCGCCCCCCGCTCTCCTTGTGTGACTCCCGCGTTCTGGTTGGATTCAATGTGCCTGTAGGATCGCTCTGCTGGCTCGTCGAACTCGAGGACAGATCGGTATACCCGCCAGATCCGGAACCACTCGCCTGCGCCCACATAAAAGAAGGGACCAGCAACCCAAACGCGATGGTCGGAACAAAGGAATGCCTCATCTGGATACTCCCACTCGTCACATTTTATATCCTTGGGCCTCCACGAATGTATGGCGTGAGAGGCAAGTACGAGTCGCCCAGGATCGCTGTACAAACGAGTACGATTCGTATACAAATTGGCCTCAACACGCGCCGATCAAGGCATCGCGGGCCGGGGGACCAACCGTTGTATTTCAGGCCGAGGACACTTAGCGCCGCACTCGAAGCATTGGCTTCTCGTCCGTCCCAGATTCTCTCCGGCGGAACCGACTTCTTCCCGGCTTTGGGTGACCGCCCTCTCACCACACCCGTGGTTGACATAACCGGCCTTACCGAGTTCAAAGGCATTTCCGTCGATTCCGATCAGGTCTGCATCGGTGGACTGACGACTTGGACCGAGGTCATCACCGCAGCTCTCCCCCGCTGCTTCGACGCGCTAAAGAGGGCCGCGCGAGAAGTCGGATCCGTGCAGATCCAGAACCGCGGCACAGTGGCTGGTAATTTGTGCAACGCCTCGCCCGCAGCCGATGGAGTTCCGCCCCTGCTCGCGCTCGACGCCGAGGTAGAGCTTATTTCGTTGGCAGGAACGCGCCGCATTTCTCTCGCCGACTTCATCGTGGGAAACCGAAGCACGCTTCGCCGTCCCGATGAAATTCTCGCTCACGTCTTTGTTCCCCGCCGGTTGGACAATGCCGCGTCCACTTTCATCAAGCTTGGCGCCCGTCGCTACCTGGTGATTTCGATCAGCATGGTGGCGACCATCGTGGCTGTCGATAAGACTGGCCGCGTAGCCGAAGCTCGGATCGCGGTCGGATCATGTTCGGCAAAAGCTCTACGCCTTCGCGAACTGGAGAATGCCCTGGTCGGCGTCCCTGCAGGCTCTGGACTGGCAGCGGCAGTAGTGCGCGAACACCTCGCCAAGCTCTGCCCAATCGATGACGTGCGCGCCACCGCCGCATACCGCAACGACGCAACTCTGACATTGGTGAAGCGCTCTCTCGACGCCTGTGTGGGAAGTTGCTGATGGCCACAACACCAGACATCGCCGCCCCAGCGCAGGCTGCTCTCAACTTTTCTGTCAACGGCCGAGCGATCAGCGTCTCCACTTCTCCCGCAGCACGACTGTCAACAATCTTGCGCGATAATCTTGGCCTGACGGGAACCAAGATTGGATGCGACGCCGGCGACTGCGGGGCCTGCACAGTTCTGTTGGATGGCGATCCGGTCTGTGCGTGTCTCGTCGCGGTCGGGCAGGCTGAAGGATGCGATGTCACTACAGTGGAAGGTTTGGCTGCGCGGCCTCCTTTGTTTGATCGCGTCCAGAAAAGTTTCCTGTCCCATGGCGCCGCACAGTGTGGAGCGTGTACGCCCGGCATGCTGATCGCAGCAACCGCTCTCCTTGAAAGGAATCCGGCGCCCTCGGAAACCGAAGTGACCGACGCTATCGGTGGCGTGCTCTGCCGATGCACCGGCTATCGCAAGATCATCACGGCGATCCTTGATGCTGGTTCGGGCGATCTCGCCGCACCTTCCCCCGCGGCAGGCGCTGCGGTCGGCGCGCGCCTCGTCCGCCTCGACGGAAAACGCAAAGTCGATGGTAGCGAAATCTTTGGGGCCGATGAAACGCCAGTTCAAACGCTTGTTCTCCGCGCCATCCGGAGTCCTTATCATCGCGCACGCTTTCGCGTTGGGAACCTTGAAGCGTTCAAGGCGTCCCATCCAGGCATCGCAGGGATCTTCACGGCGAAGGATGTTCCCGGAGAGGACTGCTACGGTGTGATTCCTCCTCTTGCGGATCAACCCGTGTTTGCACACGTGGAAGCGCGCTATCGAGGAGAGGCCATTGCGGCTGTGGCCGGTGCCCCCTCGACCATGGAAGCTCTCGATCTCTCGAAGTTTCCGGTCACCTGGGAAGAGTTGCCACCGCTCATGACCATCGATGCCGCCCTGGCCCCCGCCGCACCACGAATTCACGCTCACCGTCCGGACAATGTGCTGGTTCGGGGGCGCGTCGTTTCTGGCGATGTGGAGAAGGCGCTGGCAGAAGCCGATGTCGTCGTCGAAGACGCGTACGAAACCGGCTTTGTCGAGCACGCCTATATCGAACCCGAAGCCGGCTTCGCGCGGCGCATCGGCGATTCAATCGAGGTCCAGGCTTGCACGCAGTCGCCCTACATGGATCGTGCCGACATCGCCAAGATACTTGGCATTCCCCCCGAGGCAGTTCGCATCATTCCGACTGCCGTTGGTGGCGGCTTTGGCTCGAAGCTGGACCTCTCGGTCCAACCTTTTGTGGCCCTGGCAGCCTGGCATCTTCGTCGACCGGTGCGCATGGTGTATTCGCGTAACGAGTCCATTGTCTCGACCACCAAGCGTCATCCTGCGCGTATGCGTGCTCGCGCCGGCGCTACGCGCGACGGTAAACTCCTCGCATTGGATTTCACTGCGGACTTCAACACCGGCGCTTATTCTTCGTGGGGACCAACGGTCGCGGCTCGCGTTCCCGTGCATGCTTCGGGACCCTACCGCGTGCCCCATTACCGCGCTTTGACTCGCGCAGTGCATACGAACAGCGTTCCCGCAGGCGCCTTTCGGGGCTTTGGTGTGCCGCAGGCCGCCATCGCCCAAGAGCAACTGTACGATGACCTCGCCGATCGCCTGAACATCGACAAGCTGGAATTTCGAATTCTTAACGCACTAACCAACGAGTCGCCAACGGTCACAGGGCAAGTCCTTGGCGAAGGTGTCGGCATCCGCGCCTGTTTTGAAGCGTTGCGGCCCAGGTGGCAAGCCGCTCACGCCGAAGCAACGTCGTTCAATGCCAGTGCCAGCGGCCCGCTTCTTCGTGGCGTCGGTGTGGCAGGCATGTGGTATGGATGCGGCAACACTTCCCTGCCCAATCCTTCGACCGTGCGCGTAGGACTGAAGCGCGACGGCAGAATCGCGCTGCACCAAGGTGCGGTGGACATTGGTCAAGGCTCGAACACCATCGTCGCCCAGATTTGCGCCGACGCCCTCGGCGCTCCTATAGACCGCTTCGACCTGCTGTCGGGCGATACTGCCATCACACCTGATTGCGGCAAGACCTCCGCGTCCCGCCAGACATTTGTCACCGGCAAAGCCGCCCACATGGCGGGCACGGACCTTCGTCGCGCCATCCTTCGACTGGCGAATGCCTGTGATTGCGCAGAAATAATCTTTGAAGACGGGCGCGTAATCATCAACGATGGCGACAAGCAGCAAGCGTTCGATCTCGCGAATGTCCCTCTTGATCAGCGCGGCTACGTCTTCACCGGCGAAGCCACCTTTGATCCTCCAACCAGCCCGCTCGACGAAAACGGCCAAGGCAGGCCTTACGCCGTTTTCGGCTTCGGCGCACACATGGCGGAGATCGTCGTGGATCGTGATCTCGGAACTATTCGCGTCCTCAAGGTCACCGCGGCCCACGATGTCGGTCGCGCCATCAATCCCACTCTCATTGAAGGCCAGATCGAGGGTGGCGTCGCCCAGGGCCTTGGCATGGCACTCATGGAAGAATTCTTCCCCGGCAAAGGCGAGAACCTGCACGACTACCTGATCCCCTCCGCCGGCGACATTCCTCCCGTCGAATCGATTCTGATCGAAGATCCCTCCCCCGTCGGTCCATTCGGCGCCAAGGGAATCGGAGAGCAGGCTGTCATCCCAACTGCGCCCGCTATCCTCAACGCCATTTATCATGCCGTAGGCGTGCGCATCCGAAAAACACCGGCGACACCCGACCGCGTCCGTGCCGCGATCCTCTCCTCAGGAGCCCAGTGTGCCTGATGACGATGCCATCCGCTGCGATGCCTGCCCCGTGCTCTGCTACATCAAGCCGGGCCGGGCGGGCGCCTGCGATCGCTACGCGAATCACGATGGCCAGCTCGTTCGCCTCGATCCGCACGTCGTTCTTGATCGCGCTCTTTCGCGCGGCGAAACGGTCGTCCCATTTCTTGACCGCGCTCGCGATTGGGATGGCAACCTCGTCAGCGGCCAGGAAACCTTCATTACCGCCATCGGCGCCGGTACGACGTATCCCGACTACAAGCCCGCTCCGTTCATCATTTCCTCCGAGGTCGAAGGCGTCGACATGGTCACCGTTGTGACCGAAGGCATCTTCAGTTACTGCGGCGTGAAACTGAAGATCGATACCGACCGTCACCTCGGCGACGAGCAGAAGATCGTGCGCGCCGAAGGCGAGCCAGTCGGCCACGTCACCACCAGCGAATACGGATCGCAGATGCTTTCCCTGGGTGGCGTACGTCACCTTACCGGTGGAAGCCGCAGAGAAGGCACGGTCACCTGTGACACACTCCTCAACCTCTGCAACGGCAAAGCGGTCGAACTAACCATCGACGAGGGGGCCACCGTGCTGGTCAAGGCCAACAAGCCATGTGTCGTCGATGGCGTGCTCGAGGAGCGCATGCGTGTCGGCTGCGGCTCCGCGACCATCGGCATGTTTGCAAAGCAGTGGTTTGGCAAGGTCGACGATGTCGTCGTTGTCGACGACCACATCACCGGAGTGTTATCCGAGCATCAGGCCGGAAAACTTCTGGGCATTCCCGAGACCGGCATCAAGATGAAGGGCCGCCGCTCCACTCCCGGCCGCTATTTTCAGGTGGCCGAGCCGGGTACAGCCTGGGGCGGCACCAACATCACCGACCCTCTCTCCATCCTTTCTGATTTCAATCCCAAGTTTGCATGGCCGGGATTGCGTCTGCTCATGGTCAGCACGACAGGCGAACATTACGCCTACTTCGAACTCGACGAAAATTTGCGGCCCCTGGAAAAGAATCTTCCCGACCCGCTCAACGAATCCGTCACCAGAATCAAGGAGAACTGCGAGCCCGCTCTCTGCACAGTCCTTTTTATGGGGGGCGCGGGAGGGTCGCTGCGCGCGGGCGTCACTGAAAATCCCGTCAAGCTCACACGCTCCGTGAAAGACGCGCTGACTCGCGTCACTTGCGGAGGCGCTCCCGTCTACATCTGGCCCGGCGGTGGTATCACCTTTATGGTCGACGTCAGCCGCTTGCCGGAGAACGCTTTTGGGTATGTGCCGACTCCGGCGCTGGTTGCGCCCATCGAATTCACGCTCAAGCTGAGCGACTATTCCGCTCTCGGCGGTTATGTGGACCATGTCCGTCCCCTGAATTCGATTGTGGGCGACGAAGGCCGGCGCCACGTCTCAGCCCGCCCCGAGAATCCGTGGCCCCTGCAACGGGGCGGCCCCTCGAGGTCGCAGTCATGAGAGAAACACCGCAAATCCGCTTGCTGCCCGACGGTCGCCGCCTCCACCTCCAGGACGGCCCGATCGACATCATTCTCGAAGCCTTCGGCCGCGTCGCGGAAGTGGAGGCAGCATATCTAGCAGCCGCGCAAAGATTCGTCACCGTGCTTGATGAGCTTTGTGAGGAACTTACTTTCTTGCGGCAGCCCACCGCCCCTGACAGCCCGCCTCCGCGCGGAGTCATCGCACAGCGAATGCTTGCCGCAGTGCTCCCCTACTCGCGCAGCAACTTCATTACTCCGATGGCGGCTGTGGCGGGGGCGGTCGCCGAAGAGATCCTGGGCACGATGACCTCCGCAGCGAACCTCGCGAAAGCCTACGTTAACGACGGCGGCGACATCGCTTTGCACCTTTCGCCCGGGGAACATTTCGTGATCGGCATGGTCGAACAACCGCGGCGGCCGTCGCTGTTCGGCACGATGAAGCTCGATTCGGCTCAATCCGTCCGCGGCATCGCCACCAGCGGCTGGCGTGGCCGCAGCTTCTCGCTCGGCATCGCCGACGCCGTCACCGTGCTCGCCGATCACGCCGCTCAGGCCGACGCTGCTGCCACAATCATCGCCAACGCCGTCGATTTGCCGGGCCATCCTAATATTGATCGTGAGCGTGCCTGCGATATTGCGCCCGACAATGACTTGGGCCCACGGTTCGTCACTCGCAATGTGGGAGAGCTTACCAATCCCGAAATCAGCTGCGCGCTCGGTGCTGGCACTGAAGTTGCCGGCTCTCTCATCGCCTCTGGCCTCATTCGCGCCGCCGCCCTGCACCTGCGTGGCGATACTCGTATCTTAGGCGTGCAGTCATCGCTGCCGACCATTGCAGTTACCGCCCAAACCAGGAGCTCGGTGAATGCCTGAGGTTCGAGTACGCAAGAAGCTCACCGTAGTCGAAGAGATTTTTCACGAAGGCGGACCGCCTGCCCAGGCTCCCTTGCGCCGCGCAGCCGCATTGGCCGTCATTCACAACCCTTTCGCAGGCAAATTTGTTCCGGATATCGCCGGCTTCATGGACGACCTCAACCCCCTTGGCCTCGAAATGGCGCATTCTCTGGTGCAAACCCTCGGCGGCGATCCCAAGATAATTGAAGGCTACGGCAAAGGCGCGATCGTCGGCTCCGCTGGAGAAATCGAGCACGGCGCGCTCTGGCATGTCCCGGGCGGCTACGCGATGCGCCAGGTTCTCGGCGATGCCAAGGCCATCGTCTCCTCGACAAAGAAAGTAGGCGGCCCCGGCACGCGCCTTGATGTCCCCATCACCCATATCAACGCATCCTACGTGCGCAGCCACTTCGACGCCATGGAGGTCGGTATCACTGACGCTCCGCGCGCCGACGAGAT
>Ga0209698_10003211_pt1 | contig 18287 bp, 12 predicted proteins | sample LitLauG_LLR_2012_FD_187203 | JGI IMG/M metagenome (GOLD analysis project Ga0209698, IMG submission 187203) | Freshwater sediment microbial communities from Pennsylvania, USA - Little Laurel Run_MetaG_LLR_2012 (SPAdes) (version 2) | ecosystem: Environmental > Aquatic > Freshwater > Creek >...
AGGTTCGTTTGGAAGTGCGCCACTGGCGCTAGAAGAAATCCTCCTGCTGCCTGAGCTTCCAGATAGGACATGACTTTGACGCTGTCATCCTCTGGTTTGAGCACTCGCAGGGGTCGGACCAAGTCGTTCCCCGTTCGTGGATCGCCACAATAGCAAACATCGATTTTGATTCTTCGCCCCTGTTCAGACGGCAACAACTGGGCAAACGCATCCATTTCATCGGGGGCGCCCGCGAGAAACTTTGCAAATGCCTGCAAAAGCTCTGGAATGCGTCCCGCCCGATACATGAGTGCTCCCGACAGAACGTCACCTACAGGATGGAGCTGATACTCCAGCGCGGTCACCACACCGAAGTTGCCTCCTCCACCGCGAATCGCCCAAAAAAGATCGGGGTTGGACTTCTGGCTGGCCTCAACCTGTCTCCCATCCACCGTCACTACTTGCGCCGATAACAGGTTGTCACACGCGGCCCCGTACTTCTCCATTAACCGACCTTCTCCTCCTCCAAGTGTCAGACCGGCAATGCCTACCGTTGGACAGCCGCCGGACGTGGTCGCAAGCCCAAAACGCTGCGTCGCTTCGTCAAGGTCGCGCACGAGCGCACCTGCATCCACACGGGCCACGCGTTTGCCCGCGTCGACTTCAACTCGTTTCATTCCGGAAAGATCGATCACTACGCCGCCGTCGTTTATCCCATACCCGAGACGACTGTGGCCTCCACTGCGCACCGCCAGGGGCAGATTCTTGGTCCGGGCAAAATCCAGAGAGCGCGCGACGTCGGACGGGCCAGCACAGCGCACGACGACCGCCGGATGTCGATCGAATGCGCGATTGAAGACTAGACGTGACGATTCATAATCGGGCATCTCCGGCGTGATGACGAGGCCGCTTATCTTGGAGGCAAGTCTCCGGATGGAAGCCGCATCGGTCTCAGCTACATCCTGTGCGCGGCTTTCAAAGATCTTGGCTGCTGCTGCAAATACTCTGCTCTGGCGCCCGTAGAGCGCCATCGCCCCTAAGGATGTTTGCCGCAGAAACTGTCTTCGACTACCTGGTCTCATTTTCGACTGCTCCTGCGGTCGATTCACCGACATATCGACCATTTCCGCCGACGTCAAATGGCGAAAAACCGAAGGGTCGTGAAGCCTGCAGTTTTTTGGCGCAACTTCGACTTCCGCAAAAGTATAAGCATCGTAGGAGGCCGTGGCCACAAGCATCGTCTGGCCGGAGGCATCTAACTTCGAAGGTGCTTCAAAACTCTATTGGCTGGAATCAGTCAGCCGCCTGGAGAACGTCGGCACCCGGCCAACCGATTTGACCCGCCAGACGCCCGATGGGCTGTTCGCTTCCGGACATCCAAGACGGGAGTGGACATCTTCGACGCTACAGCTCTCGCCGACGGTATTCCTTTCGTCCTTTCCCAACAAGAAGTTACCCTTTGCACAAGATTGGTGAGAGTCTTGCTCCCGGAAAACAACCGGATAGCTCCGTGCTTGTGTAGCCTTCATATTGACCCGCACGGTGCCGGACTTCAGAGCCGGAGGATCGAACCGCAGATGGCCGGAATCGTCAAAGATCTTCGCTTCGCGTTGCGGCAACTGCGCAACAGTCCCGGTTTCACCACCGTCGCCGTCTTGACCCTCGCGCTGGGCATCGGTGTGAGCACCGGCATGTTCGGCGTCATGAATGCCGTTCTGCTGCAGCCTCCGCCCTTTCGCGATCCTGACCGGATCGTCAGAATCCTCGCAACCCATGGAGACTCCGTCGACGGGCCTTCCGCTCTTGATGTGCGTGATTTCTCCACCCTGAATCACACGTTCGAAAAAATGGCTGTCTACGATTCAGGCTGGCGCAAGAATGTCAGCGCCATCCCCGGATCAACCGAGCCCGAGCAGCGGCCCATTGGATTAGTTCCGGCCGCGTACTTTGAAGTGTTAGGGGTGAAGCCCCTGATGGGCCGCCTCTTTACCGAAGAAGAAAACCGCTGGGGCAATCACTTCGAAGTGATCTTGAGTTACGACTTCTGGCAGACGCGATTTCAAGGAGATCCAGCTGTTCTTGGCAAGAGCATCCGCATCAACGACGAGCCTTACACCATCATTGCGGTCATGCCACCCGGGCTTCCCGGCGGGTCGTTCGACAGCGTCCGCGGACCCGTCGAGTTGTGGGCTCCTTTCGCTCCTTACCTTGTCCCGAACGAGACATCAATCTGGGACGAAGCTTCCAGGCGATCACGCTTCTGGGCGATCGGCAGGCTGAAACCCGGCGTCAGCCTGGAACAAGCGCAAGCCGATCTGCAGAGCATCGCCGAAAATCTCGCGCAGGCTCATCTCTTGAATCGCGGGGTAGGCGTCAGTCTTCGCCCGCTGCAGGAAGACCGCATCGGCAGCCTCCGTCCCGTAATTCGCCTGCTGATGGGCGCGGTCCTGTTGATTCTCCTGATTGCATGCTCGAATGTCTCCAACCTGCTCCTGGCTCGAAATTCCAGCCGGGCACGCGAAGTCGCAGTCAGGGTTGCGATGGGCGCGGCGCGATCGGTCTTGATCCGCCAATTCATGATCGAGAGCCTCGTGCTGGGAGTGTTGGGCGGCGTCCTCGGCTGCGCGCTCGCGTGGTTGTCTTGTGCGGTTGTGGCCCGCGCACATCCCGCCCAGTTGATGCAACTGGCGGTCGTCCGGGTGGATGCCTGGGTCCTGATCTTTGCCCTGGCGATTTCGCTGGCCAGCAGCCTGATCTTCGGCGTCATTCCAGCCTGGGTCAGTTCTGGAGTGAATTTGTCGGACGCGTTCAAGGAAAGCGGGCGAGCGGTCGCAGGACGCGGAAAAAAATGGTTGCGGCAATCCTTTGTTGCGGGCGAGATGGCACTGGCCGTGATGTTGTTGGTGGCCACCGGACTCCTGATCCAAAGCTTGCTTCGCTTACAGAATCAGGATCCGGGCTTTCGCGTGGATCATTTGCTGAGAACGCATCTTTTCCTGCCTCCAATCCGCTATTCGAGTCCGGACGGGATCACGCGCTTCTGCGACGAATACGCGCAGCGGGTCCGCCAATTGCCCGGAGTCACGGACGTCACGATCAGCGCCGCTTACCCTCCTGACGATCAGTGGATGCAGTATTTCGCAATCGAGGGAAGATCGGTGCCGCGGCTCGAAGACGCACCGCAAGCGACGTTCAATGTGACCGACGCCCATTATCTCGGTACGCTCGGTGTCTCGTTGCTGCGAGGCCGGAACTTCTCAGAGTCGGATACCGAAACCAGTCCACCGGTCGCCCTCATCAACAAGGCTTTCGCCGAGCGTTACTTTCCAGTGGAAGATCCAGTGGGCAAGCAAATCCGGATGGGCCTGCCACAACGGGGCTTGCCATCTAATCTGCCGGCAAGTGCTGCCCCGAACGCCGCAGTCATTCGCTTCACGATCGTTGGAGTCGTCGGCGACACTCTGAATCGTGGACTTGCGCTCCCCCCAGAGCCGCAGTTGACGGCCCTGTTCCGTCAGACCCCGAATTTCAACTTCGGCTTCAAGAACCTGATCGTCCGCACGGCTCTTGATCCGCTTCAACTGGCCGAATCCGTCCGAGGGCAACTGCATGCGCTGGACGCGAACGTACCCTTCGCCGAGGTCTACAGCATGGATCAAATCATGCAGCAGCACACAGCGGACCGCCGCTACACCTCGAGTCTGCTCGCGCTGTTTGCCGTGCTCGGAACCGTGCTGGCAGGAATTGGCGTTTACGGTGTCGTGTCGTATGTCGTCGCGCAGCGAACTGGTGAAATCGGAGTTCGCATGGCATTGGGAGCCCAGCGCGGCGATGTCGTCCGGATGGTTATCCAACAAGGACTCGGAGTCGCCGCCGTCGGCGCAGCGATGGGACTGCTGGGCGCCTGGGCGCTTCGACGCGTCGTGGCCCAACTCGTGTTCGGAATTTCTCCGGCCGATCCTGCGACGTTTCTGGCGGCAGCCTTCGTGCTGATCACGTTCGCCGCCGCCGCAACGTACATTCCCGCACGGCGGGCGGCGAAGGTTGATCCCTTGGTGGCACTGCGCTACGAGTAAAGTCGGGTGGACCTTCTGCGTGAGGTTGGTAAAATAGAAATGAGATCGTGTTAACCAATCCCCCAACTCGCCGCGATCGGGCAGATGGAGATCAAACGGGTAAGTCGTTATTTATCAAGATTTTGCCCGCAAGTCCTTCCGAATCAATATTTTGCAGACGAGAGCGGCCCTCAAAACGCGATAACCCCTGCAATTTCAAGATTTTAGCGATTGAGCTATCAACACATTTTTTTGTGATATCTGGTCTGCCGGAACACCCTGCGGTCGCCTCCCGCCCATGAACTACGACGCCATCCTCGTAGTCTCCTTCGGCGGTCCCGAATCCCGCGAAGACGTCATTCCCTTCCTCGAAAACGTTCTCCGCGGACGCAACGTGCCCCGCGAGCGCATGCTCGCCGTCGCCGAACACTACTATCACTTCGACGGCAAGAGCCCCATCAACCAGCAAGTGCGCGAACTGATCTCCGCGCTGAAAGAAGAACTTGCGCAGCATGGCCCGAACCTCCCCGTCTATTGGGGGAACCGCAATTGGCATCCCATGCTCGCCGACACACTGCGCCAGATGAAGCACGACGGCATCCGCCGCGCCATCGCGTTCATCACCTCTGCCTACAGCTCGTACTCAGGCTGCCGGCAATACCGGGAAGACATCGCTCGCGCCCAAGCCGAAGTCGGGGACGGCGCTCCGCAAATCGATAAGCTGCGCGCCTTCTTCAATCATCCCGGATTCATCGACGCCACCGAAGATCGCCTCCGCAAAGCGCTCGCCGAAGTTCCCGCGAATGCGCGCGGCAACATTCAAATCGTCTACACCGCCCACAGTGTTCCCATGTCGATGGCGAACAGCTCCGATTACGTTCTCCAACTGGAAGAAGTGCGCAAGCTCGTCTCGCAAAGACTGGGCATCAGCAATGACGTGCTTGTCTACCAGAGCCGCAGCGGCGCGCCCGGACAGCCCTGGCTCGAGCCCGACGTCCTCGAACACCTGCGCGACGTGAAGTCGCGCAATCTGGCGAGCGCGGTTGCGATTGCCCCTATCAGTTTCATCTCCGACCACATGGAAGTTCTGTATGACCTCGACATCGAAGCTCGCCAACTGTGCGACGAACTCGCACTGCCGATGGTGCGCGCGAAGACGGTGGGCGTTCACCGGGCATTCATCGCGATGATTCGTGAGTTGATCAGCGAACGAATGAATCCGAAGGCTGAGCGTCGCGCCCTGGGTTCGCTCGGCCCACGAGCCGACATTTGCGCCGAGGACTGCTGTCCCGCGCCGCAAAGGCCACGCCCGCAGCCTGCGGTGACACGCTGATGTTCTTCGAAAATTTAGTCGCATGGGGAGAATTCGGTTAAAGATTTCGGGATCCAACTGGCCGGGACGATTTCACGGCGCGCTTTGAAAGGGCGCGGCTTTTAGCCGCGCCGCAGGTCGCACCAGATGAATCGCGGCTTCAGCCGCTGCGGGAGCTAGTTCGTCGAAACCGAAGCTTTCGGCTGCTCGTAGTCCGTTGCCTTCGGACCACCCTCAACGCTGCGCATCGTGCTCAGGATCGTATTCACCACGGCTTCGTTACCTACCGCGGTGTTGACCATCATGTGGTAGAGCGAGCGCGTCGGCCAATCGGCATTGAAATAGTGCTTGATGTAAGCCATCCGCTCGCGGTCGACCGTATCCACCAGTTCCTCGGCCTCTTCTTCGGAATGCCCGTCGGCGACCGTTCGCCGTATCTTTTCCGCCCGCGGGGCATACAGGAAAACGTGAAAGGCGTCAGGATGCTCGCGCAGGAAAAACGGCGCGCCGCGTCCCACCACGACCGCATTCCCTTCCTGCCCAATGCGGTTCATGATTTCCTGCATCATTGCCATCATGCGGTCGGTGTCGAACATCTGGCTGCCGAGCGGTGCGCTGCGTTCGTAGCTGCCTCGCCAGAAGGTTTTGGCAAAGCGATGCAGGCGGCTGTCCATACGCTCGTCACAGCGCTTCACCGCAGATGGATCGACGTTGGCGAGATGAGCAATTTCCTCAGTGAGCAGGTGATCCCAGAGCTTCCAGTTGAGGCGTTTGGAGAGTTGAGCGGCGATGTTGGCGGCTCCGCAACCGTACTCGCGCTCAATGGTTATGACGCGAAACATGGTTACCCCCTAGTGTACTGCCATCCCGCCACCGGGCTTCGATTTCCTGATCAGGAAAACCATCGGGACCATGGCCAGAATCGAAACGCCCAGAAACCAGAAGCAGTCGATGTACGACAGCATGGCGGCCTGCCGCGCCACCGCCCCCTGGATCAAGGCCCAAGGCGCATGAGACGATCCCGGAGGCCCACCACCCCGGAACTGTATCATCAGTCCCAAGGCTTTGATTCGCGCTTGCAGCGCGGGGTTGGACATACTCAGCTTGCTGGAGAGATTGGTCAAGTGCACCTGCGACCGGCGGTCGAGCATGGTCGTGACCACGGAAATCCCGACGCTTCCACCGATGTTGCGCGCCAGGTTCATCAACCCGGAAGCGGCATTGTTCTTGTCACGCGGCAGGAAAGCGTAAGCCGCCGTGTTGATCGGGACGAACAGGAAGGCCATCCCCACAGCCTGGATCACGCGCGCCCGAGCAACCGTCCAGAAGTCGATGCTTAGGTCAAATCCGGTCATGTGAAACAGCGAGAACGACAAGACGATCAGGCCAAACAGAAGCAGCCAGCGCGGCGTGTAGCGCGAGAGGAGAAATCCAACCAGCGGCAAGAGAAGAATGATCATGAAACCGCCGGGCATGAGCGCGAGTCCGGCCTGCTGGGCGGTGTATCCGAGCAGCGTCTGCGAAAACAGCGGCAGCAGCAACGTGCTGCCGAGCAAGGCGAATCCGAGCATGAACATCAGCAGGTTCGAGATGCCGAAGGTGCGATCGCGAAACAGGTGCAGGTCGATGATCGGATCCTTGTGTTTCCACTCCCAAAAGATGACGAAGATTAACGCGGAGGCCGCGATCAACGACAGGATCACGATGAAATTCGATTCGAACCAGTCTTCCCGCTGGCCTTTGTCGAGGACGACCTGAAGCGCTCCAAGGCCGAGGGCGACAAAACTCAGGCCGACGTAGTCGATGTGAGTCTCGCTGAGCTTGCGGCGACGGAAGTACGGCGGATCCTGGATCAGCCGCGAGGTCAGCAGGATCGACAAGATTCCAACGGGGATATTGATGAAGAAAATCCAGCGCCAACTGAAGTTGTCGGTGATCCATCCGCCGAGAGTTGGCCCGATGGCGGGAGCGGTCACGACGGCCATGCCATAAACGGCAAAGGCCATGCCGCGTTTGGCTGGCGGAAATGTGTCGGCGAGGATCGCCTGCTCGCTCGGCTGCAGCCCGCCCCCACCGACTCCCTGCAGCACACGGCAGATGATGAGCACGGCCAGGTTCGGCGCGAGGCCGCACAGGAAGGAACTGATGGTGAACAGCGCCACGCAGCCCATGTAGAAATTCTTGCGGCCGACGATCGAGGACAGCCATCCGCTGAGCGGAAGGACGATCGCGTTCGAAACCAGATAGGAGGTCAGAACCCACGTGCTTTCATCCTGCCCAGCCGAGAGGCTACCCGCAATGTGGGGCAAGGCGACGTTAGCGATGGAAGTGTCGAGCACTTCCATGAACGTCGCCAGCGTCACCGCAAGCGCGATGATCCACGGGTTAACTTCCGGACGCCAGGCATCCGCCTGGTCGAGCGTGCCAGCGGCCGCACCCATCAGCGAAACCAGACCTTGGGAGTCACCGACAATCCGGGGCGCAACTGATGATCTTTGTTCGCCCCTGGATCAAGAACGATTTTCACCGGAATGCGCTGCACGACCTTAACGTAGTTGCCGGTTGCGTTCTCGGGAGGCAGCAGGCTGAAGCGCGCTCCGCTGGCTCCGGCGATGCTGTCGATTTTGCCCTCGTAGGTTCTGCCATTCGCATCGACCTCGAGGGAAACGCGCTGGCCAATCTTCATGTTGCGCAGCTGCGTCTCTTTGTAGTTGGCTGTAACCCATACGTCGTCGAGGTTGATGACTTTCATCAGTTCCTGGCCGGGCGCAACATTCTGCCCGACTTCAACGGTGCGGTCGCTGACGATGCCACTGACGGGCGCGATCACTTTGGTGTATTGCAGGTTCAACAGGGCCTGGTCGAGATCGGCTTTTTTGCGCTGGGCTTGCGCCAGGGCCGAGGTGGCTCTAGCACGCGTGACCTGCATCTGCCGAGGAGCGGTATTGGCATTGGCCCAATTCGCTTGCGCCTGCACAAGTTTTCCTTGCGCCTGCGTGACCTCTTGCTGGGCGGCATCGGCACCGGCGCGCGCGGCTTCCACACCGGCGGCGCTGGCCTTGGACGCCGCAACGGCCTGGTCATATTGCTGCTGAGAAACTTCCTGCTTGTCGACTAACTGCTTGTAGCGAACGAGATCGTTTTGCGCTTTGACGTTGTTGGCTTCGGCCTCGGCCAGTTGCGCTTGTGCCGCTGTGAACTGCTGCTTTGCCGCCTGGATTCCGGCCCTTGCGCTGTTGACGTCGGCTTCGCTGGCTGAAACCTGGCTTGTGGTGTTCACCGAGGTGATGGGAACGGTAACGCCCGCGGCGCGAGCAGCCGCTTCGGCATCGGCAAAGTCCGCCTTCGCGCGTTCATACGCAACCTGATAGTCGGCAGGATCAATTTCCACCAACACCGTTCCCGCCTGGACGTATTGATTGTCATCGACATTGAGCTTCACCACGTGCCCCGAAATGCGGGCGCTGATGGAGTTGATGTGCCCGTCGATCTGCGCGTCGTCGGTGGACTCATAACTGGTGACGTAGCGGTAGACGAAGAATCCAACGATCACCAGAATAACGATTCCCACACCGATCCCGATGCGGAAAACCGGACTGCCGCGGCGCGAGGGTCGATGCTGAAAATCCTTCTCGGAGGACGGCAGCGGTTTTCGCTCGCGTTCGGATGGAGGCGCCGCCGGAGGAGAGGTCTGCGCAGTTTCTGGCATAGATTATGGAGTGCCTTTCAAGAATCGTTTCACGCCCGCCTCTGCATCGCCGATGGCGCGAGCGAGTTCTACCTTGGACAAATTGTGCGCGTACAAACTCTGAATATAAGTTTCGTGCGCACCGGCGACAGTTTCCTGGGCCTGCACGACTTCGAGATTATCGGCGACACCGGCAGCAAAGCGATCCTGAGCCTGGGTAAGCGTCTGTTCCGCGAGCTCGACCGAGCTCTGGGCGACGGCGACTTGTTCGGCAGCGGCATTCAAATCCAGAAGCGAGGTGCGAACTTCGTAATCAATGCGTCCCCTGAGATCGGCGAGTTGGGAGCGAGCCTGCTTGAGTTGAGCATCAGCCTGCAGGACGTCGGCGTGCGCGCGGTTGCCGGCGAAGATCGGGATGTTGAGTCCACCGGTGACTTGCCAAGTTCCATTGGAGTGAGCGGGCGTCACGCCAATATCCCCGTAGTTGGCGCTCACGTCGAGGGAGGGATAGCGGCCCGCGGCGGCCGACTGGCGTGACAGCTCGGCTGCGCGTACCTGAGCCTGTCCAGCAAGATAGTCGGGACGACTCGCATATGCCCTCTGCAGGTAGACCTCTAAGGGGAGAGGCGTCAGTTCCTGGTAAGGAGCTTTTTCGGTAAGAACGAACTCCTGTCCCGGAGGCAGCCCGATGATGCGAGCCACGGTGAGGCGCTGCTTGGCAAGGTCGTTGCGGGCCACGATGAGTTGCTGTTGGCGAGTCTGGAATTCGACTTGAGAACGCAAAGCGTCAATGGCAGGAACCACTCCGGCGCGGCGCTGATCGGAAGCTTTGTCAAAAAGAGCCTGTGCGCTCTTGACCTGCGCTTCCGCGGTCTCCACCCGGGCGGCGGCGGCAATCGCCTGCAGATACGAGTTGCCCACTGCCAGCACGACTACCTCTCGCGCATCTTTGTAGTTCAAGCGGGCGGCTTTCAAGCTTTCCGAAGCAGCACGCTCGCTATCGAGATTCTTGAGATTGAATACAGACTGGCTCAGGTTCGCGCGGAGGTCGAAATAGTTGAAGGGACCAATGACGCGCGGCAAAGGCGCGTGAAAAAGGCTCGGTTTGAGACCAAGTGCTGTCAGGCTCTGGGTCTGTACGTCCTCCATGGCACGGGCCGAGATGTTAGGAAGGAGGTCGCTGAGTTCCTTCCAGCGCTGGCCCAGCGCTTGTTCCGTCTGGTCCGAGGCAAGGAGCAGACCGAGATTGTTTCTAAGCCCGCGATCGATCGCTTCCTTAAAGTCGATCTGCAGCACCTCGGACGTGGCCTTTCCTTCGGGCGCAGAGCCAAGGAATGGGCTTTGCTGCCCGGGAATGGACACCGTGGGAGCGGGAGAAGCTCCGCTTCCAGCCTGAGCCGTCAAAGTCGCAGCAGCCAGGAGGATCAAGATGACAGTGGAAAATGCCGATCGAAGGACGTTCAATGAGCACCACGTTGGGTCGGATCGGGAGAGCCGGAGAGATATCCGGACAACCGTGCGGCTATTCTCGATCTTGGCATAACTGGTTGAATTTGATTCGTTTGCCCGTACATGCGTTGCAAAACGATTGGAGTCGGAATAAGAGGCCATGCCCTTACATCTTTCTGGCCGCAAGAGTACGGCTGAATTGCGACATTAGAGACTACCAAGACTGAGGTAACACTAAAAGGTCAATGGCTTCAGTACTCTGCCGCAGTAATCGGTTACCCGGTAATCTGGTTGGGCTGAGGATGGTCGAGAATGCGAAAGGCCTTCATACATCTTGTTGTAATACTGGTGGCGTGCACCGCCGTTACCGCTGCGCAAAGTTCGGGCACATCGACGTCTGACCGGAAGGTGACGGCGCGGGTTGCGCCGGTGTATCCGGAGCTTGCCAGAAGGATGCGCCTGCAAGGGACAGTAAAGATCGAGGCGGTGGTCAAGCCGAATGGAACAGTTAAATCGACGCGCGTGCTGGGCGGAAACCCGGTGCTGGTGGATGCGGCGACGGAAGCGGTGAACAAGTGGAAATTTGAAACGGGCCCATCGGAAACGACGGAGATCCTACAAGTCACGTTCGCGCCGCAGCAGTAGCGGTGCACGGCGGCAGTTCGGCATCCTTGCTGGAATCAGCCCTAACGAAATCGACGACACCGTGGAAGCGCAGGTGACCATGGTCATCTTGAGTCACGGGCACGATCAGGCCAAGCTTAGACGACACTCTTACGCCGAAAACGACAACGCATGGCGACGACTGAAGCAACGGGCACGGACTGGACGCGAATTCTGTCGGATCCAGACTTGGTGCGGCATGTAGCGAAGCTGCTGCAGGCCTACCGGGAAGCACCTCCAGAGAAACGGGAGTCTGCTTTGATCGAGGCGATGCGGCAGATCAAGGCCGAGTCGGCAGCGGCCAAAGGGCTGGCGCACGCCGCGGTTGCGGGCGTGAGCGGTTTCGAACCGAAAGCCATCCCGACGCCCGCGTCGGCGACACCTCCGTTTGAACCAGACATCTTCAGCCCGAACTTTGGCAGCGATCGCAGGAGGCACCCGCGAATCAAGTGCTTCGTCGCGGTCGAATTGCGGGTCGATGATACTCCCGCACCGATCTGGGGAAATCTTTCCAACACCAGCGTAGGTGGATGCCTGGTGGAGACGGCGACGCCGGTCAAGCCGGGCGCGAAAGTGGCGATTGGATTGTGGGTGCCCAATGGAAAGATCTGGGTGAAGGGATTCGCCCTGAGCGGAGTGGTCACGCGCAGCGGGCCAGCGACCGGAGTACGCGTGAAGTTTGACGGCATGGTTCCGATGGAGCGAGACAGTCTGCGTCAATTCCTCAAGTTCGTGCAAGAGTCTACTCGTGCTTCCCATCACGAGAATGCCTACCTAAACCTGCTCAAGTAGGTCAACCTCTTCCTGTCAGTTTCTGCAATTCTTTGATCCAACGTTTTTCACTGCTTCGTAATCCATGAATGGGTGGAAATTGATACACTTTCTGCTTATTGAACCCTTCCCATGGGACAAAACTCTAATTAAGTTGTAGCCGGACCGCGCGTCCTGCGGAACGGTACGGCGACAGGAGCGAAGCTGCATGGCGGTGAGTGAACAAGCGGTAGCAAGCGCACAACAGCTAGACACGCTGTCGATCAACACGATCCGGACGCTGGCGATTGACGCGGTACAACAGGCGAACTCCGGGCATCCGGGAGCTCCGATGGGGCTGGCTCCGGTTGCGTACTGCTTGTGGCAGGAGTTCCTGCGTTACGATCCCGCGGATCCCACCTGGCTGAATCGCGATCGTTTCGTTCTCTCCAACGGACATGCGTCGATGCTGCTGTACGCGCTTCTGCATCTGGCGGAAGTGCGGCGTGTCGAAGGACTGAATGTGACGAATGAGTTGTCCGTCCCGATGGAAGAGATCCAACGCTTCCGGCAACTCGGGAGCCGGACACCCGGACATCCTGAATCGCATATCACGAGTGGCATCGAGACCACGACAGGACCGCTGGGACAGGGTGTGGGAAATAGCGTGGGAATGGCGATTGCCGCGGATTGGCTCGCGGCCACCTTCAATCGGCCCGGTTTCGACGTTTTCAACTACAACGTTTATGCGCTGTGCAGCGACGGCGATCTAATGGAGGGCGTTGGCGGAGAAGCGGCGTCGCTGGCGGGACACCTGAAGCTTTCAAATCTCTGCTGGATCTACGACCACAATTCGATCACGCTGGATGGGCCGGCGGAGTGGTCCTTCAGTGAAGACGTGGCGACGCGGTTTATTGGATACCAATGGAATGTCACCCGCGTTGCCGATGCGAATGACCTGGAGATGCTGGCGCGAGCCTTTGAGACCTTCCAGAAGACGAACGATCGGCCGACGCTGATCATCGTGGACAGCCACATCGGGTACGGATCTCCGCACAAGCAAGATTCGAATGCCGCGCACGGCGAGCCGTTGGGCGAGGACGAAGTGCGGCTGGTGAAGAAGTTTTATGGCTGGCCCGAAGACGCGAAGTTCCTCGTGCCAGAAGGCGTGCGCGAGCATTTCCGCGAGGGCATTGGGAAGCGCGGGCGGGATTTACGGGCGCAGTGGTCGAAGATGTTTGCGGACTATTCGCAGAAGTATCCGGACCTGGCGGAGCAGTTGAGAATGATGCAACATCGAGAGCTGCCGCAGGGATGGGACAAGAATCTTCCGACATTTCAGGCCGATGCGAAGGGCGTGGCGACGCGAGAAAGTTCGGGCAAAGTGCTGAATGCGCTGGCGCAGAATATTCCGTGGCTGCTGGGTGGATCGGCAGACCTAGCAACTTCCAACAAGACGACTTTGAAATTCGACGCTGCGAAAGGTGAATTCGACTCGAAGAATCGCGCCGGGCGCAACTTCCACTTTGGCGTGCGCGAGCACGGGATGGCGGCGGCAGTGAATGGCATGAGCGTGTCGTATTTGCGGCCATTCGGAGCGACGTTCTTCAACTTCAGCGATTACTGCCGGGCGAGCATCCGGCTGGCGGCATTGATGGAGACACCGTCGATTTTCGTTTTCACGCATGATTCGATCGGTGTGGGCGAAGATGGGCCAACACATCAGCCGATTGAGCAGTTGGCATCATTGCGGGCGATGCCGAATCTGATTGTGCTGCGTCCCGGAGATGCGAATGAAGTGACGGAGGCGTGGAAGATCATCGCGAAACTGCAGCACTCACCTGTGGTACTGGTGCTGTCGCGTCAGGCGATGCCGACGCTGGATCGCACGAAGTATGCCGCGGCGGCCGGAGTGGCCAAGGGAGCTTACATTCTGGCCGATGCGCCGGGTGGGAAGCCGGACGTGATCGTGATGGGAACGGGCAGTGAGCTGTCCCTGTGTGTGGATGCGTACGAGAAGTTGAAGGCAGAGGGAATCAACGCGCGAGTGGTGAGCATGCCGTCGTGGGAAATCTTCGAGAAACAGGATGCGGCTTACAAAGAGAGCGTGTTTCCTGCGAACGTGACGGCGAGAGTGTCCGTGGAAATGGCGGCCACCTTCGGATGGGATCGGTGGGTCGGACCCAAGGGACGCATGGTCGGGATGCTCCGGTTTGGCGCGTCAGCGCCATTGAAGGATTTGCTGAAGTATTTCGGCTTTACGGTAGACACCGTAGTGGCTGAGGCGCACGCGGCGCTGGGGAAATAGATCGTCGCTTACATGTGAACGGCTCCTTAGTTCAAGTCATCCAACCTTTAGTGGAGGAGATTATGCAACCAACTGGAATTTTAGAAAACGCGAAAGGAACGAAGAATCCCCTTAAGGATTTGTTGAACTATGGGCAATCGATGTGGCTGGATTACATCCGGCGCGACCTGTTTACCACGGGGAAGCTCAAACAGATGATCGAGGACGATGGCTTGCGCGGGATGACCTCAAACCCGGCCATCTTTGAGAAGGCGATCGCCGACAGTTCGCTTTACGACGACATTTTAAAGACGCTTGCGGGCCGCAAGGATCTGGATGCGACGGGGAAGTTTGAACAGGTCGCGATTCGCGATATTCAGGACGCGGCGGATGCGCTGCGAGGGGTATATCAGGAATCGAATTTCCGCGATGGGTATGTGAGTTTGGAAGTATCGCCGTATCTCGCGCGCAAAACGAAAGAGACGATCGATGAGGCGAGGCGGTTGTGGAAAGCGGTCAACCGCGAGAACGTGATGATCAAGGTTCCCGGGACGGCCGAGGGATTGCCGGCGATCCGGCAACTGGTCAGCGAAGGGCTGAACATCAATATCACCCTGCTGTTCGCCCAGGAAGTGTATGAGCAGGTTGCCGAAGCGTACATTGCGGCGCTGGAGGAATATGCAGGTCGCGGCGGGAATTTGACGAAGGTCGCGAGCGTGGCAAGCTTTTTCATCAGCCGCATTGATACGCTCATCGATTCGATGTTGAATGAGAAGATCAAGAATACTTCCGACGCGAACCAAGCTTTGTACAAGAGCTTGCTGGGGAAAGTTGCGATCGCGAACGGAAAGCTGACGTATCAGAAGTATCAGCGGATTTTCAGCGGACCCCGGTGGAACGCTTTGGCGGCGAAAGGCGCGCAGACCCAGCGTGTGCTGTGGGCGAGTACGAGCACGAAGAATCCAAATTATCGCGACGTGATGTATGTGGAGGAACTGATCGGACCCGATACCGTAAACACGATGCCTCCGGCGACGATCGATGCGTTCCGCGATCATGGGAAGTTGCGGAAGAGTTTGACCGAAGATGTGCCCGGAGCGCAGAAGGTGATGGACGACCTGGCGAAGGCGGGCATCTCCATCAAGCAGGTCACCGACAAACTGACGGATGACGGCGTGAAGTTGTTTGCCGATGCCTTTGACAAGTTGCTGGCTGCGGTGGAGACGAGCACAAACAAATAGTCCCGAGTCGCGGACCCCGAGCGACAAAACAGGAACGCAAGAATCGAGTCGCAACAGAAATGGAAGGTTGATTGTGAGCGACGTCAAAACCGAGAGCGTACTGAAGACCTCCCTGCCTCAACCGCTGGCGGGGAGAGTTCAAGCAACGGTGGCGGACTGGCAGTCTGGCGCCAAGATGAAGCGACTGTGGCAGCGCGATGCTTCGCTGTGGACCGGCGACGATGAGGCGAAGTGGCTAGGGTGGCTCGACATCGTCGAGGAGCAGATCGCGCAGCAGGATCAACTGCAGAAGCTCGCGAAGGAAGTGCAGGCACGCGGGTTTCAGCACGTGCTGTTGCTGGGCATGGGCGGGTCCAGTCTCTGTCCGGAAGTTCTGCGGATGACGTTCGGGCGCATCACGCACTTCCCTACCCTTCACGTTCTGGACTCGACCGACCCCGCACAGGTGAAGGCGTTCGAGCATGACATTGATTTCGCGAAGACGCTGTTCATCGTGTCCAGCAAGTCGGGGAGCACGCTGGAGCCCAACATCTTCAAGCAGTACTTCTTCGAGCGGACCAAGCAGGTGGTGGGAGTGACCAAGGCCGGCAGCCAGTTCATGGCAATCACCGATCCGGGATCGAAGATGCAGCAGGTGGCGGAGGCGGATCGCTTCTTGCACATTTTCTTCGGGCGCCCTTCAATTGGCGGTCGATACTCGGCGCTGTCAAATTTCGGGATGGTGCCGGCAGCAGTGATGGGCCTCGATACAAAGAAGTTTCTCGCTCGCACGGCAGAAATGGTGCGGGCGTGTGCGGCGGGAGTGGCGGTAGAAGAGAATCCAGGAGCATTGTTGGGCGTGATTCTCGGAACTGCGGCCGTTGCGGGACGAGACAAAGTAACGATCATTACCTCTCCTGGTATCTCCGACTTGGGGGCGTGGCTTGAGCAGCTGCTGGCGGAATCCACCGGAAAGATTGGGAAGGGCATCATCCCGGTAGATCGCGAGCATCTGGCGGCTCCGGATGTTTATGGGAACGACCGCGTGTTTGTGTACGTGCGGCTGGAGTCTGGGGCTGATGCTCAGCAAGATGCGAAGGTGGATGCCATCGAGAAGGCGGGGCATCCGGTCGTGCGGATCGCGATGACGGACACGTACGAACTGGGCGCGGAATTTTTCCGATGGGAGATTGCGACGGCGGTGGCGGGTTCCATTATTGGTATCAACGCGTTCAATCAGCCGGACGTAGAAGCGAGCAAGATCGCGACGCGGAGTTTGACTTCGGAGTATGAGAAGAACGGATCGTTGCCGGCCGAGAAACCAGTCGTCGAAGATTCGGGGATCAAGCTGTTCACCGATGAGAAGAACGCGGCGGAACTGGCGAAGGCGGCGGGTGGAGATCAGACGCTGGCGGGATATCTCAAAGCACATTTGAGCCGCATCAAGGCTGGGGATTATTTCGCGGTGCTGGGCTACATCCAGATGAATGCAGAGCACGAGCAGGCTTTGCAGGCGATTCGGCATGCAGTGCGCGACAAGAAGCACGTAGCGACCTGTTTGGGATTCGGGCCGCGATTCTTGCACTCGACGGGACAAGCATATAAGGGCGGTCCGAATTCGGGCGTATTCCTGCAGATTACCTGCGACGACTCGGTGGAACTGCCAGTGCCGGGGCAGAAATATACATTCGGTGTAGTGAAGGCAGCGCAGGCCCGCGGAGATTTCCAGGTGCTGGCGGAACGGGGACGTCGAGCACTGCGGGTGCACTTGGGAAGCAATCTGAAAGCGGGGCTTGCGACGCTGCAGGCGGCGGTGCAGAAAGCATTGTAATTTCCGGGTTTGAGAACCCGAGGGCACGATGCCCTCGCGACGGCTGGCCAGAGGCTGGCGCTACGTAGGAGAACGTATGCAATTGGGAATGGTGGGGTTGGGGCGGATGGGCGCCAATATGACACGGCGGCTCATGCGCGGTGGGCATCAGATTGTCGTTTCGGATCTCAGCGCCGACACCGTGAAGCATCTGGCGGGCGAAGGCGCTGTGGGATCGTCTTCGCTGGACGATCTGATCACGAAACTCAAGGCGCCGCGTGCGGTGTGGATCATGGTTCCGGCTGGCGGTCCGACCGAGCAGACGGTGCAGAAACTGGCGCAGCACCTGCAGCCGGGCGACGCCATTATCGACGGCGGGAATTCCTATTTCAAAGACGACGTGCGCCGCGCCCGCGAGTTGAAGGGCAAGGGCGTTCACTACGTGGACGTCGGCACCAGTGGCGGCGTGTGGGGCCTGGATCGCGGCTACTGCATGATGATTGGCGGTCCGAACGAGGCCGTGCAGCGGCTCGATCCGATCTTCAAGACGCTGGCGCCTGGCGTCGGCGACATCCCGCGTACTCCGGGTCGAGAAAAGCTGGGCGGTACCGCGGAAGAGGGATACATCCATTGCGGTCCTTCCGGCTCCGGGCATTTCGTGAAGATGGTGCACAACGGCATTGAGTACGGCATGATGCAGGCGTATGCGGAAGGTTTCGATATCTTCAAGAATGCGACCAGCAAGGACCTGCCGGAAGACATGCGCTACGATCTGAATTTGCCGGATATTGCCGAGGTCTGGCGACGCGGCAGCGTAGTGAGTTCATGGCTGCTCGATTTGACGGCGATGGCGCTGGCGGAAAATCCGACACTCTCCGAATACGAAGGCTTCGTGCAGGACTCAGGCGAGGGCCGATGGACGATCCAGGCAGCGATTGACGAGGCGGTTCCGGCGGATGTGCTGACAGCAGCTTTGTACGTACGTTTCCGCTCGCGGCAGGAACATACGTTCGCGGAAAAGATGCTCTCGGCGATGCGGCAGAAGTTCGGCGGGCACGTCGAAGCGGCAGTAAA
>Ga0209698_10003212_pt1 | contig 18274 bp, 8 predicted proteins | sample LitLauG_LLR_2012_FD_187203 | JGI IMG/M metagenome (GOLD analysis project Ga0209698, IMG submission 187203) | Freshwater sediment microbial communities from Pennsylvania, USA - Little Laurel Run_MetaG_LLR_2012 (SPAdes) (version 2) | ecosystem: Environmental > Aquatic > Freshwater > Creek >...
AGCTTGGGCAGTTCGTCCTTGATTACGGTCTTGGTGGTGTGGTCGGGCTTGCCGCTGGTGGCCTTGGCGGTTTCCTGGGCAATCACTTCGAGGAACTTTTTCTGGGCCTTGGTGAAGGTTTCCCATTCCTCGCGGGCCAGGTCGGTCAGGGGAGCGACGTCATAGCCTTTGCCGGCCTTGACTTTCTCGATCCAGTGCATGGTCTGCTTGCTGGTCGAGGTCAGGAAGTCCTCGTGCATGTTGATGAAGGTGTCGAGGCTGCGTTTCGCCAGATCGATCATGGCCACGCCTGGGGCAGAACCGGCGAGCTGACCCTTGACGGCGGTCGCGATGAGTTCGTTTTCCTGCTGAGCTAAGTTGAGAAGAATGCGCTGTGCTTCAATAAAACTCGATGCGCCCTCGACTGCCAGTTCGGTGAGCAGCGAGACCGGGGACAGTCCATTGTGGGGCTTGGCTTCGTGTCGCATAATCAACCTCCGATTGCTGCATTGCAGCAATAGCATAAGTATATGATTATGAAAGCAATATGTCAATAACGAAACAATACAGTGCGGCGCTGCGTCAGGGAGGAGCAGCCCCTAAAGGGGCTATTCAAATTGGACGCTTTACGGCATCGCTGAAGCGATGCCCTGATACGAATCGTGCGTCTTCCGGACGCTGGAAAGCGATGCCCTGATACGAACGCGAGTTGTTGCGCAGCCTGTAAAAGTGATGCCCTGATACGAAACACGAGTTTTTGCGGTCTCTGCGTCAGGCAGCTTGATGCGCTGAAGCTATGACCTCTGCTTCGTCGTCCCACTGCGACTCTTTTGCCGGAGGGATGAAGCTCATGGCCCGCTCGGTCAGGGCCGTGATGGTCAGGCTGGGATTGACTCCGAGGTTGGCTGAGACGACCGAGCCGTCGCAGATGTACATGTTCTTGTAGCCGAAGACGCGGTGGCGAGAGTCGACCACGCCGCGGATGGGGGAGTCGGCGATCACGCAGCCTCCGATGCAATGGGCGGTGCCGGGGATGTCGAAGAGGATTTCGGGCAGCATGCTCATGGCGGTACCTCCGGCGACTTCGGCGAAGGTGCGGGCGAACTCGTTGGCCTTGGGGATGTAGGTGGGGATTTTCTGGCCGCGGGTGACCAGGAACTTGCGGAAGGGCCAGAACCACGGGCGCAGCCAGCGCATCTGGATCTGTCCATCGAGCGCCTGCATGCAGAGGAGAATCACGGCCTCTCGCGCCCAGCCCCAGGGCCGGAGCAGGCGCAGAGTGTGGAAGGGGTGACGCAGCATCGAGCCCACAGCATTTTGCATCCAGAGTCGAATGCGGTTCGAGCCGGGACGGCGGTCGGTTAGAAACGTGGTCAGCAGACCCATCGTGTCAGAGCCGTTGGGATAGCGGACGGCTTCAATGTGGGTGTGTTCGTCTAAGTAAAAGCCGGAGCCGATGGCGATGCCCTGGGAGAGGTCGTCGGTGCAGCCGGGGATGCGGGCGCCGATCAGCGATTCTGAATTGGTGCGCACGTGTTTGCCTAACTGGCGGCTGATGGCGGGCAGGGAACCTTTTTCTTTGAGATGAAAGAGAAGTTCCATGGTGCCGAGCGACGATGCAGCGAAGACTACGCCGCGGGCGGTGAAGCGCTGGGGATGGCGGCGGATCCACGCGGTGGAGCGAACTGTGTGGACTTCGTATCCGTCGCTGCCGTCATCGCCGGCGGGCAGCGGTTTGACGTTTACTACCTTGGTTTCGGGAAAGACCTTTGCGCCGTGTTTCTCTGCGAGGTACAGGTAGTTCTGGTCGAGCGTGTTTTTCGCGCCGTAGCGGCAACCCATAATGCAGCCACCGCAGGCGGTGCAGGTGGTACGGGACGGACCTTCTCCGCCGAAAAAAGGGTCGGGGAAAGTCTTGCAGCCTTGGTCTCCGTCCTCAGGCTGAAAGATTCCCACATGCGTACGGTAGAAAGTTTGTCCGGAGCCGGCGGCTTGGGCGGCTTTTTTCAGGAGATGATCGGCGGGGCCTAGAATTTTATTTTCGGCTACACCGAGCATGCACTTGGCTGTTTCGTAGTGGGCCGGCATTTCGGATTTCCAGTCGGCCAAGCCATTCCAGTTTCCGGAGTCCCACACTTTGTCAGGGGGCGGCAGTAGAGTGCTGGCGTAGGTGACGGATCCGCCACCCACGGCACAACCGTGGAGGATGGTCACGTGGCGGAAGAGACGCATATCGAAGAAACCGCGCAGGCCTAGCTTGGGACGCCAAAACCAACGGTGGATGGACCAACTAGAACTGGGAAGGTCGTCGGGGGACCAGCGGCGACCCATTTCCATGACGGCTACGCGATAGCCCTTTTCTACCAGGCGATGGGCTGAAACACTGCCGCCGAAGCCGGATCCGATGACAATGAAGTCAAAATCGAATTGTTCGCTGCGGGGCGCCATAGAACTGCACGGGGTGGGGGCGCCGTACTCTCTATTCTACGCTTGTCGCGGGGACTTCTCCTGAACGACATGCGGCTTCGCGCTTTACTTTTCGTGGTCGGGGATTTATCTTCTTTAGTTTTCAAAAAGGGATTTCAGTTTATCTATGCGGAAACTTAGTGAAGTGGAGCACGCCAAGGCATTGATGACTGAGGCGATGGGCTGGTCGGTGGTGAAGTGGCTGTCAGAAAAGAAAAGAGTGCGAAAAACAGCTGACCTGGCGAACGCCGCCCTTGATCGACTGGACCAGGAAGTCAAAGGCCATTGGAGGGACGAACTGAAAACTGTCTACGGCGCGCTGGGTGCGAAGGGCGATGGCGTCGGAGGGCAACCTCATCAACAAGCGTTGCAAGGCATTGACCCACAGATCAAGCTCCTGGTCCAACGAGTGAAGGACGCGGATGACGAAGCCTACCGTGTCAGGATGGACGCGGAAGACAGGTTCGACAAAGCCGAGAAGCAACTGAGCACCCGCATGGCACGAGAAGGATGTCAAAAGGCGATTGACTCCTGGGATCTGCACGAACAGGCGATTCGCCAGTCGGAAGCGGTGCTTGGCGCAACTAAGGAATAACCAGGTCGTGGGACCTTTCCATGCAGCGGTGGCAGGGATGCCACGTCGTTTCTTATCCCTTCCTCGGATCGAAGCAGTTTCCGCTCGCGCAACCCAACAAACTCTTCTCACGCATGGTTGTGAGGTTGATCACTGTCAGGGGTGAGGTGCGAGAGGTTGAATAGTATTGCGGGGAGGGTCGGCAGGGCGATGGAATCGCCTGTGCGTGAAACCTGCGTGGAGGATTGTGGCTAGAATTCTGGATGTTCCCGAAGGGGCGCCGGAGAGGAGGAGGATGGAGAACGCGGTCGGCCTCGTGATGACGGGCGGCGGAGCTCGTGGCGCTTATCAGGCGGGAGTTCTCAAACGCATTGGCGAGCTGAAGCGCGTCGAAACCCACGGGAATCCTTTTCCGATCATCGGAGGCGCTTCGGCGGGAGCGATTAATGGCACTGCGTTGGCCACCGGTTGCGACGATTTTGCTTCGGCAACCCGGGCTCTTGCGGAAGTCTGGGCGAACCTTAAACCTTCCGACATCTTTCACTGTGATGTCCTGTCGCAGGCGCATAATTCCCTGACCTGGATCCTCGATCTCTCCTTCGGAGGGGTTTTTGGGGGAGGCAACGCCCGATCGTTATTGGATGCCACTCCCTTACGGCCTTTTCTGAATAAGCACCTTCAATGCGACCGGATCCAGGAAAACATCAAGGGTGGGAATCTGTACGCGCTGGCGATTTCCGCGACTAACTACAATTCGGGGAAGAGCTATCTCTTCATTCAGGGCCAGAAGGGCCATCCGATGTGGAACCGGGTCCGGCTAGTGACGGTGGCGACGAAGATTACGGTCGAGCATGTGTGCGCATCGGCGGCGATTCCTTTAGTTTTTCAGCCGGTAAAACTCAAGACCCCGCGTGGGTCCGCGTTCTTCGGTGATGGCTGTGTGCGCCTGCAACAACCTCTCAGCCCGGTGGTCCGGCTGGGTGCGGAAAAGGTATTCGCGATCGGTGTCCGCTGGGGAAAGGGAGAAGCTCAAGAACAAACCATCGATGAGAGCAACCCTTCGGTGGCGCAAGTGATGGGAGTTCTCTTCAACGTTATGTTCCTCGACCATCTGGCGACGGACGTGGAGCACCTGGAACGGTTGAATCAGATGCTCAACGATGGCCAGATCCGTCAGCCTGGGATGGAAGCCTGTGAAAAGATACGGCCCTTGAGCACCTTTATCATCACGCCTTCGGTCAATTTGTCAGAACTGGCAGAGCATCACCGGAAGGAGATGCCCAATCTGATCCATTACTTTGTGTCCAGTTTGGGCCGGGATGCCGCTTCTTGTGCAGATCTGATGAGTTACCTGCTCTTCACACCCCGGTACACCCGGGACCTGATTGAGATTGGTTACGATGACGCCAGCGAACGAATCGATGAAATCGAAGACTTTCTATATTCTTCCAAAGACGGAGACGCGGACAGGCCCAAGGCAAGTTCGGCATTGAAACGGACTGGGAGTCCGGTTAAATCGCGCGGTTGATCACTCCGGTTGAGCAAGTTCATTGCGGTCAGGAAACTGTTATGAAACTCCCGTGCCCGACCGCGCAACGTGGAGCGCCCGCGGGTACGCCTGTGGATCGGACAATGAGTGGGACGGGCAATTTATCGCCAACAATCCCCTTGAGTGCTGAGGCGGAACCGCGCCGATCCACCTGCGCGACTTGACTGTCTGTCCGCCGCATGACTATCATTCTCTCCCAATACAGTATGACTTCCTGCCTCCGAGTCTGTTGCTCCTGTAGTTGCCGCTGAACGCAAACCCTGCGTTGGCGGCTGACCCGGCAAAACTCCGATCCGAAATCGCGCAAATACCAGGTGCCGGTCTTCCACTTTGGATAGCGCAAACCGTACATCAATACTTCAACCAAGGAGCCGTTATGAGCAACGTTCTTCAAGAAGTACATGCAGCCAACCAGAGATACGCCGCCGATTTTGGCGACAAAGCAAAGCTCGCTATGCCACCGGCGAGACACTTTGCCATTCTCACGTGCATGGACGCGCGGCTGGATCCGGCCAAGTTCGCCGGACTGGCCGAAGGCGACGCGCACGTCATTCGGAACGCGGGTGGACGCGCCAGCGACGATGCCATTCGTTCGCTGGTTATTTCGTACAAGCTGCTGGGCACGCGGGAGTGGTTCGTCATTCACCACACCAATTGCGGAATGGAATTCTTCAGCAACGACGTGATGCGCGGACTGCTGGCCAACAGTCTGGAAACGGCAGCCTTGACGGACAAAGGATTTCAGGATGTCGGAAAGGGTCCGGGATCGCGCGCCGGAGAATTCATCGAGTGGCTTACCATCCGCGATCAGGAGCAGAGCGTGCGCGATGATGTGCAGCGCATTCGGGAGCATCCGCTGGTTCCAGCGAAAATAGCAATTTACGGCTACGTTTACGATGTGACGTCAGGCAGACTGCTCGAAGTCCCAGGGGCGCAACGGCCCGTGGACGCGGCCGCAGCCTGATGGCCGACAAAAGAATGTAAGCGGGCACGCACAAGCTGTGTTGTGCCCGCTGACTCGACTGGGAGGAACAAATGCCGGGCCGGAGAAGAGTCAGTGGTGGGCTCGCATTCCTGTCTCAAGGGCGATTTGGACGGGAGTGCGCCTCCGAGAGCGCTGCCAAAGGCACACGAAGTCCTTCGCGAAATGCAGCGCCCATTAGACCCTTCCCCAATAGAGGTGCACATCCCGTCTTGGCCAGAATAGGTCTGCGGCTGAGCCACCGGAATGGCCCGGAGAGCGGGCTGTGATGGCACAATCGGCACGTTACCTCCAGCACAATTCCGCAGAATCTGCGCTCTATCTGTGCTTGTTTGGGTGTTCACGCGTGCTTTTCAGGGGCTAATGGGTCATCCGAGGCCCGGCCGATGCCAAAGGCAGGGCATATTGGGCGGGGCGGCCAATCGGTAGTTGGTGCTATGTCGAGCTTACGCCAAACGAGTCGAGCTGCTGTCGGTGTTTTACAACCATCTAGTGCCGTGACCGTGTGATTTGTACTTCACCAAGAACCCTGTCTTGCTGAGCGAAACAAGCCTGTCGGCATGGCGGACAGGCTTGTGCAGTCGAAGCATCCCTACCTCGACTGGTTGGTTGCTTCCCGCGTGCTGCGGCAGGCACAGCGTGCGTCGGGTAGGGGCCCTCCGACTGTGCAGGACGATTCGCTCCGCTCTTCGTCCTGCTTCGCTCAGGATGACCGCGAACTGTGGCCCAGGTTCGCGCCCAAAGAACGGGCGCGAACCTGGGGCACCAAAAAGTCACGGCCTCTCAGGGTGACACAATGACGGTGTGAACGAGGTAAACATTTTGCAGTCACCGCACTAGCCTTTTCCCCGGGAATTCCGGGTTATCCGGCGTCACTCAGACTTCAGAGCAAGATTGGTGTCAATGAACGAAGCTAGCTAAGCTAGAAGGCTCGAGAAAAAACTGCGCTTCGGAGGATCAGGAATTGGGGGCGTGCTATGCTGTGCCCGAACCAAGAGCCAAAATGGAAATCCTTGTTAAGAAAGGATCGGCCATGAAGCGCAAAAGCAAACTCACGATTGCGATAGCCACGGCAGTACTCGCCGTCCTCGGCGCCGCGGCCGTTTACGCGCAGGACAAGTACTCGCTGAAATCGCCGAGCGGAATCGCGTTCTCCGACTTCAGGGGATACGAGGACTGGTCGGTGGTCTCTTCCGCCCGGACCGACGAAGTGCTCAAGGTGATCGTCGCCAATCCGGCGATGATCAAGGCGTACAAGGCCGGCGCTCCGGGCAACGGTCAGCCTTTCCCGGATGGCTCCATGATCGTGAAGCTCCAGTGGAAGCCGAAGAAGAGCACGGAGGCCCCCTTCATCGTGGATGTGCCAGACGTCTTTACCCAGGCTTTCGTCATGGAAAAGGACCGCAAGAGATTTCCGAAAAGCGGCGGGTGGGGATACGCGGTGTTCAACTACGAAGCTGCATCAGACAAGTTCACGGCTGATCCCAAAAGCCTCTCCGACTGCGGACACGCGTGCCATACGGCCGTGAAGGCGAAGGACTACATCTTCCACCCGTACCAGAAGCGTTGAACCGCGCGCGCCCCCGGCATCAAGTACCCCGCGGAGCTCTGCCAGCCTTCACCACGGCCTTTCCATCGTCTGAGTGAACTCAGCTACCCTTTCCACGTTAAAGCCTTCTGCGCACCTTCGAACATTCCGATCCAGGTTGTCCTTCAGTCAAGTCTGGACACGAGCTGCCGCGCGAACGGGATGTGGGGCCTGAGCGTCGACAGTCATTCCAGCCGGTTTTGTCCTGGCTACTTGCACAGGCCCTTCGGCGTCCAATCGTGGACCAGCGTGGTCGGCGGCTTTGATGACTGGTGAAGGATGAGCACCAGGGCACGGCGTTGTTCGGTGCCGGTGGCGGTCAAGAGCATGGGGGGCCCACCCGGCACGATCACGGGTTCGCCGCCTGCGCGTCCGACGTACTTACGCTCAGGGGTTTCTAAACACGTTTCTCCGGCCAGGGTATACCAGGCTTCGGGACCGGCGTGAGTGTGCAGGGATGAGGTCATGCCGGGATTCAAGATCGCTTCCATGTATTGGGCGGAGTATTCTTCCCCTGCAACCACTGGGAGAGGACCGATTTCTGCGATGCGTTGTCCGGTGGATGGCCGCCAGCCAGCCTTTTCGATGGTCAGCAGCCAGATCTTCCCCAACGACTCGACGACCGTTCCGCGTGAGCCCTTGGCCGCCTCTGCCGCCGCACGCGTTGGATAGACGTCGAGGTGCCAGAAGGTCTGCGCGGTCAATTGTCCTATGGGCTGGTGGGCGATAATCCAGCATCCCACTTCGGTCGTCCGCTCGCTGACTGGTTTGCAATTGCCGACCGCAACCGATTGCGCGGACGATTGGTGACAGAGCGAGAGAGTAGTCACCGACAAAGCGACAACAGCTGCCATCGGGCCGCGTCGAGATTTTGCCAGGGGTGTCATTTGGCCGAGGGTATCACACAGAATGCCAAGGGTACCGGCTTGAGCTGGATCGGCGGAAATGGGGGCGGGGTGGCAACCAGAGTCCGCACGAAGCCTTGCGTACTCTGCCACCAGCCGTGGAAGGTTTGGCCGCTCGTGCATCGAATGTGTAATGGCAGCCAGCGAGTGGCTCCCTGGATCGGTGTGAGATTTCCATCCACCGCATGGCTCTCTCGGCCTTCGGCGCGATTCTGTTCCACCTCATCGAGGCTGACCACCACGGAACGAGTGTCGAGTCGAAGCCCTGTGCGCAGCGCCTTGAGGGCACTCTCCTTTCCACTCCACAGCAGCGTTAAAACGCAGGACTGGTCGTCGGCGCAGGTTCGGGCGATGAACTCTCTTTCCTCCCCGGTGAAGTAATCCTGGACAAAGGAATGGCTGCGCGGTTCGATGAGTTCCAGATCGCAACCCAACGCCACGCTGGACGGGGCGACTGCGCACATGGCTATGCCATCGCGGTGGGTGAGCGAGATCGTAATGTCCGCCGGTTGTCCAGCGAGAAAGACCTCGGGTGCACCGGTGGACGCGGGGCGGACCTCGATGTCGCGAAGTGTCTGGAAGTCCGCAGATAGATTCCGATAGGCAGCCGTGGCGAGCTTCGCTGTCCAGCGGCCCAGTCGCCAGTCTCTGCGCCGCTTCGCAAAGCGCAGGCTATCGAGGCGAGCGGCTTCGGTCTGGCTGAGCCAGCCATTTGTGGCCGATACGTCGGTTTCGGTTTGTTCCAGCCAGTGTACTTCCGTCATAGGTGAATCGATCTGCTAAGTGTGTGCGTGAGATCTCAGTCGTCCCTTCGGGACTTGCATGGTCTTCGCATTTTTCCCCGGCGCTGAGCGCCGGGCTATGGGCAGAAGCCCCTCCGGGGCCGGATGCTCGCAACCTTGGGCTGCTCCAGTGCTCGCACCTGGCTGACTTACGCTGCATTTTCGACGGCGTCAGGTTTCTCGCCTGGTCGCGCGATGGACTCTGGTTTCTCCTCTTTTCCTACCGCGTCTTCGACGGAATGGATGAGATACGGGCGAAGGGTGGCGGGTGGAATAATTTCGTTGAGGGCGCCGACTTTCAGGGCTCGTTGCACGCTGTGCACACGGTCGAATTCGTCGGCCACCTCGCCCAGTTTTTCGGAGTGAACGATTTTAAAGAGCTCATCCCACTGGGTGCGCAAGCGGCCTTTTTCCGCGGCCTCGGCCTTGGCCATCGCCTGGGTCAACTCTTGCAAGCGCGCATCTTTGCGGGTTCTGGCCTCCACTTCGCCGGCGAAGACTACGGCCGCCGCGGGCGCGCCGCCAATGACCGACGCATAGGTTCCCTCCAAGGCGACTACTTTGAGTTGAGAGTTGAGCGCCCGCGAGAACACCACATACGCACCTCCGTGATAGCGGGAGATTACGCAGAAGACCATGGGGCCTTTGAAGTTGACGACGGCGCGCCCGATCTCGGCACCGTACTCGAGCTGCAACTTGCGCATGGACTCCGGGGAACCATCAAAGCCCGAGAGATTGGCCAGGATCACGACCGGCCGATTGTTGGTAGCCGCGTTGATGGCACGAGCCACCTTCTTGGAAGACTGCGGGAAGAGGGTTCCGGCACACCATTGATCCGGCCCATCGGCAGGCACAAATCCCAGGCGGGGCACCGGGTGGGATTCGATGCCGATGAGGCAAACGGGATAGCCTCCGAGATGGGCATCCCAGACGACGGCGGTTTCAGCCGCCCGCATTCCGGGCCAGCGTTCCAGGGGCGGATGGTCCTGGTCAACAACGGCCATCATCACTCGACGAATATCGAAGGACCGTTTGCGACCGGGGTTGGTTTCGTTGGAGAAGATCTCGCCGGCGCGAGAGAAGCCCTCCTCGCCGTTGCGGCTGTGGGGATAAGCCTGGACGTCGCGGCCGATCGGATCGGTGGTCGCGACCCGCCGGGGGAATCGTTCGCCGGCAACTTTGTAAGTGTGTTCGTAATGACGCATGAGGATGTGGCACGCTTCGTCCATATCCTGAGCCCGATATTGCGCCTGGCCGTTCAGACCCATGATGCGATCGTAGCCGCCGATTCCCAGGTTGTCCTCGGCGGAGACGCTGCCGGAATAGTCCAGGGCGCGTTTGCCGGTGAGCACCATGGCGGCTTTGGGAGTCATGATCAGAATGCCCCGAGTGTGCATGAGCATGGTTGCTTCGGCGTTCCAGTAGGGCTGGGCTCCCACATTGATTCCGTTGATGATCAGATTGACTTCGCCGCCCGCCTGGGTGAACTCGACGAGGCTGCGCAGCACGCGGGCAATCCAGTCCATGTTCTCCACGCCGCTTTCCATGGAGATCTTGGCGCCGGCGGAGATGGCAAACCATTCCAACGGCACATCCATTTTTTGCGCCAGTTCCACGGCGGCGATGATGCGCCGGCATTCGGCTTCCGCGAGGGCGCCCAGATCCTTGCTGGGATCGCCCAGCAGGACGACGCGGGTCATCCCTTCGGGATACTGAGTGGTGAAGTTGCGGATGACGCCCGCGATGATGTTGGCTTTGTTCTGGCCATAGGGACGATTCGCGGGAACCAGACGGCCCTTGGAATCAAGATCGTGCTCGACAAAATCTCCAGGAGGAAACTCGGCCCGCGTGTCGTCCAACGTGGGAGTCAGCATTCTCACGATTTCGTACGGATAAAGCAGGCCGCGCTGACGCATGCGAACGACTTTCTGGTCGTACTCGGTCAGCGGTTTGATGGGGAGGAGCTTGGTAGCGGGCCGGAAGGTCATCAGCAGACCGCGCCCGCCCGGAGCGGAGATGCGCACCAGCATGTCGCGCAACTCGCCGGTTTGCGGGTTGGGAATGCGAGCGCGCACGATCACCTGTTCGAGCCCCAGGCCTTCAGTCTCCGGGAGGAGTTTGCACACGATGTCATTCAGTTCGTCCGGTGCGAGATTCAGGGGGGGCCAGACGTACAGCAGGATCCGATTCCAGTAAAGGCGTTCCTTGGGTGAACGCCGGGACTGGACCAAGCGGATGCCTGCGAGCGCTTCCATCAGCATGCGTTCCAAGTGCGGCAGTTGCACGACCCGGCCCGTCTTGTCGCGCACCGGGGTTAGATCGCGCACTTCCGCACAAGCGAACAGCCGCTCATCTTTCGGATTGTCGTGAGCAACGCCATGGAGGAGGTAGACGTCTTCGACGGAGGGCAGGCGTGCAATCTTAAAATTGCTGAGACGCCACAAATGCAGCCGTTTTCCCATCATGGGGTGGATACCCCGGAAGAACGTTTCCTCTTCGTATCCGTTCTCCGCCGGGCGATAGGTGAAATGCTGAATTCCTCCTGGGCTGTCGCAGCCCGGGCCGGCGACTTCCACCATGATGCGGCGGATGGAGCGCGGAAAACCAGCCTGGTTGAGCATGGAGGAAACTTCGCGCTGCACAACCTCCGTTTCGCTGGGGTGGCCGGAATCCCATACATAGAAATCGATCACGATGTCATGGTCGATGGGGACTTCCTGGAGCACAGGAAACAGCCTGCGCGCCATATCCGCCAGGTGGAGATACTCGGCGTGGGTGGTGAAGACGTGGATGCGCTTACCCTCATGATCGTATTCGGCGGACATATAGGAATGCCCGTCCACCTGGAGGGCACGAAAATCCATGAGCATTTGAAAGCGATAGTAGCGCCAAGTCAGCACTTCCAACATCAGTTGGCGTAAGGCGGGGGCCGCGGCGCGGAACCGGCCTGCGAACAGGCTCACGATCGGTTGCGGACATTCGACCAGAGCCCGGACTCTTTCGCGGCGGTCGGCGGCTTCGGGATGGGCGGCGAGATAGTTGAGGTGATCTTCCACTTCCGCGTAGATTTGCTTCCGAGCGCGTTCCAGCAGCGGCTGCTCGAAGTAGCGATAGCGCACCTCCCGAGCCAGGCCGCTGATCGCGGGGAAGAGCCCGCGGGTCATGGAAATCATCCGGTCGAGAAGTGTGCGAAAAGATTCGTCCGCGCGGGGCGCCAGGGCCGATACGCGCTGCAGACGCTGTTCGAGCAACAGCATGACAGGCGGGATCTGCTGCTCCAGGCGCTGGTGCGATTTATAGATCCAGAGCAGGCTCTCTTCCAGTTCGGGAGAACGATCCAGGGTCTGCACGCCGTAATGAGCGAGCGCGCGCCGGAGCGAATCCACAAACGTCGGTGCCAGGCCCTCACCCCGCGTCTCGATCATGCGCAGGTAGGTAAACATGTAAGTCTCGGCGCTGGGTTCTTCGCCGCTGGTGGGATCGTCCAACTCCGGTTGACGGTAGAACAGCGAGTACAAGTCCACAAAGATGTTGAGGATCTCGTCCTCGCTCTGCTTGGCTTCTTCGCTGTCGGCCGGGCCGTTCTTGTTCCATTCGGCGAGCAGCCGCGCGGTGTACGCCGGGTCGACGTCAAAGCCCAGCATGAACTGGCGGAGCTCTTTCAAGTCATGGTTGCTGGGAGAAGAAACCGCTTTCTGATTTTCGCCGGGAGCGAGGGAAGCACCCAGGGCGACGCACTTGCCGGCGACGAGGGTCTGGTCGTCTGCGACAGGGTCGATCTGCAGAAGAGGGGCTCCGGTGTCGACCTGCACGTTGGGGATGGTAAGCACGGAACGGACTCTTCCAGAAAACGGGGCGACCACCGGCATTTCCATCTTCATCGCTTCCAGCACGGCGAGACGGTCTCCGATTGAAACCATGTCGCCGGGCTTCACGGCGATGGATACGACCACGGCGGGCGCGGCCGCGTGCACCACACCGCCGTCGTCACGATCAATGCGATGCGACACGCCGTCCACCTCGATCCCGTAGCTGAGTCCCTGGGCCACGGAGACGACGTGGAAGCGGCGGCCGAAACACGTCAACCAGTATTCGAACTGACCGAGGCGGTTGATGTGAACGTCGGCGCGGACTCCGTCCAGGTGTACCCGGTACTGCCTGGGTCCGAGGCGATAGGTCTTGGGCGAATAGGCGTGCCCGCGATAGCGCAGCGCCACTGTTCGACCTACACCCTTCCGGACTTGCGGACGCCCACGCACCGCGGAGGCATAGAACTGGGTCTGCTCGATCCCTAGCTCCGCCTCGTAGGCTTCGATGGCAGCTGCCAGAAGGGCCACGTCGGCGTAATGACGACAGAGATGCTCGCCGTTGGCCGCCAAACGGTCCAGCCATCCGATATCAACGGCACCACTCTGCACCTCAGGGCGGCTGAGCAACTCGAGGAGAAACGCCTTGTTGCTGGCTCCGCCTTTGATGACCACCACGCTTTCGCGCAGTGCCCCCTGGAGCCGGGCGAGGGCCTCTTTGCGGTCGTGACCGAAGGCGATGATCTTGGCGATCATGGAGTCGAAATCAGCGGGAACGGTATCGCCTTCCGCGACGCCACTGTCAATGCGTACGCCGGGGCCGGTCTGAATCCGAAAGCGCTCTACCGCGCCGGGGGCCGGGGCGAAACCGTTGTCGGCATCTTCAGCATTGAGCCGGACCTCGATAGCGTGGCCGGTCGTGTGCGGGGGCTGACCTTCGAGGCGGCCTCCACGCGCGACATGAATCTGAAGCTTGACCAGATCGATGCCGGTCGTGCGTTCCGTGACCGGGTGCTCGACCTGCAAGCGGGTGTTCATCTCCATGAAGGCGAAGCGCTGGGTTTCCGGCTGATAGAGGAACTCTACCGTGCCGGCGTTGTGATAGCCGGCGGCCTGGCTTAAGCGCACCGCCGCTTCGCGGAGCGCGTGGTCCTGGCCAACCGATAGAGCGGGCGAGGGTGCTTCCTCGAGAATTTTCTGGTGGCGCCGCTGGATGGTGCAGTCGCGCACCCCGGCTGCCCACGTGGTGCCATAATGGTCGGCAATGATTTGGACCTCGACGTGGCGTGCCCCTTGGAGCAACTGCTCCATGAAAACGGTTGGGTTGCCGAAGGCCTTGAATGCCTCGGACCGGGCGCTATCAAAGGCTTGCGGGAGTTCGCTTGCCGAATGCACGCGGCGAATGCCGTGACCGCCACCTCCGGCCGTGGCCTTAATAAGGAGGGGATAGCCCAGGCGCTCAGCGTGGTGTTGGGCATCGGCGACGGTCTCGACCGGGCCGCCGCTCCAGGTTGCTACTGATATTTGGGCTTGCTCGGCCAGAAGCTTCGAGGCGATCTTGTCGCCCAAGCGGCGCATCACGTCGCCATCGGGGCCGATGAAGACGATGCCCAGCTCGCGACAGAGGTCCGCGAATTCAGCGTGCTCCGCCACAAAGCCCCAGCCCACCCACACCGCCTCGGCGCGCGCAGCGGTTAACGCCTGTTCGAGCCGGCCATAGTCGACGTAACTGCTTTTGGGGTGATGGGTGCCTGGGTCGATGACTTGAGCGGCGCCGAGGGACACGGTTTCGTCCGCTTCCCGGACGAACATGGCATGACGGTCAGGATCGGTGAAGAGCGCGATCGTGCACAACGACGTGCCGTGTTCGAGATTGAATTCGCGGGCGGCGTGGATGAAGCGCATGGCTGCTTCCCCACGATTGACGATAGCTACGCGCTGAAACTCATGCTGCATAAGGACTCCAATCAGCAGATCGTCGCGCTAAATCGAGTTGTGTTTTGTTATGCCGCCGTAACTTCTTCGGCCGACATGATTGCTTGTAGTGCTTTCAACCGCTCGGAATCGACCGCGCTGGGAAGCGCCACCGTCCGGTACCCGCTGAGATGTACGTAGACGTTTCCTGCCGCATCCACGACTTCGGCCTCGAAACTTCCTTGGGCTGGATCGGGCGTGACCACGGCATAGAGCCTGACTGCGCCCCGATCTGGAACGCTTGCGACCGAGACTCGATCAATGTGCTGTGGCAGGCCCATGCGGCCTTCGACGCCCATCTCCCAGACCCCGGCGGTTTGGAAGCAGAGTTCGATCAGGCGCGGCGCCATGAGTGTTGGCAGCTCCGATGGATGATGATTGTTGGGCAGGCCCTTAGCCATCAACCCGACGATCCGATTTCCATCCCACCATGCCCGCTCCAGAACCTGGTACGCGGGGCCGTGGAAGTAGAGGCCGTAGATTTCGGCGGCCTCGACGATGTGTCCCACTGGAGTTCCGAGCGCCGGCACCTTCACCAGCGTCGGCGGCTGTTTGCTTAGCCGCACGCGAGCCGTGAAATGCGTGGTCACTTGCGGCTCCGTTTGATTCGGGAGCGTGCGGCGGCCGATCAACCGGCAACTGGCTTCGAGGGCGTCGCCGTGAGGGTGAATCTGCGCTTCTACGGTCACTGGGCGTGGCTCGCTGCGGTAGAACTTGAACGGCGCCAGGAAATTCACTTCCTCGACTGCGTCGACATGCCAGCCGGGAAGCATGCATTGGGCAGCTTCGGCAAAAGCTTCGACGCCCATCACTCCCGGCAGCACTGGTGTGCCATCGATTTGGTGATCGTGCAGGAACGGTTGGATGACTGGATCGGGTGTGGTCTCGATCGTCAGGCCGCTGTAAAGGCCGGACGACGCGATCTTCCCGATCATTGGTCCATGCGCGACTAACCGCTTCTCGCTCGCGGCGGTTGTGTCCAGTCCTCCGGTTGCATCCCATTCATTGAGCAGAACGCCCAGACGCTTCCCGATAACGATTTCGCCTCGTGTTCCTCCTGCCGTGAGTTCTCGGCGAATCAGAGGGATGCCTGCTTCGGGCGGCAACATGTCGATGCCGGCCTGTTCCATCATTTTGGGGATGGAGCCGCGCGTCGCCATACCAATGCCTCCCCAGGCAGTCCAGTCAATGACAATGCCGCGAGTTGCGAGCCGGGAAGTGCGGAAGCTGGACGTGATCTTGCATAGCAGATCGTTGGCGGCGCTGTAGTCTGTCTGTCCGAAGTTGCCGAAGCGGCCGGCTACGGAACTGAACGCCACCGTTGCCTTGAGCGGCATGTCGCCGATGGCGTGCAGCAGATTGAAGAAGCCGTCGCTCTTGACGTCGAAGACCAGATCGAATTCCCGCGGGTCCTTGTTGGGTAGAGGGTGGCTGCGTTCGATGCCAGCGGCATGCAGCAGGACGTCGATGTGACCACAGTTCTCACGCACCTGGTTAATGACCTTGGCTACACCGTCCGCGTCGGCAAGGTTGACGCTGAAATAATATGGCGTGCCCCCGGCGGCACGCACGGCGTCGATCGCGTTGAGGGCGGCCTGCGCCCGCTCCAGGCCGGCGAGTTCCTTTTCAACCAGCGCGGGCCTGGCACGCTCGCCGCGCGCCTGGATCCGCGCGAACAGATCCCGCTTGAGGCCCTCCTTGTCGGTTTCGATGCGCTGGAGGTCGGGATTGTTCGGATCGGGTTCCGGCACCAAATCAAGCAGGTAGAAGATGCCGCCGGATGCGGCAGCCAGATCGGCGGTGATTGCCGATACAATGCTTCCCGCCGCGCCCGTGATCACAAAGGCAGTGTTCTCATCGAGGGTCAAACCGGGTTGGCCGTCGGCTGCGGGTTGCTCCTGCAATCCAACCGTCCAACGCAGTCCATCCCGGTAGCCGATTTCAATGGCGCCTGGATCGCGGAGTGTTTCGTCGATCAGGAGGGCGGCGACTTCTGCTGGCTGGACAGGCGGGGCGCCCGTCGCTCCACTTTCAAAATCGACTGCTTTCACGAACGCTTCTATGCGTTCCCGCTTATACGTTTTGGTGAAGCCTACGACCGCGCCACCTAACGGAGCGGCCGCTCCAGCCTCATCGTAGCCATGCTGCCCTCCGAGCCGAGTGGCCGAGACGAGGAAAGTGCCGGGCAGTGCGACCTGCTCATAGAGTGTACGCATGGTGGTGTAAAGCAGTTTGACGCGCACTCGCACCGCTTCATGCCAAGTATGGAGGTCCAAATTGCTGAGGTTCCCCTCATCCTCGAGTGCGGGCAGCCAGTAGACGCCGTGCACTGGTCCAGAGGCCATCCAGTTCTTGAGGCAAGTGGCCAGCGCTTCTGCGTCCGGCGCGCCTTCAATCTGTAGAACTTCGACGCCGGCCTTCTGCAGTCGCTCCGCCAGAGCTTCTGAGACGCCGCCTTCGTCCGGCATGATTACGACTCTGCGGCCGCGTTCGAGCACGACACCGGTCGGCTTGCACAGGTTGAGCGCAGGGCGCAACGTTGCTACCGGCACGCGGCGTGGAGTGCTATTCGCGGCATCCAGACTGGCGAGGGCCGGACGGACCCGTGCCACTGGAATTGCGGGTTGCGGTGAGGCCGCGAGCTGTTTCTCCGCTTGTTTTTCATTGGCGGCAGGAGAAGCGGGCCCAGATATTCCGGCGCCCGACCTGTCGACTGCAAATTGAATGACACTGGCGAGGGTGGGAAAATCGCGGAGCTTCAGGTTTTCATCGCGGGGAATGTTGTAAGCCGCGCGCACCGCGGCAAACATCTCTGCCTGTTTGACCGTGTCGATCCCAAGGTCTGCTTCGAGGTCGAGGTCCAGGTCTAACATCTCCTTGGGATAGCCCGTCTTCTCGGCCATGATGTCGAGCACCTTCTCCTTAATAGATTCGGATGTGGGTCCTTGCGCGACCAGCGGGGCTGGTAGGGTGGGCTTCTCCGCCGCAGCCTTTGACGTTACTGGGGCCGGAGCGACGCCTGACAGGTCAGGACGCTTTTCGAACACGAAGCGGATGACGTGCGCCAGCGTTGGGTAGTCGCGGAGCTTACGATTCTCGTCGCGCGGGATGTTGTAGATCTCGCGGATGGCCGCGAACATTTCGGCTTGCTTGACAGTGTCAACGCCCAAGTCGGCTTCCAGGTCCAGGTCCAGATCCAGCATGTCTTTCGGGTAGCCGGTCTTCTCGACGACCAAGGCCAGGATGCGCTCCTTGACGGCATCACCAGCGCCGTCTTGTAGAACTACAACGGCGATCGCCGCCGCAGCAGGTGCCGGTTCTTCTGGCTTGATCTCCACTGCTGGTTTTGGTGCTGCTTGGACTGAAGCAGCGGTCGCCAGGTCGGGACGCTTCTCGAACACAAAGCGGATGACGTGCGCCAGGGTGGGGTAGTCGCGTAGCTTACGGGTTTCGTCACGCGGGATGCTGTAAATCTCACGGATCGCCGCAAATATTTCTGCCTGCTTGACGGTGTCGACGCCCAGGTCCGCTTCCAGGTCGAGGTCCAGATCCAACATGTCTTTCGGGTACCCGGTCTTCTCGACGACCAAGGTCAGGATGCGCTCCTTTACATTGCCCGCCTCGTCTTGTGGAACCACAGCGGCGGCAGTCGCTGCAGCGGGTGCGGGC
>Ga0209698_10003213_pt1 | contig 18273 bp, 14 predicted proteins | sample LitLauG_LLR_2012_FD_187203 | JGI IMG/M metagenome (GOLD analysis project Ga0209698, IMG submission 187203) | Freshwater sediment microbial communities from Pennsylvania, USA - Little Laurel Run_MetaG_LLR_2012 (SPAdes) (version 2) | ecosystem: Environmental > Aquatic > Freshwater > Creek >...
GCATGCCGAGATGGACCTTGTTCGGCCGGTCCAGCGTGAAGCTCGCGTAGTACTCCTTGGCGATGTCGCTCGCGTGCTCGACCCAGACCCGGCGCACCACGTGGCCCCGGATGTCCATGCCGAGGATCGCCGCGGCGTGCGCCCGCGCCTCGGCCGCGTCGGTGGCGAGCTTGATCCCGCCCGCCTTGCCGCGGCCGCCGACTTTGACCTGTGCCTTGACGACGACGGGGTAGCCCGCGGCGTCCGCCGCCGCGACGGCCTCGTCGACGGTCTCCGCGACGCCGCCGGGCGACACCGGTATCCCGAAGCGCGCGAAGTACTGCTTGCCTTGGTACTCGAACAGGTCCACGTGTCTCCTCGGTGTGCTCAGGCGCTCGCGGTGTCGAGCGCGTCGAGGCGCTCCTCCAGCCACGAGCCGATCTCGTTCAGTGACGTGCCGGGCCCGAAGACCCGGGCGACGCCCGCAGCCTCCAGGACGTCGACGTCGGACTCCGGGATGATCCCGCCGACCACGACGACCACGTCGTCGCGGCCCACCGCGGCGAGCCCGTCGATGACCCTCGGGACCAGCGTCAGGTGCGCGCCCGAGAGCATCGAGAGGCCCAGCGCGTCGGCGTCCTCTTGGACGACGGCCGCGACGATCTGCTCGGGCGTCTGGTGCAGGCCGGTGTAGACGACCTCGAAGCCGGCGTCGCGAAGTGCCCTCGCGATCACCTTGGCGCCGCGGTCATGGCCGTCGAGGCCGGGCTTGCCGACCACGACGCGATACGGGCGGTGCACGACGCCAGAGCATACGCCGCGCGCGCACGGGGCTTCGCCGGCACCCCGGAGGGCAGGTAGCGTCGACGCCATCGTGCAGGACCCCGTCGCACCCCCGCCCGAGCTGCCCGGCGGGCCGAGATCCCCCGCGAAGGTGGCGCTGGGCCTGCTCGTCGCGATGCGGCCCCGCCAGTGGGTCAAGAACGTCCTCGTCGGCGTCGCGCCGGTGGCGGCGGGCGAGGCCTTCCACTTCCACGTCTTCTTGCACACCTCGGTCGCCTTCGTGGCGTTCTGCCTCGCCTCGTCGGGGACCTACCTCGTCAACGACGTCCGCGACGCGGCGGCGGACCGCCTGCACCCCACCAAGGCGCGGCGCCCCATCGCCGCGGGGACGGTGCCCGCGCGCCTCGCCACGGGGACCGCCGTGGTCCTCATCGCGGCCGGCCTCGGCGTCGCCGCGACCGTGAACTGGCGCCTCGCCCTCGTCGTGGCGATCTACCTGGCCGAGTCGCTGACCTACTCGGTCGTGGCCAAGCGATGGAGCGTCATCGAGCTCGCCTTCGTGGCGTCGGGGTTCGTCCTGCGTGCGATCGCCGGCGGGGTCGCCTCGAACATCCCGCTGTCGTCCTGGTTCCTCGTCGTCATCTCCTTCGGCGCGCTGTTCGTCGTCACGGGCAAGCGGCTCGCCGAGTTCCACGAGCTCGGCCGCGGGGCGGGCGCGCACCGCAGCGTGCTGGAGACCTACACGCGGACCTTCCTCGAGTCGACCCTCGTGCTGTGCGCGGGGGTGACCGTCACGGGCTACTGCCTGTGGGCGTTCTCGGTGGACCGCAACGGCCTCGGGGTCCACCACGACCCGCTGTGGATCCAGCTCTCGGTGATCCCGGTGGTGCTCGCGATCCTCTACGTGCTCTTGCAGCTCGACGACGGCAGGGGCGGTGCGCCCGAGGACCTCGTGCTCAAGGACCGCACCGTCCAGGTCCTCGGCGTGCTCTGGGCGCTGCTCGTCGCGATCGGGGTGTACCGGTGAGCATGCTGAGCGGCTGGGGCCGCACCGCGCCCTCGGTGGCCAAGGTGGTCGCACCGGCCACCGAGACCGACGTCGCGGCGGTCTTCGAGCACGCCGCGGGCGGGGTCATCGCAAGGGGGCTCGGGCGCTCCTACGGCGACGCGGCCCAGCTGGCCGGGGGCACGGTCATCGACGCGCGCGGCCTCGGTGGCATCGGCGACATCGACGAGGCGACCGGCCTCGTGACCGTCGGGGCGGGCACGTCGCTGCAGGACCTCCTCGACGTCGCGGTCCCGCGTGGCTTCTTCGCGATGGTCACCCCGGGGACCCGGCAGGTCACCGTCGGCGGCGCCATCGCCGCCGACGTGCACGGCAAGAACCACCACCGCGACGGGGCGTTCTGCCAGCACGTGACCTCCCTGCGCCTCGTCACCCCCGCGGGGGCGATGACCGTCTCGCCGAGCGAGGACCCCGAGGTGTTCTGGGCCACCGCGGGGGGGATGGGGCTGACCGGCGTGGTCACCGCGGCGACCCTTCGGCTCACCCCGATCGAGACCGACCAGGTACTCGTCGACACGGACCGCTGCGGGGACCTCGACGCGGTCATGGCGGCGATGGCCTCCGCCGACGACGACCGCCGCTACTCGGTCGCGTGGATCGACTGCATGACCACCGGCGCGCGCATGGGCCGCGGCGTGCTCACCAGGGGCGACCACGCGCGGCGCGAGGACCTCGGGGACCGCGGCGCGCACCGCGCACCGCGCTCCCCCGCCGCCTCGAGGCTCAAGGTCCCCCTCGTCGCGCCCTCGGGGCTGCTCAACAAGGCCTCGATCCGCGCGTTCAACGAGGCATGGTTCCGAAAGGCCCCCCGCCACCGCGCGGACGAGCCGGTCGAGCTCGGCGCGTTCTTCCACCCGCTCGACTTCGTCGCGGACTGGAACCTGCTCTACGGGCCCCGCGGCGTGGTCCAGTACCAGCTCGCCGTTCCCGACGCGGGCCACGACGCGGTGCGCGCGTCGATCGAGCTGCTCGCGGCCTCGGGGGTTCCCAGCTTCCTCGCGGTGCTCAAGCGGTTCGGCCCCGCGGACCCCGGCGTGCTGTCGTTCCCGATCCAAGGCTGGACCCTCGCGCTCGACATGCCCGTCGGACCCCCGCAGCTGCCCGGGGTCCTCGACCGCCTCGACGAGCTGGTCGCCGAGGCGGGCGGTCGCGTCTACCTCGCCAAGGACGCCCGGCTCGACCCGCGCCACCTCCCCTCGATGTACCCCCGGCTCGGCGAGCTGGCGGCGCTGCGCGAGCGGCTCGACCCGAGCGGGCTGCTCGCGTCGGACCTCTCACGCCGGCTCGGGGTCTGAGAACCACCAAAAGGAGCCCAGATGCAGGATGCGTTCGGACACCCCCAGCGCCTCGTCGTGCTCGGCGGCACGTCGGACATCGCGCGTGCCATCGCGGCGCGCCTGTGCGGCGAGCGGGTGCGCACGGTCGTGCTCGCCGGGCGCAGCCCCTCGAAGCTCGAGGCGGCGGCCGCCGAGATGCGAGCGGCGGGCGCCACCGCCGTCGAGACGGTGCTCTTCGACGCGGGTGAGCCCGCCGGCGCCGCCGACACCGTCGCGTCGTGCCTCGAGGCCGCCGGGGGGCCCGTGGACCTCGTGATCGTCGCCGTGGGCGCGCTCGGGGAACAGTCCCTCGACGAGGACGACGCCTCGAGGACCCTCGAGGTCATCAACCCGACGTACACCTGGCCCGTCGCGGCCCTGGCCGCCCTGCGCGGCCGCCTCGTCGCCCAGGGCACCGGGCGCGTCCTCGTGATCTCCTCGGTCGCCGGCGTCAGGGTGCGCCGCGTCAACTACCTCATGGGCGGGGCCAAGGCGGGACTCGACGCGACCTGCGTGGGGATGGCCGAGTCGCTGCGCGGCACGGGCGTGGCGCTGCAGATCCTGCGCCCGGGGTTCGTGCGAACGAAGATGACCGAGGGCCGCGACGAGGCGCCGTTCAGCACCGACCTCGACGCGGTCGCCGCGACGGCGGTCGCGGGCCTGTCGAGCGACGCGACGGTCATCTGGAGCCCGCCGGTGCTGCGCGCGGTCTTCGGGGTCCTGACCCTGCTCCCCCAGTCACTGTGGCGACGACTCCCCGGCTAGCGCGCCCCGGCTAGTTGGCGACCTGGTACTGGTACGGGATCGCGGCCAGCTCGGAGGTGAACAGCGGCGTGGAGACCACCGTGTCGCCGAAGACCGACCCGGTCGTGAGCCCGGTGACGAACAGCGTGCCGGTGACGACGGTGCCCACCGTGGCCGTCGGCGCGATGTGCATCGTGATGACGTCGGTCTGGCCCGGGAACACGCTGTCGGGGTTGATCGACCCGCCGATCATCAGCTGGTAGACCGAGTCCGGGGTCACCGAGGAGTTCATCGTCGTGTCGAAACCGAGGGCCTGGACCTGGAACTGCGTGGTCTCGGTGCCGGTGGGCTCCGGCGTCGAGCCGTACGGCCCGATCTCGGCCGGCTGGACGCCCCAGATGCCGGGGGTGACCCCGGTCGAAGGCGCGTAGGTCGCCGAGGCCAGCGAGGTGGTCACCGACCCGGTGACGTCCGGGGACGCCGAGGTGGGCGAGAAGTCGGGGTCCCCGGTCGCCGACGACGCGTCGAAGGTGACCTCCATGGGGTTCGAGTTCGACTGCCCTGCGACCTGGATGTTGATCGACTTGGCCTCGGTGGGGACGAAGAACGAGTTCGAGGCGTTCGGCATGTTCTGGGTGAGCGGCGAGCCGAAGAGATCCGAGAGCGTGAAGACCTGGTAGTTCGTGGTCCTCGGGTCCGGCGAGATGATCATCGGGGCGACGCCGGTGTTCTGGACCTGGACCTGGAAGTCCGCGCCGGTCGCCTTGGAGAGCTGGGCCGCCGCGGAGTTCGGCAGGTTGTTCGACACCGTCACCTGGTTGAAGCGGATCGCCCCGGCGAACCCGATCGCGGTTCGCGCCCCCGCGCCCGGCTGGGCCCACTCGATGACGAGCTTCCAGGTCCCCGCGACGGGGTTCGCCTTGTACAAGTTGAGGTACGGGGAGACGACCGTCGAGCCCCTCGGGCCCGTGTAGTTCGAGTCGAAGGCCGCGACCTGGTTGGCCGGGTCGATCAGCGCCCCGATCACCTGGTCGCCGGGCAGCAGGCCCGCCGCGGCGTTCGACGCCATCTTGATGCTCGCGTCGAGGTCGTGCTTGCCCGCGGGGACCGTGAACTCGTAGGTGTTGAGCTGGCCCGGCGCCCCCGGTCGCCCGTTGCCGCCCGTGAGCACGCCGTGGTAGGTGCCGCCGGAGGCGCCGATGGGAATGAAGGTGCGGAGCACGACGGGGATCGTCGTGGGGGCCGTGGTCGTCGAGCCGATCGACAGCGACACCGCCGCGTCGCCCGGCGAGCTCGGCAGCGCGGCGCGGAACACGAAGCCGACGGCGCGGCCCGCGGGGAGGGTGACCTTCGAGGGGCTCAGCGATCCGAGCGCGTGGTACTTCCAGAACGTGGCGGTCCACGGGACGGCGCCGACTGTGCCGAGGTTGCCCGAGCCGAAGCCGTCCCAGACGGTGAAGTAGACCGCGGTCCACTTGCCGGGCACCGGCGAGGCCACCTCGACGTCGGCGAAGTCACCGAGCCCCTGGGGCAGCGAGTAGCCCGCGAAGTTGCCGTGGGGGTCGAACAGCGCCACGTGCAGCAGCGAGGTCTGGTTGGTGTACGTGTACGCGGCCATCAGCTTGAGCCGGTCGAGCCCCTTGGGCACGTTGAACGTGGCGCGCTGGTAGATCTCCTTGGCGCCGGACCAGATCGTGAACTTGGGCTGGGACGTCCCGAGGGACGGGTCGAGCACCACGTGGCCCGCGACCGCGCCGGCGGGGACGAGCCCGCGCGCCGCGACGGTGACCACGGTGGTCTTGGCGCCCGTGTTGGTGACCGTGAAGTGCTGGGCGACGCCCTGGCCGGGCTTGCCGGCGAGGTCGGCCTGGGCCACCGAGGTGAGCAGCGAGGCGGCGGGGTGCGCCGTGGTCCCCGGGATCGACCGAGCGAGCGCGACGGCCGCGCCGACGTTCAGCAGCCCCGCGCCCTGCTGGTCCGCGGGGGCGTAGATGTCGCGCGCCGAGCTCGTGAGGATCCGGGTGAGCAGCGCGACGGAGGGGTGCTGTCCGTGGTGGGTGGCCGCGTAGGCCTGGATCACGTCGGCGGCAGCCCCCGCGGTCAGCGGGGAGGCCTCCGAGGTGCCGCCGAACACGACGATGGGCGCACCCGCGCAGTCCTGGTAGGTCCCGCTGGTCGAGCACAGCGACCAGTTGAGGTCGCCGGGGGCGACGAGGCTCACGGTGCGCCCCCCGGTCGAAAAGCCCCCCGAGGAGATCGACGAGATGTTGTTGTCGTAGTAGTTGCCCGTCGATCCCGGCGCGTTGATACCGCCGTAGGTCGTCTGCTGGTAGGCGCGGAACGTGGTGGTGGCGCCGACGGCGAGGACGCCGGGATCGGTCGCCGGCGAGCCGATCGTCGAGTTGATGCCGCCGTCGCCGGAGCTCGCCACGACGAGCACGCCGGCGGCGACCGCCGCTTCGTCCGCGGATCGGATGATGTCGAGCGCGGTGTCGGGGATCGGGTTTCCGCCGAAGGACTCGTTGATCACGCTGGCGCCGTTGGCCACGGCGTAGTTGATGGCCTGGACGAATCCCGATCCGGTCGTCGCGTTGTTCGAGCCGAAGATCTTGAGCGCGAGCACCGAGGCGCCGGGCGCGTCGCCGACGATGCGGATGTCGCAGTGCGACGGCAGGGGGTGCGCGGACGAGACGTACTGGGAGATGTCGTAGACCGTGTTGCCCTGCGCGGCGATCGAGGCCGCGTCACCGAAGGCCTCCTCGCCTCCGGTCGTCGCCAGCGTGCCGTCCCCGGAGAAGTCCTGGTAGCTCGAGATGACCGGCGTGCCGGCGGGCGATCCGCCCGAGGCGTAGGCGTGGTTGCGCTGCAGGTCCACGTTCGACGGGTCGAGCCCGTCGGCGAGCACCGCGACCTTGACGCCCTTTCCCGTCGCGCCCGCGGCCCACGCCGCCGGCGCGTTCACGTTGCCGAGCGCCTCAGGGTTGAGCTGGGGGTGCGCCGCGGTCCCGCACGACGCCTTGGCGTAGGCGCGACTCACCGCGTGGGCGCCCAGCGCCGTGCCCGAGGGGCGCCCTGCGGTGCGAGCGGGCGCGGGCCCGGGGATCGTCGAGTCGGCCAGCACCGCGGCGACGAGCGGGCTGCGCGCGAGCGTCGCGGCGCTCGCCGCGGTGAGCCGCACGGTCAGCGTGTTGGGCACCGAGGTCCTAGCGAGGACCGTGGCGCCGAGGCTGCGCACCAAGGAGGCGGCGCTCGACTGGACCCGTGCGCCCGTGCGACCGGCGCTCGTCGAGGTGCCGACGGCGGCGGGGCCGCGCAGGAACACGAGCATCGTGCGCGCCGCGGGGCTCGAGGGGGCCGTCGCCGCGGTCGCCGCGGCGGGGGGGACGATGAGAGCGAGGGTGGTGCAGGACGCGGCGACGAGTGCACCGAGTCCCGCTGCTCGACGGATGCGCATGGGGAGGTCTCCCGGGGTCGTGGTCGGCATTCGGCCGCGGGCCGAATCTACGCGACGCATGGGGCGCCGGGCAGTTCAGCGCTAAAGGGTCGACCTCAGGGCGCCGCCGCCATCGGGGCCTTCAGCGGGGTGGGGCGGAGCGACATCGTGTAGAAGTCGCGGGCCCACCAGCTGTCGAAGTAGTGGCTCGGCGCGTAGGTCATGCCCGGCAGCAGGTTGGTGCCGTTGCTGCCGTTCACCGGGGCGCCGTACGCCCCGTGGAACACCGCATACGAGACCCAGTCGGTGTTGATGTCCATCTCCATCGCCCTGACGCAGCCCGCGGCGGCGAGCAGGTTCGCGAGCGAGGTGATCGACAGGCTGGGTCCGCCGACGTAGACGAGCGCCCCGTTCTTGGTCACGCCGAGGCCCGAGCGCCAGACGTAGAACCCGCCGCCCAAGGTGATGCCCCACTTCGAGTTGTCGTTGGCGAGCAGCCCGGGGACGGGCTTGGAGTTGTTCACGATCAGGTCGAGGTTCTGTCGCACCGAGACGACCTGCGGCGTCATCTTGACCTGCTGATTCCACGCACCGACCGTGGCCGAGCCGTCGCGGTACACGACCATCGACGCGGCCCCCGTACGCAGCTTCATGATGAGCTTGCCCTGGGTGTAGTACCCACCCTGTGCGTCGCCCATCCTGAACCCCGCGTTGAAGGCCGAGTTGAGCACCCTCGAGGCGGCCGGGGAGATCGGCGCGGTGTAGGCGTAGGGGCCGCCGCCGGGGATCTGCGATCCCGAGTACAGCTGGGCGGAGAGCAGGCGCGGGTCCATCCACGCGACGCCGACGACGTAGCTCGTGTGGACGCCGTCGGGCCGCACGGTGGTCGTGTAGATCGCCGGCACACCGCGCACGGTGCGACCCGCGGGCTGCCAGACGCCCTCGCCGGGGAGCCACTTTCCTGCCGGCGAGCCGAGCCGCGGGGGCACGGGCAGGGCGCCGGCGACGGTCACCGGCGGCGGCGTCGTGCCGTTGGTGAACGACCCCGCCCCGGGCGTGCCGCCCACCTTCGGCGGGTTGAGCCGGTACCACTCGGACTCGACCCAGGTCACGATCGAGCCCATCCAGTGCTCGCGCGCCCACTCGGCTGCGCGCGCGGACATCGACGTGCCGAACGCCGGATTCGTCAGGGCGCCCACGAAGCTGAACGCGAACCAGCTGAACACGACGAGGAACACGGCCAGGACACCGACGACCACCCTGCGCCGGATGAAGGTCTTTCGCGTCGGGGGCCGCTTGGCGTGCCGGCCCCGGCGGGGCTTGGTGCTCGCCGCGGGCGTCGGGCGCTGCTCGAGGAGGTCCGGGCGCCGCTCCCCCTCGGCACCGGTCTCCGTAGAAGGGGGCCGGGTGGTCACCACGGGCACGATTCTCTCATCCCGCGAGGGCGGCCCACCCCATTCGGGCACCTGATTAGGGGATTTTTAGGGTTCTGCGCGCGTCAGCGGCGCCATGGAGAACAGCAGCTGCTTGTCCCCGAGCCCCTCGAATCGGACCCTGCCGCGGGCCTGGGCCCCCTCGCCTTCGACGGACAGGACGGTGCCGGGGCCCCATCGCTCGTGGAGCACCCGATCGCCGGGCGCGAGGCCGAGCAGCTCGGCACCGGTCGACGCGGGGCGCGCGGGCGGCGGCGCGCCGGCCCCGAAGGTGCGGCCCCCGTCGGGGTCCTTGGCGAGCGAGCCGGGCAGCTCGGCGCGCGCGAGGCGCCACGCAGGCGGCGAGACGTCCTCTAAGAGCCCCTCGGGCAGCTCGGTGAGGAACCGCGACGGGATGCCGTGAACGGTCGCGCCGAACATGGAGCGCGACCAGGCGTGCGAGACCGAGAGGTGCCGGCGCGCCCTGGTCACGCCCACGTAGCACAGCCGGCGCTCCTCTTCGAGGGCGAAGGGGTCGTCCAGGCTGCGCGTGTGGGGGAAGACCCCCTCTTCCATCCCGGTGAGGAACACGGCGTCGAACTCGAGGCCCTTGGCGACGTGCAGCGTCATGAGCGAGACGCGCCCCCCGCTCAGGTCCAGCTCGTCGCTGTCGGCAACGAGGGCCATGCGCTCCAAGAACCCCTCGAGGGTCTCGTACTCCGAGGCGGCGACCGCGAGCTCCGCGAGGTTCTCGCGGCGCGACCACGCCTCGTCGGTCCCCTCGGCCTCGAGCAGCGCGCCGTAGCCGGTCCGCTCGACGACCTCGTCGACCAGCTGGCCCGGGCCCACGTCGTCGCGCATCGCGACGAGTGCCTCGAGCAGCTCGTGCAGCTCGACGGCGCCGCGCAGCGCCTTGGCGGTGAGGCCCGCCTCGCCCGCACGCTCGATCGCGGAGCAAAAGCTGATCCGCTCCGCGGCCGCGTAGGCCCCCAGGCGCGTCACCGAGGTGGCGCCGATGCCTCGCTTCGGCACGTTGACGACCCGCCGCGCGGCGACCTCGTCGAGGGGGTTGGCGATGAGCCGCAGGTACGCGAGGACGTCCTTGACCTCGCGCCGGTCGTAAAAGCGCGTCCCGCCGACGACGCGGTAGGGGATGTCCGCCCGGACGAGCTCGTCCTCGAGGACGCGGGACTGCGCGTTGGTCCTGTAGAAGATCGCGACGTCGCCCCAGCGCAGGCTCGCGTCGGTGCGCAGCCGGAGCACCGACGCTGCCACCCACGACGCCTCGTCGCGCTCGTCGGCGGCGCGGTACCTCGTGATGCGGGCGCCCTGGTCACCCTCGGTGAAAAGGTGCTTGCGGTGCGTCGCGGGGTTGTTCGCGATGATCGCGTTCGCCGCATCGAGGATCGTCTGGGTGCTGCGGAAGTTCTGCTCCAAGAGCACCACGGTCGCGTCCGGGTAGTGCTCCTCGAAGTCGAGGATGTTGCGCACGTCCGCCGCCCGGAACCGGTAGATGCTCTGGTCGGCGTCGCCCACGACGCAGACGTTGCGGTGCGCGTCGCACAGGAGCCGGACGATCTCGTCCTGCACGTAGTTCGTGTCCTGGTACTCGTCGACCAGCACGTGGCGGAACCGGTTCCGGTAGTGCTCGAGGACATCGGGATGCTCGCGCAGAAGTCGCACGGTGTTGCAGAGCAGGTCGTCGAAGTCCATCGCGTTCGCCGCGCGGAGGCGCTGCTCGTAGCGCTCGTAGATCGTCGCGACCCGACGCCGGTACGGGTCCGCGTCGCCGAACCCGTCGGCGGCGAAGGCGGCCGGCGAGAGGAGCCGCGACTTGGCCGACGAGATCTGCGCGCCGACCGAGCGGGGCGGCATGCGGCGCAGGTCGAGGCCCTCGTCGGCCATCAGCAGCTCGATCACGCGGCGCGAGTCGACGTCGTCGTAGACGCTGAAGCCCGGCAGGTAGCCGATCGCCACCGCGTTGGCGCGCAGCAGGCGCAGGCACGCGGCGTGGAAGGTGAGCACCCACATGCGCTCGGCCCCGGGTCCGACGAGGTCGGTCACCCTCGCGCGCATCTCGTCAGCCGCCTTGTTAGTGAAGGTGATCGCGAGGATCGACCACGGCGTCGCGTCCCCGGTGGCGAGCAGGTGCGCGATGCGACGCGTCAGCACGCGCGTCTTGCCCGAGCCCGCGCCCGCCACGATCAGCAGCGGCCCGCCGCGGTGCTCGACGGCCTGACGCTGCGGGGCGGTGAGGTCGGCGACGAGCGCCTCGAGGCCGCCGCCGCGGCGTGCCTCGGGTCCGAGCGTCGGGAGGTGGTCCTGTGCCCCCGTCACTCCCACTCGATCGTGCCGGGCGGCTTGGACGTCACGTCGAGCACGACGCGGTTCACGCCGTCGACCTCGTTGATCAGCCGGTTCGCGATCCGCTCGACGAGGTCGTAGTCGAGCCGCGCCCAGTCCGCCGTCATCGCGTCGTCGCTCGTCACGGCCCGGATCACGATCGGATAGGCGTAGGTGCGGCCGTCGCCCATCACCCCGACGGTCCGCACCGCCGGCAGCACGGCGAACCCCTGCCACAGCTCGCGCAGCAGCCCGGCGCGGCGCAACTCGTCGACCACGACGAAGTCGGCGTTGCGCAGGATCTCGACGCGCTCGCGCGTGACCTCGCCCACGATGCGCACCGCGAGCCCCGGCCCGGGGAAGGGCTGGCGCCACACGATCTCCTCGGGGAGACCCAGCTCGGCGCCCACGGCGCGGACCTCGTCCTTGAACAGGCTCCGCAGGGGCTCGACGAGGTCGAACGCCAGATCGTCGGGCAACCCGCCCACGTTGTGGTGGCTCTTGATGTTCGCCGCGTGGCCGCTCCCCGACTCGATGACGTCGGGGTACAAGGTGCCCTGCACCAGGTACTTCAGGTCGCCGCCGCCGTCGCCCGCGCCGAGGTCGCGCGCGGCCTCCTCGAACACCCGGATGAACAGCTCGCCGATCCGCTTTCGCTTCACCTCGGGATCCGTCACACCCGCGAGCGCGTCGAAGAACCGGTCAGCGGCCTTGACGTGGACCAGCTCGACGTGGAACTGGCGTCGGAAGGTGTCCTCGACCTGCTCGGACTCCCCCGCGCGCATCAGCCCGGTGTCGACGTACACGCAGGTGAGCTGCTCGCCCACCGCCTTGTGGACGATCGCGGCCGCCACCGCGGAGTCGACGCCGCCCGACAGGGCGCACAGCACCCTCGCGTCACCGACCTGGTCGCGGATCCGCTGGACCTGGTCCTCGATGATCGAGACGTTGGTCCAGGTCGCGGGCAGCTCGGCCAGACGGTGAAGGAACGTGGCCAGCAGCTGCTGGCCGTGCTCGGTGTGGGCGACCTCCGGGTGGAACTGGACGCCGTAGAAGCGCCGCGCGGGGTCCTCCATGGCGGCCACCGCGACGCCGGCGGTCGCCGCGGACACCGAGAAGCCCTCCGGGGCGCGCGTCACAGAGACACCGTGGCTCATCCACACCGTCGAGTGCTCGGGCCAGTCCTCGAGCAGCGCCGAGGGGCCGGACCGCGCGAGCTCGGTGCGCCCGTACTCTCCGGCGTCGGAGGTCTGCACCTCGCCACCGAGGTCGAGCGCGAGCAGCTGGGCCCCGTAGCAGATGCCCAGGATCGGGATACCGAGCCGGTAGATCCCCGGGTCGATCCGCGGCGCGCCGGGCTCGTGGACGCTCGCGGGACCACCCGAGAGGATCAGCGCGCTCGGGGACTTCGCGGCGAGGTCCTCGGCGCTCAGCGTGTGCGAGACGATCTCGGAGTACACGTGCGCCTCGCGCACCCGGCGCGCGATGAGCTGCGCGTACTGCGCGCCGAAGTCGACGACGAGGACCCGGGGCGCGTCGCTCAATGGCCCATGCCGACGCCCTGGGCCCGCTGGAGCTGCTTGCCCTCGGTCTGCAGGCTGGGCGCGATCATGACCTCCGCCTTCTGGAACTCCTTGAGCGTCTCGTAGCCGCACGTCGCCATCGCGGTGCGAAGCGCGCCGAACAGGTTCATCCGCCCGTCGTTCTCGTGGGCCGGCCCGAGGAGGATCTCCCGCAGCGTGCCGCGGACCTGGGTGCGCACGCGCGCGCCGCGGGGCAGCGTCGGGTGGAAGGTGGCCATGCCCCAGTGGTAGCCGCGCGCGGGCGCCTCGAAGGCGCTCGACAGCGGGGAGCCGAGCATGACCGCGTCCGCGCCGCAGGCGACGGCCTTTGCGATGTCGCCGCCCTTGGACATCCCGCCGTCGGCGATGACGTGGACGTAGACGCCCGTCTCGTCGAGGTGGCGCATGCGCGCGCCCGCCACGTCGGCGATCGCGGTCGCCTGGGGCACCCCGATGCCGAGCACCCCGCGCGTGGTGCACGCGTTGCCCGGCCCGACCCCGACGAGCACGCCGACCGCGCCGGTGCGCATCAGGTGCAGCGCCGCCTGGTAGCTCGCGCAGCCGCCGACGATCGTGGGGATGTCGAACTCTCGGATGAACCGCTTGAGGTTGAGCGGCTCGACGGTCTTGGACACGTGCTCGGCGGAGACGACGGTCCCTTGGATCACGAGGATGTCGAGCTCGGCCTCGGCGATCGCCGCGGCGAGCTGGGAGGTGCGCTGGGGTGTCACTGACGCCGCGGCGGTGACGCCCGCCGCGCGGATCTCGCGGATGCGCTGCGTGACGAGCTCGGGCCGGATCGGCTCGAGGTACATCTGCTGCATCCTGACGGTCGCCTTGTCGTCGTCGAGCTCGCGGATCTCATCGAACAGCGGGGTCGGGTCCTCATAGCGCGTCCACAGGCCCTCGAGGTTGAGCACGCCCGCGCCGCCGAGCTTGCCGATCTCGATCGCCGTCGCTGGGCTGACGACGCCGTCCATCGCCGCGCCGAGCAGCGGCAGCTCGAATCGGAACGCGTCGAGCTGCCAGGAGATGTCGACGTCCTCGGGGTCGCGCGTTCGCCTCGACGGGACGATGGCGATGTCATCGAAGCCGTACGCCTGGCGTCCTGACTTGTAGATGCCGATCTCGAGCTCTGCCACGGTGTCCTCCGGTTCGCCGCCGCCACCCGCCGGACCGACCCCCGACGATGCACCAATCTACTCGGAGGACGCGCGCGCCCTCCGTCGTCAGCTCGCCGCGACGCCCACGACTATCGAGAGCAGCTCGGTGAGGATCCTCGCCGTCGCGCCCCAGATCACCTCACCGGACACCTCGTAGAAGAAGATCGGGAACGACCCGTCCTCGTCGGCGCCCGGCCGGGGCGTCGTGCGCCGCCAGCGCTCCTCGTGGAACACGCCCTCTTCGAGCAGCTCGGCGAGCGCGACGTCGAAGACACGCTCGACCTCGGAGGGGTCCGCGCGCAGCGCGGGCTCGGCGTCCACGGTGGCGACGAAGGGGCGGATGAGCGAACCCGAGGCGAACGTCACGAGCGGGGAGAGCCACGCGATCGGGCGCACCGACCCGGGATCGAGGTCGACCTCTTCGTGCGCCTCGCGCACCGCTGCGGCGAGCGGCTCCTCCCCGGGCTCGCGGCGGCCGCCGGGCAAGGCGATCTCGCCGCGGTGCCGGCGCAGGTGGCCCGCTCGACGGGTCAGCACCACGCGGGCCTCGCCGTCGCGCTCGAAGGCCGCGACCAGCACCGCCGCGTCGACGAGCCCCGCCGTCGTCTCGGGGGCGACCCCGGACAGCTCGTCGAGCGGCTCGGGCGGCGTCGAGGACCCGAGGCGCCGGCCCGCCCCGTCGAGGGCGTCGCCGAGGCGAGTCAGGCCGATGCCACGGCGCTCTCTGGCCGAGAGGTCGTCCCACGGTGCGGGACGGCCCGGCCTCGCGTCGGGAGGTCGCGGGATCCTCGTGGGGGTCCCGGCGGCGTTGGCGTCGGGCGGCACCGCCGCGAGCGTAGCGAGGTGCAGCCCGGACGCGACGAGGGACCGGGCGGTGCCCGGTCCCTCGTCGCAGAGCTGTGGTGCCTCGAGGGCTACATCATCCCGCCCATGCCGCCCATGCCGCCCATGCCGCCCATCGCCGCGGCCGCCGCGGCGTCGTCGGCCTTCTCGGGCTTGTCGGTGACGAGCACCTCGGTGGTGAGCAGCAGGGCCGCGATGGACGCCGCGTTCTGCAGCGCCGAGCGCGTGACCTTCGCGGGGTCGATGACGCCGATCTTGACGAGGTCCTCGAGCTCGCCGGTGGCCGCGTTCAGCCCGACGTTGCCCTTGGCGTGCTCGACGTGGGCCACCATGACCGGGCCCTCGAGCCCGGCGTTCTGCGCGATGTAGCGCAGCGGCGCCTCGAGCGCGTGCGCGACGATCCTGGCGCCCGTCGCCTCGTCGCCGTCGAGCGTCTCGACGAGCTTGAGGACGTCGGCGCGGGTGCGAAGCAGTGCGGTCCCGCCGCCCGCGACGACACCCTCGTCGATGGCCGCGCGGGTCGCCGAGAGGGCGTCTTCGATCCGGTGCTTCTTCTCCTTGAGCTCGACCTCCGTCGCCGCGCCCACCTTGACGACGGCGATGCCGCCGGCGAGCTTGGCGAGGCGCTCCTGGAGCTTCTCGCGGTCCCAGTCCGAGTCGGTGTCCTCGATCTCGCGGCGGATCTGTGCGATGCGGCCCTTGAGCTCGTTGTCGTCACCCTCGCCGTCGATGATCGTGGTCTCGTCCTTGGTGACCACGACGCGGCGCGCGCGGCCCAGCAGGTCGATCGTCGCGGACTCGAGCTTGAGGCCGATCTCCTCGGAGACCACGGTCGCGCCCGTGAGCACGGCCATGTCCTGGAGCATCGCCTTGCGGCGGTCACCGAATCCCGGTGCCTTGACCGCGACCGACGTGAAGGTCCCGCGGATCTTGTTGACCACGAGCGTCGCCAGCGCCTCGCCGTCGACGTCCTCGGCCACGATGAGCAGGGGGCGCGCGGTCTGCATGACCTTCTCGAGGACCGGGACCAGGTCGTGGACCGCGGAGATCTTCGAGTTGGCGAACAGGATGTACGCGTCCTCCAAGACGGCCTCCTGGCGCTCGGCGTCGGTCACGAAGTACGGCGAGAGGTAGCCCTTGTCGAACTGCATGCCCTCGGTGAGCTCGAGCTCGATGCCGAAGGTGTTCGACTCTTCGACCGTGACGGTGCCGTCCTTGCCGACCTTGTCGATCGCCTCGGCGATCACGTCGCCGATCGCGTTGTCCGCCGCCGACAGCGACGCGACCTGCGCGATCTCCTGGCGGTCGCCGACCTCCTTGGCCATGTTGCCGATGGCGGCGACGACCGTCGTGACGGCCATCTCCATGCCGCGCTTGAGCGACGCGGGGCTCGCCCCGGCGGCGACGTTGCGAAGGCCCTCTCGGATGAGCGCCTGGGCGAGCACCGTCGCGGTCGTGGTGCCGTCACCCGCGACGTCGTTCGTCTTGGTCGCGACCTCCTTGACGAGCTGGGCACCCATGTTCTCGAACGGGTCGTCGAGCTCGATCTCCTTGGCGATCGAGACGCCGTCGTTGGTGATCGTGGGAGCGCCGAACTTCTTCTCGATCACCACGTTGCGGCCCTTGGGCCCGAGGGTGACCTTGACGGTGTCGGCCAGCTTGTTGACGCCGGCCTCGAGGCCACGGCGCGCGGCCTCATCGAACTTGAGCAACTTGGGCATCTGTCCTCCAGCGTGGGTCGGCGGGGCCGCCAGAGGCGACCCCGCCGACTGCGATCAATGGTGTGGTGCTACTTCTTGATGGTGGCGAGCACGTCGCGGCCCGTGAGGATGAGGAGGTCCTCGCCCTCCACGGTGATCTCGGTGCCGCCGTACTTCGAGTAGACGACGGTGTCGCCGACCTTGACGTCGAGCGGGATGAGCTCACCGGTGGTGTCCGAGCGGCGGCCGGGGCCGACGGCGAGGACTTCGCCCTGCTGGGGCTTCTCCTTGGCCGTGTCGGGGATGACGAGGCCTGAGGCCGTCGTCTCCTCGGACTCGCTGGGGCGGACCACGATGCGGTCGTCGAGGGGGTTCAGCTTCATGGAGCGTCTCCTTGGCATGGGTTGGCACTCGATCGTTGCGACTGCCAATTTAGCAGACGGACCCGGCGAGTGCCAACGCGAGCCTCACGGGCCCCCCGAGGTCACCAACCTCGGTCGTCGACCACCACCGTCGCGGCGAGGAAGTCCCACCAGGTCTGGCGCCTCGTGTGGATGAGCGGCCACAGGTAGGCGCCGAGGTAGACGAGCAGCAGGAACCAGAACCTGGACAGGAAGATCCAGGGCACGACCGAGACCGCGGCGGCCGTCAGCGACCGCGTCAGCGCCTGGGGCGTCGAGAGCGAGCCGCGCCCCGCGGCGGGCGCGCAGCGGATCTGCAGGGTCCGCATCCCGGGGGTCTGGCCGTGCAGCTTGGTCAGACAGGCCGTCGCGTAGACGACCGCGATCGCCTCGATCAGCCCGATGCCGAGCAGCGCGCTCGCGATGGTCGGGTGGGCCATGTAGAGGCTGACGTGCAGCGGCGCGGTGAAGATGCTGAGCGCGATGCTCACGAGGATGTAGATCGTCCAGATCAGCAGGCCGTCGATGAGCAGCCCGCCACCGCGGCGCAGCCAGCTCGCGTAGGCGACACCGCCGCGCGCCGCGGTGGCGTCGGTGAACCCCGAGGGCGGGAACCGCAGGCCCATCTCAGCGCCGCGGGGCCGCTGCGTCGCCGGTCGGCGCGCTCGCGGTGTGTCCCAGGTCGTTCGCCACGTCCCTCCTCGCGCAGAATCGTACGCGAGCGCCGCGCCGAGGTCCCCCGCTAGGGGGCGAGTCGCACGGCGGACCAGCCGTCGGGCCCGCGGACGTAGGCGAACCGGTCGTGGAGCCGGTCGTCGCGCTGGAGCCACAGCTCGACCGCGCTGGCGCGCAGCTCGTAGCCGCCCCAGTGCGCGGGGCGCTCCACCTCGCGACCCTCGAAGCGCGCGGCGGCGGCGGCGTAGGCGCCCTCGAGCTCGGCGCGGTCCCGGAGCGGCTCGGACTGCGCCGAGGCGTGCGCACCGAGCTGGTGTCCGCGGTCGCGGCTCGCGAAGTAGCGGTCCGAGTCCGCGGCCGAGACGCGCGCGACCGCGCCGGCGACGCGGACCTGGCGGCGCGAGGCAGAGCAGAACCAGGCGATCGAGGCACGGGGGTTGCTCTCGAGCTCCCCGCCCTTCCTCGATCGGTAGTTGGTGAAGAAGCGCACGCCGTCAGCGCTGATGCCGCGCAGCAGCACGAAGCGCACGCTGGGCGCGCCGTCGGGCGACGAGGTCGCCAGTGCCACGGCGTCGGGCTCGGCCGCCTCGGCGCGGACCTCCTCGCGCCAGGCTGCGAAGACGGCGAGCGGGTCGGGACCCGGGGCGTCGTCGGGGATGCTCACGAGAAGGCCATCGCCAAGGAGGGATCGGCCGCCAGCGACAGCGGGCTCGGGCCGACCGCGTCGAGCCGGTGAAACGCGGCCGCGGCGATCATCGCGGCGTTGTCGGTGCACAGCGCGAGCGACGGGAGCGCACAAGCGATGCCCCGTCGCTCCGCGAGCGCCGCGATCTCGCGGCGCAGCGAAGAGTTC
>Ga0209698_10003214_pt1 | contig 18271 bp, 12 predicted proteins | sample LitLauG_LLR_2012_FD_187203 | JGI IMG/M metagenome (GOLD analysis project Ga0209698, IMG submission 187203) | Freshwater sediment microbial communities from Pennsylvania, USA - Little Laurel Run_MetaG_LLR_2012 (SPAdes) (version 2) | ecosystem: Environmental > Aquatic > Freshwater > Creek >...
AAATAAGGCCGTTCGCTGCGCGACTGGCAGAACTACTTAAGAAGCATGACGTTGAAGTAGTGTGCGGTCCGCTTGTCGAAGGTGCATTTATCGCGCTACTGGTTGCGTTGGAACTCGGCTGCGAGTTCGTGTACGCCGAACGAATTGCAGATACAACTTGCAACGGATTGTTTCCCGTCGAGTATCATCTGCCGAAAGCGCTGCGGTCGGCCGTCAAAGGTAAACGCGTTGCGATCGTCAACGATGTCATCAATGCAGGATCGGCCGTGCGGGGAGCTTTCTGCGATTTGCAAGAGCATGGCGCAGACGTCGTAGCCATTGGCGCACTTCTTGCTCTGGGCGAGGCCATCGCCGAATTCGCAAAGGAGCACGGAGTCGCTCTCGAACTTCTGGAGCGAAAGCCTAATAATCTCTGGACACCTGCTGAATGCCCCCTGTGCGCCGCGAGGATGCCGCTCGAAATCGTGGGAACTTCGTGAACCCTCGGTCCCTCCAGTGATGTTATTAGGCCTGGGCGATTTGCTTGTGCCGGAGTGACGCAGACTGCTCTACTCCTCTCCGTTCGGCGAAGACGGATAGTATTTTTGCATTATTGACCCCCTGACTACTAGGCCCTCTATAATGCGCCACCTCGAATTGGTGTGATGCGGGTCACACGGGTGCGCATTTTTGACGCTTCGCGTGTTCATCCACGCTAATCGCTAAGAAACTCGTCGAGAGAACTTCGGAGAATTGCATGAGAAACTTCGCAAGGCTGGGGTGTGCCCTGGCGATGGCCATCATCGTTGCCTCGAGCGTGCCAGCGCAGCAAATTACGGGAACTATTCGCGGAACGGTGGTGGACGCTAGCGGCGGTGTCGTGCAGGGTGCTTCGGTAAACGCGAAGCAGACTGAAACCGGCCTAACCCGCACCGCGATAACCGATCGCACCGGCGCCTACACCCTGCTGGAGCTGCCAGTCGGCCACTACCAGCTGCAAGTCGAAGCCAAGGGTTTTCAGAGATACGCTCAGCAAGGCATCACGCTGAACGTAAACGAGACGGCGACCATTCCCGTTCGTCTGGCAGTTGGCGCCGACTCGCAGGTAGTGCAGGTGATGGCAGACGCTCAATTGATTCAAGAGACGGTCACCAGCCTTGGCAAGACGATTCTGGAGCGAGAAGTTCTCGACCTGCCCCTGGACGGCCGCAATTTTACTCAGCTTGGTCTGCTCCAACCGGGAGTCATGCCGCTCACTCCCGGTCTATCGGAAGCGGGAGGAACACTGCGCGCGGGTCAAGCATACGAAGTGAACGGCCAGCGGCCAGAGTCCAATAATTTCTTGATTGACGGGGCGAATAACTTCAACGGCGTCGACGGTGGCTTCGTTCTTAAGCCGCCCGTAGATGCCATCACTGAGTTCAGAATTCTTACGCACAATGCCAACGCCGAATTCGGCAACAGCCTGGGATCGACCACGAATATCATCACGCGTTCGGGAACGAATGCCATCCGCGGAACGCTGTGGGAATTCTTGCGCAATGACGTATTGGACGCGAAGAATTATTTCGCGACACAAGTCGAACCGCTGAAACAGAATCAATTCGGCGGGACGATCGGCGCCCCGATTCGCAGAGACAAGACCTTCTTCTTCGGATATTACGAGGGCTTCCGCAATCGCCAGGGCGAAACGGATTCTTCAACGGTGCCATCGGTAGCCGAGCGGAAAGGCGATTTCTCGGCGCTGTGCGCCAACGGATTTGATACCAGCGGACCACTCACGGGCATTTGCAGGGACAGACAAGCACCCTGCCAGACTGGTGTTTTTGATCCGCAGAATTGCCCGCCGATTCATCAGCTCTTCAATGTCTTCCTCAACCAGCCTTATCCTGACAACCAATTCCCCATAAACTCCGCGGACACGGTTTCCAAAAGCTTGCTGAATTATTTTCCACTCCCCAACAGTGGAACCAATGTCTTCACCTCCACGCAAGTCGTGCGCCAGGACACCAATCAATTCGGTTTGCGCGTGGATCACTATCTTGGAGCTTCGGACGTTTTCAACTCCCGCTACGCGTTCAGTAACGGCACGCAATTCAGCCCGATCCCTACATCGGGAGCGAGCGTTCCGGGCTTTCCGGTGGGGCAAGAGCAGCGGGCTCAGAACTTCGTTGCTCAGGAGACGCACACGTTCTCCCCTGCGATGGTTAGCGTTTTGCGTTTCTCCTTCTTGCGGAATAAATTCCTCTACGGCGAACGTACCAATCATACGACCCCAGCCAGCCTGGGCTTTCAGTATCAGCCTAGCTTGGGCTTAGCCACCGGGCCGCCGTTCATCCAGGTGAATGGGTATACGACCATCGGCGATCCGATCACCGGGCCACGCAACACGTATGAGGATGCGTTTGACTATTCAGCTTCCATGAGCTGGGTGCACGGGCGGCACGAAGTCAAATTTGGAGGCGGATACCAACACTTGCACGTCAACGTCCTGCAAGGCATCGCCACCAATGGGTTTTTCGTTTTCGCACCCTTCCCGGTGGTTCCGGATGCCTTTGCCAGCTTCCTGTTTGGACAGCCGGTTTTCTTCCTACAAGGCCGAGGCGATTTTGCGCGTGGCATCAACGGTAAATCATTGAATTCGTATGTTCAGGACACGTACAAGGTTAGGCCGCGCCTGACTCTGAACGTGGGCTTGCGTTACGAACTCCCCTTTCCTTACACCGAAGCCAAAAATCGGCAGACGCTTTGGATTCCGGGGAGGCAGTCCACAGTATTGCCGAACGCGCCTCCAGGCTTGCTCTATCCTGGCGACCCGGGCGTACCCGCAGGCTTAATCCCCACGTTCAAGAAGGGATTCGCGCCGCGGATTGGCTTGGCGTGGGACCCGACCGGAAGCTCAAAGTGGTTGGTGACTTCCGCTTACGGAGTCTTTTATGAGCCGTATTACACGGGTCAAGGAGGTCCGCTACAATCGCCGATTAGTGCGCCACCGTTTTTGCAGACCCTGCAAATCAGCACTCCGAATTTTGCCGATCCCTACAACGGCAACCCTCCCGTGAACGGGCAATTTGCAACGCCTTTGACTAACTTGACTCTTGCTCCGAATCTGCCTCTGCCCTACGCACAGGATTGGGACTTGAATATCCAAAGGTCGTTTGGCTCCGATCTCCTGTTCGAAATCGGCTACGTCGGAACAAAGGGGACCAAGTTGCCTCGTTTCATCGAAGCGAATCCAGCGATCTACATTCCAGGCGTCGACTCCAAAGGTAACCCGATATCCACGTCGGGCAACGCCGACCAGCGGCGGATTCATTCGGGATGCACACTTGCTGATCCGCCCAGCAAATGCCAGTTTTCCTCGACTGGTCTGATCTCAGGTATAGCCAATTCCGCATACAACGCTTTGGAGGCCAGCCTCAAAAAACGCTTCAGCCACGGCGTTTCCTTCCTGGCTTCCTACACGTACTCGAAGGCCATCGACGATGCGTCTTCGTTCAACCTCACAGGCTCGGCGTCGAAACCCTTAGCTGGCGAGAATGATTTGGCGCAGAATCCTTTTAACCTCGCTGCCGAGCGTGGCCCATCTTTGTTCGATGCTCGTCACCGGTTTGTGCTGAGCTATCAATGGAGCCTTCCTTTCTGGAAACAGTCCCACGAATGGTACCAGCACGCGCTTGGCGGGTGGCAGCTCAACGGAATCGCAACACTGATGAGCGGGACACCTTTCACGGTCTTCGATTCGACTGATGTTTCCGAACAGGGTGGAGCACCGGAGATCACCGGATTCTCGGCTAACCGGCCGGATCTGGTCGCCGGGCAGAATCCCAACGCTGGACCACGTACTCCCGGCGCGTGGCTTAACAAGAATGCCTTTCAGCAAGTCATCCCCAATCCCAATTCACCGGTACAGCAATTTGGCACGGCAGGGCGAAACATCGGGCTTGGGCCACGATACTCAAATTGGGACTTTTCCGCTTTTAGAAACATTCGGGTGGCGGAATCAAAGCAACTGCAATTCAGAGCTGAGTTCTTCAACATCCTCAACCATACGAATTTCCGTCTCCCTGACAGCGACATTAGCTCGCCGACGTTCAACCAAATCCTAGCGGCTCGTTCACCGAGGCTGATCCAGTTGGCGCTGAAATTTGCTTTCTGAGCGCGAGGGACGCATTGCTTGCAAGTTCGCCGGACCCGCTTACCTGACACACGAAGTGCGTCCAAGAACTCTGCAAGCGCCCTTGCCAAGCGGCCTTCATTAGCAAGGCAGATGCGTTGCGACTGCCGGACCACTTCGAACTAGTGTGGTCACCTCCTCGAAGCAGTTAAAAAACCGCTCGACTGCTGGTACTCTCCTAGTGAGAGGGTGGCTCTCTCGTCCCCGATTTCAGCTCTTTTAGAAATGCCGTGCGCGGCGAATGCACGTCTTTCCATTGCTTAGGGATGAATCGGGAGGGGAATGGATTCAAACGGATGAAAGTTCTAGTCACCGGCAGCAGCGGGCTGATCGGTTCAGAGGCGGTCGAGCATTTCGACCGGCAAGGGCATGAAGTCGTCGGCGTGGACAATAACATGCGCCGGGTATTCTTCGGCCCAGCAGGCGACACGCTCTGGAATCTGGAGCGGCTGAAGGGTGTGACGAAGAGATTTACGCACGCGGCGCTGGACATCCGCGACCGGTCTGCCATCGAAGAATTGTTTCGAATGCAAAGCTTCGATTTGATCGTCCACTGCGCAGCTCAGCCTTCCCACGATAAAGCACGAGATATTCCTCTGCTAGATTTCGAGGTCAACGCGCTTGGCACGGTGAACCTCCTGGAATCGACGCGCCAACATTCGCCGGAGGCGGTGTTCGTGTTTCTGAGTACGAACAAGGTTTATGGCGATGCGCCGAATGAGATTCCGCTGAAGGAGATGGAGAAGCGGTACGACTATGCGCGGGCCGAAGATTTTTCTGGGATTGACGAGAGTTGCCGGATCGACCAAACCCTGCATTCGCTTTTCGGGGCTTCCAAAGCGGCGGCGGATCTTGTTGCACAGGAGTATGGGCGTTACTTCAACATGAAAGTGGGAATTTTTCGAGGCGGCTGCCTGACGGGGCCGTCGCACTCCGGAGTGGAGTTGCATGGGTTCTTGTCGTATTTAGTGAAAGTGATGCTTAGCGGCGGGAAGTATTCCGTTTTTGGGTACAAAGGCAAGCAGGTGCGCGACAATATTCACAGCCATGATGTGGTGCGCGCCATCGAAGAGTTTGCCGCAAATCCGCGACCTGGTGAGGTGTACAACTTAGGCGGCGGGCGGGCCAACAGCGTATCGGTGCTGGAAGCCATCGCGAGAATCGAGCAGATGACCGGGCGCAAGCTGGATTGGCGATACGTCGACGAGGCGCGCAAAGGCGATCACATCTGCTACATCTCAAATTTCGGAAAATTCCAGGGCCACTATCCGAACTGGAAAATCACGCGAGGATTGGATGCGATCCTCGAAGAGATTATTACCTCGCAGCGCGCGCACTTGGCACAGGCCACGGCGTGATGAGCCGAAAAAGGCAAGAATGAAACTCCCTTTCTTTACGGTCCTGATCGATACCTACAATTACGGCAAATATATTGAAGAAGCGATCGCCAGCGCACTGGGGCAGGATTTTCCCGCGGAAGAGCGGGAAGTTCTGGTCGTGGACGATGGTTCGACTGACGACACAGAACAGCGCTTGCACAAATTCGGAGAAACGATCCGCTATTTTAAGAAACCGAATGGTGGACAAGCCTCGGCGTTCAACTTCGGCTTTGAGCACGCACGGGGAGAAGTCGTAGCGCTACTGGATGCCGATGACGTCTGGCTTCCGGAAAAACTGGGGCACGTCTACGAGGCATTGGAACGCCATCCTGGGGCGGGGATGGTGTATCACCGAGTGCATTTGTGGGATGGCGCCAACGACATTTCCGAGGACACGTATTTCACAGCAGTTTCGGGGCGCGTTCCGGAAAACAGTAGCGCGTTGCTGAGATATCCGATGGTGGGCACGTCGTGCCTGGCGTTCCGGAGGGAAGCTCTAAGGAAGTTGCTGCCGGTGCCGGAGTCCCTGCGATTCCAGGCCGATGCTTATCTTACCGCGCTGATCATTTTTGTCGCGGAGGTGGCGGCGGTTCCCGAATTCCTGGGGAAATACCGGCTGCATGAAGCGAACCTGTTTCAGACGAATGCAGAACGAGTCTCGTCCAGCCAGATTGAGCGAAGAATGGCCGTGCGCAGTGCGCTGCTCGGGGAGATCCAGAATTGGCTGAAAACACACGGCGAGGATATGGACTCCCCCAAAATTCGCGCGTACCTGAAACAATGGATAAAGGCGCAGGAGAGCGACGGGTTTACAGTGCGAGCGCCGGGGCGTTGGAAATACTTCCAGCACTTGATTGATTTTCCGCGCACGTACGGCGAGATCATGAGTTCACGGCATCGGGCTTACTCTTATCTGCGTGCCGTCGCGGCACTATTCTTGGGCTATCATCATCTACATGTTTTGGACAACGCGCGAATGAAGCGCAAGCGGATGTTCGCATCTTCCGACGATAAAAAAGTGGCGGCGGAAAAAGAAAGAGCTTTGGCCGCAAAGAGCTGAAACGAACAGATGGTATTGCAAAGGGCAATGGGCGCGGTGACAGTTTCCGAGCATGACGGTCTATCGCAAGTAGCGACTGCGTTCGTCTGCCCGGGATGCGGCCAGGCGTCGCACGCCGCTGCCTCGGAATCGTATGGGAGATATAGGCTTTTCGGATGCGAGGCCTGCGGGTTGCAGTCATGGGAACCGCGGGAGATGCCCGACGCGAAGTGGTACGAACAGATGTACGGCGGACGGGATGAAAAGCTGCTACCGCTGGAGCCGGGGCACAAATATTTTTTGGCAGACGCGCTTGCTCCTCGCGGCGGTAAGCTGCTGGACATTGGCTGCGGCACCGGGAATTTTTTGGCGGCCGCACGCGACGCAGGCTACGAAGTGACCGGGATCGAGTTGGACCGCAATGCGGCGCGTTTTGCGAAAGAACGACTCGGCTTGCAAGACATTTTTCCTCTGACCATTTCCGAATTTGCGGAGCAGCACGCGGAAGAACACTTTGATGTGGTCACATTTTTCGAGGTTCTGGAGCACCAGGCCGCGCCGCTGGATTTCCTCCAAAGGATAAAAGCCTGCGTGAGGCCGGGTGGGGTGATCGCAATGAGCGTGCCGAATCGTGAACGATGGCTGACCGGGCCGGACGTGCTGGATTATCCGCCGAATCATTTCCTGCGGTGGAATGCGGATGCGCTCAGAAAGTGTTTGAGTGCGCAGGGCTTTGAGGTTTTGTCCATTCGCGACCAGCCGGCCGGACTACGGCACACCGCGCAGATGATAAATATGGCGCTGCGTACAGGGGTTTCAGAAGCTGCGGCGGGAGAAACATCGAAGAGTTTTCGCGACGTCATGCAAATGTCCCCCGAGCAAGCGGAGGCAGTTCTGCGGGCCAAACCGACTCCACGGCAACGGACCATGGAGATTCTCGGGCGGATCAAATACGCGGCGTGTTTCGTTTTGGCGGTGGCGGTGTATCCGTACGTTCGCCTGCGCGGACTCAAAGGAACGTACTTGTATTGTCTGGCACGGATGCGCGATTGAAGATTTTCGGGGAGCCACAATTTGTCGAAGAGTTTTGTCAGCGTACTGATTGATACATACAACCACGAGCGCTTTATCGAACAGGCGATCGTGAGCGCGTTGGAGCAGGATTTTTCGGTGGCGGACCGTGAAATCATCGTTGTGGACGACGGCTCGACGGATCGCACGGCGGAAATCGTAAAGAAGTTCGAACCGCGCTTGCGGCTCCTGCGCAAAGAAAATGGCGGTCAAGCCTCGGCATTCAATACCGGCATTCCAGAATGTAAAGGCGAGATTGTCGCGTTTCTGGACGGCGATGACTGGTGGGCTCCAATGAAATTAAAGCTCGTAGCGCAAGCGATGGCGGCGGACCCATCAGTCGGAATTGTGGGACACGGCATTGTCAACGTTCAGCGCGACGGGCGGGAGCTAGCAGAAATACTCCGCGAAGGGTTTAGATTCCAAGCCGACACCGTGGGGGGTGCGTGCTTGTTTCGCCGGCGCGGTGCTTTCTTAGGTACGAGTCGAATGGCAATCCGCGCTGAACTTCTTCGGAGAATCGGGCCGGTTCCAGAAGCGATAGAAATTCAAGCGGACGAGTACTTGTTTACACTCGCCGCGGTGTTAGCGGTTACCCAGATTCTGCCGGAGGCGCTCACTTATTACCGCCTGCACGAGGCGAACAGTTTTCAGCTTGCTGGCCATGACCAGCAGAAATTGCGCCGCAAACAAAAATCGCTGGCGATGCTGGCAAGCAGTCTTTCACAGCAACTCACGAAACTTGCCATCAAGCCGCAAGTTTGCCGTACGGTCACTGAATATACGCAAGCTAGCGCCGATCAGCTTCGATTAGGGCTGGACGGGGGTTGGCCGTGGGAAACCGCAAGGACCGAATGGAAGATCTATGAGATATTGCATCCCGAGGCATCGACTTCTCATCGGATTTTCAAATTGACGACACTTCTGGCGGCGCTAATTACGGCGCCGAAGCAGTTTTATAAAGTTCAAAGGACGCTGGCGCAGAGCGGCCTGTATCGGCGCGCGCGTGCGCGTTGGCTTCCGGTTCCCCAGATGGAACACATCCAAAAAGATTGGCATCCGAGGTCATGATTAAGTCTGCGATTCACAACACCTTCAGATTTGTTGGTCTCGATGCTGTCGAGTTCCCGCCGCGAGGTCATCATCGACGACTACGGACAAGGGAGAGGATCGCGAGAAGCCTGCGACGACTATTTCACGCAGAATCGCCTCCCGATACTCTCAAATCGAATCGACTGCCGGATTGCCTTGAAGCTGTGATGTTGACGCTTCATCGAAGGACATCGCCCGGGGTTGTCTTTAGCAATCAATGGAGTCGGCAAAGCGAGGACATGCGTAGATGCGGATACTGATGATATCGGGAGTGCCGGGGAAGGCCGAGGCCGGTGTCGCGGGCATTGTCTACAATTTGGCGAAGGAGCTAGGCGACCTGGGACATAGCGTGAAGCCCATTTTCTTTGAAGATTTGCTTCCCCAGCAAAAGTGGCCGCACCGCTTTCGTACTCTCGAATTTGCCAAGAGAATCTCCGAGTATGTGAGCAAGGTTGGAAACGAATACGACGTGGTCAATATTCATGCGCCGTTCGGGTTCTGGTACGGTGCCCAAAGGCGTCGTCGCGGTTCGCAGGCATGCTCTCCTTACGTGATGACCATGCACGGCCTGGAGGAGCGGCGGAACTACGCGATGGGCAGAGAAGCCAAGAAGGGGCGGGCAGACTATTTCCGTTGGAAGAATCGTATTTGGCAGCACATCTATCATATGAGGACCTACCGATGGTCGTTCACGACCGCTGATCAATGCATCGTGACAAACCGGGAAGCGTTGCTCTTTCTTCAATTGCGTTACAATTTGCCTCCGGACCGCGTATGGCTCGTACCCAACGGTGTTGGACCCGAATTCTTTCACGTGCGATCCTTCTCCCCGGGGATTGCAACAAAAATCCTTTTTGTGGGGACGTGGATCGACCACAAAGGCATTTATTACCTAGCGGAAGCCTTCGAGAAACTTTTACGCGTCATACCTGAGGCCCGGCTGACGATTGCAGGTTGTTTGGAGCCGGAAGAGAAGGTGCGCCGGTGCTTCGCGAAAGCTGCTCAGGGCGCATTGGATGTGTGGCCGTTCGTGGCGCGCGCGGAAATTTCGAGTTTGTATGCCGAGCACGAGATTTTTGTGCTGCCCTCGTTGATGGAAGGAATGCCCCTGGTGCTGCTTGAGGCGATGGCCTCCGGGATGCCAGTCGTGACATCGGAATCAAGCGGCATGACCGATTTGGTTGAGGATTCGCACGACGGGCTCTTTGTCATTCCAGGAGACGCAGATTCGCTGACGGCAGCGCTTGTCCGGCTTTGCCGTGACCCAGAGCTGCGGCTGCGGATCGGGAATGCGGCCCAGGAAAAGATGAAACGCTACACGTGGAAGCAAGCCGCACTCCGGACAGAGATGGTATTCCATCGCGCCCTGGGCGTTGGTTTCGACCCCTCTACAGGCGGGGCGGAAAAGGAAAGAAGCGGACAAGAGCCGCTCGCAGCGACCGGTCGCGCGTCCACGCCCTAGACAAAATTCGAAGAGGTCCGAGGAAGAGCCGAAAACGAAGTGACTACGCCAAGGATTCGATTCGCAGAAATCCAGCCAGAGCTCAGGAAGCCCGAGATGTGGACATCCCGGGTGATGAAACATCCCTTTTTCGCGTGGGCCGGATTGCGGCCGCCCATTGCACAGCACACCGCCGCGGAACACCATGGGCTGGAGAGATATGCCCGGGGATGCAAGAGTCTCGTGGAGATCGGAGTTGCTGAAGGTGCGTCGGCAGTCGCGCTGCGGACCACCATGGATCCCGGAGGCACATTGTATCTCGTGGATCCCTTTCATCTTTCCAGAGTGCGCGCACTCAATTTCTTGCGTCGCGCGGCCAGACGCGCGGTCTCCACGAAATCAAACTCCACGGTCGTATGGATCGAGGCTTTTAGTCATGAGGCAATCGGGGCTTGGAACCGGCCAATCGATTTTTTATTGATCGATGGCGATCACAGAGAAGAAGCTGTTGAGCGGGATTGGAACGACTGGCATCCGCATGTGCTGGAGAATGGAATCGTCGCTTTCCACGACGCGCGACTGTTCCCGGGCGGATGGACTTCGCCGGAATACGGCCCGGTTCGATTTGTGGACCGCTGTTTCCGGAACAACCCTCTGACTTCCTGGGTGATCATTGAAGAGGTGGATTCACTGGTGTTTGTTCGCAGAAGGGAACCCGGGAACGCATGATCACTCTGGGGATTAATTATTCGCAGATGCATGATTCATCGGCGTGCATCGTGCGCGACGGCGAGCTATTGTTTGCAGTGGCGGAAGAGCGCATCAGTCGGCTGAAGCACGACGCCGGCTTTCCGAAAAGCGCGATTCGAGCGTGTCTGGACTTCGCGAAAGTAGGAGCGGAGCAGTTGGACGAAGTGTGCTTCGGCTGGCAGAGGGCGGGACCCGTCTTCCGGCACGATCTGAAGTGTTACGCCACGGGGAAGATGCCGCTGACGTATCTGAACGGTCTGAATTCGACGCTGCACTTTCTGAGTATGTGGCATCAGGATAGCGGAGCGAAGAAGTTCGCGCAGCAGTTTGGGCCAACGAAAGCGAAAATGCGGTTTGTCGATCATCACCTCGCGCATGCCATCAGCGCTTATGCGTACTCCGGGTTTGACGATGCGGCCGTGGTGGTCATGGACGGCCGGGGGGCGTGGGAAGCTACCACGATCTGGCACGGACACGACGGTAGGCTCGATCCGTTACTGATGATTCCATTTCCAGATTCGCTGGGATATTTCTTCAGTGCCTTCACTGAGTTTCTAGGCTTTCAGCCCAACAGTGACGAATGGAAGGTCATGGGCCTCGCGCCGTACGGCAAGCCGGGGGTGGATTTGTCGGCGTTCATCGACTTAAAAGCGGCGCCATATCACGTGCTCACGAAGCGAATGAACGCGAAAGGCGCGAGCGCGTCTGCCGGCATGGCGGCGGTTCTTGGCCCGGTTCGGGTTGCGGAGAGCGAGATCGACGAGCCCCACAAAAATGTTGCCTATGCTGTCCAGGATGCTTGTGAGATCGCGATGATGAACGTGGTGCGGATGGCCATTGAAAAAACAGGGTCGCGGAATGTTTGCCTCGCTGGCGGTGTGGCGCTGAATTCCAAAGCCAATGGTAAAATTGTGGCGTCCGGCCACGTGGACAAATTCTTCGTGCAGCCCGCGGCATCGGATGATGGCGTAGCGCTCGGCGCGGCACTTGCCCCGTATCTCGACCGCAATGGAAAATTGCCGAACAAGCCGATGCGGCACGGCTATTGGGGGCCAAGTTTTGGCGACGAGGCGATTGAAAGCGCGCTGAACACCTATAAGTTGCGATACGCAAAACTGTCGGACCCCGCTCTAACGGCGGCCGAACTGCTCTCGAAGGGCAGAATTCTCGGATGGTTTCAGGGACGCATGGAGTTTGGCCCGCGCGCACTAGGAAACCGCTCGATTCTGGCCGATCCGCGGGACCCGGAAATGAACGCCAAGGTCAATAACGCCGTGAAATTCAGGGAATGGTGGCGGCCCTTTGCGCCTTCGTTCAAGAAGGAAGCGGCCGAAGAGTATCTGGAGAGTGCGACCGATTCGCCATTTATGATTTTGACGGCGCAAGTTCGCCCGGAAAAGCGGAACGTCATTCCGTCGGTCACCCACGTGGACGGCAGCGCCCGCCCACAAACTGTCGAGAAAGAGATCAACCCGCTGTACTGGCGGCTGATCGATGAATTCGGAAAACGCACGGGAGTGCCGGTGATCATGAATACGTCATTCAATCTGCGCGGCGAAGCCATCGTGCACACGCCGACCGACGCGATACGGACGTTTTTCAGTTCTGGGATGGACGCGCTGGTGATCGGAAGCTTCCTCGTCGAAAAATGAGCATTCTGCAATGAGCGGGCAGCGCGTGATCGCGCTCCTCGGAAGGCCTGACGCGCCCACAGACGCGGTCGAAGAATACTGCCGTTACCTCGGCGAAGCTCTGATCGCGGAAGATTTCGATTTGATCATCGAGCGCGTCCCGTGGCGTGAGAGTGGATGGAGGCGGGCCGCCAGCACGCTTCGACACCAGGCACAAGGGTGGCGTGGAGCTTGGGTATTGGTGCAATACACGGCATTGGCGTGGTCCGGCCGCGGTTTCCCGTTGCGCTTTCCTCAAGTTCTGAAGATTCTCAAAGGCGCCGGTGTCCGCCTGGGAGTGGTCTTTCACGACGTGGAACCCTACTCGGGAAAGCGAGCGATCGACGCAGTGCGCCGCCGTGCGCAGTTGCGTGTCATGCTCAAGGCACTGCGTCTCTCCGACGCGGCCGTTTTTACGGTACCACTGCAAAAGAGCTCCTGGATCAAGCACGTACCTGGCAAAGGATATTTCATTCCTGTGGGAGCAAATCTGCCTACTTCAAGCGATGCCAACTCGAGGCAGGGCATTTCCACGGGCGGAAAATTGAGCATCGCGGTTTACAGCATCACCGGAGGGGAAGCGGGCCGCTGGGAAATCGATAACATCGTCGAGGCGGTTCGGTTTGCGGCCGCGCGCGTTGAGAATTTGCGACTGATCGTTTTTGGGCGCAACGCGCAAAGCGCCGAGGGGGAGCTGACGAACCGGTTCCGCGATAGCGGGGTCGAACTTCATGTGCTGGGAGTTTTGCCTCCAGCAGATGTTGTGCGCAGCCTCTCCGTTTCAGATGTTTTGCTTTTTGTGCGCGGGCCGATTTCCACCCGGCGGGGCAGCGCTATCGCGGGGATTGCTTGCGGTTTGCCGGTGATTGCGTTTGAGGGGCCGGAAACGGCGGCGCCAATTACCGAGGCAGGACTGGCGTTTTTTTCACCGCAGAGAAAAGGCGACCTCGGGGATGTGTTGCTCCGTATTCTGCAGGACGAACACTATCGCACTTCGCTGGCGCAGCGCAGCCTGGTGGCGCAGCGGCAATATTTTTCCTGGCACGTGATTGGCGCGCGCTATGCGGAATTCATGCGGAGAGAGAAATAGCGAGAGCTGACTTTCGGGCCTCGAGTGTGGCGACAGAAACTATCGGCACAAAGCTTCAATCAAGCTTTCCTTCTTGTTCTCGGCAAGTTTGGTCAAAGCGTCGAGCGAGGCGAAGTATCCGGCCACTGCTGTCGCAGCTAGAAAAATAAAGGCTTGGGCGGGAAGCCACAGATTGCCAGTCCAATTCCCGGTGAAAAGAATCGCGGCTGAAATAGTTCCCATCAAAATCTGCGCGCCGAACGCAACCAGCGCTGCCATGCCGGATTGCCGCTGGCCCTGCATCTTGCCAAATTCCATCCTGCGAGGAAAAGTGATTGAGGACCAATTGGCGATGGTGAGCTGGCCAACAATGGTGAAAACGATGGCAGCGCAGGTGGCCACAAGCATGTGGGCTGAAGGCCGACCGACACGCCACGCGAGCATCCCCATAGAAAGCGCGATTTCTATGGAGAGCACGGCGACCAGCATCAGATTCTTCCCAAGCAATACATCGCGGAAACGCAGCGGGGCTGTGAAGTAAGTTTGAATGCCGCGGCCTTCGTAGGCAAAGCTGTTGTAGGCCGGGGCCATCAGAATCAGAATGAGGTAGGCCATCATGCCGGGGAAAAACATCTCCGCGGAGACACCCTTGCCGCCCCAGGTCGGGTGCTTCCCGGCAAAATTCATGCTGAAGATCAGGATCAGTAGCGGGGGCAAAAGCAGAGTGAGATACGCGAACCCGTTGCGGGTGAGATAGCGGAACTCTTTGCGCACGATCGCTGCCACTTGCGGCGAGAGCAAACTCAATCGATCGGGACCATCGTCGTGTGTCGGGAATGAACGGATCGCGGCTCGGGCTGGCGCGGCGGTTTCGCTGAGTTCTTCGCCACGATATTGCGCGGCGAAGCGTCGCCACAAAAGAGCGCTAGACACCACCAGATAGAGCACTAGCAGAGCAAAACCGAAGAGAAACGCGGCAGGTTGAAGACGAACGACCGCGGCAAGTGCGCGCCCCGCAAGCGAAGGGGGGAGCCATGAGAAGTATGGCAGTAGGCGCAGAAACAGGGGCCGCGCCGATGCGCCGTAACGCTGCATGAGCGGTGCAATGAAATTCAGCGAAACCATGGAAATAACGAAAAGGCCGAGGAAAAGTTCCCGGGTCCGTCGGCGGGCGAGCAAGCGCTCTAGCCAGGAACCAATGAGGCGCTCAATCGTTACATTGAGCAGCATGAACACACCGACGATCAGCAACATCGCGGGCAGCACGCCCGGTTTCGCAACCGTTGCTCCCGCTGTCATAGAAAGGAGCCAGCAGACCGAAGCGAGAGCGGAGAAATCGGCGAATCCATAGGCTAAACCGATGGCGTAAAAAGCGCGGAGGCTGAGCGGAAACCTGAGAAGGGTCCGAAATTCAAAGTTCGCGCCGAAGCCTGCCACGAAAACTGGAAACATCTGCCAGAAAAGGAAAATGCCCCAGAAGAGCAGCGCCATCCATTCCAGGCGGCCTTGGGATACAAAGGCGTAGGCGCCGGCGTAAAAGGCAAAGCTCAAGCCCACCACCAAAATCCCGCTAAATACGCCCGTGAAGATCAGACCGATTAGGTCCAGGCGATTATTTTTCTTGCGCAGGCTATTCCGCAGAATGCTCCAACGCAGCCCGGCCACCAGGCGGATCTGCTCGAACACGTTGACGGACTGGGTCACATCAGCCATGAAAGTTCCTCAAGCTGCGGGCGCTCCGTGCCGTCCTGGCCAACGATGGAAAGGAAGATCTGCTCAAGGGTAGTTTTGCTTCCGGCTTCACCCGCAATCCCCGTGCGCAATTCCTCCAGCGATCCTTGCGCGACTAGCCGTCCTTTGTGAATGATGGCCACGTGGCTGCACAGCCGCTCGACGATCTCCAAGACGTGGGACGTAAGGAAAATGGTTGTGCCACGTTCCGTCATGCGCGCCAGCAGCGCTTTCAAGGCGCCCGACGCAAGGGCGTCCACACCTTCAAACGGTTCATCGAGAAACAGAATGCGCGGGCCGTGAATCACCGCTGCAGCGAGAGCCAGCTTCTTCTGCATGCCATGGGAGTAATCCGCAATCATGGTCTTGGGCCGATCGGCGAGCTGCATGAATTCCAGCAACTCCTGAGAGCGGCGTTGAGTTGTGGCACGGTCCAGGCCATACATCCGGCCGACAAACTTCAGATATTCTGCACCCGTCAAGCGCTCGAAGAGCCCCATGCCTTCCGGCACAACGCCAATCTGGCGTTTTACGTCCACCGGATTCACTGCGAAGTCCACACCAAGAAGCTGGATGCTGCCGGAGGTCGGCGCAAGCAAACCAGTCAAAATTTTGATGGTCGTCGATTTTCCCGCGCCATTCGGTCCGAGAAAACCGAAGAACTGGCCAGCCGCCACCTGAAGGTCGATGCCGTTGACAGCGATGAGGCTCCCGAATCTCCGCGTCAGCTTCTGCGTCTGAATGGCTACTTCCGGCATTGTGACTCCCCGTAGGATGGCTCGAAAATGGAATGCAAAACTCTAGCATGAGTCGTGCTGATAGTTTGCAACAAGGCGAATAGCCGCCCCTTTGACGGAGTGCTGTCAGGAAGATTTTTGCTGAGACGTCACTGCACTGCTGATCTGCAATTCCTTGGCTGGAAGCGCCGCCAGGACCGCGGGCAATTCCACGCGGAAGACAGCTCCGCCTTCCTGCCGGTTGTAGGAAAGGATTTTTCCACCGTGCTCCTGCACGATGCCGAAGCAAATGCTGAGGCCCAGGCCCGTGCCTTTGCCCACCGGCTTTGTCGTGTAGAAAGGATCAAAAACGCGCTGCGGGTCCTTGAGTCCCGGACCAGTGTCGGAGAACAGGATGACGACGTTGCCGCGGTCGCGGATCGTTTTGATGGTCAGAACGCCGCCGTTTGCCGCTTCCATAGCTTCCAGGGCATTACTGATAATGTTAAAGAAAACCTGCATCAACTGGTTTCCGTCGCCGCGTACGCCCGGAAGGACGGACTCGAGCTGCAACTCGATGCGCGTGGTTCCTGACCTTAGGTCGAGCGCGCGAAGCTGTACCGCATTATTCACTACTGTGTTTATGTCAAGGAGCGTGCGCTCGGCTGGCACCTGGCGCGCGAAACTCAGAAGATTTCCGACCAGCGTTTTTGTTCGGCGCGCTTGATCGCGGATTTTGGACGCTGTCGCCCGAGCTTTCTCCGGAACCGCCGGGTCATCGGCAAGAAGATCGGAAAAACCGAGGATCGCCGCGAGCGGATTGTTGATTTCGTGTGCCGCGCCGGCTGCCAACTGGCCCAGGGAGACAAGTTTTTCCGATTGCACAATCTGCGCCTGGAGCCGTTTCAGATTCTCGACGGATTGTTCCGATCGCGCCAGCAGCCGCGAGCGGTCTCGGTCGGCCAGATGAGTGCGCAGGAAGATCAAAAACGCGAGGGGGATGGAGGCAATCAGCGTGGCCATCAGGCGAAAATCACGCACCGCTGGATCATCGTGGCTAAATCGCAGCGTATAGATCGCGAACACAGGAAGGGAAATCACCGCGACCATGGCCATTCGCGCAGGCCAGACATTTTCTTCCGGAGTTGTATCAGGATCCAAATCGAAGGCGTTGTCGGAGAGAGCATCTAGCCTGTCGCGATTCTCATAGGCGATAACGCCGGCCAGAGCAAACCAGAGGAAATGCGAAAGCAGAGGAAGGTCATATAAACTTCCCGTGTAATAAGCCTGAGCTGGAATGGCGACATTAATCACCAGGGAGGTGAGCATGTATAGAGTTGCGCCGCCAAAGAGATTGGCGTAAACAATCCGCCAGACTCCGCTGGACGTCAGCCACAAGGCCGCCAGACCAGCCACGACCAGCATGCTCTGGATATTCGTCAGCAGATTGTAGTTGTAATTGTATTGCGCGACCATCGGCGACGCGTAAAGCCATGGCAAGACAGCAAACGCATAGAGGAAAGTCCACCAGGTAAATAAAAGCACAAAATCCAGATACCCAAGTCGCAGTTGGATTTCGCCACGGCGGCGGTGCGGCCGCAGGGCTAGCGCCGCCATCATCGGGATGCCGCGCAAAAAGAAGACGATATCTCCCCCGTTTAGGTCGGGAAGAGGCTTGTGCAGGTAGACTTCGTGATACGTCCACTGGAACTGCCCGATCATCCAAAGGGTGCAGCTCATGGCGATCAGCATCCAGAAAAGGTTCCGCCTCCAATTCGGCGTGCCGGCATTCAGCAGCAGCCCTGCATTTGCCAAAAGTGGCACGACGCATTGGACGAGGTTGCCAAAGGTGACGAGCGACTCCGAACCGCGCTTCAACGTTAGCGACGCGGCGGCGTAGACGACGAGGATGAAAATCCAGGTTCCGGCTAGCCAGGCGATTCTGCGGGAGAAAGACATTCTATGAGTTATTCCAGTGTAGGCGCGCAAGGCAGGGATGCGTGCCGGCAATCGTTCCGGCTGGGCCTAAGAATAAACGAAAAACGCGCGACAAACCCTCGGGCTGATCTCACAACCTGAAATTTCTGGCGGAGGAGGAGGGATTCGAACCCCCGAGGCCCTTTCGAGCCTAACGGTTTTCAAGACCGCCGGTTTCAA
>Ga0209698_10003215_pt1 | contig 18271 bp, 14 predicted proteins | sample LitLauG_LLR_2012_FD_187203 | JGI IMG/M metagenome (GOLD analysis project Ga0209698, IMG submission 187203) | Freshwater sediment microbial communities from Pennsylvania, USA - Little Laurel Run_MetaG_LLR_2012 (SPAdes) (version 2) | ecosystem: Environmental > Aquatic > Freshwater > Creek >...
GAGCTAGCCTTCGCCCCGGACCACCAAGCTCACGCAGCATGATCAATCACAACCGCCGTCAACTGAACCGACAGCAGACCCAGGCGGCCCGGGAGTTCGGGGTCGGGGACGAGTTCGATCTCGCGGTTGCGACTTTCACGCAGAACCGGTGAGCGGGCCCGGCTGGCCAAGTCTGCAGCCGCGCACAGCCATGGAAGGTCCGGTTCGCTGATCAAAGGCACCACATCGGTGGGGAGCGCACCCCGAGGTCAATTCGGTTTAGGGCCTGGGCGGCCGAAGCACTTCGCAGGCTTCACCAGGAGTTCGTGACAAGCCTGGACCTCGCCTAGCCGCCGGAATCGACGCCGCTCGTGCAGCTTGCTCGCGGCAACGCAGATGCGCCCGGGCTCGTGTCCCGGTTGCTGCCCCGCGGTGGTCAGCAACCGGGATAAATGGCAGTTAGAGGGGTGGATCGGCAGCACTGGCTGAGATCAGATTCTCGTCGCCCGCTCGCCGGGCGGACTGCCGATCTGCTGGTGCGGTGGCCGGGCCGGTGGTGTTCGGTCTGGGAAAGCACCTGGAGAATTCTCGCCTGGTGGCAGGGCGAGGAATCGGGGTGGTGCTCAGCCGGAGGCGCCGTGGGCGAGGTTTTCGACGCTGTGGTGGGTGTGCAGGGCTTGCTCCTGTTCGTGTGTGCCGGGTTTGAGGTCGAAGATGACTTTCTTGACGGTCCCGGTGAAAAGGTAGGGGGCCTTGTCTGCGTAGGCCAGGTCGACGACGAGACCGTTGTCGCGGCCGATGTCCATCCCTGAGTAGCTGGTGAACGCGATGGGGACGGTGTGTGGCATGTCGCCCTCGCCTACCGGCTCGTTGTCGATGAACAATGTGACGTGCCCTCCGGTGCCGGGCTTCTGCTCGGTGGCGTCGAACTGCATCCGGACGGTCACCTCGCCCGCGGGCAGTGGTTTGTTCGCGGTGGCTTTGTAGGTCTCCACTCCGAGGAATGAGTAGGTGTGGGTCAGAGTCCCGGCCTTGTCCACCCACAGGGCGAACCCGCCGATGAAGTCAGCGTTGGCGACGATGACACCCTCGGCGCCGGCGGGGGGAACGGTGAGGTGTCCTTCGATCGAGTAGGAGCGGCCGTAGATCCGGGGGATCATGCCGCGTTGGATGTTCTGCACGTCACCAGCGAAGGTGAACCGGGTGACTGTCGGTAGCGGCGGGAGGATGCCGTAGACCACGGACAGGCCGCCCATCAGCGGCAGGACGTGGTTTCGTTCGGCTTCCTGCCACCACAGCTCCTGCAGCTGCTGAACTTTGTGGGGGTGCTCGGCGGCGATGTTCTTGGCTTGGGAGAAGTCGTCGGGCAGGTAGTACAGCTCCCATCCGACGTCCCGGTCGGGGTCCCAGTCGGCTTCCGGCCCGAACTGGGCGAGGGTCTTCGGGGAGACGTCCCAGGGGATCCGGTCGGGCCGGGACGCGGCCCACCACCCGTCGTGGTACATGCCTCGGCTGCCGAACATCTCGAAGTACTGCGTGGTGTGCCGCTCGGGGGCACTGGCGTCGTCGAAGGTGAACAGGAAGCTGGTTCCGTCCATCGGCTCCTGCGCGATCCCGTCGACCATCTTCGCTTGCGGGATACCAGCGGCTTCCAGGACGGTCGGGCCGATGTCGATCACGTGGGTGAACTGTGAGCGCATCTGGGGGCTCGCTTTGATGCGAGAGGGCCAGGCCACGACCATCGGATTGCGAGTACCACCCAGGTGGCTGGCGGTCTGCTTGCCCCACTGGAACGGGGCGTTGGTTGCGTGCGCCCAGGCTGCGGCGAAGTGTGGTGCGGTGTGGATCCCGCCCAGGGCGTCGATGCCGCCGTACTGGTCGATCAGCTCGGTCTGCTGGTCAGCGTCGAGTACCAGGCCGTTGAGGAACGTCAGCTCGTTGAACGAGCCGGTTGTCGTGCCTTCCATGCTGGAGCCGTTGTCGCCCCAGATGTAGATGATGAGGGTGTTGTCCAGGTCGCCCATCTCCGCGACGGAGTCCAGCAGCCGGCCGACGTTCCAGTCCGCGTTCTCCGAGAAGCCGCAGAAGACCTCCATCTGCCGCGCGTACAGCTTCCGCTGAGTCTCGTCGAGGGAGTCCCAGGCCGGGAACAGGTCCGGACGAGCGGTCAGCTCGGTGTCCGCCGGGACGATGCCGAGCTGCTTCTGCCTCGCCAGTGTGGCCTCGCGGAGCGTGTCCCAGCCATCGTCGAAGTGGCCCTTGTACTTGTCGGCCCACTCCTTGGCGACGTGGTGCGGGGCGTGGCTGCAGCCGGTGGAGTAGTACATCATCCACGGCTTGACCGGGTCCTGGGCGCGCACGGCGTGCAGCCACTCCACGGCCTTGTCGGTGATGTCGTCAGGGAAGTAGTACTGCTGGCCGTCCTTGCCCTCGGGCACCCCGATCGTCGAGTCGTCCAGCGTGACGATCGGGTCGTACTGACCGGCGGCGCCGGACAAGAACCCCCACCAGTGGTCGAAGCCCCAGCCTTTGGGCCAGTGGTCGAACGGCCCGGCGGCTCCCTGGACGTTGTCCGGGGTCAGGTGCCACTTGCCGAACCCGGCGGTGACGTACCCGTTCTCGGACAGGATCCGCGGCAGAGCCGCGCAGCTGCGGGGTCGGGCCGCGGTGTAGCCGGGGAAGGGTCCGGGGTACTCCGCGATCGAGCCGAAGCCCACCCGGTGCTGGTTGCGCCCGGTGAGCAGCGCGGCTCTGGTGGGGGAGCAGACCGCGGTGACGTGGAGGTAGTTGTAGGTCAGGCCCATGTCGCGCACGCGGCTGAAGTTAGGGGTGCTGATCGGGCCGCCGAAGGTGTCCGGGGCGCCGAACCCTGCGTCGTCGATGAGGATGACGAGCACGTTGGGCGCACCCTCGGGGGCCTTCGGGCCGGGGATCATCGTCCAGTCGGCCACCGAGTCCGCCAGGGTGCGGCCGATGGTCCCGCCGAACGCGCGATCGGGGATCGGCAGCACGGTGCGGTCCGGGTTGAACTTGCCCATCGCCTCGGCCAGGGAGGCTTTCAGCTCGGCCATGGTCCCCGAGTCCATCTCCACAACGGACTTCGCGGGCGAGCCCGGTAGGGCCTGCTCAGCGGCCAGCCTGGATGACTCTGGGAGCAGCGCGACGACCATCGCCGAACCGGGCGGCAGGGCCTGGCCGAGTTTGTCCTCCAGTCCGCTCTTCAACTTGTGGTCGGCGAACTTGCCGACCATGGCGCCGGCGGTTGCCCCGACCAAGACCGAGGCCAGCATGGGCGGAGCGAACAGCCCCAGCACTACTCCGACCCCTCCTCCCCAGCCGGCGCCCTTGCGACCGAGCCGGTCGCCGGTGTCGCAGAGGTGGACCTGCCCCTCGACGTTCTTGGCGACGAGAATCATCCCGTCTGTGCGCACCTTCTTAGTCGCGACCAGCTCGGCCAGGGCGTCGAACTCGCGCTGCGCCGTTTGGTCGTCCTGATAGGCCGCGACCAGCACCAGGGTCTTCTCGTCACCCATGTTCGTCACCCCTTGGACTAGGGCACGCCGTCCTCGAAGCGTTCGCCTTCTGCGCATGTTTCAGGGAGCAGAAGACCGCTACCGCTGGACGCGAGGGCACGCCCGGTGAACTGTCGTTGCCGAGGCTGGCACCGCGGCGCCCTGGGCCACAGGGTCGTTGGTCCCTGCGCCGCTGGTACGCCTAGCGCTCAGCTCTAGGGTCCAAAGACCCTGGAGTCGATCCCGAGCACTGTGAAGCGTGAGCCGGGAGACGACCGAGACTTTGGGTCCCATCTCGAAGGTCGGTCGTGGAAGGGAGCTCGAGATGAGCCAGACCTACAAGGCGGCCACACCCACCACAAATGGACAGGTCGTCGTCAACTATGACCAGCCCAAGGTCCAGACCCGATGGACCGGCTGGGTGCTCTTCGCCGGCGTGATGATGGTGATGCTGGGCATCTTCCAGCTCATCGAAGGAATTACTGCCCTGGTCCGCGACACCTACTATCTCGTCGCGTCCAACGGACTGCTCGTGTCCGTCAACTACACGACCTGGGGCTGGACCCACCTGATCATCGGACTGGTGACGCTCGTCGCCGGCTACGCGCTGATCGCCGGACACATGTGGGGTCGCATCCTGGGCGTCATCCTGGCCCTGGTCAGCGCGACCGTGCAGCTGGCCTTCCTCGCGGCGGCACCGGTGTGGGCCGTCACCGTCATCGCCATCGATGTTTTGGTCATCTACGCGATCTGCATGCACGGCAGCGAACTCAAGCAGCCGCTGAGCTGACGATCCGACTCGAACCTCCTCATCGGGGAGGCGCGAGGGCCGACAGATGGCCGGTGCCGATCGTGGGCGCGACACCACCGAAACCGCCCACGTCTGAAGGGAGAAGGCGACTATGAGTATCAACATCGACGAACTCGGCCCGGTCGACTGGATCGTGGTGGAGTTCCCCGGCAACAAGTTCAACGGAGACATCGCACCGCTGCTCAAGGACTATGTCGACCGCGGCCTGATCCGCGTCCTGGACCTGCTCTTTCTGAAGAAGGACCTCGACGGCAGCTACGAGGCATTCGAGGCAACCGATCTCGACGACAGCGAGATCGGTGAGCTGCGCACCTACGAGACCGAGCTGGCCATGCTGCTCAGCGAACAGGACGTTGAGGACCTCGTCGAAACAATCGAGCCCGGCAGCTCCGCAGCCGTGCTGGTCTGGGAGAACCTGTGGGCCGCACCGTTCGGCACCGCGGTTCGGCGTGCCGGAGGCCAACTGACCGCCAGCGGCCGCATCCCCATCCAAGCCGTGATCGCGGCCATCGAGGCCGACGAAGCGGAAGCACAGGAAGGAACCTGACATGCCACTAGCAGCCCGGCGCAGAAGAAGGACCGTAGCGGCCGTCGGAGGCGCCGCAGTCGTCGCACACGGGGTACACCGACGCGGCGACCGGCGCGACGACCGGCGAGACAACCGTGGCGACCGCCGAGACGGACGCCACGACCGCTAAGCCACACCCAACGGAGGGGGCCAACCGCGAAGCCGACGGGCCCCCTCCGCCATGGGCGCGGGGACTGCGACCAGGGCGCGGGAACTGCGAGCAGATCGGTCGCTCGGAAGGAGCGAGCGGCGCCGCATCGCTGGGCGCCTCGGCCACCGCCGCCGTCGTAGCCGTACCCCCTTGCGTCGTCAACGCGCTCCTACACTGGCCACGCCTGAAGGCCAGACGCCGTCGGGACCTTGGACCCTTCGATCCGCGAGAGGAAGCTGCGGCTCACGACTACGAGCGGTACTGCCCATGAAGCGAGAATCAGAGTCCGGTGGCTTCGTTGAGGCCCTAAGGGAGCCGAGTCCGATGGCGGATTCGACAGATACAAACGTGCTCGAATCCCAGAATCGGAGGAGCGTGGATCCACGGCCTGAGGATGACTGAGGCCTCACGCCGTCGAGGCCAGGATGTTGGCGGCCACCAAGCTGCCCTGGCACCAAGCTCGTTGGTGTCTTCGTGGTTGAAGTTATCCCGCTTCAGGTAGGTTCGGCCATCCTCGGCAACGTCTTCACCGGCCCTGATGCGATGAAGGAACGGGTGTCGCACCTTTGGAGGCTGCTCCCTGCCGGGGTGGTGGGGTGCTCACGTCGACGACGAAGGAGGGCCCTGGAAGGGCATGGGTCCGGACTCATTTCGTGCAGCAGCGCCCCAAACGATCCGGCCTACTCCGGTCGTCGCTGCCCGACGCCATGGAGCGACCCCTTCAATCTCAACTTCGAGGGAGAAGCTCAACACTGTCCTGATCAGCACGATTATACCGAGCACGAGGACATTTGCGAGCGTTGGCGATACTGCGACGGTCCGAACGAGGTCAGCAGCTACCAGAATCTCCAGTCCGAGCAGGATGACTCCCCCGAGAGACTCCCGAAGTACCCGATATGCCAACCGAAGGTCTCCTGTTCGGCGCTGAAAGCGCACGGCTACACCGGCGGAGACGAACAGACCGATCAGGAGCACCAGTGCCCCAATCACCTCAAACAGCTCCGCAACGTGCTCCATCGCCGTCGTAAAGGTCACCTCGCGAGTTTAGGCGCCCCGGTTCGCTCAGTGGGGGACGCCGGCAGCGGACGCCGGTCCTCGATAGGCCAACGGGCGCGCGGAGTCCTTGCCTGAGGCCGTGCCGCGGATCCGAGCTCTGCAGCCGAGCCGCACGAGCTGCACCATTTGCGCCAGGTCATAGGTCGGCGCGGGAGATGTCTGCCTGGCGCCGTCTAGGACGCTCAGGCCCGATCAGCCGCGTCGTGGCAATAGGCCGGCGTAGCGACGCCGGCCCATGAGGCTCTGGCGCCGTGATGGTGTGTTCAGGAGGCCTCTGTCATGAGTCAGGCGCCTGACGACTTGTGTTGCTCGCGGGCCACCTGGACTGCTCCGACGAACAAGCGCAACCCGAGTCCGAGAACGATGAGATCCAGCCCCATCTGGCTCATCACGATCAGTCGTGCGGCTTCGCTGGTGGCGGTAATGTCGCCGAATCCGACCGTGGTGAACACCGTCATGGTGAAGTACAGGGTATCGGTCCGGGTCAGAGGTTGGGTTGAGAAGTTGCCCGGGGCCGACTCGGCCATGACGTAGTACACGCTGGCGAAGAGCAGGATGAAGAGCGGCGCGGTAGTGGCGAGGCTCTCCACAGCGCGGATGCCGGGGAATGACGCCCGTATTACTGCGCGCAACTGGTAGATGGAGACACCGGCCAGCAGCACGACCCCGACCATCAGCGGGATGGCAAAGGGGAGGTCGGTGAGCAGCTTGAGCGGGACCACGTAGTACAACGTGACCAGCGCCGCAGTGACCAGGACTGACCGAAACAGGCCGAGACCGATCAGCCGTCGACGGCGTGCAGCTGGCAGAGCCTCAAGCCCCTCGGCAGTCAAGCCCGGCCCGCGATCACGGCAGAGGCCCGTGGTTCGGTGCCGATACGCCGCCCGCGGGAGACCGGGACGGCGATCGCCGACGTGACAGCACTGTCCCATTGCCACAGATTCCCGGACACAGTCGATGCGGATCCGTCGCCGGGACGTCGGCGCTGCTGGTGGCGCTCAATAGGACGACCACCGGGGGCACGAAAGCCATGTACAAACCGTAGTGCGCTCCCCGTCGGATCGCGTGGTCGCCACAAGCACAAGTAAGCCGATCATCAGGGGGCCACTGGCACGCTCGCAGCGTTGACTCGGGTCGACGAACCGGCTGGATCTGACGCGAGCCACCTGGTGGACTGCCCGGTGCTCCGAACCGGCGTCCGGTGCTGCATGCGAGCCTTACTGCCATGTTCGCTCAGCGGCCGGTGATCGTGACCTCGAGTCTTGATAGGGGCCGCCTGCTGCTGCTCCAGTAGTGGCTTCAACTCACCAAGCTGCGCCTTCGCGCCGTCGGCCTCCGCCTCTTCATCCTGTGGCTCGGGATGTCGCGGAGCGAGGAAGAGATTGGCAAGGCAACCCCGTCAGGGTTCCGAAGATGCCGACACCGACGACGATGATCACGGAGGCGAGTTCGCGGCCGGCTTCGCCTACCGGGTACTTGCCGCCGTACCCGACGGTGGACATCGTCACGAGCACATGCCACAAGGCATCTGAGGCGGTCTTGAAGTTCGCGTCAGGAACGTTGCGTTCCAAGAGCCAGCATCAACCATCTGCCGAACTCCAGGACCGCATGCCGATGAGCAGCAACGTCAGAAGCGCGCTACCGGCGCGATGGCGCAGCAGGCTACGTCCAACGTTCTTGGCGCCGTATCTGACGTCGCAGCCTAGTCACCCGGACCAGCCGGAAGATCCGAAGTATCTTGAACGTTGGGAACGGAAGGCTGGCTGGCGAGAAGAGTGCGGAGCGCCCAAAGCACGGGCGAACAGGACTGTGATCAGGCAGCGGCAGGCCCGCTGGGCGCGGGCTCGGTGTCGGTGTCGGTCGTGATCAAAGTGGACGTCGAGGCGGCGACACCGGGGCTGCCTCGCTCGAGCGCACGTTCGTTTCGGGACCGCCAGCGCTGATGACGTGGAGGAGTCGCTCGGCTTCGGCTTCCATCGCGGCACGGCCGGCACCTAGATACCGGCGCGGGTCCACTTCGTCGGAGTGGGTTGTCAGGTACTCGCGCACGGCACCGGTGAAGATCTTGTTCAGTTGGGTCGCAACGTTCACCTTGGTGATCCCGGCGGCGATAGCCCGGCGGACGCTCTCGTCGGAGACACCGGACGACCCGTGCAGGACGAGCGGGACGGGGACCGCCGATGCCAATTCGGTGATGAGCAGGAAGTCGAGCTGGGCCACTCGATCGATCATTTTATGCGAGCTGCCCACAGCCACTGCCAGCGCGTCGACCCCAGTGGCCTCGACGTAGGCCGCCGCCTCTGCTGGATTCGTGCGTACGCCGGGAGTGTGCACGCCTCCCTTGCCACCGACCTCGCCCAGCTCGGCCTCGACCCAGACACCCGCGGCGTGGCATGTCGATGCGGCCTGAGCCGTGGCCGCGACGTTGTCCGAGAAGCTAAGCCTTGAGGCATCGAACATCACCGAGGACACCCCCAGGTCGACAGCCTCGAGCACTAAGTCGAAGGTCTCGGCGTGGTCAAGGTGAATCGACACGGCTGCATCGGTTGCCTGCCCCGCAGCCAGGCTAGCCTGCATCAAAGGGGCCAACCCGCCGTGGTAGCGGGCGGCGTTCTCGCTGATCGCCACGATGACTGGCAGCCCGCTGCGTGCGCTCGCCGTCAAGACAGCCTCGAGGTTCTCGAGTTGGACGACGTTGAAGGCAGCGGCACCTCGGAAACCCGCCAATGCCGCGGCAACGATGCTGGGGGTACTCACCAACGTCATGCGCCCACCTCCGGCATGTTGCTCGACTGTGACCGAATAGTGCCACAAACGACCACGAAGCATCTTGTTCTCTGATTGTTTTCCCCGTACGGTCCTGGCATGGTCAACGAAACCGAGACCCGCACACAGCTGGAGGTTGCCTCCCAGCCTGACATGTGGCGGACCGCGGCAGCACGGACGGCGCCTGGACTGATGCGCGTGCTGACTACCCCGGGCCCGCTCGCCGTCGTCGGGTGCGGGACCTCATGGTTCGTGGCGCAGGCCGTGGCCGCGCTTCGCGAGTCTGCCGGTTACGGCCCCACCGACGCATACACGGCGACCGAAGCCCGGCTGGACCGCATGTACCCCGAGTTACTGGTGCTCTCTCGTTCGGGCACTACGACCGAGATCTGTCAGCTGCTCGAACGTCGACCCAAGGGCACCCGCGCGACCGCGGCCGTGGCCGTGGCTGACACCCCAGTTGCCCGGGCCGCCGACGATGCGGTTGTGCTCGACTATGCCGACGAGCAGTCAGTGGTCCAGACCCGCTTTGCGACCAGTCTGGTGGTGGCCTCCCGCGCCGCGCTCGGCGAGGACACCGAGGCGCTCGCTAGCTCCGCTGAGGCAGTCTTGGGCGGCCCGCTTCCGGACGGCGTCGTTGAGGCACGTCAGAGCGTCTTCCTCGGGTCGGGGTGGTCGATCGGGCTGGCGCATGAGGCAGCTCTGAAACTACGAGAGGCCACGCTCGCTTGGAGCGAGAGCTACCCGGCGATGGAGTACCGCCACGGCCCCGTGGCGCTGGCCGAGCCGGGGACGGTTGTGTGGATCTTCGGCTACGCGCCAGAGGGTCTGGTGGCACAGATACAATCAACGGGCGCAACCGTTGTGGACGATCCACTCGATGCCTTGGTCGATCTAGTGCGGGTTCACCGGGTCGCACTCGCGCGGGCATCCAGGCTAGGCCTCGACCCCGACCGCCCGCGCAACCTCACCCGTTCCGTCGTCCTGGAGCGCTCAACGCTCTGACCGTCCGTCCTAGGGAGAACAGTGGCATCACGTCCGCGTTTCGTTGCCGCACTCGCGGTGGGAGTCGTCGCCGCACTGTCCCTTGCCGCATGTACCGGCAGCGGCAGCACTCCGGCCGCCACCCAGTCCGGCGGTGTAGTCAACATCACCTTGTCCCACGGCTACACCGACGTCGAGGCCAAGGCCGTCACCGCCCAGGTTGCCTCTTGGAATGCGACCCATCCAGACATCCAAGTCAAGCTCGTCTTCAACGGTGGAAACGACGGTGCCCTGCAAAAGACTCTCGCTGGTATGGCGGCTGGTTCCATGCCTGACATCGCGTACGAGTACGGATCGTCCATGGCGGCTCTGGCTGGCCGCCCCCAGGTCGTCGACCTCACCGCGAAGGTAAGTGACCCGAGCTTCAAATGGGACGACTTCTACTCCTTCGAGAGGGACGCCGCCACCAGCAATGGAAAGGTCTACGGCGTCCCCGCTCTGGTCGACAATCTCGCGCTGGTCTACAACAAGAAGCTGTTTGACGCAGCTGGAGTTTCCTACCCGACGAACAGCTGGACCTGGGACGACTTTCGGGCGGCAGCCAAGAAGCTCACCAACGCCAGCGTCAAGCAGTATGGCTGGGCTTACGTAGCGGACGGGTCCGAGGACACGACATGGCGGTGGCTCGCCATGCTGTGGCAGGAGGGCGGAAGCCTGCTGAGCTCCGACGGCACGAAGTCCGCATTCAACTCCCCGGCTGGTCTGAAAGCCACGCAGCTCCTGCACGACATGGCGGTCACGGACAAGTCCGTCTACCTGGACCAGGGAAACGGCAACTACCTCAACCTGTTCAACTCCGGCAAGATCGCGATGTTGTGGACCGGCCCTTGGGATCTCTCCAGCATAAACTCTGACGTCAACTACGGAACCCAGATCCTGCCCGCTGCTGCCGGCGTCCACTCCAGCATCGCGGGCCCGGACAACTGGATGGTGTTCAACAACGGAACAGCCCGTGAGCGGGCGGCCTGGACTTTCCTCACCTGGCTGACCAGCGCGCAGACACACGGCACCTTCACCCTTGCCACCGGTGACCTGCCGACGCGGGCGTCCGAAACCAAGCTCGACACCTACACCAGCTACCTCGCCAAGTACCCCGGCGACGCGGTCTTCGTCCTAAACCTGAGCAACGTCACCACAGCGCGCCCGAACACCAAGACGTACCCGCAGATCAGTCAGGCGATCGGAAGCCAAATGCAGGGTGTCCTCATCGGGCAGACGTCACCGCAGGATGCGCTGAATTCGGCCGCGCAGCAGGCCGACTCGGCGCTTGCCGCCGGGCCATGACGGACACAAAGCGTAGGCCGGAGCCGAGCAGGTGACGACTGTGACCGCCCCGCCGGGCGGTGCGCCGCTTCAGCCACGCACGCGTCCGTCGCTGCTGCGGCGCGTGTGGTGGTCGGACAGCCTCGCAGGGTGGGCGTTCATCAGTCCGACTGTGCTCCTCATCGGGCTGTTCGGTCTAGTGCCGGTCGTGTGGGCGTTCGTGCTGTCGTTCCAGCACAACGACCTGATCTCACCCGGGAGCTGGGTCGGGCTACAGAACTATCGCAAACTCCTGAACGATCCCCAGTTCACCAACTCGGTCCGCAATACCATCGTGTATACGCTGATCTTCGTACCAGTGTGCGTTATAGGGGCGCTCTTGGTCGCGGCTGCGCTGAACCGCCGCATCCGCGGTATGGCCTTCTACCGGGTCGCGGTCTTCATTCCGGTGGTCACCTCGACCGTGGCAACCGCGACAATGTTCGGCTGGCTGCTCGACCCGGACTACGGCCTGGTCAACGTCGCACTCAACAAGGTCGGAATAGCTAGTCAGGGGTTCTTCCGAGACCCCCACGAAGCGCTGCTCTCGATCGTGCTCATGACTGTCTGGGGCTGGCTGGGCTTCGGCGTGATCATTTACATGGCGGCGCTACAGAGTGTTTCGGCGGACCTGCTCGAGGCGGCCGCTATGGACGGCTGCACGAGGTGGCGTGCCTTCTGGCGTGTCGAGGTTCCGCTGCTCGCCCCAGCCACGCTCTTCCTTGTGATCTGGTTGACCATCAACGCACTGCAGTTGTTCGACGAAATATTTGTGACGACGAAGGGCGGTCCCGTCGGATCTACTACAGTGGTCGTTTACTACCTATATATGCAGGCTTTTCAGTATTTCAACGGGGGCTATGCGTCGGCCATCGCGTATGTGCTGTTCCTCGCGATCTTGGTTGTCACCGCGATCCAGCTCGCGGTCGGCCGCAGGTTCTCGCACGGGCAGCGGTGAGTCGATGGCCCAACTCATGAGTGCGGCCCCGCTAGTCGGACCGCTGCCCGAGGAGGACTTTGCCGGCCGACGCGCTAGGCGCTGGCCAAGCCCATGGCACTTCCTGTTGATGCCGTTGTCGCTGCTCATGCTTACCCCACTCGTCTGGATGCTCATCACGGCAGTCTCCACTCCGGACGAGGCTCGTCAGTTCCCGCCCGCGCTGCCGAAGTCCATCCAGTGGTCGAACTTCGCAGACGTGTGGACCGGTTCACCGTTCGGTCATTGGCTGATCAACACCGCGATCGTGTCCACCGTCGTGGTGATGTCGAACTTGGTCCTGTGCAGCCTTGCCGGATACGCGTTCGCGCGTGTGCGCTTCCGGGGCTCGGGCCTTGCATTCATGCTCTTGCTGACGACTTTGATGGTTCCCTTCCAGGTCGTCCTCATCCCCACCCTTCTCATCGTGAAGTCCTTCGGTCTCATCGACCATCTCGGCGCCCTGATCGTCCCGAACCTGGTGACGGCGTTCGGCGTCTTCATGATGAGACAGTTCTTCGTCGCGCTCCCGCCTGACCTGGAAGAGGCCGCTCGGATCGACGGCGCCAGCCGCCTTGGTGTCTTTCTCAAGATCCTCGTACCGCTGATGGGGCCGCCATTGGCCACGCTCGCGATCCTTACTTTCCTGAGCATCTGGAACGACTTTCTGTGGCCACTTGTTGCCATCCAGAGCCCGGAGAACATGACCATGCAGCTGGGCCTTTCAACATTTCAGGGAGCCCACCAAACCGACTGGACCTTGCTGATGGCCGCGACTTTGATGAGTCAGCTCCCGGTGATCGTGCTGTTCCTCGCCGGGCAACGGGTCTTCGTGCGGTCGATCGCTTCATCCGGTATCAAGTGAGGGATTGCGCTGATGGCACCGATCGTTCTTGAGGGGCTCCGCAAGGTCTACCCGGGGAAGCAGAACGTCGTGGCGCTCGAAGGCCTCGACCTGACTGTCGAGGACGGCGAGCTGGTCGCCTTTGTCGGTCCGTCAGGGTGTGGCAAGAGCACGGTCCTGCGCTGCGTGGCCGGGCTTGAGAAGCTCACAGCAGGGCGTGTGCTGATTGGGGGCAAGGAAGTCCAGGAGTTGCCTCCTGGCAAGCGTGATATCGCGATGGTGTTCCAGAGCTACGCTCTCTACCCTCATCTGACCGTCTACAAGAATCTTGCCTTTCCGTTGAAGGAGCGTCACGTTCCCCGTGCTCGACTCGACGCCGAGGTGCGTCGCGTCGCGGAGATGCTCGAGCTGACGCAGCTGCTGCGTCGCCGCCCCGGGCAGCTGTCCGGAGGCCAGCGTCAGCGGGTCGCGATGGGGCGGGCGCTCGTGCGCGAGCCGAGGGCCTTCCTGCTCGACGAACCCTTGAGCAACTTGGATGCGAAGCTCCGTACGCAGATGCGCTTGGAGATCGCGGAAGTCCATCGCAGATCGGGGATTACCAGCATCTATGTGACGCACGACCAGGTTGAGGCCATGACGCTGGGGCAACGAATCGTGGTGATGCGTGACGGGCGGCTGCAGCAGGCGGGTCCGCCAGCGCAGGTGTATGAGAACCCGATTAACCTCTTCGTCGCCGGGTTTCTCGGCACACCGAGTATGAACATGGTTCCGGGCCGCGTGATTCGGGGCGTGCTTTCTGCCGGTCCGTTGCGGTTGGTGGCGCCGGGTGCCCCGGACGGCGACGTGATCCTCGGGATCCGGCCGGAGGCGCTTAGCCCAGACCACCAGGGCAACGACCGATTGACGCTCTCGGTCACCGTCTCCCACGTGGAGGCGTTGGGAAACGAGAATCTCGTGCACGCCCGGATACGCGACACTTTGGAGGGTGCTAAACCCTTGGTCTTCCGCTCGCCGCCGCGGTTCACCCCACGAAGCGACGAAGTGGTTCGCGTGCGGGTCGATCCAACCCAGCTTCTCGTCTTCGATCAGAAGACCGAAGCCAGAGTCATCCTCGCCGGACCCGTCGCAGCCGACGACGACCGCCACACAGTGGCCTAGCAACAGGTGGACCGCTTCGACCTAGTCGTCCTCGGAGATGCCAACCCGGACGTAATCCTGCGCGGCGCACCGGAGGCACTAACGTTTGGCCAGGCCGAACGCGAAGTCTCCGAGGCAACGCTGACTCTTGGCGGCAGCGGCGCGCTGGTGGCCTGCGCGGCCGCCAGACTCGGGCTGCGCACGGCGTTTGTGGGACTGGTCGGTCGCGACCGCGGCGCCGATCTTGTGCTCGCAATGCTCACAGACGCGGGTGTCGACGTGTCGGGAGTCCGTCAAGACCCCGACAAATCCACCGCGATGACGGTGGTGTTTGTCCGTCCGGGCGGCGACCGGGCCATCCTCACCTCACCAGGGTCGCTGTCCGCGTTCGGACCTGAGCATCTTGACCTGAGCCTCCTAGCGCGCACCTCGCACGTCCACGCCTCATCGATGTTCCTGCAGCCGCATCTGGCTGAGGCGCTGCCGAAACTGTTCGCGGTGGCGCGGCGGGCAGGTGCGTCGACGAGCCTGGACACCAACGACGACCCGTCCGGGCGTTGGGCCGTGGACTGCGGGACGTTGCTGGGGGCGGTGGACTACCTACTCCCCAATGAGCGCGAAGCCCCTCTGCTCGCGTATGGCCCGTCGACCCGAGACGACGACCCGATTGCGGCTGCCCGCCTGCTTGCAGGGTTTGGCCCGACCGTCGTGGTGAAGCTTGGCGCTCGCGGCGCGGCCGCTGTTGTCCCGGGGCAGAATGCGACTCAGGTTCTTCGCGCGCGGCTGGACGAGTCGCGCACTGATTTGGGGGAGCTCATCGATACTGTCGGGGCCGGCGACGCTTTCGACGCCGGGCTCATCGCGGGCCTGGTCCAAGGTCTGGATCTGTACGGCGCCTTGAGCTTGGCAGTTGCGGTCGGCACGCTGTCGACTCGAGGCGTCGGAGGGGCGGACGGGCAGCCAAACGCGGCAGCCGCGGCTGGGCTCGCGCAGCGCGTGACCATCGACGAGCAGGAGTGAGGATGCGACAAGAGGACCGCCTCGGGCTGATCCTTGAAAGGCTGAACGCGCACGGGACAGTCGGAGTCGCCGATCTCGCCGCGGAGCTGGATGTGTCAGTCGCGTCCGTTCGCAGGGACCTTCAGCTCCTCGAAGACCAGCACCTGCTCACTCGCACCCACGGTGGAGCTGTCTCCAGTGGTGTTCTCTACGAACTACCGATGCGCTACAGGGGCGGGCGCAACCAGGAAGAGAAGCGAAGCATCGCCCAGGCGGCCGCGCTACTGGTAAGCGATGGCGTCATGTCCGTGGCCCTGAGTGGCGGCACGACCACGACTGAAGTCGCACGGGTGCTGGCGACTCGATCGGGCCTGAAGGTTGTCACCAATGCGATCAATATTGCCTCCGAGCTGGCGCCGCGTCCCCACATCAGTCTGGTGGTCTGCGGCGGGACGGCACGGCCCGAGTCCCACGAGCTGGTGGGCCCGATCGCCGAGCAGGCGCTCGCACATCTCAATGTCGACATCGCGTTCGTCGGCGTCGACGGCATCAGCGCGGGCGCCGGCCTCACTACCCATCACGAGGTCGAAGCCGCAACGAACCGGGCGATGATCCATGCGGCGGCTCGAGTAGTGGTCGTGACAGACGGATCTAAGGTCGGACGTCGCGCGTTCGCGCAGATCGCCCGACTCGACGAGATCAGCGACATGATCACCGGAGCTTCCGCTGACCCGGTCGAGTGCGATCGCATACGGGACGCAGGTGTGGGCGTCGTCATCGTCTGATCGGCTGAACTCAGACGCGCAGCTGACCCCGGAGGCCCTCGGGCAGCAGGTCACCATGTGCCGCAACCATCTCGTTGCACAAGTCCCAGATCTGGTCCACGGTCAGGGTGGCGGCAGTGTGCGGGTCGCACATGGCAGCGTTCCGCACTAGCCGTGGGTCGCCCTCAATCGCCGCACGCACCGTCAGGTCGACCACGTTGAGGAACTGCCGGTTCAGCGCCGCAAGCTGTGGCGGAAGAGGACCGACGCGAAGGGGCTGCACGCCGAGCCGGTCCACCAAAGCCGGCACTTCCACGCCCGCCCCGCGGGGCAGGTCGTCAATCAGGCCGTCGTTTGGAGTGGTCACCTGGATCCTGCGGAGCGTTCCGGTGGCAAGGCTGTGAATGACCTGCGGCGCATACTCGACTGCATCGCTCGCCCCCTCGACGTACACGCCGCGAACGAGCTGGCTGCGCAGGTCTTCATACTCGCGCAAGTGGCCGGCCGAAATGTCTAGGTAGTTGCCGACTGGGATGCGCAGGCGTTCCACCTCCGCAGGTCGGTCGAGGTACCAGGGCACGTACTCGCTTGAGTGTTCAGAGGTCTCGGTCGGGTAGAACCCGAGCCTGCGGTACATGTCGACCCGCACACGGCGGCGCAACTCGGGGTCAGCCGCGATGCGCTCGTCCAGCAAAGGGTAGAGGTCCTGCCCGGCCCGCTCCCACCGCAGAACCCAAGCCTGATGGTTGACGCCGGCACTCATGAAGTCGACTGCTTCGAATGGCACCCCCACAAGGTCGCAGAGGTCGTGGACGGTCCAGTAGACGGAGTGACACATCCCTGCGGTCTTCACCTGCGGGGCTATGCAGGACAGGTACTGGATGTTCATCGCCATAGGGTTGGTGTAGTTGAGCAGCCAGGCATCGGGGGCAACGGCGGACATATCGGCGGCGATCCCGGCCAGCACTGGAAAGGTCCGGAGCGCGCGGAAGATCCCTCCAACGCCGAGCGTGTCTCCGATGGTCTGGCTCAGCCCGTACCCTCGCGGGACCTCGAAGTCCGTGGTGGTCGCTGCGTGGCCACCAACAGCGATCATGTTCACCACAGCGTCTGCGCCGTCCAAGGCGGCGCGGCGATCCAGGGTTGAGCGGATGACGGGATTCGCTCCGTGCTTGTCTGCTGAGAATCGGGCGACCTGTTCAGCAGTGGCTAGCCGGGCCTCGTCGATGTCGTGGAGCGTTAACTCGATCTCCCGCAATTCGGGGAACGAGAAGAGGTCCCGAACGAGGTCACGAGTGAACTCGACGGACCCGGCGCCGATGAACACCACCCGGAACATGACGTGATACTAGCCGATGCGCTCACAACCGCTCAACTCAGATGAGCGATAGGGCCTCTTCTTCGTCAGTCAGCGACTCGCGCTCGAGACCGCCGGTGGCATCACAAAGCCACTCCGACTTGCGAGCGACCCGACCTCGGAGTCCTGACCCATCCTCAATAGTGCGGGTCGGCGGGTGCGTAGGCTCTGAGACTTTAGAGGCCCCCTGGTCACGTCAGAGACCCCTCCGGGGCGTTGCTGTTGCTTGCCCGGTCAGCTGTCCGTCTCGGAGGTCGCCTCATGCAGCGCCTCGTCGGACGTTGCATGCGTCTCGGTTGTGCCACCGGCGACGTCCAGCTGGGCCACTATTGGAGCGACCTTGTCGGCGGAGGTCAGAACCCCAACCGCGGCCCGTCCACCCTGGAGCTCCTTGCTGATCCGGTCCCGGTCGGCTTCATCCAGACCCAGACCCTTGTGGTGCAGGTGGCCCACCAGGGCGCCGCCGGCAAGTCCGGCGACCATGCCGACGGGACCGAGGATCCAAAGTGCGGCGCCAACGCCTACTCCTTTGCCGCTGCTTCGCGCCCCGATCTTGTCGATCTTGAGTGCGCCGCTTCCGTCCAGCGCCATGATGCCGACGGCATCGTGCTCGATCAGGTCGTAGTCCTTCAAGCGTGCCGCAACGAGGTCGGCCGCCTCCTCGCTGTCGAAGATCGAGATGATCAGAGTCTTGTCAGACATGCGCCCGATCCTTTGGTCGCCGGACCCCCTGCGGGCCCTGAGGCGGACGATACCCCTGTGCCCGATCACTGGCACGCGTTCGCCTGATTCACGCCCCGTCGACCCGTGCCGGACATGGAGCTCAGCGACTGGGAGCCACCTCTGTGTGCGGCCAGCGCGTTTCTTGCGGCGGTGGCGACAGTCCCGCCTTGCCCGGCGGGGCACGGGGCTGACGTCACGGCTCAATCGGTTCCACCGGTCCTTCCCGCTCGGACGACGACGCCGCCCAGCGACCCGTGTGCGGCCGTTGATGCTGGTGAGTGT
>Ga0209698_10003216_pt1 | contig 18270 bp, 17 predicted proteins | sample LitLauG_LLR_2012_FD_187203 | JGI IMG/M metagenome (GOLD analysis project Ga0209698, IMG submission 187203) | Freshwater sediment microbial communities from Pennsylvania, USA - Little Laurel Run_MetaG_LLR_2012 (SPAdes) (version 2) | ecosystem: Environmental > Aquatic > Freshwater > Creek >...
CCAACAATGTCGTCACCGAGGAGATCACCCTGTCGCGGGTGGCCGCCCAGCACGACCCGGCGGTCATCGGGCGGCTGGCGGCGGTGGTGGGGGAGACCCCGGCCCAGGTGAAGGCGGCCATCAACAACCAGCAGTACAGCCTGTACAAGCCGGTCCCGATCCTCACCAACGCCCCGTTGTCCGACGTGCTCTACATCCGGGAGCACCAGGCCGAGTTCCCCGGGGTGTCGTCGCAGCAGACGACCGAGCGCAACTACCCCCAGACCCAGCTGCCGGGCCCGGCCCAGGGGACCTACCCGGCGGCCCAGGTGCTGGGCTACGTCGGGACCATCAACAACACCGAGCTGAAGAGCCGGGCCTCCCAGGGCTATCTGGCCGGTGACGCCTTCGGCCAGGCCGGACTCGAGTACCAGTACGAGACGGCCCTGCACGGTGTGCCGGGCACCCAGCAGCTCGAGGTCGACCCGAAGGGGCAGGTGGCCGGGGTGCTGAAGTCCACGCCGTCGACGCCGGGGCTCGACGTCGTCACCAACCTCGACACCAACCTCCAGCAGGTGGCGGACAACGCCCTCGCCACCCAGGTGCAGAACCTTCGCAGGACGTACGACCCCGGCTGCCTGAACGCGGCCGGCGTGAAGGCCGGGTGCTACCCGGGTGCCACCGGCGGGGCCGTCGTGGTCATGAGCCCCCAGACCGGCGCCGTCTACGCCATGTCGTCGTACCCGAGCTATAACCCGTCGGTGTGGGTCGGGGGCATCCCGCAGTCCACCTACTCGGCTCTGTCGGACCCGGCCAACAACCAGCCCCTGCTCAACCGGGCCATCGACGGCCTGTACACCCCGGGGTCCACCTTCAAGCTCAACACCGCCACCGCCGCCCTGCAGACGGGGCTGATCACCCCGGGGTTCACGTACTACGACTCGGGCACGTTCAAGACCCCGGGCTGTCAGTACAACAGCACCACCTGCGTCTTCCACAACAGCGCCGGCGACCCCAACGGCACCTACAACGTGTCGGGCGCCCTCACCGTGTCGAGCGACGACTTCTTCTACAACCTCGGCTACCTCTTCTACTCCCAGAGCGGCAAGTACGGCGCCACCCCGATCCAGGACCAGGCCGCCCAGTACAGCCTGGGCGAGCTGACCGGCATCGACCTGCCGGGGGAGGCCCAGGGCCGGGTCGACAGCCAGGCCCAGCGGGTAAAGCTCCACGCCCTCGCCCCCAAGGCGTTCCCCAACACCACCTGGTACACCGGTGACAACATCGAGATGGCGTTCGGCCAGGCCGGGACCTACATCACCCCCATCGAGCAGGCCACGGCCTACGCCACCTTCGCCAACGGCGGCACCCGCTATGCGCCTCAGGTGGCCGCGGCCGAGGTCACCCCGTCGGGCAAGGTTGTGAAGAAGTTCGCCCCCCAGGTCGTGGGCCACGTCGCCCTGTCGCCGTCCACGTACCAGGCGCTCATGACCGGGTTCACCGGCGTCGTCCAGAACAGCAACGGCACGGCCTACCAGACCTTCCAGGGCCTGAACTTCCCCGGGGGGCTGGCCGGCAAGACCGGGACGGCGGACACCGTGGCCGGCAAGGAGCCCACGGCATGGTTCGTCGGGTTCGGCCCGACGGCGAACCCCCAGTACGTGGTGGTGTGCGTGATCGACCAGGCCGGGTTCGGCGCCACGGCCGCCGCCCCGGTGGTCAGGGACATCTACAGCTACCTGGCCACCCACCCGGTGGGCCCGGCGGCGGTCCCGCCGACCCAGACCGCCTCCCGCAGCACCACGCCGCTGCCGCTGCCCAATGCGCCGGTCGCCACGACCACGACGACCACGGCGACCCAGCCGGGCTGAGGCTTACATCGAGAGCGCCCATGGCTCCTCGCGATGAAGTCGAGGTTGATTCGCATGCGTCGCGATCGGGCTCTCGGATTGCCGTTTGCAGCGTCCAGTCGCAATGGTTACGTGTTGGGCGAAGGGGAGGTTTCCCATTTGCGTGTCTATGCGTGCACTCCCGGAATGCCAGAATTGGGCAATGTTGCTCCATTCCGGGGAATCGGATGGCGCCACGAGATTCGGCAGGACAACTGCCTGACAATCCGAATGGTGTGAATTCGAGTCGCCAATGCGCCGGCTCGAGGAGACAGGTAGCCTGAGGTTCCGGCGGAGAAGTTCGAGGGACGGGAGTGCGACATGCGTCAGCGACTGCTAGTGGGGATCTTGGCCTTGGGTTGCATGTTTGCGCTGGCTGCTGCCCCTGGACTGAGGGCAGGTGCGGCCAGTAGCCCAACCTTCACGGTCATGAACACCAATGAAACTCCGCCAGATGGCGTGTGGTTTCGCAACAGCCCACACATCGCAGACACTGATCGAGTTACCGGCCACGGGGTCTACGCGAACGAGCAGGTGCAGCTGCTGTGTTATGCGTGGGGCGATGCAGTGGGTTCTCATCACAACACCCTTTGGTACAACGTCGTGAACGTGACTCGTCCGACGAACAATGGGGTGTCCAATAGCGGTTACCTGAACGCGCACTACATCAACGATGGCCTTGCGGCCAACCAAGTTGATGCCGGTGTCCCGCAGTGCGGTTCGAGCCCGCCCCCGCCCCCGCCTAGTGGCCCGATCTTCACCGTCATGAACACCAGCGAGTCTCCGCCAGATGGTGTGTGGTTTCGCAATAGCCCCCACTCGGCGGACACCGACCGGGTGACTGGGCACGGGGTCTACATGAACGAGCAAGTCCAGCTGCAGTGCTATTCGTGGGGTGACGCGGTAGGTCCGTATGGCAACACACTCTGGTACGACGTCACGAATGTAACCCGCCCGACGAACAATGGGGTATCCAATTCTGGATACCTGAATGCGCACTACATCAATGATGGCCTGGCAGCCAACCAGATCGACGCCGGGGTCCCGCAGTGCGGATCGAGTCCTCCCCCACCGCCCGCTGGTGGAGCATCGGTGTACTACTCGGGAGCCGGAGACGCAGGGTGGGATCTCGCCTCTCCCTATGCGAGTGTCATCATGACCGACAATGGTTCGCACGGAACGGCCGACTGGTCTGCGGGTCAATGCTCCACAGCCTGGTCGAACCGCTATCCCGACGTTGTCGGTGGTCGTCGGGTCACCACCCTGTCGGGATGGAGCCTCGGTCGTCTGGGACCGATCTACTTGCTCGCGAGGGACCAATCCAAAGCCTCCAACGTCAACTACGTCCTGATGTTCGACCCTGGAACCTACGGTGAACTCGCTGGTGGATGCGATGCCACGGTGGGTTCCTCGCAAGTATTGGCCAATTGGCTCGCCTCCAATGCATCCAATAGGTTGGTGATCATGTCTGGGGCGTTGACGCAGGCTCAATTCAGCCACGGAATTCAGAATGTCTATTTTCCAGCCATCCGCGGCCATGCAATTGCCCAGCAGGTGCTCGTGTGCAATGTCTCCAACAACGGCGTGGGCTGGAGTCATCGAGATGTGATCAAGGGCTACGCATGGATGATCAGTCAACCAGCGCCGTCAGTGTGCCCCAGCAATTTCCTTGGGTGGCATCCCTAGGCAGGAGATCGAGCCTTCCCGCCTTCAACCAGGGACGCTGTCGAACCAGCTGGTCAGCACCGATGGCGCACTCGGTATCTTCCCCGTCGATGCATACACAACAACGATGAATGGGTCAGCTGTCGGTTTAGTCGCCACTAATCTTCATTGATCAGGGCAAGCATCGCGAATCCCACAACTCGGTGGAAGTAGGCACAAGGTGGTGGGATCCCGATTGATGATCCACATGGCTCAGTTGATGGAGACCCGGTCGCTAGACGCGAGCCACAAGGTCGCCGAAGTGCGCAAGAGCGTCCGCCTTCAGGCGCGAAGCGCATGGCTGCGACACAACAACCTTCACGCTGCTGTGCTTCAAACTTTGCATCGCAATGATTCTCGCGTCCAGCAGGAGCTGAAACGCAAACAACTCCTCAGGCTCTTCGCCCCGGCGCGCAGTCGTCCCAAGGAAGAATCCAACCACGGTCTCCGCCCATCGATCCTGGTCAATTGCCTGGAGTGCTCCACGGAGGCGCGCTGAATCCGCCCCCTCATCCACAAGACAGTCAATCAACTCCTCATGTGCCGCGCACAGGTCGGGTGGCATCACGTTCTCCCAGACATGCAGCATCCACTCCTTATCCAGCAATCGCCCACGTCGTTCCTCCGACGCGCCGCCTAGGTCGACCGTGCTGAAGGCCCCCGGCTTGAGCGTCGGTCCACATTTCGACAGCTTCACAGGGACATCGCCGCTCTGGTACAGGAACATTTCCAGCGCATAGAAGAGATCCGCCACCCACTTCACTGTCTTACTTGTCGTGCTATACGCCCGACTTACCTCGGGCAGGTGCACCTTTGGACCAACGGACACAAGTCGCGTCTCGTCAGCTATCGCAGCAGCGGATGGGAGCCATGCTTCCACTAGTGATTCCACGTGATCCGACTCATCGAGCAGTTCGACGAAGGGGCCGATCAGATCGCGTGACAATACGAAGTTTCCGCCAAAGAGCTGCTCCACGCTCATTCCGAACAGAACCTGAGTGAGTGGTGCCGCGACGAGGCGAGCGAGTATTGCATCTGAGGTATCAAAGGTAGGGAGACCAGGGGCACCAACTGCATCTTCCGGACGCGTGCGGACATGATGCTCAAACAGCGAGAGAGTCCTCAATCCTCGATCCCAGCCCTTGGGCACGGAGGCGATCCACTGCTCCCACCAGGGCATCACGTCCTGGAGGTCGCCCTCAAGGCACGCAAGATGTGTCATCCCCGGCAAGCTCGCAAGGATCCTCGTTGCAACCGTCGCGCCGACATGGATATTGATGAACTTCTCGATCATCCAGTGTTCGATAGCGGCAATTTCCGATGTATTGATGCCTATGACCGCCTGGGCAACGTCCCGAGCCCGTCCTTCGTGGAACGCCGCCGTCTGCACTCGGGCGAGATTGCGCACGAATTCCCGCTCCGGTTGATTGCTCACCATGATGAAAAGCAGCCCCATTCCCGACCCGGCTGATGCGCGAATGACATCTTGGACCAACTTCAGATAGGAACTCCGCTCCTTGAAGAAGGGAACTACCACGGCAACGCACGGGTCCACATCCGGCACCGTCGCCAGCTGACCCGGCAGGGAGGCAACGGCCCGGTCGCTGACTCGTCCAACGATCTCGTTGTACGCGGCGGCGTTCGAGGGCGGAGGGCTGCTGTAGAGGCCATACGTCGACCGTCGTAGGGTCGGGTCAAGCGACCCGTAGTCTCGTAGCAGGATCGGAGCCATGACGGTGGCGCGTGGCTCACGGAATCCAATTGCCACGTCGTCCCCATCGACCCGAAGGACAGCTCGCTCGGCGGTCTGGTGATCGGCTACCGGTACTAGTAGCAACTCCCCCCGGGGATCCGGTTGAAATGGGACCCCTAGGCAGCCAATACCACCGTCCAAGAGCACGCGCATGGTGTTGGCACCCATTGCCTCCCGGAACGCCAAGAAGCAGTGTTTGTAGTTGGCATCCTCGATCAAACGGTTCGTCCTGGCTCGGCCGATCGTCGGATCCAAGTCAGCGTGAAGTGCTGCGGCAGCTTGATCGCCCACCGGAAGTGCCGAAAACCAAATGCGGCGGCGATGCGGATCGATGCCAGCGTAGTCCCGGGCGACGTCGAGCTGGACCGCAGCATCGCACGGCGCCGAACCAAAGTCGAAGTCCGGGTCCCTCGCTTCGAGTGTGTGCATTCGCGACTGGAAGAGGGAGTTCAGCGCGGCCGCCTCTGATTGAGCGCCTTGGTCGCCAAGAACGGCCGCTAGCTTGTACGCGAGGTGATGTGACAAGTAGCCGAACAGCCCTTCGGCACTTACGCCATACCCTCTAAATTGCTTCAGCGCTGCCTTCAGCGACGTCGGGCTTCGCAAGGTAAAGGCGCGCATTGACCAGTGGAACTGCTGTGCAGGGTCGATCGCTGTCAAGAACGAATTTGCGGTAAACACCTCGCCAAGGTGCGCCATGGCGTACTCATGGACCGCCTCAAATAGACAAAACCCGAGACTGCTGAATGGAAGGGATCGAAGAGCTTGGAATAGCCAACCCGACAATTCGGTGGCTGACGTAGTTCTGAGCCTTTCAAGCGCGTCGTTCAGGAATGATGCGTGTGCTGCGGTGTCCTCGTCAGTCGGCAGGAAGCGCTCACCGCCGTTTTCAGTGGCCGCTTTGATGAAGAAATTTTGGTAGGCGATGTTCGCCTTGCGGTCGATGAGGAAGGCATTGGTTGGATTGAGCTCGTAAATAAGCCCACGATCATAATCTATGTTGTGAGCTGCCCGATCCTTAACGATATCTTCAGAACATTGAGACAAACCGAAACCACCGCCAGGCTTCGGGTCTAGTCTGCTGACGTATATGGCGGGTAACCCGTAACTCGTGAGAGTCTGTGCCTCCAGCCCTGTTCGTGTGAACTCGGAAAAGAGTGGCACCTGCCGGAAAGTGTTCAGGTGTAAGACTCTCAGTTCCCGCTCGCCGATGGGCAATGGCTCCCAGGAGCGGCGTTCGAAGGCTTCGATCATGACTCGCGCGACATAAGCAAGGCGGACTGGAACCAACCCCTCTCCCTCTGTAATCAGGAGCTGCCAGTCGATTTCGGAGTACTGATGGTGGACATCGCGGAGTGACGAGATGGGTATAAGCCCGGTGATCTCACCGCTGACGGCGTCGTCGAGGATTCCACCCTTGACCAGGAGGCTCAGGCGCCCATCCCGATAAGAGGGACTCATGATGAGCTCTGCAATACGAACTAGGAGTCGTTGCTTGTGTGGGGCATTTTCGCTCCGCAATTCCGCGAACATCCCACGTACTTCCGCCTCCTCAGACATGGACGGCCTGACCGCTCTCAGTACGCGAGATCGGGGCTAGAGAGATGGCCAGAGGCAGGGGACAAGCAGTCCCTGAAGGTCTCGAGGTCGCGTTTGTAGACGTGAATCGAGTCGCTGTGGTGAATGTAAGTACCAACGCGAGCACCCAGCATCTGCGCAACGTACGCGTGGATGCCAATCATAAGGTCAAGATTGAGAAGCAGCTTATTAACGGCATCATTCCCGCGGAAATGCGCCGAAAGGTCCAGGCCTTCATCGGTTGTACGAAAGAGGCAGTACATGAGGCAAGGATCCTCGGTCCCAAGTTCGCCAGCTGGCGTTTCCCAGAATGAGAGGACTCCGCGCTTCGTCTCAGGGTTACTGCGAAGCAATTCGATTAGTCGCCCCAAGTCATCTGATTGCACCAGAATCCGGTCATAGTGACTTAGTACGTGGTTCAAGAGATCCGGTGGCATCCACTGGTTGTGATCAAGGCTTAGTAGCGATCTGGCGGTGGGCTTTGGCGCGGAGTGATGAGTAGAAGCGCAGTGGCCACTCAAGGTAAGCAATGCTGGCGCTTCGAGCTCTAGTTCTTGCTCTCGCGACCTTGGGTACTCGGTGAGTGCAGAAAGCACGTAGCGGTAAAGGTCTTGGATGGTCGACGTATCGATATTGATGATTATCGGTGCAGTCATAGCGCTAGGAAATTTAGTCGATGTCGTTTCATCTGCAACTTGAAGTCATTCCATGGCGCGCATTGACTTATAGTGCCTATACATTGCTCAGGTCGTCGCGTCATATCGATACTTCCCGGTATACCATTTCCTGTGTTGACCTCCATATGGCAAACGAGTTGTGCCGACTCGTGATTCTTGTTGGCTTAATTGAAAGATTGCCACCATGAAACTTGGCACGCAGATGGTGCTTGTTCGCTCAGACTTCTAGCCTAAATCTCATCCGAAAGTCAACTCTGACGTTCACTAGCTATGGTACTTCCAGCTGATGGAGTAGTCAATGAGTAGTGATCGACGGCTTTACGGCGCCCATCATTGGTCCTTGCTCGGTCTCATTGCTACTCAACATTGAATGAATGCAATTTCGGCGACTTCAATAATATGTTCAGAATGAATCCTGACGAACGCCTAGGTGCATCGCTGTGCAACTCGGCAAGAATGTGATGTTGACGCGTCAATTGTCTATCGATTGCGTAGGCCACCAGAATAATCCATATGTTGACCACGCCAGCAGGTCCCGGAATAGTACCCGGCCTGTGCCATCCCTTGCGATCGCGAGTTCATCCGTCGGACCCAGGAGGTCAGGAAGTGAGCCTTTCGGAGTCTTGAAGCTCACGGCTCCCCGGACTGGGAACCGGGTATCAAAATGGGCGACGAACTCACCTCGCTCAATCGGCCCGACGGATCCCGAGTGGGAAACACTGATCGCCAGCCACTCGGCCTCCTCAACCTGATTGAGTTGGCTCCCGTCGTACACGGTGCGAGTACACCACTCGATCTCCTCTCCCACGGCGAGCGGATGGTCGAACGTCGCCAACCAAATCGTGAACCCGTTTGCATCCGTACCTCTTGGTTCGACTGACTTCACATTGTCGCTAACCGGTTCTACCCGCAGCGTCGTCGTTGCTCGTCTGAAGAGACGGTAGGAGTCGATCCCGACCCGAGTTGCTCGATCGCAGTATGTCCAGTCCGTTTGATACGGCCGCTGTCCACGCCCCGTGAGCCACGTCTCAGCACGGAACGAGATCCGGTCCAGACCGGAGCTATATCTCTGATCCTGAAGGGATCCCGTCCCAAGGGCAAACGAAGCACTCGGTGACAGCGCACCGCTCTCCCAGGTTGAGTTGATCTTGAAGAGAGTTGCCGCCAGCGCCGACGTGATCTTCGGAAGGACCCGACGCGTCCAACTTTCGTCTTGGCGAACTTCCTCTGGGTCCCAGATTGCTCGGGCCATTCCGCGGCGCCGCTCGTAAGACAAGTCGCGATAGCGGATCTCGACTCCGAAGAGCGCCACCGTCATCGCGGAAAGGCCCTTCCCCTCGACGAGGCGGGCTCCCTCGACGATCATCTGGATGAGCTCACCGGCCATGGCCTGCGGGTCGCTTCCCGCGTCCTTGACCCGACTGAGGCCGAAAGCCGTGGGGAACTCGTGATGCCGTTGAGCGAGGACGAGAGGGGCCAGACCAGCCCTCGCGATCTGCACCAGCTCACGCGCAAGATCGTCCGTGACCGAACCCTGGTTTGTCCGGGTTATGTCCGGCATCACTCGTCATCGTAGGGGACGGCAGCTTGCTGCAATCAGAATCCCCAATCGACCCAGAGGAGCGCCAATGTCATCCAACCACCTGGTTCCCGCAACCACGCAGGCCCTCACCCCCTACGCGACACGTCAGCAGAAGCAGGTGCTCGTGGCGGTGAGGTCCGCTGCACAGATCGCGGCCCTGAAGATGGAAGCCGCCTACCAACTATCCGACATGGCGTCCCAGGACATCACCAGTCTCGCCGTGGTCCACGAGGCCATGATTAAGGCCGCTCCCCTTGCCGACGGGAACCTTGAGCGGATCCGCAACGCCCACGCGCGAGTGGCCGAGCGGATCATCGGCGAGGTGGGGAGCTGGTGATGGGGTACGTCGTAGCCCTCTGGATCCTCATCCTCGTCATGGAACTCGCGGTTTGGGCGTGGCCGGTGACACTCGCTCTCTTCGGACTGGTCGTTATCGCGTGTCTCGTCTCGCTCGTCGGTCACCGTGGTCGTGTTCTGCGGCGTCAGGCGGCCGAGATCGAGGCGGCTCATCGGAATGCCGCCAGCCAACTTGAGTACCAGCGGCGCCAGGCCGAGAGCCGGATGTGGGAGGAGTACGGCCGCCATATTCGAGGCGAGCGGTGAAGGGAGGGCGGTTGGGCTGCCGCACGACTGATGCGCTTTGGAAGGGGTGGCAGAAGTGACCGGCGGCTTCGGTCGGCGAGCGACTTCAGCGATCGGTGTCGTCCTCGCCGTCTGCCTGGGCGTGCGGGTCGCGGCGTGGCTGATCGGGCCGCTGCTGCCGATCCTGATCGGCGTCGGCGTCGTCTACGCCGTGGCGCTGGGTCTACTGAGACGCAGATAGGCGGCCGCCGAAGAGTCGGGGAGAGGTGCCGCCACCTGGCCAAACACCTGTTGACAGATGTAGCGGACCATGAGATATCGGGGCCAGGGGGCGGGAAGGCCAGGGTCGGCAAAACGGCCGATCCTGCTCGCCCCCAACCCCGTTGACGAGTGTCGCAACAAGAGAGAGGAGGTGCCCGTGTCCAGCAAAGACGTCCGTATCACCGTCGTCAGGCGGTCTGAGATCGACTTCGCGCGCTTGGCCGAGGCCCTTCTCGATCTTGTGGCGAGTCTCGATGACGATGAGCGTGACCAGGCGGCCAAGGAAGGGTCGGCTCTTCTCCAGAAGCTGGATGAAGAGAAGCCGCCCCTGCCTGACGAGGGGAGCGCCGCTTGAGCGCACTCCTTGTACTTGTGGGTCTGTGCGTGGCGGCCTTCATCGGGATCGCCGTGGCGAGGGTCGTTGCAGCCGAGCGCCAACGACAAAGCCTCGTCGCCTACCACCTGAGCTTTCCCAAGGAATTGAAGGCCGATGAGGTGGTCAGCGGTCTGTCGGGGCTCTCGGGGCTCCTCTTGCCGTGGTGGCGTCGCTGGGCCGCCTTGCCTCACGTGGTCATCGAGACTCTCGCCGACGCCTCCGGCATCCGTTTCCAGGTTCTTGTACCCGAGCATTGGGCGCCGGCCTTAGAGAACATTCTCCAGGCCAGCCTTCCGGCCGTCCGGTTCGAGCGAACCGAGACCCAGACGCTCCCCGTCAAGATTGGTGCGGAGTACCGGCTCTCTGCTCATGGGCGTTCGCTCACGGTGGACGCTGCCGCCCTGTCCGCCAAGTTGCTCCACGGCCTCCAGCCGCTTGGCGACAAGGAGGCCGTGATGGTGGCCTGGACCCTCACCCCTGCCGGTCCGGTATCTCCCGTACGGATTGCTGCCGCGGCCGACAAGCAGCGCTTCTGGCAACCAGCCGGGACGGTGACAGATGGTGAGGCCGCCGCCGCCCTGAAGGCCAAGCAGTCCGGCCCTCTGATGTTGGGCGTTGTCCGCATCGGCGTGGCGGCATCGTCGAACCGGTCCGCCCGGAGGCTGTTGCGCCGGATTGAAGGGAGCTGGCACGAGTCGCGCTCGCCCGGTGTTCACCTCCAGCGCCGACTCGCCCTGGAAAGAGGCGTAGCCCGGGCCATGACGCGTCGGGCGGCACCGGCGCTGGTATGGCCGAGTACCTACAACGTCCAAGAGCTCTCGGGCCTGGTCGGCTGGCCGGTGGGGGCGATCTCGGTGCCGGGACTTCTGCTCGGGGGAAGTCGTCTGCTGGCGGCCTCGCCGATCATCCCGACGAGTGGGACGATCCTGGCCGACTCCAACGCCCCCGGACAGCGGCGGGTGTTGGCACTCGATCTTGAAGGACGCCTCCGGCACGTTCACATCCTCGGGCCCACCGGCACCGGCAAGAGCACACTGCTGGTCCAGATGGTCATTCAAGATCTGATCGCGGGACGCGGGCTGGTTCTAATCGACCCCAAGGGAGATCTGGTTCAAGAAGTGCTCCGCCGGGTTCCCGAAGGACGGCGTTCAGATGTCGTGGTGATGGATCCGGCGAGCCCTGGTGGCCGTGTGGTGGGCCTCAACCCCTTGCAGGTCTCAGGACCAGACCAGGCCGAACTTGTAGTTGAGAATCTGGTTGGACTCTTTCGAAGCCTCTACCGGGCAAGCTGGGGTCCACGGACAGATGACACCCTGAGAGCTGCCATCGGTGCCCTGGCTCATTCCGGCGGCTTCACCCTCTGCGAAGTACCGCTGATCCTCACCGACCCGACGTTTCGCCGTCGGGTGGTGGGACAGTTGGACGATCCGATCGGTCTTGAGAGCTACTTCGGCTGGTTCGAGGGCCTCTCGGATGGCGAGCGCCAGACGGTGATCGCACCGGTCCTCAACAAGGTCAGAGCCTTCACCATGCGCCCTCGGGTCCGGGCCATCGTGGGACAGGCACATCCGGCCATCTCTGTGGCCGAGGTACTCGCCTCGGGCAAAGTCTTGCTTTGCTCCCTGGCATCAGGAGTGCTCGGAGATGAGGCCGCCTCCCTCCTGGGAGCACTCGTCATCGCAGAGCTGTGGAACGCCACCACGGCCCGGGCCGCTGTCCCAGCCAACCAGCGCAAGCCCGTCATGGTCTACGCAGACGAGTGGCAGCGCCTGGTTCACCTGCCGACCCCCATGGCAAGTGTGCTGGCTGAGTCTCGGGGGTTTGGGGTCGGCTGGACACTGGCTCATCAGGAGATGGGCGGCCAGCTCACCCCGGAGCTCAGGAGCGCCGTCCTGGCCAACGCCCGCTCCCGGGTCCTCTTTCAACTCCCCGCCGATGACGCCCGGCTGATGGCCCGCCAGTTGGGAGGTCCCCTCACCGCCAACGACCTCCAGGGCATGGGTGCCTGGGAGGTGGCCGCGCAGCTCTTTGCCGGAGGCTCCACGCAGACCGCAGCTACCGGACGGACCCGCCCCCTGCTGCCACCTTGTGCCGATCCGGATGAGATCCGCCGGTGGTCCAGCGAGCAGTACGGCGTCGACCGGGAAGAGATCGAGCTTGCCATTCGCAAGCGCCAGATGGGCCCGACGGCGGGCCCGATCGGGCGGCGGCACAAGACCGACCGGGACGGCGGTGGCCATGAGTGAGGCCAAGAACACCCGTTCCGGTCGAGTCGACTGTCCTGAGGCGTTGCTCCAGGTCAGGACAGGCAAGCAGTCCGAATTCGCCAACGACTCTCTTGGTCATTCCCCGGCAATCGAACAGCCTCGTCCGACCAAGAGGCCCTACGTCACCAAGGCCAAGGCGGCGGCCATTGCAACGGCCCTGGGGCCACGTGAGCGGGTCCTCCTGGCCGACGTTGCCCGTCTTGGCGTGGCCTCTGCCGACCAGCTCAGACGGCTCCACTACGACGCCACTGAGGCCGGTCGGCGTCTGGCGAGGATTGATCTGGCTGGCCTCTGTGAGACCCAAGTCCTGGCCCGTCTGGAGCGCACTGTCGGGGGCGTGAGGGCCGGATCGAAGGGCCACTGCTACACCGTCGGTGTCGCTGGTCAGCGCATCGTCTGGCCCGATCGCCGCCGCTACCGAGAGCCGTGGACACCCAACCCCGCCTACCTCCGTCATGCCCTCGGCGTCAGCGAGCTGTACGTTCAGCTGCGGACCAAGATGGCCGACCGGCTGCTCACCTACGACACCGAGCCAGCCTGTTGGCGGAGCTACTCCGGTCCCGGCGGCGCCCCGGCCACCTTGAAGCCAGACGCCTTCACCGTCCTCGATCTCGGCCGCTTCGAAGACCGCTACTTCTGCGAAATCGACAACGCTACCGAATCTGGCACCCGGATTGTGGAGAAGGCCCGGGCCTACATCCGCTACTGGCAGTCGGGACGGGAGATCGCAGCCTCTGGGATCTTCCCGCAGGTGTTGTGGGTCACGACCACCGAGGCCCGGAGGGATCTCATGGTTGGAGCCCTGGCCCGTCTTCCGGCCGAGCACTGGCAGCTCTTTGCCGTCGTGACGGCAGCCGAGGCAGAGGAGCGGATGGCCAGGGGAACGATCAAGACCATCACTAACCGAGAGGAGGACAGATCATGACGAACGCAATGGCAACGGTCAGCGTGTGGGAAGAGAGGACGAACTGGGCGGGACTGGCACCCACGGCTTACTGCCGCGCGGCGGCAGCAGTCGGGATTGGCGAGCCCTCTCCACCGGTCGAGATCCCTCGTCGCCAGATCCTCCTTGGGGACGCCGTCGAGCGGTTGCGGGGGCTTCCCACGGCCTCGGTCGACTGCTGCGTGACCTCCCCTCCCTACTACCAACTCCGTGACTACGCCGCCCCGGGTCAGCTGGGTCTGGAGCCGACCGTGGACGACTGGGTCAACTCGATGCGACAGGTACTTGCCGAGGTAGCACGGGTACTCAAGCCCGCCGGGAGTCTCTGGCTCAACCTCGGCGATTCGTTCTCCCGGCACGCCAAGTACGGGGCTCCGCCGAAGGGCCTCCTCTGCGCTCCGGAGCGACTGCTTTTGGCACTGGCCGACGACGGCTGGATCGTTCGCAACAAAGTGATCTGGGCCAAGCCGAACCCGCTGCCAACCTCGATCACTGACCGTCTGACCCTCTCCTATGAAGTCGTCTACCTCCTGGTCCGCTCACCTCGCTACTTCTTCGACCTCGACGCCATCCGCGGGCCCCATCGCTCACACGCTGGCCGAAAGGCCGGGGCTCCGATCGAGAAGCGACCCGACTGGGCCGGACCGCTGGCTGGCAAGCAGGACGGGCTGCGACGAGCACGGTCGGCGGACCAACCGGGGCACGAGCTGGGGAAGAACCCGGGCGATGTCTGGACGATTCCGACCCGAGGCTTCCGCGGTCCACACTTCGCTACCTTTCCGCCGGAACTGATTCGTAGACCCATCTTGGCCACCTGTCCCGAGGCCGTCTGCACCCGGTGTGGCGTGCCCTGGAAGCGGACGGTCACGGTGCGGCGGATCCCGGTCGGACCGCCGGCCAAGAGGCCCTTCGTCCGGGATCGCCAGGTCATGCGCTTCGGGGACCGCTGGCACACGGTCCGAGAGGTGGGAGATCTCGTGCCGTGCTCATGCAATGCCCCGACGGTCCCCGGCCTCGTGCTTGATCCCTTCATGGGGGCGGGCACCGTGGGACTCGTTGCCGAACAGTTGGGACGCGACTGGCTCGGCGTCGAGATCAACCCCGACTACGCCGATCTGGCCCTCCGACGGATCGAGGCTGCCCGGTGAGGTGGCAGCTCGATCCGAACCACCTCGTCGGTGGTCTGCGGCTTTCGAGGGGATCTCAACAGGGGATCGCCGGCCGCACCCAACCGAGGAGGAAATGTCCATGGGACATCGACAACTCATCCGCTCCAACCAGGAGGTGGGCTCATGAAGGCGCTCGCCATCAGACTGGAGGAGGAACAGCACACACAGCTCGGAATGATCGCCCAGCTCGAGGAACTGACGGTGACCGATGCCATTCGGCAGGCCATCGACCAGTGGATCGAAGCCAGGCGCTCCAACCCGCAGCTGCAGGCCCGGGCCGAGGCGGTGCTCGCGGACATCGACCGCGACGCCGCCACCCGCAGAGATGCCATCGCAACTCTGCTCGGAACACCGGCACCTGCATCAGCACCGGTCAAGCGCCGGGGAGGCACTGGGGGTTCCAAGGGTCCCCAAGCCGCACTGGGCAAGGAGGAACCGACCAACACCGGGTACCTCTGAGGAAACGCGGGGCAGCTCCTGCGGTAGTGCTCAAGCGCTACCGCAGGAGGCCCCGCCTCCCAACTCACAAGAACTGGTGAACAAATGGTGTGTTCAGGTATGGATATATATGACTGTTTCGGCATTTGACAATAGTAGAATAAGGTGAGAAACTCTAGGTCCTATTAAGTAGGAATTATCCAATGACAATAGATAGGAAACCCCAGATACTAGGTACATTCATCAGAGCAAGACGGTTGTCGCGAGGGTTGACTCTCTCCGACGCAGCTGGCCTCTCAGGCCTCCATGTCTCCTACTGGAGCAAGCTAGAGACGGGCCACTACAAGTCGCCCGCGCCAAAGAATCTGCAGACGATCGCTCGCGTCATCGACGTCCGCTACGAGGACCTCTACGGTCTCGCCGGATATGACACACCCGAGCGTCTGCCCACTTTTGCGCCCTACCTCAGGGCGAAATACGAACTGCCGCCTCAGGCCATCGGGGAGCTTGAGCGCTACTTTGAGATGCTTCGCAACTTCTACGACATCCCTCCTGATCAGCCCGTCTTTCCGCCCAAGCCGAACGACACCGACAAGCCCGGCACAGCCAAGACCGAGGAGACGCCAGATCGGAGGGCAGGATGAGTCGGGGTGTGATCGCCGAAGTCCGCGATCTCGTTCCTATTCGTCCCCTCATCTATGGCGAGGCCCTGCAGATCGCCGAGGCGCAAGCAGCCCGATTGCTCGCATCCGCTGGCATCACCGGACCGGCAGTGCCGGAGCGCATCATCACGGACCTTCCCCGAGTCCTGGTGAATCGTATGAGCCCGTTCCCGGTATCCGGTGCCACTGAGTGGGCACACGGTCGCTGGCACGTCGTCCTCAACGGCGCAGAACCCGCAACCAGGCAGAGATTCAGCTTGGCCCATGAGTTGAAGCACATCATCGACCATCCATTTGTTGATCAGCTCTATTCAAACTTCCCCGAACATGATCGCCAGAACATGACCGAACGGGTCTGTGACTACTTCGCCGGGTGCCTCCTCATGCCCAAGCCCTGGCTGGAGCGGGCCTGGCACGACGGCAACCAGCACCTTGGTGACCTGGCTGAGACTTTCGGTGTCTCCCGCAGCGCCATGCACGTTCGGCTCAGACAGATCGGCCTGGGTGAGATGACACCGCGTTGCGCCGTGCCCGGATCCACCTTCTCCCGACAGCTCTACCGGCGGGGCGAGTGGTCCTCCCGACACCGCCGCCGTAGAGCCTCAGTGCTGCACTAACCACTCTCAACGAAAGGAGTCCCATGACACACGCCACGCCCACCAAGACGCAAAGAGAGGTAGTCGCGCGCGGGAAACCTGACGTGCCGACTCCAAGCGGGATGGACGAGAGCGGTCAGGTTCGAGCGGTGATCTACCTGCGGGTCTCGACAGCCGGACAGGTGAACACCGACCGGGATGCCGAAGGCTTCTCGATTCCCGCACAACGAGAGGCCTGCTACCGGAAAGCCGAGGCCATGGGAGCCGAGGTGGTCGATGAGTACGTCGACGCCGGTGAGTCGGCACGCTCGGCCGATAGGCCCCAGCTGCAGACCATGTTGGTGCGTCTGAGAACGGAGCGCGACGTGGACTTTGTGATCGTCCACAAGGTCGATCGCCTGGCTCGCAGCCGGGCTGACGACGTGACGATCAACTTGGCCATCCAAGAGGCCGGAGCGAGACTCGTCAGTGTCTCCGAGAACATCGACGAGACCCCCTCTGGCATGTTGCTCCACGGGATCATGTCAACGATCGCTGAGTTCTATTCAAGCAACCTCTCCACCGAGATCGTCAAGGGAATGGGCCAGAAGGCCAAGAAGGGTGGCTACCCTCACCAGGCGCCGATCGGCTACGTCAACCGGCAGAATCTCTCCGGCGGTCACAACGAGCGCTGGATCGAGGTCGACGACGAACGTGCGCCACTCATTACGTGGGCCTTCGATGCCTACGCCACTGGCGACTACACCCTGAGGCAGCTGACGACGGCGCTGTCCGCCAAGGGACTGACCTCGGTACCAAGTCAGAAGCGACCCTCCAAGCTGCTGACGACTCAGCGAGTTCACAAGATGCTTGCGAACCGCTTCTACGTCGGACTGGTCACCTGGCAGGGAGTCGAGTACCCGGGTCGGCATGAACCGCTCGTCGAGATCGAGACCTTCGCCAAGGTCCAGGCCCTCATGCACAGCCGGGCCCAGTCCCGAGAGAAGGCAGGCAAGCACCGGCACTATCTCAAGGGATCGCTGTTCTGCGCACGCTGTCACGGACGGCTCGGCTTCACCCGAGCCAAGGGTCGGCACGGCGGAATCTACGAGTACTTCTTCTGCTGGAGCCGAGCCAAGGGGACGGGGTGTGACCTGCCTTACATCGACGCGGAGATGGTCGAGTGGCAGGTCATCGATCGGTATGAGCTGATCCAACTGGGTGACGCTGCCATCCGCTCGATCCGAGAAGCTCTCCTTGAGTGGGTGAAGGTCAGGAGCGCGAGCACCCACGATCAGGCGAAGAAGGCCAAGCGGCGCATTGAGAGCCTTGAGACGGAGCGTCGGAAGCTCATCGAGATGCGCCTCGCCGATGCGATTCCGCTCGAACTGCTCAAAGAGCAGCAGGATCGGATTACTCGTCAGATGGCGGATGCTCATGCCGATCTCGGGAAGACCGAAGTCGACTGGAGGATCTTCGAGAAGAACCTCAACGCTGCGTTGAAGTTCGCCGGGAAGATCGGCGACGGCTACGCAGGGGCGGACTCGCTGGTTCGCCGCCAGATCAACCAAGCCGTGGTGAAGGCCATCTTCGTTGACCTCGAAGGCGTCACCGGCATGGAGCTGTCAGATCCGATGGCCCAGCTCATGGCTGAGGGACTGGTTGACGAAATCGAGGCTCAGATAAGACGAACCCCCGGCGTTCAACATGCCGGGGGTTCGTCCTTGAATGCTTTGGTGGAGGTAAGGGGATTCGAACCCCTGACCTCTTGACTGCCAGTCAAGCGCTCTACCAACTGAGCTATACCCCCGAAGACGGATCAGGTTATCAGCACG
>Ga0209698_10003218_pt1 | contig 18266 bp, 15 predicted proteins | sample LitLauG_LLR_2012_FD_187203 | JGI IMG/M metagenome (GOLD analysis project Ga0209698, IMG submission 187203) | Freshwater sediment microbial communities from Pennsylvania, USA - Little Laurel Run_MetaG_LLR_2012 (SPAdes) (version 2) | ecosystem: Environmental > Aquatic > Freshwater > Creek >...
GTGCAGCATGGATATTTTGGGTCAAGCGATCGCGTCTCTTCCCAGGACGCGACCGGCACGAAAACAGTGCCGTTGTAAAACATCGGCGTTCCGGTCAAGCGCGCCGCATCGTGCTCTTCGATTTTCTTTTTCCAGAGCAGCTTGCCGGTCTCGGCCTCAAGCGAATAGAACCAGCCGGTCTGGTCGCCGAACAGAAGCGCGTGCCCTTTGGCGAGCGCCGCCGCCAGGATCGACGAGCGGACGGGACCGTTGGCCTGGAAGGTCCACTGGAGACATCCCGTGTCGGCGCGCAGGGCGTGGACGACGCCTCCGGCGCTGCCGGCGAAGACCTGTCCGTCGATCACGGTGGGCTGCGCGAACGCGGTTACATCGCCATCGAACCCAAACACCCATTTCAGTTTCAGCCGCCGGATCTGGCCGATGTTCAGGCCAGCCTCCTCGGCCGTCTGGTACCGGGTATTGCCGGACGGGCTCCAGCCGTTCCACTCGGATTTCGGTTTATCGGAGACAGTCGCGCGGCGGTCGCTGCAGTATGCGCTCGGAGGAAATGCGATCGCGGGCGCGTTGGTTCCGAGGTAGGCCGCGACCGCCTGACGCTCCTCCCGGCCCATTGGGTAGGCTATCGTCATCATCGCCCCGAAATCCAGCGCACGCAGGATGCGCGCGGCCGGCATCTGCTGCAAAGTCTGGCGCGGAGGGATTCTTGGATTCGTCTGTTCGTGACAGCCGCCGCAGCGTCTCTGGTAGACGGCTTCGCCCGAAGGCGGTGCCGCGGACCATGCCACAACGGGCGAGAGGCACTGGCAGACCGCCCAGCCAGCCAGTCCAGCCAGAGTTCGCAGCCTGGAGCGAGGCATGGGCGGAGTCTATCACAACCACGACGCATCGCGCGACGCGCGGGTAGTCCTCGGATATAGCGATATAGCCGATAGACTTGAACCCTAAAATGTGAGAGATTAATACTGCCTTTGCGGTCCCAAGGAGCGCAGAACATGCGACTTACTTCTGTCGTCATCGCCATTGCTGCCGCATCAGCGGCGCAGGCACAAGTCACCTTCACCAAGGACGTGGCGCCGATCCTGCAGGAGCGTTGCCAGATCTGTCATCGAGCGGGCACGTTTGCGCCGATGTCATTGGTCACCTACGAGCAGGCGCGGCCGTGGGCCAAATCAATCAAACAGAAAGTCGTCGCCCGGGAGATGCCGCCCTGGTTCATCGACAAAAACATAGGCGTCCAACATTTCAGTAACGACGTGTCGCTGACGGACCAGGAAATCGCCACCATCGTCAAATGGGTGGACAACGGCGCTCCTGAGGGAAACAAGGCCGACATGCCGCCGCCGCGCCAATTCCCGGACGGGCAGGCGTGGCAGATCGGCAAGCCGGATCTTATCGTCACTCTGCCGAAAGACGTGGTCGTCAAAGCCAAGGGACCCGATTGGTGGCCGGACATTCTGGTGGATCCGGGTCTGACCGAGGATCGCTATATCCAGGCCGTCCAGATTATTCCTACGAAGGGCAATGCCGTAATCCACCATATCCGAACGTCCATCGTGGAACCGCAGGCCGGGACCCGCCACAGCGGCCAACTCGACGGCAATGTAGCTCTCGAAGTAGGAGAGCAAGGCGTCTTCCTCAATGAGTATGCCATCGGAAAGGGAGGCGACGTCTTCCGGGAAGGCTCGGGCCGATTGATTAAAGAAGGAACGAAGATCAACTTCCAGTTCCATCTCCATTCGAGCGGCACCGAGACTCCCACCAACGTGTCCCTCGGCCTTAAGTTGTACCCCAAGGGGTACGTGCCCAACCATGCCATCACTTCGCTCACCGTCGGGGTGAACGAGATCGATCTCCGGCCCCACGAGGCGAATGTGCGGTCCGATGCTTACATGCCTCTCATTAAACCGGCCCGGCTTCTGTCCTTCCAGCCGCACATGCACAACCGCGGCAAGGCGGAGTGCCTGGAAGCCATCTATCCGAGCGGCAAAACGGAAATGCTGAGTTGTGCCAGGTTCTTATTCAACTGGCACCTCAACTACGTCTACGACGAGGATGCAGCGCCGCTGCTGCCGGCCGGGACCATGCTGCATTCGATTATGTGGCATGACAATTCCACGGAAAGCAAGTTCAATCCCGACCCGGATGCTCAGATTACCTGGGGAGAACGAACTATAGACGAGATGGGATCGGCGTGGCTCAGCTACTACTACATGTCCGACGAAGACTTCAAGAAAGAGACCGAAGCCCGCAAAGCGAAACAGCGGACGCTCACAAGCGCACGGTGATGGGCAAGAGCAGTTCGTACCGGCATCGAGGCAGGTTGGGATTCCGCGCGGCGCTTCTTCTGCTCGGCACGGGTCTCTTCAGCTTAAACGCTCAATTCCAGTTCCCCGGGGCCCGATACACCAGGGGGCAGGATGTCAGTCCTACATTTGACGGGTGGGAGAGCAATCCCGACGGGACTTTCACCCTGCACTTCGGCTATTACAACCGGAATTCCGAGGAGGAGGTGGATATTCCGATCGGCCCCGAGAACACCTTCGATCGGGGCAATGGCGACCAGGGACAACCGACACACTTTTATCCGGGGCGCAGATGGTTTGTGTTCCAAGTGGTAGTGCCCAAGGATTGGCCTCACGACCAGCGACTGGTGTGGACGCTAACCAATAAGGGCCGAACGAATCTGTCCAAGGGTTGGCTCCAGCCCGAATGGGAAGTGGACAAACTGCTGATCTCCAAGAATGCCATCTCCGATCCTTTCCTGCGGACTTCGAATTCGAACCCGACCCCCGACAACATGGCCCCGGTAGTGACGGGCTGTTCGAGTCAAACGGTCACGCTCCCCGCCACCGCCACATTGACGGCGACGGCCACCGATGACGGGCTTCCGAAACCGGGGCTTGGAGACCGCGGCGGCAAGGTCGAAGGGCTGCAAATCCGATGGATCCTCTATCGAGGCCCCGCCGCCGTACGATTCGATCCGGACGTCAGCCCGGCGGTTTACGGGAAACCGCTCACGTCGGAGACAAAAGTGCGTTTCAGCGTGCCCGGCGGCTACCGCATCCGCGTGATCGCCACCGATGGAGCGATGTTCGCAACCTGTGATGTGGACGTGAAGGTCAACCCGGCCGCCTCGGCGGATACGCGCTGAGCGCAGGTCACTCCTCGTTCACCGGACCGTCGGATAGTGAATCCCGAGCTGTTCCAGATATGTGTTGTACCTGGAAGGATCGTAATAGAGATCCTTCATGCGCGGCCGGTATTGCTCCATCGTTTTCTGGTTGAGCCAGATGGCCGGCTGATCCTCCGGCCGCAGAAGGCTCTTGTACTTCGTCTCCTTCGTTTGCACATTGTTAAAGTAGTCCCACGCCTTCTGGACCAGGTCCGGATGCAAAAAGAGATCCAGCATGGTCAGCGCCTGCACCTTGGCTCCGGCGACCACACCTTTATAGGCAATCGGAGTAGCCATCGATATCGCGTTGGCCCAGTTGTGACCGGGACCGCCGGGGATATTCGACGGATAACGCAAAGTCACGGTGGGAACGTTCCAGGAAACATCGCCGATATCGTCGGAGCCGCCGCCGGTGGGACCCACGCCCTGGCCGTCGCCTTCGCCCGCGTCCTCGGCTTTGGGCGGCTCGCGCAGTTCCGGAATCTTGGCGGCGAGCCCCCGTACCGGCACCTTCAATTCCTTTTGTAGCGCCTTGGCCAGGGTCTGATCGTCCTCGGACCACTGTGGCAGGCCCACTTTCTTGATGTTCTCGTACATGGCCTCCGCGATGGGGCGGTTAAAGTGTCCCGGCCACGCGCTGCCCAGCACGCGCGACGTGAAGTTGGTGTCGGTCATCAGCGCGGCGGCCTGGGCCATGTTGTTCCCGATCCGCCACATGTCCATAATGTGGTCGTAATCGTTCTCGCGGAAGTAGTACCAGACCGATGCCGTGGACGGCACGACGTTCGGCTGGTCGCCGCCATCGGTAATGACGTAGTGCGAACGCTGTGCCAGGCGCAGGTGCTCGCGGCGGAAATTCCAGCCCACATCCATCAGTTCGACCGCGTCCAATGCGCTCCGGCCGCGCCAGGGTGCGCCCGCGGCATGCGCGGTCTCCCCCTTGAAGCCGTACTCGACCGAAATTAACCCGTTTTGGTTCGGAGAAGAACCCCAGGAGACGCCGAGATTCGCAGCCACGTGCGCGAAAAGGCAGATATCGACATTCTTGAAGAGACCCGCGCGGACGTAGTATGCTTTCGTTCCCAGGAGTTCCTCGGCGACTCCGGGCCACAATTGGATCGTTCCCTGCAAATGCTCCCGCTCCATCACCTTCTTCACCGCCAGCGCGGCGATTATGTTCAGGGGTACGCCGGAATTGTGCCCCTCGCCGTGGCCCGGCGCGCCGGCGATCATTGGCTCATGCCAGGCCACACCGGGTTTTTGCGAGGCCTGCGGTATGTCGTCGATGTCGGAGCCCAGCGAAATAACCGGTTTGCCCGATCCCCAAGTCGCAATCCACGCGGTGGGAATGCCGGCGACCCCCCGCTCGATCCGGAAGCCTTCTTTTTCCAGAATTCCTGTAAGGTACTTGGAGGTTTCGAGTTCTTGAAATCCCAGTTCGCCGAAACTGAAGACGCTGTCGACCATCACTTGGACCTGTTTATTCGCGGCGCCGATCTGTCCGGCAAGGTCAGCCTTGAGAGCGGCTTCTTTTTCAGTGGAAATCTTTTGTTGGCCGAAGGCCCAGGTGGCCCCGAGCAGTAGCCAGAGAGCGAGCGTTCGATGCATTCGATGATCCTTCCTGGAAAGACCTCTCCGGGGAAGCCCTTCTAGATAACGGAAGTATACACCGGGCCACCCATCTGTCTCGCAGGGGAGTGTCCACGATTCTTTCCCGGATTCTGTCATCCAATGCGGAATTCCAAGCTGACTCCCCCGAGCCGGAAGGTCCGGCCTGGCTCCAGGCGAAGAAATAGAGAAATACGTTGCCTCTTCCCACTCGACTAAATTCTTGGTATAATAGCACTTAAGCCTCGAAGGAGCCACCTTGGCAGACCAGGAATTACCACCTGAGGGTCCCCCTGCGCCACCCGATGGCGGACAGCTTCCGCTACCGGGATCGGGCGGCGGGGACCGTAATCAAAACTTAGTCCCCATCAACATCGAAGACGAGATGCGCCGGTCGTACCTCGATTACGCCATGAGCGTGATCGTGGGCCGCGCCCTGCCCGATATTCGCGACGGCCTCAAGCCCGTCCATCGCCGCATCCTTTTCGGCATGAACGAAATGGGCCTGGCACCCAACCGGCCCACCAAGAAATGCGCCAAGATCACCGGCGAAGTCATGGGCAAATACCACCCCCACGGCGATGCCCCCATCTACGACTCCTTAGTCCGTATGGCGCAGCCCTTCACCATGCGCTACCCCCTGGTCGATGGCCAAGGTAACTTCGGCTCGGTCGATGGCGACCCGCCCGCGGCCATGCGATATACCGAAGCGCGCCTCTCCCGCATTGCGACCGCCTTGTTGGAGGATATCGATAAAGAGACCGTCGATTTCCGCCCCAACTATGACGAAAGTGAAAGCGAGCCCGAAGTTCTGCCCACGCGCGTGCCGAACCTGTTGGTGAACGGCTCGGCCGGTATCGCCGTAGGGATGGCGACCAACATCCCGCCGCACAACCTCACCGAGGTTATCAATGCGACGATTCACTTGATCCAGAACCCCAAGGCTCCGCTCGCCAAAATTCTCGAAATGGTGCCGGGCCCCGATTTCCCCACGGGCGGCTTCATCCTCGGCCGGCAGGGCATCATGGATGCCTTCACCCGCGGCCGCGGCCAGCTCAAGATTCGCGCCAAAGCCGCCATCGAGCGCATGGGGAAAGACCGCGAACAGATCATCGTCACCGAAATCCCCTACCAGGTGAACAAAGCTAAACTCATCGAGCACGCTTCCGCGCTGGTGAACGAGAAAAAACTCGAGGGCATCGGCGACATCCGCGACGAGAGCGACCGCGATGGCATGCGCATCGTTTTTGAGTTGAAGCGCGGCGAGCAGGCCGAGGTCATACTCAATAATCTCTACAAGCACACGCAGCTCCAGATCGGTTTCGGCGTGATCATGCTGTCCATCGTCAACGGACAGCCGCGCGAGCTGGGCCTGGTCGATACCATCAAGTTTTTCATCCAGCATCGCATCGAAGTCGTGCGCCGGCGCACCGAGTACGAACTGCGCAAGGCCCGCGATCGCGAGCACCTTTTGCTCGGCTTCCAAAGAGCGCTGCAGAACCTGGATGAAGTCATCAAGCTCATCCGCGCCGCCAAAATGCCGAAAGAAGCGCGGGAGTCGTTGATCGCTCGTTTTGAATTCACCGAAAAGCAGGCGCAGGCCATCATCGAGCTGCAGTTGCAGCGCCTTACGGGGATGGAGCAGCAGAAAATCCTGGATGAGCTGGCTGATATCCAGCGCCGCATCGCGGAGTATCTCGAAATTCTCGGCTCTGACAAAGTCCTGCGCGACCTGATCGTCAAAGAGCTCAAGGAAGTGCAGAAGGATTACGGCGACGAGCGCCGCACCCTGATCGTCGACGATCCCGGCGATATCCGGCTGGAAGACCTGGTGGCCGTGGAAGACGTGGCCGTCACGGTCACCCGCGGCGGGTATTTGAAGCGCACCTCCGTCGATACCTACCGCCGCCAGACACGCGGCGGCAAGGGCCGCATCGGCATGGGCACGCGGGCGGAAGATTTTGTCGAGCACCTGCTGGTGGCTTCGACCCACAGTTATCTGCTCATCTTCACCAGCCGTGGCCGCGTATATTGGCTCAAGGCCTACGAAATCCCCGACGCGACCACTACCGGCAAAGGAAAGCACATTTCCAATCTCATCAACCTGCAGCCCGATGAAAGCGTGAAGGCCTTCCTTTCCGTGAAGGATTTCGTTCCCGACCAGTTCATCGTGATGGTCACCAAGCACGGCGTGATCAAGAAATCGGAGTTGACCGAGTTCGACAATCCCATGTCGCGCGGCATCATCGCCGTCAGCCTGGATGAGGGCGACGAGCTGATCGGCGCCAGAATCACTCTCGGCAACAACTTCATTTTCCTCGGCTCGCACGAGGGGCAGGCCATCCGGTTTGACGAGGCCAATGTTCGTCCTATGGGCCGGCAGGCGCGCGGCGTTCGCGCCATGGATCTGGCCGAAGGCGACTTCCTGGTGGGAATGGAGGTCGTCGAAAAAGAGGGTCTCATCCTTTCCATCGCCGAAAACGGATATGGCAAGCGGACGCCTCTGGAAGATTACCGGCTCATCGCACGCGGCGGCAAGGGCGTCATCAATATGAAGACCACCAACAAGACCGGCAACGTGGTCGCCATTCTTTCGGTGAAGGAGGATTCGGAGCTGGTCATTGTCAGCCAGAACGGCAAGATCATTCGCATTGAGTCGTCCACCATCCGCCAGGTGGGCCGCTCCACGCAGGGCGTCAGGCTGGTCACCCTGGAGGAGGGCGACAAGGTGGCTGCCGCTTCGGTGATTCCGGAAACGGAAGGCGACAACGACAACGGGCAGGAGATGCTGCCGGTCCAGTAGAATGGAAGTAGTGACCGACCTATCCGGTAAGGAAGCGCTGCTGTTTCAAAGCTTGCGCCGCATGGACCGGGTGATTGTGGCGTTTTCGGGCGGCACCGATTCGGCCTATCTGGCGTGGGCCGCCCACCGTGTCCTGGGAAGCAACGCCCTCGCCATCACCGCGGACTCGGCTTCCATTCCAGAATCGCACAAGCGCGACGCCGAACTGTTCGTGCGCCGCTTCCGCATCGCTCACGAATACATCCGCACGCGCGAGTTCGACAACCCTGCCTACGCGCAAAATAACGCCGACCGCTGCTTCCACTGCAAAGATGAGTTGTTCACGCGCCTGGAGGAAGTGGGACGCGAGCGCGGCTACGCGCACATCGTCTACGGCGTCAACCTGGATGATCTCGATGACTACCGGCCGGGCCAAAACGCGGCCCAGGCGCATCGCGTTGCGGCCCCTCTGGCCGATGCGGGTCTGACCAAAGCCGAGATCCGGGAGCTTTCCCGCCTCGCGGACCTGCCCACATGGGACCGTCCCGCCTCCGCCTGTCTCAGCTCGCGAATTCCGTACGGCACGCCCGTCACCATTCAAAATGTGAAGACCGTGGAAGTTGGTGAAGAGCGGATCAAAGCCCTGGGCTTCCGTCAATTCCGTGTCCGCTTTCACGGGGAGATCGTGCGCATCGAAATCGCCCCGGCGGAGTTGCCCAAGGCCTTGAACCCGGAAATGGCGCAGCGTTTCACCGCCATCTTCAAAGAGCTCGGCTTCAAATACGTCACGCTCGACCTGGAAGGCTACCGTCAGGGCTCGCTCAACGAAGTGCTCCACCGGAAGTAGCACAGTGCGGCTTCGCCGCACGCGGTCACCGATCTCTCCTACTATAGACACATGGATCTGAAGAACGCAGTAGTTCTCATTACCGGCGGGTCAAGCGGGATTGGCCGCGGCGCGGCCGAGGTGCTGGCACAAGCGGGCGCGCGCGTCGCGATTACCGGACGCGACCCCGAGCGGTTAGCCGAGGCCGCCCGTTCGCTGGGCGTCGTGGGTATACAGGCCGACGTCGCGAACGAACCGGACGTCCTGCGGACCTTTCGAGAGGTCAAGGAGAAGCTCGGCGACCTGGATGTCCTGATCAACAATGCCGGCATCGGCGTGCTCAAGGAACTGGTGGACCAAGACCGCGCCAGCTTCGACGCCGTTTTTGCCACTAACGTGACTGGCGTCATGCTCATGTCGCGTGAAGCCGCCAGGCTCTTCAAGGAGCGCAAACGAGGTAACATTATCAACATTTCCTCCACGGCCTCCTTGCGGGGTGCGCCCAAGGGCACGGCTTACTACGGAAGCAAGTTTGCCCTGCGCGGGATGACCGAGTGCTGGCGCGCTGAGCTTCGCAAATACAACGTGCGCGTCTTCTTGATTAATCCCAGCGAAGTGATCACTGACTTCGCGCGTAGGGCAGGGTTTCCGCAAGTCGACAGCCCCACCAAGCTACACAGCGAAGATCTCGCTCACATGATCAAGGCGGTTCTCGAGATGAACGACCGGGGCTTCACCCCAGAACTATCGGTCTTCGCCACGAATCCTGTGGATTGACGCTGGCTCGGCATTTTACGCGATGCATCGCCGTAGCGGACCAACAGTTTCGGAAGCGCTTCGCATCCAGCCCGGCATCGCCGAAACACGAGCCGGGAACCCGCCTCACACCGCTAGCTTAGCTGCTAGGCCACGTTAAACAGCAGCTTGAAGCCGTAGTCCATATGGAATTGCTGGTGGCAGTGGAACAGTGTCAAGCCTTCCATGGCCGGGCTGAAGTCCGCCTCGATCTTACGGAAGCCCTTCACCAGGACCACGTCCTTTACCACGCCCGCGGTGGCTTTCCCGTAGACATTCGTAAGCTCAAAGCTGTTGCGATGGAGGTGGACGGGGTGCGGATCGTCGGTCTGATTCTCGAAGACCAGGCGGTAGCGCCGGCCCTTATGGAGGAGACGCGGCTCGGCTTTCTCGTCGTACGCTTTGCCGTTCACCGTCCATCGGTTGAAACCGCCCGGGCCGCCGTTGATCTTGCCGAATACGAGCGGGATGACTTCGTCCGGTTGGGGAACCTGCCGGGTGTCGCCGAACAGTGTGTAATCCCAGGGCTTCCTCTGCGGCTTGATCCAGCGCGGGGCGCCGCTCTTGTTAGCGTACTCCACCACAATGCCCATGCCATTCTTGCGATCGTCATCTTTAGGTGTTCCGAGTATCCAGACTCCCGGATTCTTCATTTCGACCACAGCGTCGATTCGTTCGGCCGTGCCCAACTCGAGCACGTCGACGAGCTGCGGTTGAGGCACCGGATTGCCGTCCAGGGCCACGACCCGGAACTGGTGGCCCGGCAGGGCAAGCTGAATGTTTTCCGTGGCACTCGCATTCAAGAAATGCAACAGGACGCGCTGCCCCTCCTTCACGCGCAAGGGCTCGCCATAGCCCAAACACTTCCCGTTGATGGTGAAACGCTGGTATCCGATCTCCCAGCCGTTGGGCTTTTCCTCCCTCTTCCTGGCCTCTTCCTTCTTTCGGCGCTCCTCGGGAGTGATATCCTCGTCGTCTTCCTCTTCCTCGGCGGTGTAGATCGGTTCCCATTCGTGGGTGGCCAGGAAGACTTCCTGATCGTACTGTCCTGGATTGGATCTGGGTTCGATGTAGACGAAGGCAAACTGGCCGGTATACGTGCCGCGGCTCAGGTCGGACATCGGCATCACATGGGTGTGCACCCAACGCGCGCCGGCGGGCTGCGGCGTCAGACGGTAATGGAGACGCCCGTGAGCGGGCACGGCCAGGCTCTTTTCCTCTGCGGCCCCGTCGACGTCGGAGGGAATGATCTGCCCGTGCCAGTGCACCAGTTCGGGCGTGTCGGTGTCGTTGAACAGATCGACCGTTACCGCGACTCCTTCCCGCAACCGGATGGGCGGGCCGGGAACGGCGCCGTTGTATCCGATGGTGCTGATGGTGTGCTCCTTGGCGATGTCGGCGAGCACCGGGCCGATGCGCAGAGTCACATCGGCGGGGCCGGACGGAGCGGCCGAATCACCCCCCGTGGAGGACTCCGGGGAGCGGCTTCCGCGATCGCAGCCTGACAACAGCGCGGCCCCGATCGTCACATGGGAGAGAAAATCACGGCGCGTAGGGTTCGATTGGGGCACGGGAACTCCAATCTCTAACCTTACAGAATTTTCGAGCCCGCAGAAATGCCCTTGACATTCTATTATATTTCTACCATAATAGAAATATCGAAACGAAGGAGCCCGCACCGATGGCCGCGAAACCGAAAGCGGAGGACATCACGCGCTACGCCGATATGCTGGCGGCTATGGGAACCGAACCGCGGCTGCGGATCATGCGCCTTCTGCTGGCGGCGCACCCGGACGGAATGGTCGTAAACGAAATCGGGGCGGAGCTCGAAATCGCTTCCTCCACCCTTTCCCATCATTTGGAAAAGCTCAAAAATGAAGACCTGGTCACTGTCCGCCGTGACGGAACCTATTTGTGGTACTCGGCGAAAATCCAGGCTCTGGAGGAGCTGCTGGGGTTTCTCTACGCCGAGTGCTGTACCCGAAACAAGGCCATCGAGCCGGCCAAAATCGTTTGCTGCAAATGACGGAGAAGAATATGAGCGTACCGGATATCAGAGAAACGGTCAAGGAAAGATATGGGCAGGCAGCCCTGCGCGTAAGCGCTGGAAAGACAGGCAGTTGCTGCGAGACTTCCAGTTGCTGTGGGACGGACGCCGATCCGATCAGCGCCAATCTCTACGAGGAGTCTCAGAAAGGGCTGATTCCCGAGGAAGCCGTGCTGGCCTCGCTGGGCTGTGGCAATCCCACTGCCCTCGCCGAGCTTCACCCGGGCGAGACCGTATTGGATCTTGGTTCCGGTGGCGGCATTGACGTTCTGCTATCCGCCCGGCGCGTGGGTCCTACAGGCAAAGTGTACGGGCTCGACATGACGGACGAGATGCTGGCGCTCGCGCGCGAGAACCAAAGGAGATCCGGGCTGGAGAATGTCGCATTCCTCAAAGGCGAAATCGAGAGCATCCCCTTGCCCGACAATTCCGTGGACGTGATTATTTCCAACTGCGTCATCAATCTCTCCGCGGATAAGGATCAGGTTCTGCGCGAAGCGTTCCGGGTGTTGAAGCCGGGCGGGCGTTTGGCCGTGTCGGATGTGGTGACGCGCGGCGAGGTGCCCGACGCCGTTCGCAAGGACATGCTGCTATGGGTAGGCTGCATAGCCGGAGCGCTTCAGGATGAGGAGTACATCGCGAAACTGGCCCAAGCCGGGTTCGAGAGTGTCGATATCGAACCGACGCGGGTCTACCACATCGACGAGGCGCGCGCCTTTCTGAACGCAGATGGCATCGACGTCGAGGCCCTCGCTCCGCAAGTCGAGAACAAGTTTATGAGCGCCTTCGTCCGCGCCACCAAGCCGCGAAAAGCGTAGCCCGTTTATGGCGCAGACTGTCCCCCCTCCACCCACGCAACTCGAGGCAGCGCGGCTGGGCGTCTTCGAGCGCTACCTCCCCGCCTGGGTGGGGTTGTGTATGCTGGCCGGCCTGGGCGTGGGCAAGGCGCTGCCGTCCGTCGCGCAAGCGCTGCGGAGCCTGGAGTTCGGCCAGGGCAGCCAGATCAATCTCCCCATTGCGGTGCTCATCTGGCTCATGATCACGCCGATGATGATGAAAGTGGATTTCTCCGCGGTAAAGAATGTGGGACGCAAGCCGGCCGGTCTTCTGGTTACCCTGGTGGTGAATTGGGTGGTCAAACCCTTTTCCATGGCCGGTCTGGCCTGGATCTTCTTCCGGGTGGTGTTTGCGCGGCTGCTTGGTCCCGGAGAGGCCGACCAGTATATCGCCGGATGCATCATTCTGGCGGCCGCTCCCTGCACGGCCATGGTGTTCGTCTGGAGCCACCTTACCGAGGGAGATCCGGCCTACACCCTCGTGCAGGTCTCGGTCAACGACCTGATTATGCTGGTCCTGTTCGTGCCTATCGTGCAATTCCTGGTGAGCGGAGCCTCTTCCCTGACCGTTCCGTTTGCCGTCTTGCTCTATTCGGTAGTAGTGTTCATTGTGATTCCACTCGGTGCGGGAACGCTGATCCGGCTGTGGCTGGTTCGCAAAGGCGGCCGGGAGTGGTTCGAGACGTCGCTGCTTCCTAAGTTCGTGCCTGTCACGATTACTGCGCTGCTGGCAACGTTGGTATTCATCTTCGCGTTTCAGGCGGAAAACATCACCGGCCGGTTTGTGCACGTGCTCCTGATCGCGGTGCCCATCACGCTCCAGGTTTACCTGAATGCATCCCTGGCCTACGGACTCATGAAGATTTTGAAAGTGGAACACTCGGTGGCTGCGCCCGGAGCGCTCATCGGGGCTTCCAATTTCTTCGAACTGGCGGTCGCCACGGCGATCGCACTTTTCGGGGCCCAATCTGGCGCGGCGCTGGCCACCGTCGTTGGGGTCCTGGTGGAAGTGCCGGTGATGCTTTCGGTGTGCCGTGCGTGCAATCGTACCAGGCACTGGTTTCCGGCCAGTGCAGCCTGAAGTTCTATGGCGAAGAAAACAGTGCTGGTGTTGTGCACCGGGAATTCCGCGCGGAGTCAAATGGCAGAAGGCCTTTTGCGGCACGACGCCGGAGGCCGGTTTGCCGTCGAAAGCGCCGGCACCCACCCCAGCAAGTTGCGGCCTGAGGCCGTTCAGGTGATGCACGAAATCGAAATCGATATCTCGGCGCAACATGCGAAGGCGGTCGGCGAATTTGCCGGCCGCCAGTTCGATTATGTGCTGACGGTTTGCGATCAAGCCCGGGAGAGTTGCCCATTCTATCCAGGACATCGGAAGTTGTTCCACCACAGTTTTGAGGATCCCGCGGCCGTCCAGGGTTCCTTTGAGGAACGCCTGGACGCTTTCCGGCGGGTACGCGACCAAATCCGAGCGTATCTGGTCGAGTTCGCTTCAGGGAATTGGTGACAGGAGGCCACCGGCCGGTACCTCAGCGACGCGCGGCCGGCATATCGCGGTGATTTATCTTAGCCTTGAAACCGGCCTCCAACAGGCGTTTGCGAATTTCCTCGGCAATCAGCACCGATCGATGTTGCCCGCCGGTACACCCAAATGCGATCGTGAGATAACTCTTGCCCTCCCGGATATAATGTGGCAGAAGATAAATCAAGAGGTCGGAAATCCGTGCGATAAACTCCATCGTCTGCGGGAAGGACCGGATATATCGCGCCACACCCGGGTTTTTGCCGGTGAGGTCTTTGAAACGGGGGATGTAATTGGGGTTGGGAAGGAACCGGACGTCGAATACCAGGTCGCTGTCCGGTGGCACACCGTTCCGATAGCCGAAACTGGAAACAGAAATCATGATGTGGGATTCGTCCCGGCTGCCGCGGAAGCGTTCGCCAATGAATTCGCGGAGATCGTGCACGGTGAACCGGGAGGTGTTGATGATCAGGTCGGCCAATGCCCGGCTGGGGGCCAGTTGAGCCCGTTCGGCCGCGATGCTTTTGGCGACCGACCGGTCGTTCCCCAGCGGATGCGGACGCCTGGTCTCGCTGAAACGTCGCAGCAGCGCTTCGTCGTCGGCCTCCAGAAAGATCAGTTTGGCATCCACCAGCGGCCGGATGCGTGCGAAAACCTCCGGAAACCGTTTGAGGCCCGTTCCTTCCCGAATATCCACCACCAGCGCTGCGGCACGCACCGCCGGGTTGTCGCGGATCAACTCGGCGAATTTGGGGATCAATTCCACTGGAAGATTATCCACCGAGTAGAAACCGAGATCTTCCAAGGCCTTCAGCACGGAAGCCTTGCCCGAGCCGCTGAGCCCGGTGATGGCCACCAGTTCCGGTTTTTGGACAGTATTCTTCTTCGTCCGGCGCCGCGCGGCGGAGGTCTTGCGCGCCATCCCCTGCCGTTATCCTTCCACGAGATCGAAATGGCCGTCGCGGCGGCGAACCAGCACGGCGATGCGATCGCTTTCCGCGTCGCGGTAGACCAGGTAGTCGCGGCTCTGATCCATCTCCAGAAGCGCTTCTTCCAGAGTCATGGGCTTGCGCTTCTGGTGGTGATTCACGCGGTAGACTCGCTGCTCGGGCTCGGGTTCCGCAGCGGCTTCCGGAGCGGTTGCCGGTTCGGCCGCCGCGCCGGTTTTGCGCGGTGTGCGTTTGATATCGCGCCACTTGGTGCGCTGTTTCACGGCTTGTTTCTCCAACTTTTCGATCGCCGCGTGGATGGCGGTAAACAGGTCCGCGTTCGACCCCAGGACCGCCAGTTGGTGATTGAAATAATTGACTGTGACTTCGGCGTGATGTAAATGGCGCTCCAGCGATAGAATCACGTGCGCTTCGCACTCCCGTTTGCCGTCGAGCAGCTTCCCGACTTTGGCGAAGCGCATTTCCAGCTTTTTCAACTGGGCCGGAGCCAGTTCCACCTGTCTACCCGTGTACGTGATTTTCATGGGTTCTCCATCGGGGGCTGCCGACACCCCCCTTCTTCTTTATAACTCTTATTGTCGGAACCCGGAGACGCTACGGTCAGGCGCGTCGCGCGGATCAGTTCCGCACGCGGCGTTGATGCGTGGAGGGGATTTTCATGTCTTCACGGTATTTGGCCACGGTCCGCCGCGTGACATTGATGCCTTTGGCTTGCAGCATGGCCGTAATCTGCTCATCGGTCAGAGGGCGGGTACGGTCCTCGTCCTCGATCATCTTCTTCACCTGGCGTTTCAACAGAAGTAACGGAGTGCCGCTCCCGGAAGGCCCCTGCACCGCCTCCGAGAAGAAATAGCGCAGCTCAAAAACGCCCTGCGGCGTATGCACGTATTTACTGGCCACCGCCCGGCTCACCGTCGAGGGATGGACACCCACTTCCTCGGCCACCTCTTTGATCATCATGGGCTTGAGCTGATCCAGGCCATGCGATAGAAATTCCGTCTGGCGACGCACAATCGCCTGGCAAACCTTGAGGATCGTCTGCTTGCGCTGTTCGATATTCTTCATGAGCTGGATCGCGGAGGTGTACCGCTCGCGCACATAATCGCGGACCTCTTTGGTGGCGCCATTGTCCCGGTCGAGCATCTTGCGGTACTGCACGTTCAGGCGGAGTTGCGGGACCTCGTCGTCGTTCATCTGGATGATGTAATCGTCGCCATCCTTAATGAAATAGACGTCCGGCTCCACTACCCGGGCGCCGGCTCCGGAGTAACGCAACCCCGGACGCGGATTGAGGTGATGGATCATGTCGATGGCGGTCTCTACGTGATCCATCGGCCGCCCCATCAGCTTGGCGATCTCTTTGGGTTGGTGGGTCTCGAGCAGCCGCATGTGGGAAGACACAATCTGCCATGCCACCCCGCCTTTACCGTTGATACTCTCAATCTGCAGCAGCAAGCATTCCTTCAGATTGCGTGCCCCTACTCCGGCAGGATCAAGCGACTGAACCACGCGCAGAGCTTCTTGTACCTCCTCGATGGTATGTTCGCCGCCGATAGCGATCTCTTCGAGCGATGCCGAAACGTATCCGTCCTCATCGAGGTTGCCGATGATGGACTCGGCGGCATTACGCGCCCGGTCCGAAATCAGGCTGACGCTGAGTTGTGACCGCAAATGATCGCCCAAGGTGAAGGGAGCCGAGAGAAAAGTCTCAAACGAGGGCTTTTCGACTGATTCCGATGCCGGGCTTTTGTAGCCGGGGTCCAGGTAATCGTCGAAAAAGGAGCCAAAATCGATCTCATCGAAAGGATCGGTGGCAGTGGCCGGCTCGATCGGATCGGGGGTTACGGTATCCGGTGTGGCGATGGCCGCCGCGGTCTCTTCGGCATCGGCAAAGACACTACCGTTAATGGCGACATCGGCGAGGTTTCCATCGAGCGGGCTGGCCGCGCTCAGGACGCTGGCTTCAAGAATCTGGCGATCGGCCGGATCGGCAACCCGGTCCGGCTCCAGCAGCGGCAGCAGTTCCTCCGGAGTGATCTCTTCCCCAGGTTCCTCGGTGGACTCCTCCAGAACCGGATTCTTGACGATCTCCTGAGTGATCATCTCCTTTAGCTCCAAGCGATTAAGCTGGAGCACGGTAACCATCTGCACCAGGCCGGGTGTCAGAATCTGCTTCTGCGCGATCTTTAGTTGAAGTCTCGGCGACAGTAAGCTCATTTACCCCCCCATCATATCACCGGAATTAAGCATTCCGCTTCCGAATGGGACTCTCGCTGAGCACGTTTAGTACCCTTTTGAACAACGACGGATTCTTAAACGTAGACACGGCGCACGCGCGCGCTAATGCCGCAAAGAATGTTATACGAGATGGTGCCGGCAACTCTCGCGATTTGTTGGGCATCCAGACGCGCTTCGCCTTCGGCGCCGAGCAGGGTGACTTCGCCACCGGGACCGAGCGCCCGCGTGTGACTGAGATCCACGGTGGTCAGGTCCATCGAGATCGTCCCGAGGATCGGAGTGAGCCTTCCATCCGCAATGACTTTTCCGCGGTTGGATAGCCGGTGAAAGAGACCATCGGCGTAGCCAGCCCCTAGAATGCCGATGCGCATCGGCCGGGGCGCCCGAAAAGAGCCGCCGTACCCCACCCGGGCGCCTTCCGGGATGTCCTTCACGGCCAGCAGCTTGGCCTTCCACGTGAGGGCCGGGTGGACCTCCAGCAGTTGGCGCGGTCCCTCCCCACGGGCGGGCGAGACGTAACCGTAGAGCGCGTGACCAGCCCTTACCATGTCGTGCCAACCCTCTGTGCGCCCGTAACCGATGGCGTTCGTGCTCGAGGTGTGCAGATGCAGTCCGCTGACCCCCGCCTGTTTCAACTCGGCGCAGATGGCGTGGAAGTAGACGAGCTGGTCGGCGGTCTGCGTGGTGGTGTAATCGGCGGCGGACGCGAAATGCGTCATCAAGCCTTCCAGACGGGCATAACGCACCTCGCCCAGTGCGGCCAGAATCTCGCGCCCGCCGGCCCGCGTTCCCAATCGGCCCATGCCGGAATCGATCTTCAGGTGAAACGGTATGGTTTTGCCGGACGCTTCCGCCAGCCGTTCCAGATCGCGCATTTGACCGAACGAATGAACGGCCGGCGTGAGGTCATACTCCACCAGAGCCTCACCCTCATAGGAAAGGAAGCCGCCCATCACGAGGATGCGGGGCTGGTGGATGCCCCCGCAGCGCAGGTTGACGCCTTCCTCGACCGAACTGACCGCCAGCCAACGCGCCCCTTCGGCCACCAGCACGCGCGACACTTCCAGCGCCCCATGGCCGTAGGCATCGGCTTTAACCACGCCGGCAACGTCCACCTGGGGACCGACCACCGCACAAACGTTCCGGTAGTTGCGAGCGATCTGTTCGCGGCACACCAGCACATAGGAGCGGAAAGGAGGGGACACTGAATCCATTCTACGGTGCACTCACCGGCAACGGAAGATGTTATGATCGCTCGCGTAGAGGTCGCGTGCTTCGCAGCGTATTCTTGTTTGGTGTACTGGCGCAGGCTCTATCGGCGCAATCCGCGCCGGCCGTCCGAAGAGCCGTCGCGCGCGCACTCCCGCCCCTGGAGCGCTCTGCCGCGACCTTCGTCGCCAAGCGAGCTTGCGTCTCCTGCCATCACAATATTCTTCCCATTTTGATGTTCCATTTGGCGCGCAGCCGGGGAGTAAGTTTCGATCCCGCCG
>Ga0209698_10003219_pt1 | contig 18261 bp, 16 predicted proteins | sample LitLauG_LLR_2012_FD_187203 | JGI IMG/M metagenome (GOLD analysis project Ga0209698, IMG submission 187203) | Freshwater sediment microbial communities from Pennsylvania, USA - Little Laurel Run_MetaG_LLR_2012 (SPAdes) (version 2) | ecosystem: Environmental > Aquatic > Freshwater > Creek >...
TCAGGGCGTTGAACAGGGTGGACTTCCCCACGTTGGGGAGACCGACGATGCCGATGGACAGTCCCACGGGTGCTTCCTCCGATGTCGCCGCCGGCCGGGGCCGGCGGTGGGCCAGACAGCGAGCGTAGGTGATGCGCGCACCCGGTCGTGCCCCGAGGACCGGCCCGGGTCAGTACAGCGGGGCGACCAGGTACTCGCTCATGGTCGAGCTGCGCAGGCGGGTGAGGTCCAGGCAGGCAGACACGCTGTCCAGCATGCGGGTGACGTTGGCGCCCAGCTCCTCGTCGGACGTCGCGTTGAAGAACAGCTTGGGGTCGGCCACGTGCGCGGCCGACGGCCAGCCCTCCTCGACGATGCCGCCGATGTCGGGGGCGCCGTCGGTGAGCGAACGGACCACCTCGTTGCGGACGTACCGGGTCCGCGGCTGCAGCTCGCCGGACACCGGGGACTGGGTGCCGTGCCACCGGGTGATCCACTCCCGGTAGTCGAGCCCCTCGGGCCGGTGGATCAGTGCCACGGTCAGCACACCGGGCGAACGCTCGCCGTCGGGCCAGTCCCGGGGCGCCGCGTAGGGGGTGGTGCCGTAGTCGTCGTAGAGCGACTCGACCACCAGGTAGGAGGCCGTCCGCAGGCCGAGGGCGGCGAGGGCGGCGTCGGCGTGGACCGTCCGTTCGTAGCAGTCGAGCCACATCGACACCTCGGCGACGTGCGGCTGTTCGCCTTCGGGAGCGGGGGCCGGGGACGGCGCGGCGTCGGCGGCCGTGTCATGGACGTTGCAGGTGACCCCGCGCACGCCGCTGCGCCGCAGGCGCGGCACGGTGTCCTCGATCAGCTGGTGGCGCAGGGCGTCACCGGACTCGGCGTCGCCGGGGCCCCACACCAGGGCGATGACCTTCTCCATGGGTGCTCCTCGTTGCTCGGCCCGGAACGGGCGTGGTCGCTCGGCCCGGGACGGGCGTGGTCGTTCAGTCGTGCACCGGGCCGGCGTGGGTCGGCACCCGGCAGCCGCCGTCGATGTCGAACACCCGGTTGAAGCGGCCGAGCGCCAGCCACGAGCCGACGCACAGGGCCAGGTCGACCAGCTCGTCGTCGGTGTAGGCGGCGTGGAGCCGGCCCCAGAACGCGGGGTCCATGCCCCGGTGGTCGGTGGCGTAGCGCTCGGCGAACCCGGCGGCCAGCAGCTCGCGCTCGGACAGTCCGACAGGGTCCGGCGTCCCGACCGCGGCGTAAAAGTCCTCGGGCACCTCGTCGGCGCCCGCGCCGCGCGACGGCACGTCGCGGGCGGTCCGCCAGTCGAGGCACAGTGCGCAGTCGTTGATCCGGGCCATGGTGATCCGGGCCGCCTCGAACTCCCGGAGCGACAGCGACGAGTGCTCGTAGACGGCGTTCGAGTAGCCGCCGGCGGCGGCGGTCAGCTTGGGGGCCAGCGCCGTCCACACGTGGATCAGCGGGTCGGCCCCGGCGGGCACGTCGACATTGGGCACGGGTTCCTCCTCAGCGGGTGCGCCGGGTCGTCACGACCCGGACGACGTCGGAAGCCGGCGGATCACCCGTCCGGCCAGCCCGGTCACGTACTGTTCCCACCGGCGGTCGCCCAGCAGCCAGAGCCACAGCTCGCGACGGTAGGCCACCACGATCTCGACGAAGTCCTCGCGGGAACATCCGGACGGCTCGAGTACCGGCTGCCAGCGACTCCACAGCCACACGGCGATGCAGATGTCATCGGCGAACCCCTCGCGCCAGTCCTCGCCGGCCAGCAGCGCGTCGCGCAGGCCGTCCCGCAGGTCCTCGGGCTCCGGGGGGAACTCGAGCACCGGCCCGAGATCCTCCTCCAGGGTCTCCTCGTCCAACGTGGTCACGACGTCCACGCTAGCCAACACGACCGTCGATGCGCCCGGCTCACCGGTCGGCCACGACGGGGGCGCGGTCGGTGCCGTCGTAGTGGGCGACGTGCTCGGCATAGTCGATGAAGAGCGGCGCATCGGGATCGAAGGGCCGGCGCAGGCTGTCGAAGGCCACCCGCTTGTCGAAGGCGTCGAGCTTGACCAGCGCCTCGGGGTTGTCGAGGTCCCGGAAGTCGAGCCGGCCGCGGGCGTTGTCGAGGGCGCGGCGGCCCCGTTCGGTGCGGACCAGGACGCTGCTCCAGCCGTCCGAGGACCCCACGCTGCCCACCGACAGATCGGCGCTGCGGCCGAGGAAGTCGGCGCACTCGTCACACCCCTTGAGGGCGGCACCGTGGAAGTTCTTGACCGGCTCGTCCACGGCCAGTTCGCCGTCCCGGTACTCCACGATCATCCGACCGCGGATGACGTCCACCTTGCTGACCCGGTCGATGTCGATCCCCCGGTCCGCCCGCAGCAGGTCGAGCATCAGGCCCCGGTAGTCGAAGCTCTTGGTGCACAGCAGGGCGATGGTCAGGACCACGGCGTCGATGCGGTGGGCGCCGCTCGGCCACCGTCGGGCCTGCATGGCCCGGATCCCCTGGATCTCGCACGGCGTCCCCACCACGGCGATGCGCGGCTTGGGGGGCAGGCTGTAGCGGGACAGGTCGAGCTCGGCCAACGCCATCGTCTGGTTGTAGAAGCTGCCCGAGGCCTCCAGGATCTCCTGGGCGGTGGTGGCGAGGTGGGACACGCCCTTCCACGGCTGCTCGGGGTCGTCGCTGGGCCGGGTGACCACGGCGCCGTCGATGTCGCCCGCCGCCAGCGCCGCGATCAGGAGGGCCGACACGACGCCGCCGTCCTGGGCGCCGTCGGGACGGGTGCCCGCCCGCACCGCATACGCGTCGGTGACCGCGCCGAGGCCGTCCCCGGGCGGACCGCCGGTGATCTTCCAGTAGGTGTCGCTGGCGTCGACCCGCTCGACCGAGGCCGCCGCCACCTCGTCGGCGGTCGCCGCCGGGAACACCGTGGACGGCGGCCACAGAGCCTCGTAGCGGAGCCCGCCACGGGGACAGAAGTCCCAGCACAGCGAGCAGCCGGTGCACATCTTCACCAGCTCGGGCAGGTCGGTGTCCTTGTCGATGCCGAGCGAGTTGGACGGGCAGGCGGCCACGCAGGTGCCGCACTGGATGCAGCGGCCGGCGTCGATCACCCCGGCCTGGAGCTCGAAGAACCAGGTCTTGCCCGGCGGCTCCTCGATCCCGTTGATCTGCTCGCGGATCTTGTAGGCCTTCATGCCGTCGCCCCCGGGCCGGCGGAGATGGCCACCGGGGTGCCGGTCCCCTCGGCCGCCAGCGTCGCCCGCAGGTCGTCGTTCGGGATGCGCCGGGCCCAATTGTGGAACGGCTCGTCCGGCCGCCGCTCGGACTGGTAGCGACGCACGACGCGGAGCAGGGCGTCGGGTACGTCGTTGACCGGGCGGGCGTTCTCGATCCAGTCGATGAACCCGGCGTCGGACCCGAGCGACCCGCCGAGGCCGATGTCGACCGCCTCGGCCAGGTGGTTGCCGACCTTGGCCACGTCGCCCCGGAACCCGATGTCGGCGATCTGGGGCTGGGCGCAGCTGGCCGAGCAGCCGGAGAAGTGCATCCGGATGACCCCGGCGTCCTCGCCCCGGGGCGAGTGCGCACCGACCACCGGCGCGGCGCCGACCGGCTCGCCGGCCAGCTGTTCGTCGAGGAACCGGGCCCACTTGACGGCCCGCTCCTTCGTCTCGACGATGGCGTAGCGGCAGAATTCGGAGCCGGTGCAGGCCACCACGCCCCGGCTGAACGGCCCGGGGAACGGCGAGTACTTGACCAGCAGGTCCTCGGCCAGCAGGGCGTCGACCCTGTCGCCGTGCACGCCGGTGAAGGTGATGTTCTGGTCGGTGCCGACCCGTAGGGTCCCGTCGCCGTAGGTGGAGGCCAGGCGGGCCGCCTCGACCAGCTCGATGCCCTGCATCCGACCGACCGGGACCGAGCAGCCGACGTAGAAGTACCCGTCCTGCTTCTGTGCGTGCACGCCGACGTGGTCGCCCCGGTAGCGGCGGGTCAGCTCCTCCCCCGCCGGCACCAGGTCGAAGTGGGCCCGCTTCTCGAGTTCCTCGCGGAAGCCCTCGGGGCCGAGCTCCTGGACCAGGTAGCGCATGCGTGCCAGGCCCCGGTTCTCGCGGTTGCCGAGCTCGCCGAAGAGCTGGGCGATGGCCCGGGTGACCTCGACCGCCTGGTCCTGGCCCACGAAGACGTCGATGTCCGAGGCCATCCGCTCGCCGTCGGACAGCCCCCCGCCGACCAGCAGGTTGAACCCGAGTGCGCCGTCGGCGGCCCGGGCCGGCCACAGGCCGATGTCGTTGATCTCGGCCTGGGCGCAGTCCTCGACGCACCCCGACACCGACATCTTGAACTTGCGGGGCAGGTTGGCGTACTCGCGGTTGCCGGTGAAGAAGTCGGACACCCGGGTGGCGATGGGGAGGGCGTCGAAGGCCTCGCCGGCGTCCACGCCCGAGACCGGGCAGCTCAGCACGTTGCGGGCCGAGTCACCGCACGCCTGGACGGTGGTCAGGCCCACCGCGGCGAAGCGGCGCCAGATCCGGGGGATGTCCTCGATGCGGAGCCAGTGGATCTGGACGGTCTGGCGGGTGGTGAGGTCGGCGTAGCGCGACCCGAACATCCTCGACTCGGTCCCGTCGGGGCCCTCGCCGAACGCGTCGGCGGCCACGCCGATCTCCCGGGCCTGGTCGGCGGTCAGGAACCCGCCCGGCACCTTGACCCGCATCATGAACGCGTCGCCGCCCTGCTTCTGGGGGTAGATCCCGGCCCACTTCAGCCGCTCGACCTCACCGGGGACCTTGGCGATTCCGGCCGGGCCCTCCTTCGAGTAGGTGTCGATGATGGCGTCGGCGATCTCCAGCGGGTGCCGCTCCAGCTTGAACAGCTCGATCTCGTTCAGCTCGCCCGTCGTGCGGTACGGGTTGACGAAGGGCATGGGCCGGTCCGACCCGTGCAGGTGGAGGCCGTAGAGCTCGTCGCGGTCCTTGGTCATCTCAACGTCCGTTCATGTCAGACGTGGAGCCCGCACTCGGTCTTGTCCGAGTCGGCCCACCGGCCGGCGCGCAGGTCCTCCCCCTCGACCAGCGGACGGGTGGTCGGCGCGCAGCCGATCGACACATAGCCCTGGGAGCGCAGGGGGTGCTGGGGGATGTCATGGTCCATTGCGTAGCTGACCAGGTCCCGGTGGGTCCAGATGGCCAGCGGATTGACCTTGACCATGCCCCAGCTCTCGTCGTATGCGACCACGGGGGCGTGCCGCCGGGTCGGCGCGTCGGCGCGCTTCAGGCCGGTCACCCAGGCGTCCTTGCCGCCCAGGGCCTGGCGCAGCGGCCGGACCTTGCGGAACTCGCAGCACTGGGCGGTGCCGCACGGGTGTGCCTCGGCGCCGGCCACCGGGTGGACGACCTTCAGGTTCAGGTCGTAGCGGGCGCGGATCGCCTCGACGTACTCGAGGGTTTCCGGAAAGTGCGAGCCGGTGTCGAGGAACACGACCTCGATGTCGGGGTCGACGCCCACCGCGATGTCGATCAGGACGGCCTCCTGGAACGAGCAGGACAGGGCCAGCTTGGGGCCGAACCGGTCCACCGCCCAGGCCATGATCTGACCGGCCGGGGCGGTCTCGAAGGCGGCGGACTGGACCGCCATCTCCCGGTGCACCCGCGCCACGGCAGGATCGACGGCCAGCTCTGCCAGCCTCGTCCGGTTGTCCACCACGCTCAGCTTCACGTCGACTCGTCCTCTCCCGTCGGGAGCGGTGCGGGGAGTGCCCCCACCACCGGGTCCGTCCGGTCCCGCCCGACTGCACCGGGCGCCGGTCGGGCGCCCTCGGACGGCGGCGCCGTCACGCCGTCGTCCACTGCCGGGAACTATACATGAGTAACCCGATCAGGTTTTAGAACATTCCCGCCGGGGCGGAGCCGCAGGTCAGCGTGCACGACACGCCTCACACTAGGGCGGCGTGCGGCCCGGCGGCCATCCCCCCCCTGTGCCGGCTCCGTCCGCAACACCGGGTGCCGGTTCCGCCGGCTCCGTCCGCAATACCGGGTGCACCCTCCGGCCGCGGCGACACCTCCGGTGCGGCCCGCCCACCGCTGCCGCGATCGGCGGTCGAACGCAGGAACCCCACCGTCGGGGCCGCAACGTCGCTAGGGTCTCCCCCGTGACGCACCTGCCGACGTTGGACGTCGATGACATCGACCTGTCGGACATCGCGTTCTGGGCCCTGCCGTGGCAGGAGCGCGAGCGTGCGTTCGCCGTCCTGCGGGCGGAGCGGCCGATCGCCCGGTTCGACGAGCCCGACCTGTCGCTGTCCTCGTCCCTCGCCCCGCCCCGCGGACGCGGGTACCACGCCGTCACCCGGCACGCCGACGTCGTCGAGGTCAGCCGGCACCCGGAGCTCTACTGCTCGGGCAAGGGCGCCATCAGCATCATCGACCTGCCCGAGGAGATGGTCGAGTTCTTCGCCGGCATGATCTCGACCGACAACCCGCGCCACGCCCGGCTGCGACGGATCGTGTCGGCCGCCTTCAGCCCCCGGAGGATCAACGCCATCGAGGACGGGATCGAGGAGGTTGCGGGCCGGCTCATCGACCGGGTGGCCACGCGGGGCGAGTGCGACTTCGTGACCGAGCTGTCCGCGCCGCTCTCGCTCGAGATCATCTGCGACATGATGGGCCTGCCGCCCTCCGAGCACGCCACGGTGTTCCGGTGCTCCAACGTCATCGCGTCATCGGGGGACGCCGAGTACCTGGAGCCCGGCGACGACCCGCTCGAGGCGATGCTGAGTGCCGGGTACGAACTGGCCGACCTGCTGACCAGGCTGAGCAACTTCCGCAGGGAACACCCGACCGACGACCTGACGACTGCCCTGATCTCGACCAACATCGACGGCGAGGCGCTGACACCGGCCGAGCTGGCGTCCTTCTTCGTCCTGCTGCTGACCGCCGGCAACGAGACGACCCGCAACTCGATCTCCCACGGCCTCCTCGCCCTGACCGAGTTCCCCGACCAGCGGGCGATCTGGCAGGCCGACCCGGCCGGTGTGGCCGCCACCGGCGTGGACGAGATCGTGCGCTGGGCCAGCCCGGTCAACTGGATGCGCCGGACCGTCACCGAGGACACCGTCCTGTCGGGCGTGGAGCTGTCGGCCGGGGACAAGGTCCTGCTCTTCTACGGATCGGCCAACCGTGACGGCTCCGTGTTCGAGGATCCGAACACCTTCGACGTCCTGCGCAACCCGAACCCCCACCTCGGGTTCGGTGCCGCCGGGCCGCACTTCTGCCTCGGCGCCCATCTGGCCCGACGGGAGATCGACGTGATGCTCCGCGAGCTGCTCCTGCGTCTGCCGGACATCGAGGCCTCCGGCGAGCCGGAGTATGCGGTGTCCCGGTTCGTCAACGGCATCAAGCACCTGCAGTGCACCTTCACCCCGACCGCACCGCGCGCCCGACCCTGAGCACCCGTCGGCGCCGGTCAGGGCTTGGCCACCATCACCACGCCCGTCGCCACCAGCGCCGCACCCAGCGCCAGGCCGAGCAGACCGACCCGGGCGCAGATCCCCGGCCCCTCCGCCACGTCCGCTCCCCCGTCGACGGCGCTGTCCGGGACGCCGGGGAGGCCGCCGTCGGGCGCCGGCGGCGCACCGACGGCCGCCAGGGCGGCCACGACCGCCTGCAGCCGGCGCTCCCCCGGCCAGACCAGGACCTCGGCCGCCACGGCGACCACCGCCCACACCGCCATGCCCACCGTCACCCACAGGTCGGCGAACGACCACTGTCCGCCGCTCATGGCCAGCAGCGCCACCCCGAACACCGGCACCAGGAACAGGACCCGGCCGGCCCAGTTGACCCCCGGCCGGTAGTAGCGGGCGAGGGCATCGGGCACCGGGCCACCCCGGCGCAGCACGCCGCGCAGGGCCAGGGCCGAGCCGGCGGCCACCGCCAGTGCGCCGAGGCCGACCACGGCGGTCAGCACGTGGGCCAGGAGGACCAGGTCGTAGCCGGGTGACGTCGTGGTGGCCGGGGTCATGCCGAAGGGGCCGGCAGGGCGGAAACGGGCATCTCCCGATTGTGGCATCGCCCGGGAAGGGGCCGGGACACCGACCCTGCACCGCACCCGGCCAGGGAATTGCTAGGTTGGGGTGGGAACGACGTTCACTCCGATCGCGCCGGCCCGCACGGGCGCCGACGACGGATACCGAGGTGGCAACAGGTGTGTAGAGACGACCGACGATCGCCGAGGAGCGCAGCTCCACGCCGATGAACCAACTCCGACTCGATCCTCTCACGGGGCGCTGGGTGGTGGTCAGCACCGACCGTGCCAACCGGCCACGGGCGTTCGCCCCCCGCATGGCCTCGATCCAGGCCGACACCTCGAAGCCCTGTCCCTTCTGTCCCGGCAACGAGGAGACCGCCTCGCCGACCCTCGAGACGGTCGGGCCCGACGGCTCCTGGCGGGTCCGGGTCGTCCCCAACCGCTACCCCGCCTTCGAGGGCGACGCCCCGTTCGTGGTGACCAACCGGGGCCCGGTCTTCACCCAGGCCACGGCCGGCGGCATCCACGAGGTGCTGGTCCTGTCACCGAACCATCAGGACTCGTGGTCGATGCTGAGCGACGAGCAGACCGGCGCGGTCATGCGGGCGATCAGCGACCGGATCGGCGAGCACGCGGCCATCCCCGGCCTCCGGTACAGCCAGGCCATCGTGAACGCCGGACGGGAGGCGGGTGCCTCGCTCGAACACCCCCACGGCCAGCTGCTCGGGATGTCCTTCGTGCCCCGGGAATTGGTCGAGGAGCAGGCCGGGTTCGCCCGCTTTGCCGGCCGGTGCCTGCTGTGCACGACGGTCGACGCCGAGGAGAACGTCGGGTACCGCGTCGTCCACTCCGACGAGCAGGTCCTGGTGGTCTGCCCGTTCTGGAGCGGTTCCCCCTACGAGATGCTGGTCATCCCCCGGGCGCACGGGCCCCACCTGCACCACAGCCCGACGACGGACCTCCTGGCGGTGGGGCGTGCCCTCAAGATCGCACTCGGGCGGCTGCGCGCCGTGCTGGGCGACATCGCCTACAACCTGGTGTTCCACTCGGCCCCCTACCGGGCACCCGAGCCCTACCACTGGCACGTCCACATCGTGCCGAAGCTCACCACCGTCGCCGGCTTCGAGCTCGGCACCGGCGTGCTGATCAACATCGTGAACCCGGAACAGGCCGCCGAGGAGCTGGCCGCACCGGAGCCCGTCGCCGACGTCGGCTGAACGGCCCGCACCCGTCGGACCTCCCCGGTGTTCAGGCCCCCGGGGCCACCACCAGCACGAGTGACCCGGCGAAGTCCGCCTGACTCCGCAGCTGGCCGTGGCGACGGTCCCACGAGCCGTCGGCCAGGTCCCGACGGAGGTCGCGCTCGAAGCGCTCGTGCACCTCGCCCGGGACGAAGCTCCACGCCGAGCACACCCGTCGCGCCGTCCGGTCCAGCAGGGCCTCGGGGCGCCCGAAGTAGGCCTCGTTGAACCCGTCGGCGCACCCGGACGGGATCGGCACCACCGCGCTCTGCGCCCGGCCACCCAGGCCGTCGCGGAGCCGGTCGAGCGACGGGTAGCGCTCGGCCTCGACCGCCAGCACCTCGGGCGCGTACTCGGCCAGCCACGACGACACCAGCCGGTCGGGGTCGCAGGTGAGGACCACCACCTGGTCCCGGGCCACCCGGCGCAGTTCGGCGAGCCCGCCCTCCAGGTCCGCCCACTGGTGGACGCTGAACGTGGTCATGGCCGCGTCGAACGACCGTGCCGCGAACGGGAGCGCCTCGGCCACCCCCGCCACCACCGGACCCAGCGCCGGCGGGCGCTGCCTGCGCATGGTCGCCGAGGGCTCGACGGCCACCACCCGCCGGCGGACCGGCTCGTAGGAGCCGGCGCCGGCGCCCACGTTGCACACCGACCGTGCCGGCCCGAGTGCGTGTTCGATCACCCGGGCGATGGCCGGTTCCGGCCGCCGGAACCTCGCGTAGGCGCCCCCGATGGCGCCGTAGTCTGCGTCGCCCGCGCTTCCGTCGTCCATGGCTGCCCCCACGCAGGCGAGCCTACGACCAACGGCGCCCCCTGTTGCGGACGGTGCGGAGGGCCCCGGGCCGAGCGCGGGGTGCGGCGGCGGTCAGACCAGCTCGAAGCTGAGCGACCCGTAGGGGCCGAGCGTGACCGGGTAGGCCGTGGTGCCGATCAGGGGGAACGCCACCCGGCCCAGCAGCTCGACCGGCTGGCGGCCGGCCCACTCGGACACGTCGAGGTCGGCGGGCTGGGCCGTGCGGCTCAGGTTGTGGACGCACAGGACCGGGTTGATGACCTCGCGGCCGGACTGGGCCGCCCGCCGGTCGGCGCGCACGAAGGCCAGCACCGACGGGTTGGCGGACGGGACGACCTGGACGGTGCCGGTGCCGAAGACCGGGAACTGGCGGCGTACGGCCAGCATCCGTCGCATCCAGTGCAGGAACGAGCTCGGGTTGCGCTGCTGGGCCTCCACGTTGACGGCGGCGAACCCGTAGATCGGGTCCATCAGCGGGGGCAGGTAGAGCTGGGCGAAGTCGGCCCGGCTGAAGCCGCCGTTGCGGTCCGGCGACCACTGCATGGGCGTCCGCACCGAGTCGCGGTCGCCCAGGTAGAGGTTGTCCCCCATCTGGACCTCGTCGCCGTAGTAGAGGACCGGGCTGCCGCGCAGGGTGAACAGGAGGGAGAACAGCAGCTCGGACAGCCGCCGGTCGCGGTCGAGCAGCGGGGCCAGCCGGCGGCCGATCCCCATGTGCCGCTTCATGCGCGGGTCCTTGGCGTACTCGGCGAACAGGAAGTCCCGCTCCTCCTCGGTCACCATCTCGAGCGTGAGCTCGTCGTGGTTCCGCAGGAAGATCGCCCACTGGCCGCCGACCGGGGCGTCGGGGGTCTGGGAGAGGATCTCGGTGATCGGGTACGACTGCTCCCGGCGCACCGCCAGGAAGAGCCGGGGCATGAGCGGGAAGTTGAAGCACAGGTGGCACTCGTCGTCGTCGCCGAAGTAGTCGGCGACGTCCGTCGGCCACCCGTTGGCCTCGGCCAGGAGGATCCGACCCGGGTAGCGGGCGTCGAGCTCGGCCCGCACCCGTCGGATGAAGGCGTGGGTCTCGGGGAGGTTCTCGCCGTCGGTGCCGTCGCGCTGGAACAGGTAGGGCACCGCGTCGAGGCGGAACCCGTCGAGGCCCAGGTCGAGCCAGAACCGCACGACCTCGAGCATGGCGTCGGCCACGTCCGGGTTCTCGTAGTTGAGGTCGGGCTGGTGCGAGTAGAAGCGGTGCCAGTAGTACTGGTCGCGCTCGGCGTCGTAGGCCCAGTTGGAGCGCTCGACGTCGATGAAGACGATGCGGGCCTCGGGCCAGCGCTGGTCGTCGTCGTTCCACACGTACCAGTCGGCCTTCGGGTTGTCGCGGCTCTGGCGCGACTCGACGAACCACGGGTGCTGGTCCGAGGTGTGGTTGATGACCAGGTCGGCGATCACCCGGATGCCCCGGGCGTGGGCCTCGGTCAGCAGGGTGGAGATGTCATCGACGGTGCCCGACTCGGGGTGCACGTTGAAGTAGTCGCTGATGTCGTAGCCGCCGTCGCGCAGCGGCGACGGGTAGAAGGGCAGCAGCCACAGGCAGTCGACGCCGAGCCACTGCAGGTAGTCGAGCTTGGCGATCAGGCCGGGGATGTCCCCCACGCCGTCGTCGTTGCCGTCGAAGAACCCGCGGATGAAGACCTCGTAGAACACCGCCCGCTGGAACCACAGCGGGTCCTCGGAGGCCGGCGGGAGCGGGCCGGGCAACGGGGTCGGGACGGCGGTCATCTGCGCACGCTATCCGACGGACGGGAGGGCCCCGGGCGGCGGCGCGGCGCCGCTCACGGCTCCGGCAGCAGGCCCGCCAGCAGCCGGTCGGCCGCCTCGTAGGGGTCGAGCACCCCGGCCGACATGTCGGCCACCACGCCGGCGAACCGGTCCGCGGCCAGCAGCGCGTCGAGCTGGTGCTCCACCCGGGCCAGCAGGATCTGGTGGAACTCGCGGGCCAGCCGCTCGCGCCGGAACCGCTCGAGGTCGCCGTTGGCCACCAGGTGGGCCCGGTGGTCGTCGATGGCCGTCCACAGGTCGTCGACCCCGTCGCCGCTCGACGCCACCGTGTCGACGATCGGCGGCCGCCAGTCGCCCAGCTGGGTGAGGTCGAGCATGAGCTCGAGGTCCCGGCGCGTCTCGCGGGCGCCGGGGCGGTCGGACTTGTTGATGACGAACAGGTCGGCGATCTCCAGCAGCCCGGCCTTGTTGGCCTGGATGGCGTCACCCCACCCGGGGTTCACCACCACGATCGTGGTGTCGGTGGCCGCGGCCACCGCCACCTCCTGCTGGCCGACCCCGACCGTCTCCAGGAGCACCACCGGCACACCCACCGCCGACAGCACCCGGACCGCGTCGGGCACGGCCACGGCCAGGCCGCCCAGGTGGCCGCGTGTCGCCATCGAGCGGATGAACACCTTGTCGTCGAGCGCGTGGTTCTGCATGCGCACCCGGTCGCCGAGGATGGCCCCGCCCGAGAACGGCGACGACGGGTCGATGGCCAGCACCGCCACCCGGTCGCTGCCGTCGAGCCCGCGGGTCCGGGCCCGGTCGATGAGACGGTCGGTCAGGGTCGACTTGCCGGCACCGGGGGCGCCGGTGATCCCGACCGAGTAGGCCTGCCCCGGCGACCGGTAGGCGATCTCGGCCACGGCCCGGGAACCGGCGCCGCCGCGCTCCACCAGTGACAGGAGACGGGGCAGCGCCACCGGGTCGCCGGTCCGGGCGGCGTCGAACAGGGTCGCGGGATCGCTGGTACGGGTGACGGCCATGGGGGTAGGAGCGTACCCGGGGTGGCGCGGAACCGTCAGGCCCGGGTGACGCCGGCGCCGAGCGACGCCAGCTTGCCCACCAGGTCCTCGTACCCCCGGTCCACGTGATGGGCGTCGCTGATCACCGTCTCCCCTTCCGCCACCAGTCCGGCCAGCACCAGGGCGGCACCGGCCCGGACGTCGAAGGCCCGGACCTTGGCCCCCGACAGGCGCCCCACGCCCCGCACCACGGCGTGGTGGCCCTCGGTCCGGATGTCCGCACCCATGCGGCGCAGCTCCTCGACGTAGCGGAAGCGGCCGAAGAAGAGGTTTTCGGTGACGATGCCCACGCCCTCGGTCACCGTCAGCAGGGTGACGAACAGCGGCTTGTAGTCGGTGGCGAACCCCGGGTACGGCAGGGTGGCCACGTCGGTGGAGTGCAGGCGACCGGCCCCGGCGGCCGAGGCCCGCAGTCCGTCGGGCTCCAGGGTGACCTCCATGCCGGTGGCGACCAGCTTGCGCACCAGCATGTCCATGTGCTCCGGCCGGCCGTCCTCGACGGTCACCTCGCCCCCGGTGAGCCCGGCCGCCACCAGGAAGGTCGCCACCACCAGCCGGTCGGGGATCACCGCGTGGGTGGCCGGCTCGAGCCGGTCCACGCCCTCGACCTCGATCCGCGAGGTGCCGGCACCGGTGATCCGGGCGCCCATGGCGTTCAGGAAGTCGGCCAGGTCGCTCACCTCGGGCTCGCGGGCGGCGTTCTCGATGACCGTGGTCCCCTTGGCCAGCACCGCGGCCATCAGCACGTTGTCGGTGCCGGTGTGGCTCGGGTACTCGAGCACGACCCGGTGGCCCACCAGCCGCGGCTCGCCCGCCACCGACGAGGCGACCCGGCCCTCGACGTTGCCGTGGGACGTGGTGAACTCGGCGCCGAGCGACTCGAGCGCACGCAGGTGCATGTCGATGGGCCGGGGGCCGAAGTCGTCGCCGCCGGGCAACGACACCCGGGCCCAGCCGCACCGGGCCAGCAGCGGTCCGAGCACGACCACCGAGGCCCGCATCTGCTCGACCAGCTCGTAGGGGGCCTCGGGCACGATGTCAGCGGGCACGGTCACCACCAGCTCGTCCGGCCGGTCGCCCCGGCCGACCGTGGCGCCCATCGCCTCCAGCACCTCGGCCATGATGTCCACGTCGGAGATCCGGGGGACGTTGGTGAGGACGTGGGTCCCCTCGGCCAGGAGGCAGGCGGCCATCAGCTTGAGCACCGAGTTCTTGGCCCCGCCGGCCCGGACGGTGCCCGACAGCGGCCCGCTGGGGTTGACGACGATGCGATCCACGGCCCCCAGTATGGCCGCTGACCGGTGCCGCCCCGGAACCCCCGGGTTCCCGCTCCGGCACCGTCAGATGACGGCGGTCTCCTCCCACCGGCCGAAGACCCCGGCCAGGGTGCCGATCATCTCCCCCACGGTGGCGTAGGCCCGCACGGCGTCGAAGATGGCGGGCATCAGGTTGACCTCGGCCACGGCGGCGTCGTCCGCCAGGCGGGCCAGTGCCGCGGCCACCGCGGTGTCGGAGCGGGCCAGCTTCACCTCGGCCAGGCGCTTGCGCTGGGCCTCCTCGACCTCGGGCCCGATGGACAGGATCGGCAGGGTGCCGTCCTCGTTTCCCCCGGTGAACCCGTTGACCCCGACCACCACCGTGCGGCCGGCCGACACCTTGCGCTGGAACCGGTAGGCGGCATCGGCGATCTCCCCCTGGAACCAGTTGGACTCGATGCCGGCCACCACCCCGTCGAGCATGGACCCGTCGCCCAGGTCGTCGAGGTGGGCGAAGACGGCCTCGGCCCGGGCCTCGAGCTCGTCGGTCAGCGACTCCACGAACCACGAGCCGCCCAGCGGGTCGGCCACGTTGGTGACCCCCGTCTCGGCGGCGATCACCTGCTGGGTCCGCAGGGCGATCCGGGCCGCCTTGTCGGTGGGCAGGGCCAGGACCTCGTCCATCGAATTGGTGTGCAGGCTCTGGGTGCCGCCGAGCACGCCGGCCAGCGCCTCGATGGCGGTGCGCACGATGTTGAGCTCGGGCTGCTGGGCGGTCAGCGACGCCCCGGCCGTCTGGGTGTGGAACCGCAGGGTCATCGACCGGGGGTCGGTGGCGCCGTAGCGGTCGCGCAGCCACCGGGCCCAGATGCGGCGGGCCGCCCTGTACTTGGCGATCTCCTCGAAGAAGTCGAGGTGGGCGTTGAAGAAGAACGACAGCCGGGGGGCGAACTCGTCGACGGCCAGGCCCGCCGCCCGGGCCGCCTCCACGTAGGCGAACCCGTTGGCCAGGGTGAAGGCCAGCTCGTCGGCGGCCGTCGAACCGGCCTCGCGGATGTGGTAGCCGGAGACCGACACCGGGTGGAAGCGGGGCATCTCGGCGGCGGTGTAGCGGATGACGTCGGTCACCAGCCGCAGCGACGGCCGGGGCGGGAAGATGTACTCCTTCTGGGCCTGGTACTCCTTCAGCATGTCGTTCTGCAGGGTCCCGCCCAGGCGCCGGCGCTCGGTGCCGGCCGCCTCGGCGGCGGCCACGTACATGGCGAAGCACATCGGCGCCGGCGAGTTGATGGTCATCGACGTGGTGGTCGCCCCGAGGTCGATCCCCCGGAAGAGGTCCTCGGTGTCGGCGAGTGTGTCGACGGCCACCCCGCACCTGCCCACCTCCCCCTCGCACAACGGGTCGTCGGAGTCGCGGCCCATCAGGGTCGGCAGGTCGTAGGCGACGGACAGGCCGTCGCCGCCCGCGGCCAGCAGGTCGCGGAATCGCAGGTTGGTGTCCTCGGCGGTGCCGAAGCCGGCGAACATCCGCATCGTCCACAGCTTCGACCGGTACATCGAGGCGTAGGGCCCCCGGGTGTACGGGAAGGCGCCCGGCCACCCCACGGCGTCCGGCGGATCGCCCTCGGGGCCGTAGACGGGGTCGAGTGGGACCCCGGACATGGTCTCGAAGTCGGCGTCACGCAGGGTGGCGGCCCCGTAGGCCGCCCGCCACGCCTCGAACCCGGCGCTGGCCGGTACATCGCCCATCGTCCCAGCATAGAGAGCAAACCGGTTGCGGACCCTCACCGGGGTGGCCCGCCGCCGGTCGGTGCGGGTGGGACGAACTATCGTCGGGTGACGTGAACGTGACCGCCCAGGCCCCCGACCGCAACCTCGCCATGGAACTCGTCCGCGTGACCGAGGCGTCCGCCCTGGCGGCGTCGCGCTGGATGGGTCGCGGCGACAAGAACGGGGCCGACGGCGCCGCCGTCAGCGCCATGCGGATCGTCCTGTCCTCCATCGCCATGGACGGCGTGGTGATCATCGGCGAGGGGGAGAAGGACGAGGCCCCCATGCTGTTCAACGGCGAGCGGATCGGCGACGGCACGCCGCCGAAGGCCGACATCGCCGTGGACCCGATCGACGGGACCACCTCGACCGCACTCGGCCGGGGCGGCGCCCTGGCGGTCATCGCGGTGTCCGAGGAGGGCACCATGTTCGACCCGGGCCCCTGCGTCTACATGGAGAAGCTGGCCGTCGGCCCCCGGGCGGTGGGCGCCATCGACATCACCCGCCCCATCGCCGACAACATGGACGCCGTGGCCAAGGCCAAGGGCACCTCGGTCCGCGACCTGACGGTGGTGATCCTCGACCGCCCCCGGCACGAGGAGCTCATCGCCGAGGTGCGCAGCACCGGGGCCCGGATCCGGCTCATCACCGACGGCGACGTGGCCGGCGCCATCGCCACCTCGTGGCCCGACACCGGCGTCGACCTGCTGGTCGGCATCGGGGGCACCCCGGAGGGGGTCATCGCCGCGGCGGCGCTCAAGTCGATGGGTGGGGAGATCCAGGGCCGGCTCTACCCCCGCAACGACGGCGAGCGGGTGGCGGCCCTCGACCTCGGCTACGACCTCGACGCCGTGCTGACCACGGACGACCTGGTCAAGGGCGACAACTGCTTCTTCGCGGCCACCGGCATCACCGACGGCGAGCTGCTCCAGGGTGTCCGCTACGACGAGTTCGGGGCCAACACCCAGTCGCTGGTCATGCGGTCGAAGTCGGGCACGGTCCGGCTCATCGACGCCCGGCACCCGCTGCACAAGCTGTCCGAGTACAGCGCCATCGAGTTCGGCTGACCGGGCACCGGCGGGCGACCCGGAGGCTGACCGCCGATGTCTGACCGCCCGTCCGGCCCGGCCGGCCCGGCCGGGTACGAGCAGGTCCTCGTGGAGTCGAAGGGCAGGGGCGGGGCGGCCTGACCGCTGGGCCCCGTGGGGTCAGCCCGCCTCGGGCGCCGGGTGCGCCGTGGTGCCGGGCACCGCCGTCCGGGACCTCGACGTGGCCGACCCGCGGACGATGCGCAGGGGTCGGCCCAGGCGCCGCCAACGGCGGCGCATCTCCCGGCGCTCCTCCTCGCTGTAGCCGCCCCACACCCCGTCCTCCTGGTGGGAGACCAGCGCGTACTGCAGGCAGGCGAGGCGGACCGGGCAGCGGTGGCACACCGCCTTGGCCGCGGCGATCTGGGCGACGGCGTCGCCGGTCGTGCCCACCGGGAACCAGGCGTCGGGGCCGTCGCCCCGGCAGGCGGCCAGCCGACGCCAGGACCGGTCGTCGAACTCGCTCGGGAGCCACACGATGCGGCCGATGTCGTCGGTGGTGGTGGGCGCGGGCACGACCACGTCGGTCGGCGTGTCGGTCCGTTCGGCCAGCGGTGGTTGCAACATCGGGACGCCTCGCTTCCCTCGGCGGGCGGCGGTCGACCGTGGCGCTCGGGCGACCGGCACCCCGCCGGGCTCGGTGACTGTTGTGCTGTCGAGTGTAGGTGGAACTTGTGCACTCTGATGCACTAACTTATGCACGATGAACGAACACCCGACGAACGACCACCGGACGAACGGCGCCGAGGGACTGCTGACCATCGGGGAGCTCGCCGAGCGCACCGGGGTGGCGGCCGCCACCCTGCGCTCGTGGGAGCGCCGCCACGGGTTCCCCGTCCCCGCCCGCCTGGCCGGCGGGCACCGCCGCTACGACGCCCAGCAGGTGGCGCTGGTCGCCGAGGTGGCTCGGCTGCGCAGGTCGGGCCTGCCCGTGCCCGCGGCCGTCGCCTCGGCCACCGGGTCCGCGGCGCGCCCCGGACGGTCGTTCTACGCCGCGCTGCGCTCCGCCGACCCGGGGCTGCGGGCCCACACCCTCGACAAGCCCGTGCTCAGCGCCGTGACGTCGGCCATCGAGGACGAGTGCCTGGCCCAGGCCCGTCGGCCCGTCCTGATCGGCGCGTTCCAGCGGGCCCGCTTCTTCCGTCAGTCACAGCCCCGGTGGGAGGAGCTCGCACGGACGTCCGAGCAGTCGGTGGTGTTCGCCGACTTCGACACCCCCGCCGCCCCCGCCGCCCACCTGACCGAGGTGCCGCTGGCCGCCGACT
>Ga0209698_10003220_pt1 | contig 18258 bp, 13 predicted proteins | sample LitLauG_LLR_2012_FD_187203 | JGI IMG/M metagenome (GOLD analysis project Ga0209698, IMG submission 187203) | Freshwater sediment microbial communities from Pennsylvania, USA - Little Laurel Run_MetaG_LLR_2012 (SPAdes) (version 2) | ecosystem: Environmental > Aquatic > Freshwater > Creek >...
GCCCGTAGCACAGCAGGATGCCCAGGAACGTTCCCACCAGCGCCGCTGCCACTTTGTGTCCAATCTCCTCTGGCGGTCCGCCCAACGCGCCCATAGTGATGACCACGCCCAAGACCGCGGCCACGATGCCCAACCCAGGCAACGAGTCCGCCATCGTGCTTAGGGCTGACACTGGCTCCGTGGCCTCGTGATGGTGCACTTCCATGTCGCTGTCCAGCATCTGATCCAGATCGAATACTTCCACCCCGCCGCTGACCGCCATCCGCATGGTATCGCACACAAAATTCAATGCGTGATGATTCTTGACGAAGTCCTTGTAGTTCGAGAGCAACGGGCTTTTCTCCGGCTCTTCGATATCCGACTCCAGCGCCACCAAACCTTCCTTGCGCGCCTTGTTCAGCAGTTCATACATCATCTTTAGCGACTCGATGTAGCGCTGCTTTCCGAACTTCGAAGACCCGAACACCCCCGCCACTCCGCCCGCAATCTCCTTCAGGATGTGGACTGGGTTGGCGGTCAACACCGTTCCTGCGGCCGCCCCGCCGATGATGATCAGTTCCGCCGGCTGCATCAGCACTTTCAGGTTGCCGTGTTCCATGAGGTACCCGGCAACAATACTTCCGAAGACAACCACAATCCCAATGATCGAAAACATAAGAGATCATCCTCGCGTCGGCGCCGATTTCAGATCGTTGCTGGCCGCACCTACCATCCGGCGATGTGCCGCCGCGTGCGCCGGTTCCAACTCGTCCATCAGTTTTTCAAGTTTGTCGCCGGGCCACGGTGTAGGAAACCACCGCCTCCATCGGAAAGCGATCACCCCACCAGGAGACCTCAGAGCGAGAGACCAGACCCCAGGCCTTTTCCGCCGTTGCATCCGCCGCGACCAGACTCGCCGACGGTAGCACCGCGATGAACTCGTCTTCCCCCCAGCGCCCCAGAAAATTCTCCGAATCAAGGCTGTGCCGCAGGGTGTGGCCGACTGGATGCCGTGTTTGGAGCGGAACTCGTCCAGTCCCAACACCCGGATTCGCAGCATGCCGAATCCCTGCTGCGATTGCTCCATCCCCGCCATGCATTCCGCCAACACCGCACGCGTTAGACGAGCCGATGGAATCCCGGTCGTCGGATCAAGGCATCCGTACAGCGCGGGTCCGGACGTTTCCTCACGCGGTGCCGCCTCTTCGAACAAGACGATAGCGCCTACGATCACATCGCTGTGTTCGAGAATCGCGTGCGTCCGCAACCGCACGACGAACCGATGCCCGTTCTTGTGCAGATAAAAGGCTGTGAACGGTCGGGCATGTCCGTGGTTGAGCGTTGCCGTCACCGGGCAGTCGCCTCCGCTCAACATTCGCCCCCTGCTGTCACAGGATTTCAGCAGATGGTCGGTCCCATCCCGTCCCATCGCTTCGTGAGCAAGATGTCCGGTTAGGTGTTCGGCGCGCCGGTTCCAAAACCGCACCCGCCGCTCCCGGTCCAGGATGTAAACGCCGATCGGAAGGCTTTCCAGCAGGGTCCGGTATAGTTCTGGATGATCGAAGAGAGTTGTGGCCATGGCCTGCAATCCGCCATGAAGGTCATCGGCAAAGGAGTGGGGAACTTCAGGTACAGCGCGCGGCCAGTTCCTAGGTTAGAACTGGCTAACCCGAGCCCTCGCGGTGGAGTACATTTCACGCCGCCGGGCGCGCGCGCGAACCCAAACTCCGCCCAAGCTCTCCGGCGTCGAAAACCGGCGGCTGACATGTAAAAGCCGAGCACACTACTGCGAACGACCGTCCCTCCCGCAGAGCCGGGAGATTCGGAATTGTCGCTGCCAACGCCGGAGGCAGATTTTGCGCGACAACCGCGTTCGCCACGAGATGCAGAACGGCCGTGTTTAGTCCCAGTGGTCGAAGTGCCGCGCGGATCAACAACGCGGCCGCCTCGTCCCGGCCGACAACGACTACCTGCCTGTGCGGATGGCTGAGGTGCACGACCGCGAGGCCGTATGTTGCTGCAAAGATTCCGTGCTGTCCCGCGACGCCCGCAAAGACTTCCAATGTCTGTTCCGCACGGTTGCGATAGGAAGGCTCGTTCGTGTACCCATGGAGCCGCAGTATCGCGATCGCCGCTGCCGAATTTCCCGCCGGAGTCGGCGAATCCTGGAACGGCTTGCGGCGCGTTCCCAGAATGCCGAGCGCGTTGGATTCCTCCCCCGAGACACCTGCGGCTGCACCGGCTACATCAAAGAATCCGCCCGCCACCGGATCGAAGAACTCCGCGATCATCGAATCCGCAATCGTCCGAGCAAACCGAAAGTAACTCATGTCTGCCGTAGCTTCATAAGCATCCAGACACGCAATCACGCTGAAGGCGTAATCGTCGAGTACTCCGGACGTTTCCCGCCGCTCGGCCTCAGGATCCGAATATGCGATGACGTGCTTGAGTGTGGGGCGGACATTCTTGTCCGCCAGCGTCGGCGAGTTCCCGGAGCCCCAGCCTTCGGCGAGCATCCGGTCCAGCGACCGCAAAGCAAACTGCCGAGCTTCCGCCAACTCCAGCACCCGCGCCGCTTCCAGGTAAGACGAAACGCACATCGCATTCCAGCCCACATACACCGTCTTATCGACGTATGGAGTAGGACGCGACCGCCGAGCCGCATACATTTTCTTCTTCGCCGAAGCCAGTAACTCCCGCACGCGGTCTTCAGTCAAACTCAGTCGCCGAGCAATCTCCGGAACGTCCGCCCGCACGAAGAGGACATTCTTGGCCGGATTGTGATGCATCTCGCCAATTTCGTTGATGTCGTAATAGAGCGTCGCCACCGCCGTCTCGTCTTCGGACAAGGCGGCCTTCGCCTCGTCCAGGGTCCACGTGAAGTAGTCGCCGTCGTCGTCCATCGAGTAATCGGCGTCCTGAGAAGCATAGAAACCGCCGTGCGCCCGGTCGCTGAGCCATTCGTCCATCCAGCGAATGATGTCGCGCGCGACCTCGGCAAAGAATTCGTTGCCCGTCGACTGATAGGCATGCACAAAATTCTTCAGCAGTTCTGAGTTGTCGTAACACATCTTCTCGAAATGTGGCACGATCCAGCGCTCATCGACGGAATAGCGGTGGAATCCCCCCGCCAGTTGGTCATACACGCCGCCGCGCGCCATGTGTTCCAAAGTGCTGACAAAAACATGGCGGAGTTCATCGTTTCCGGTGCTAACGTACTGATCCATCACCAGATCGAGCGCGGCCGGATGCGGAAACTTCGGAGCGCTCCCAAACCCGCCGTTACGCTCGTCAAACATTTTCAAAGCCGACCCGGTGATCGCCTCAATCACCGCCGCAGAAACTTCCCCGCTCCGTCCAGCAAACGACTCCGCCTGCGAAATCGCGTTCGCCACCATGCTGGCCTGCTCCAGCACCTCGCCATGCTTCTCGTGATATGCGTTCGCAATCGAGACGAGCACGCGCTTGAAGCTGGGCCGCCCGTACTGGTCCGCGGGAGGGAAGTAGGTCCCGCCATAAAACGGCTTGCCATCCGGAGTTAGAAACGCGGTCAGCGGCCAGCCGCCCTGCCCCGTCAGCGCCCCTACCGCTGCCTGGTACCGGCTGTCAATATCCGGACGTTCATCTCGATCCACCTTTACGGCCACGAAGTTTTCATTGACGATCTTTGCTACTTCCGGATCGTCATACGACTCGCGGTCCATCACATGACACCAGTGACACCAGACCGCTCCAATATCCAAAAGCATCGGCTTGTTCTCGCGGCGAGCGGCGGCAAAGGCCTCCTCACCCCATTCATGCCACTGGATCGGCTGATGCATAGCCGACCGCAGGTAGGAGGAAGAAGCGCGGGCGAGGGAATTGTGCGAGGCGGTGGCCATCGGGAAAGTCTATCGCGAGAATGACGAAGATGGAGAACTCTCGGTACGCCGGCTTGTTCTCAGGGTTCGATGAGTCTGGCCAAGCCGTCGTAGTCGATCGACTCGAGAGCCGATGAGGGCGGTAACCCCAATTTTTGAGCGAGTTACGAGATGTCATGAGGAAAGGCACCCGCCGAATTTGCGCCGACGCCAAGGCTGTGATTCCCCAGGATTACGGCTACAACTGGCGCGCGGAAAAGGAGTCGTCGGGCGATTGAGCTGACCCAATTACTCCACCGGCCACCCATGGTATGGCACATCTCTGGCAATCCAGTGGCGCTTCAGCGAGGCATCGCCGGAAGCGAGCGGGCACGGTAGCCCGATCCTTGGTCGCTGATCTCGCACACTTTGGTAATCACCGCTTACGTGCCGAAGGTCGGTTCGAGGATGCAATCGTGGACGCAGAGAACGAGTGCAAGGTCTCTGGCGATGCTCCCTGGATCTGGGCCTGGGAAGTATACGTCTGCGGGTGCTAAGGCCAGCTTTTCTAGGCTCAGATTGCGATGTGCAAGCTCCTGCAACTCAATCGCAGTTGGCGCCTGAATTCGGCGCAGTTCCTCGACTTGCTTATGCAGGCACAAGTGGCAAAGATCGATGGCTGAGTTCGATGGTCCGCGAACCCCTGTGGCAGTTCCCGCTGGCTGCAATTTTGATTCGACATCCTCCCAGAGTTGCGGGTACAATTTCTATAATTCGGGCAAGTTCATGAATTAACAGCTGCAGGATGGAACTACTTCTCAACCTTCTATGGCTGATGTTGTCGTTGCCAGCGTTTCTCGTCTGGCGGCAACACTCTGCGTCCCTGCGAAGTTCGGGGAGACAGTCGTGCTCGCGATCCTTTGTTCTCTTGGGTTGTCTCCTGGCGTTGCTGTTTCCCGTGGTCTCTGCTTCGGATGACCTGCATCCCATAAGTGCCGAAATTGAAGAGTCTGGGCCTTCGAAGCGCACAGTCAAACAGTCGCCGGCCGTCAAATCTCCGGCTTGGACCCATGAGGGCGGAGGGACTGCGCGACTGGCTCATGTGGCGTCGTTCCGACCCGAGAACGAAGCGTTCGGCGCGATTTCTGAATATCTACCTGTTCTTCTCCGACAAACTCTAGTCAGCGCCATCGGTGGTCGGGCTCCTCCCGAGACCTAAGCTCTTGTGCCTTTCTTCGCCGTTATCAACGGCGTGAGCTCACCATATTCCAATCGTGTTGTTGCTGCGCTCCGTCAGCCTTCGCTGTGGATCGCAGCATCGGCGCTTGGAATCACGTGGCGTGCTGTCTGGACTATGGAGTTGTGGAATGCAAAGGATCCATTTGCGCTATCTGACGCTGTTTCTCCTGCTCTGTCTTAGCCGGAGTGCGCCCGCGCAAGAGCCTTGGACATGGGAAAAAGTGCGCGCCCGATTCGAGCAGAGCAACCCCATTGTGCAGGCGGGTAAGCTAAGCGTGGACGAGTCGAAGGCGCAGGAAATCACCGCGTACCTGCGACCGAATCCGACGTTCACAGTATCGGCTGACGGGACCCAGATCGCTCCCGAGAAGGGCGTCTGGCGACCCCTCACGGGCACTTTTGAGTCACCCAGCGTTAGCTATCTCCACGAACGGCAACACAAGCGGGAGTTACGCCTGGAAAGTGCGAAAAAGGGAACCCTGATTGCCGAGTCGAGTCAAGCCGACCTGGAGAGAACTCTGCTCTTCAACTTACGCGGCGCGTTTGTGTCAACCCTGCAAGCCAAAGCGGTCCTGCAATTGGCAAAAGACGACCTTGCCTACTACGACCACGTGCTGCAGATCAGCAGAGATCGATTCGGTGCCGGTGACATTGCGCAAATCGATCTCGACCGGTTGGAACTGCAGCGCGTGCAGTATGAATCGGACGTTCAGACCGCCGAAGTGGATCTGCGCACCGCGAAGATTCAGTTGCTCACGCTGCTGAACGACCGAACTCCGTTGGAGCAATTCGATGTAACCGGCGCGTTCGATTTCAACGACCAACTCGTGCCTCGCGACGAACTCCGGAGGATCGCTCTGGACGCGCGGCCGGACTTGAAGGCGGCGGTCGAAGCCCTGGACAAGGCGCAAACCGATCACCAACTTGCGCTCGCCAACGGCTCAGTCGATCCGACCTTCAGCGCATGGTATACGCACAACTCATCCAACAATAACCCGTTTGGCATAAATACGCTGGGCGTCAGTGTCACCATCCCGTTGCGCATTTTCGACCGCAACCAGGGAGAGAAACTGCGCACGCAGATCGATATCCGCCGCAATGAAAGATTGCGCGACGCCGCCGAAGCGCAGGTGCTCAGCGACGTGGATTCCAGCTACGCGACGGTGGACAGCAACCTGGTTCTGCTGCGGCCGTACAAGGCGAAGTACCTGCAGCAGTCGGTCCGGGTGCGGGACACGATTTTCTTTTCGTATCAGCACGGCGGAGCTTCCCTGCTGGATTTCCTGAACGTGCAGGCGGAGTACCGCACCGTGCAGTTGAACTACGTGAACCTGGTTGGTTCTTACTTAACGGCCGCAGCCCAACTGAATCTGGCGGCCGGTCGGGAGGTTATTCAATGAAAACAAAATTCTTCGGTCCCATGGTGGCCATGGCTCTTTGCTTGCCCTTGAGCTTGCTGCAAATTGGCTGCAATGAAAGCAAGGCGGATCCGAAGGCGGAAGCTCCGCCGGCAGCTACGGTCGAGCCCGACCTCTACGCCAACAACTTCAAGGTGGACCACCCCGAACAGTTTCCCGTGGTTGCGGCGGTCGAGCACACGGCGGCACCTGCGCTCGATGTCACCGGCGTGGTGCAGCCCGATATCGCGCGGGCGGTGCCGGTGATCTCATTAGCCTCAGGACGAGTGGTGGAAGTCAAGGCCAGGCTCGGTGATGTCGTCAAGAAGGGCCAGTTGCTGCTGCGGGTTCGGAGCAACGACGTCTCCGGAGCCTATCAGACATACGTGAAAGCAGCGAATGACGAGCGCCTGGCGCGACAGCAACTCGAACGAGCGCAGGTTCTTTACGACAAGGGCGCGGTTGCCAAGAGCGCTCTGGAACAAGCCGAAAACGCGGAAGGAGACGCGAAGGCTGACCTGAATGCCGCAACGGAACAGTTGCAACTGCTCGGCATTGACAAGGAGCACCCATCGGGGATCGTCGACATCGTCGCACCCACGTCGGGCGTGATCACCGACCAGCAGGTTACTAACGCAGCCGGCGTCCAGGGTCTCTCCGGCCCCAACCCGTTCACGATCTCGGATTTGTCTTTCGTCTGGATCGTTTGCGACGTTTACGAAAACGATCTCGATGCGGTGCGCGTGGGGGAGTTCGCGGACATCCGTCTGAACGCCTATCCCAATCAGGTCTTCAAAGGCCGAATCGATAACATTTTGCCCATTCTTGATCCCAACATTCGCACGGCGAAGGTTCGCATCGAAGTCCCCAATCCCGGAAAGATGCGGGTGGGGATGTTCGTCACCGCGACTTTCTACGGGAAGCAACTGGAAACGCGGGCTGCTGTTCCCGCAACCGCCATTCTCCACTTGCACGATCGGGACTGGGTGTACGCGCCGGTGAGCCCAGGGCATTTCAAACGCCTGGAAGTGGTCACCGGAAACATGCTTTCCGGCAATCTGCAGGAGGTTATTTCAGGGATCAAGCCGGGGGATCAGGTGGTCTCGAATGCGCTTCCGCTGCAAAACACCTTGGAGCAATAAATGATTCGCCGAGTCGTTGATTTTGCTCTTAACAACCGCTGGCTGGTCCTGGGGTTTGCCCTGCTGCTTTTCGCGGGTGGAATTGTTTCCTTCGAGCGGCTGCCGATTGAGGCCTATCCCGACGTGGCCGACAATTACGTGGAGATCATCACGCAATGGCCGGGGATTTCGGCGGAACAGATCGAACAGCAGGTCACGATTCCGCTCGAAGTCGCCATGAATGGCATCCCGCAGGTCGTGCATCTGCGGTCGTTCTCGTTGTTCGGACTCTCGGACCTGAAGCTGATCTTCGAAGATGGTTCGGACAATGCCTGGAATCGGGAACGGGTGCTGGAGCGGCTGAACCAGGTTACGCTGCCGCCAGGTGTAGTACCGCAAATGGGCACGGACTGGAGCCCGGTCGGCCAGATTTATTTCTTCACGTTGCACAGCACGAATCCCGCGTATGACCCCATGGAATTGAAATCCATTGAAGATTGGGTCATCGAAAAGAATTTCAAATCCGTGCCCGATATTGTCGATGTGGCCAGCTTCGGCGGGCCCACCCGCGAATACCAGGTTCGCGTTGATCCCAACAAGCTGGTCGCCTATGGGTTGAGCCTGGCCCAGGTCGAGCAGCAACTCACGAACAACAACATTAACGCCGGCGGGAGCTTCATCCAGGCAGGGTTGCAGCAGATCAACGTGCGCTCGGTGGGATTGATCGACCGCGCCCAGGACATCGAGCGCACGGTCATCATGACCAAGAATGGGACGCCGCTCCGGGTCAGGGACATTGCGGTCGTTTCCCAAGGCCCAAAGATTCGACTCGGGCAGTTTGCTAGAGCCATTCACCACGAGGACGGGAGGATCGTCGATAACAACGATGTGGTGTCGGGCATTGTGCTGTTGCGAAAAGGTGCGGTGGCGGACGCGGCCCTGCAAGCGATTCACCAGAAAGTGCAGGAACTGAACGATCATATTCTGCCGCCGGGGGTGAAGATTGTTCCCTTCATCGATCGCAGCGACCTGGTGCAGTTCACCAGTCACACGGTGCTGCACAACTTGACTGAAGGCATGATTCTGGTATCGATCATTCTTTTCATTTTCCTCGGCAATGCGCGCGGCGCCTTGATCGTGGCCGCCACCATCCCATTTTCGCTGTTGTTTGCTTCCATTTGCCTGGACTTGAGGCACATTCCCGCCAATTTGCTGTCCCTGGGGGCGTTGGATTTTGGCATGGTGGTCGATGGCGCGGTGGTCATGGTCGAAAACATCGTGCGCCATTTAGGCCACCAGAACGGGGTCAAAACTGCACGAGAGAAAATCAGCGAGGCGGCGCACGAAGTGCAGCGTCCGGTGTTCTACGCGATCGCCATCATCATTACCGCTTACCTGCCGATCTTTACCCTGGAGCGCGTCGAAGGCCGGCTCTTTCACCCTATGGCCTGGACGGTGGCGTTTGCGCTCCTGGGCGCGTTGATCTTCTCGATTCTGATCGCGCCGGTGCTGGCCAGTTTCGCGTTCCAGGAAGGAGCGAAGGAATGGCGGAACCCTGCCATGGCGTTCTCGATCAAGCACTACCGCACTGCAGTTCGGTGGGCCATTCGCCGGCGCGCGCTCACGATTGGTGTCGGGGTTCTCGGTCTGTTCATGACAATTTACCTCGCCTTCGGCGGCGTCATCGGTTCCGAATTTCTGCCCCACCTGGATGAAGGTGCGCTCTGGGTTCGTGGCACGCTCGCTCCCAGCACGGGGCCAGACGAGGGGATCCGGGTCATGAACCAGGCGCGGATCGTGCTTTGCTCTTTTCCAGAGGTCCCGCAATGCACCAGTCAAACGGGGCGGCCGGATGACGGCACGGATACCACGAGCTTTTTTAACACCGAATATTTCGTTGATCTCAAGCCCAAAGAACAGTGGCGGCCTATTTTCCATGAGAACAAGGATGAACTCATTGCCGCCATGCAGCGCGAGCTCGACAGGATTCCCGGCGTGGTCTGGGGCTTCTCGCAGCCGATCGAAGACAACATGGAAGAAGCTGTGAGTGGAGTGAAAGGCGCGCTGGCCACCAAAATCTACGGCGATGATTTGAAACTGTTGGAAGAAAAAGGCGATCAGATCGTCAGCATCATGCGCGGTATCAAGGGAGTCGAAGACCTGGGAGTCTTTCATGTGCTCGGCCAGCCCAACCTCAACATCACGGTGGACCGCGATGCGGCCGCTCGTTACAAGATCAACGTCGCGGATGTGCAGGATGCAGTTCAGACCGCGATCGGCGGGACGGCGTTGACCCAGGTTCTGAAGGGGGAGGCGCGTTACGACCTTACGCTGCGCTACCAGCCAAAATATCGCGACACGCTGGAAGCAATCGAGAAGATTCGTCTGCTCGCGCCTTCCGGGGAACGGGTATCGCTCGCCCAGTTGTGCAAGATCAGCGTGACCGATGGTGCATCGGAAATCTATCGCGAGGGCAATCGGCGTTATGTGGCCATCAAATATAGCGTCCGCGGCCGCGACCTCGGCAGCACGGTCCAAGAAGCAATTCAAAAGGTGAACGAGAAAGTGAAGTTGCCGGTCGGCTACAGCATCGATTGGGAAGGGGAATACGAGAGCCAGAAGCGAGCGGACGAGCGACTGCTGATCGTGCTCCCGATTACGATCCTGGTCATCTTCATTCTCCTTTACACGATGTTCAAATCGTTCAAATGGGCATTGCTAATCCTGGCCAACGTTTTCATGGCGCGTTTCGGCGGTCTTCTGGCTCTTCTTGTCACCGGCACGAATTTCAGTGTTTCCTCCGGCGTGGGTTTTCTGGCGCTGTTCGGCGTGTCGGTGCAGACCGGAGTCATCATGGTGGAGTACATCAACCAGCTTCGAGCGCGCCGGTACAACGTCGAGGATGCGGCCGTCGAAGGGGCTGTGCTTAGACTGCGGCCCATCATGATGACCATGCTGGTGGCAACTTTGGGACTGCTGCCGGCGGCGCTCTCCCACGCGATCGGTTCCGATTCGCAGCGTCCCTTTGCCATCGTCATTGTGGGCGGCTTGATTGCCGACCTAGTGATGAGCATCTTCCTTCTGCCAACTCTCTATGTGTGGTTCGCGGGCGAGCGCGACGTGCTGCCTCCGGCCGAAGAAGGGTTCGAAGTGGGTGAGCATGTGGATTAGGGCGGGCGGTGCAAGAGAAGCGGTCACGACTGTTCAATTCCGACTGTCAGGCGATTCAAGATGTGCTGCGGCGGGGATTGCGGATTCTACTGTGTCATTGTGTCCGTGTTCCGAGACATAGGTAACAGAGCGGACAATTGAAAGAATGGCTCCTCAGGTAGGACTCGAACCTACAACCCTCCGGTTAACAGCCGGATGCTCTGCCATTGAGCTACTGAGGAGTGGAGGCACGCTTCGGAAGCGTGCGATCGTACTTAAAAATCATATCAGACGCGAAGACGCTTGGGAACATTCTCCCGCACACCGACCGTTAGTCTTGCGCCTGGTCGTTATTCCAGTGCTCCCCGCTTTCAACTCGGATTCTTAGCGAATTCCCTTCTCGTTCAGAAACGGTCCGTATTTCTTGTCGGTCTGCATAATGTGATCGTGCAGCCAGTTCTGCAGAAACGGCATCAGGGCCGCCGCCACGCCCACTTTCCCGAGTTGAAAGTCGTTCTGAAACTTGAGTACCTGCTCGACCAGCGCCCTGTGTTCCGCCCTGTGTGACCCTAGCCCCGGGAACCCGCTCTTTTCCATCGCCGCTTCTTCCGCTACGAAATGGGATGCGGTGTAGTCAAGCAGCCGATCCAGGACCTTGCCCACAACATCTTTGCCCTGGCCCTTACTCAGAGCTTCATGCAGTTCGTTCACGGTCTGAAACAACATCTGGTGCTCGCGATCAAACCTTGAGACCTGCACGGCGTACCTATCAGTCCATTGAAAAAGGCGGATGGGGCTACCTCCTGGAAGGCGGACGACTTTCGATGCCACCGAATTCGCGCGCTCTTCAATCCCAAGATTACGGATGCCCCCTCCACGTGCCCAGATCACCGAAGGTCGTTGATCGAGCGGAACGCGCTCCTCGCCATCCTTAGATTCTGCTAACCTAGTGCGCGGCTCCTCGTCCACAACAAGAGTGAGGTGTCTATGGTGGGAGGCTTGCGTTTGCTGGTTGTCTTTTTCGCTCTTCTGATTGGATCGGTCGCCTTGGTCTACGCCGCTGATACTTCCGTGCCCTCCGGGCCCCCTAAAGTAAAGGTTGCGCCCGTCGAGGACACAGTGCAGGGACACAAAATCATCGATCCGTATCGCTATCTGGAAAATCCCAGCGATCCCGACACCCAACAGTATGTCGAGAACGAGCTCGCGTACACCCACAGTCTCCTCGATCCCCTCCCCGGCCGCGACAAGATCAATGCCCGCCTCTCCCAGCTGCTGCCCATTGGCACCGTCGGCGTTCCGCAGATGGGAGGCAAGTACTACTTCTACACTCGCCGCGAAGGCAATCAGAATCAGCCCGTCCTTTATCTGCGGGAGAGCCTCAATGGAACCGACCGCGTGCTGGTTGACGTCAACAAGATGTCGACCGACGGCACCGTTGCCCTCGATTGGTGGTTCTGCTCCGACGATGGCAAGTATGTAGCGTACGGGACGTCGGCCAGCGGGTCGGAAGAAAGCACGCTGCGTCTGGTCGAGAGCGCGAATGGAAACGTGCTACCCGATACCATCGAGCGCACCCGCTTTGCCAGTGTGGCGTGGAAGAAAGACAGCTCCGGGTTCTACTACACGCGCCATCCTAAGAAAGGTGACGTTCCTGCCGGCGAGGAGGTCTACCACGTCAAAGTCTTCCACCATGTGATCGGTAGTGACCCGGCGAAAGATCCGCTCATCTTTGGCGAAGGCCGCAAGCCGCAGGACATTCCCACGATTAGTCTTTCCGAGGACGACCGCTGGCTTCTGATTACCGTCTTCGAGGGTTGGACGAAAGCGGAAATGTATTTGCAGGACCTCGCTTCAAGGAACCCGCCGGTCGAAATCACTACCGGTAAGAACTTCCTCTATGGCGCCGACATTTTCCAGGGCAAGCTCTACATCACCACCAACGAAGACGCGCCTCACTATCGCGTGTTTGTGGCTGAGGCCACCAATGCCAAACGCGAAAACTGGAAAGAACTGATCCCGCAAACCGATGCCGTACTACAGCGAGTGAGTGTCACCGGAGGCAAACTCTTTGCGCAGTACGAGCACAACGCTACTTCTAAGTTGAAGCTCTTCGCGCTCGACGGCAAAAGACTCGACGACATCGAGATGCCCGCGATCGGCGATGTTCCCTCCATCGGCGGCCGCTGGGATCGTGACGAAGTGTTTTTCGGCTTCCAATCATTCACGGTTCCACCCTCGGTCTATCGCTACGATCTGGGAAGCCGCAAGACCGCTCTTTGGGCTAAGGTCGATGCGCCTTCCATTGATCCCGCCGCGTACGACGTCGAACAGGTGTGGTACGCGTCCAAAGACGGAACCAAAATCCCCATGTTCATCGTGAGCAAGAAGGGGATCGAGAAAAACGGCAAGAACCCGACGCTGCTCACCGGCTACGGCGGTTTCAATATTTCGCTCAAGCCGACCTTTAACCGCAGCATGTATCTCTGGATGGAGCATGGCGGCATTTACGCGGTCGCCAACCTGCGCGGCGGCTCCGAGTTCGGCGAAGACTGGCATCGTGCCGGCATGCTCGAGAAGAAGCAGAACGTGTTCGATGACTTTATCGCCGCCGGAGAATTTCTCATTGCGCAGAAATACACCGACCGCGATCACCTTGCCATTCAAGGCCGTTCCAATGGTGGTCTGCTGATGGGTGCGATGATCACCCAGCGCCCCGACCTTTTCCGTGCCGTAGTTTGCGCCGTGCCGCTGCTCGACATGTTGCGCTACCAGAATTTCCAGATCGCGAAGCTCTGGATCCCTGAGTACGGATCGGCCGATGACCCCAAGCAGTTCGAGTGGCTCTACGCTTATTCGCCGTATCACCACGTAAAACGTGGCGAAGACTATCCCGCCATCCTCTTCATGACGGGCGATACCGATACGCGCGTCGATCCCATGCACGCCAAGAAGATGGCGGCGCTCATGCAAGCCGAAGCCAAGAACGGCGCTAGCAAAGAGAGACCAATTCTTCTGCGCATCGAAACTAAAGCCGGACATGGACAAGGCAAACCGGTTACAAAGCAGATTGAAGAGAGTACCGACATGTACTCGTTCCTGTTCTGGCAACTGGGAATCAAGCCGTAGGCTTGCTGATGTGAGGACTGGGGGCCTCGCCCGTCCAGGCCGAGCGAAGCTCAGCAGATTCGCACTGTGCTCCCGGTGCGCTCTGTGGTTAAATGTTCTCGATGCCCACTGAGCCGAAGATTCGCGTTCTGGTTGCCAAACCCGGCCTCGACGGCCACGATCGCGGCGCCAAAGTGATTGCCCGAGCCCTGCGCGACGCCGGCATGGAAGTCATTTACACGGGCCTCCGGCAGACGCCCGAAATGATTGTGAGCGCCTCGCTGCAGGAAGATGTGCAGGTCATCGGTCTGTCGATCCTTTCCGGGGCACACAATGCCATCGTCCCGCGCGTCATGGACCTGCTCAAGCAAAACAAGATGGACGATGTGCTCGTTCTGGTCGGCGGCATTATTCCCGATCAGGATGTTGAGGGCCTCAAGAAAATCGGCGTAGCCGGCATCTTCCAGCCCGGCACTCCGATGGACGACATCGTCAAATTCATTCGCGAACACGTGAAGCCGCACGGCGTGCCGGCCGCCGGATAAATGCCTGGTCCCGACAGCGCGCGCCTGCGCGAACTCCTCAAGCAAGCTACCGGACCCGCTCCCTGGTATTGGCAGAGCTTTCCTGCCGCCCGCTCGCGAACCGGGCAACGTTTCGTTTGGACGCATCAAGGCGAGCAGGGTTCGCTCGCCTATGTAGTCACGCTTGCTCTCGAGCACGACGGTTGTCGCCTGCAGCATTGGATCGAAAAACGTGCCTGACATGGCCGGACAATCGCAATCAATCGGCTGCACTCTGCTACGCGATGGCGGCGTTTTTCTCCTGAGGCTCGTCTCCGAAGACGGAATGAATCGTCTCACGCGTCAAAGAGTCGTTGGCCTGGACGAAGAAATGCGGAACATCGTTTCCGGCCAGGCGTCGGCTTTGCCGTTGGTGATCTCAGGAGAACGAAACTTCTCGGCGGGAGCGGATCTCAATGAGATACGTAATCTGAGCGGACCCGAGGCATTGGAGTTCGCACGCCTCGGCCAATCCTTGATGGACGCGATCGAGAGCTACCCGGCACCGGTGATCGCCGCCATCGAAGGCCATTGTATGGGCGGAGGACTCGATCTAGCGCTCGCGTGCCACCGACGAATCGCTTCACCGCACTCCGTCTTGGGACACCGCGGCGCCGCGCTAGGCCTGATCACCGGCTGGGGTGGGACGCAACGCCTGCCGCGCCTGATTGGGAAGGAAAGGGCGCTGGAGCTCTTGGTCGCTGCCGAGAAAATCACCGCTGCTCGTGCCCTTCAGATCGGACTTGTCGACGCCATCGCTGACGATCCCGTGGCTAGCGCGCTGTGGCGGTTCGCTGGGTCTAGTCGAGGGCGTAACGAAGGACCTTAGCAAGTGTTCGACGGGTGCTCCGCTCATCGCGCTTGTCGCGATCAGTGGGATGCTGCCGTGGATGATCAAAACTTAGCGCGATGCTGTGGCGCGATCTTCAATGGGATGCCGTTACCTGAACCGTCCCAGGGCGCGTCGCGCGCTTGCTCTCTGCCGAGCGCATATCGACAACCTTGAACTGCGCAGGCACCTGGAAATACTTCGGATCCGGCTCCGACAAACTCACTTCCGTTACTGTAAATGTCTGCACTCCCACCCGCGGATCGCTGCGCTTCACCAGCATGTTCAATCCGAGCTGCGGCGAGTACCAGAACTCCTTCGTGATCGAAACGGGCTGGTCGTTCCCGATCACGCCCGCGCCAATCACACGCGTCTCCCGCGTCCCGGTCACGTCGACTCCGCTCACGTTGCTCTTCCCCAGTTCCTCGCGCATCAGGACCATCTTTCCTTCGCCGAATGATCCGACCGGTTCCACCACGTCGGCGGGCGGGCCGGTGTACTCCCGCAGCATGCATACATGGTTTTCGGCCTGGCAAAAATACTTGATGTGCTGTGCCGGATCGCTGATCTCAATCCGCACCAGCAACGGCTCGGCCTGCCCATTCTTGGGAACCAGCGTGCGCCGCTCCTGATAGATTCGCCCCGCGCCATCGCGCACGACCACACGATGATTCTGTCGCGTGATCGTGCTGCCGTCCTCCAGCGTTCGGGTCCACTCCGCCGTCACCACGCTGCTGAACGGCGCATGCTGCACCGCTGGAATCATGATGTTGTTGATGATTTCGAACGTGTCGCCATCCGGAGCATGCCCCGCGACCTCGGGTTCTTGTGCGGAAAGCAAGGAACAGAACATCGCCAGGACGGCGGAAGACACCAGCAGGACCAGCCGCTTCATAAGATACCCCACTGTTGCTGGCAATTATACCAACGAAATTCGCGCTCGCGCTTGTCCCCTTTGTGCTCGCGGCGCGTAGGTCTGCCGCTGGCTTCCGGCACGAAGATTGGCGTCAGCCTGCGGCCGGTATATCATTCCGGCGATCATGGAAGCGCTTGATCCGGCATCGGTATGGCTACGCCTCTCCGAACGTTATCGCCAGATGAGTGACAACGAACTACTGGCCCTCGCGTGCCAAAAGTCCGAGTTGACCGAAGCCGCCCAACAGATTCTGGCGAATGTGATCTCCCATCGCGGGCTGACGGTGCAGCCGGAAGATCCGCCCGCTCTGACGAACCCTGAGCCGACGCCCGATTCCTCCTACGCCGAGGAGCGGGAATCGGTCGAACTTTGCGTCGTGTGGAGCCTGCGGGACGCGCTTCAAGTGCAAACGCTGTTGGACCGAGCGGCAATCCCGTTCTACATGGGGCCGGAGAAAGCTACGGGCGTTGATGCCGTGACCTCGAATTTTGCCAGTGGTGTCAGCGTCAAGATCATGCTCATTGGCCTCCCATGGGCACGCCAGGCGATGCAGAGTTATCAGCCGGCGGACGAACCTGAGCGAAAGCCTGAGGAAGAATATCGTGAACTTCCTGTTCGATGCCCCAAATGCCATTCCAGGGACGTTGTCTTTGAGCGTCTAATCACCCGGTCGATTGGTGCGACGGACAAAGCCTTGCCCAAATTCCAATGGATCTGTGACGCATGCGGTCACCAATGGGAAGACGAGGGCATCGTCCGAGAGGAATAGACAACCTCATTTCCTGACATACCTTCTGCACCGATTCCCGAGCAGCCGTAAGGAGCGCCATTCACACCCGCGGAGCAGACGGCTTCTCAAACTGATTCTTGCCACGACCATTCTTTGCTTCAGAACCACCAGATGCTAACGGTTGCGTTTGATCTCTTTGACCAGAGCTTCAGCCAATCCGCCTTTGATGTGAGACATCTGCTCTTCTTTGGTGGCGATCCCAGCACTCATCGTAGCTTGGAACTTAGCTTCTTTTTCGAAACGGAACACCTCTTGGTTGTTCGTGGCATCACGAAACACGAAGCGGGCCTTAGCCTTGCTAACGCCGACGGGCAAAGGCCACGTCATAAACCGGGCGCCGCTGCTTCCTTTGTCGAAACCAATGATTGTGCTGGAGACAATCACCTCGCGTTGTTCCACTTTTGCGGCAGGCTCGGAGGTGGGTGGTTTTTCCGAGGACTTCTGGCCCCCATCGACTACTTTTTCAAAAATGCCGCTCGCTCGCAGAGCGGCGATCGCACTGAGCTGCAGATTCGCTTCTTCTCCCGCCGGAAAGTCTTTCGTGAGCGGGCCATTTTCAACGGCAAAAGGTTCGACCTGGATTGCCGTGTAGCCAGCTAGGGGTTTCCCTGCCTTCTTCTGCTGTGCCCACAAAACCGACGCCAGACACGCGCATAGAATCAAAATCGAGATATGGGTGCGTTTCATAGCTGCCCTCCATGAAGCAACTTCGATTTCAAGCCGAAGGATGCTTTTCGCAAATTCGGAGCCTTCGCCTCAGGTGGTCCTGCGTCTCAACCGACAAAGACTGAACTTCGTAGAGGCGAATGCGCCTTCTTCCATATTGTCCTGCTTTTCTGTGTCGGTTGTCGAAAATGAAAGGCAGGTAGAACGTGTACGCTCAGAACCCGGTCAATCAGCGCTCGGTCCTGATTAAGCCATTTCACCCGCAACCGCGGGAAGGGTATTCGTGAGGTGAGTTCTAGAACACCAGCGACCAGTTCAGGAACGCCCACATCCACATGAGATTCAGAAATCCAAACGCGCAAAGATAGAAACTGAATAACCTCCCATTCCAACGCCGCTCGGCGTAGCTGCCCAGCATTACGAAGGCCGGGTACGCTGGCATCAGATAGCGCGCGGCCCCCAGCAGCGGACGCCCCGTGTACATCAGCAACTGCGCAATCACGGCCAGAGCGAACAGCTTGTCCTCCAGATGCACTTTGCGCCGCAGGCTCAGCGCTGCCACCAGAATCACCAGCGCGAGCTTGATTGCGAGCAGCAGATCATGCTGCGCGGCAATCAGCCGCAGCGCCTCCCACACGCTGGCCCACGGCGGAGCCAGCGT
>Ga0209698_10003221_pt1 | contig 18256 bp, 17 predicted proteins | sample LitLauG_LLR_2012_FD_187203 | JGI IMG/M metagenome (GOLD analysis project Ga0209698, IMG submission 187203) | Freshwater sediment microbial communities from Pennsylvania, USA - Little Laurel Run_MetaG_LLR_2012 (SPAdes) (version 2) | ecosystem: Environmental > Aquatic > Freshwater > Creek >...
GAGATGTGCCGCCGCCAGCAAGTGCAGGAGGGGTGGTTTCAGTCGATCGAGGAAGTGCCGGTGCAGGCGATCTCCATGTCCATCCGTCAGATTCTGGCGGCGCGCGAAATCGTTTCGGTTGTGGGTGGCCAACGCAAAGCGAAGGCGGTACAGTCCACCCTGGAAGCGGAGATCAGTCCGCAGGTTCCCGCGTCGATTTTGCGAACCCATGCGCACACCACTTTGTATCTGGACCGGGAATCCGCCGCTTTGTTGAGTCCCCAGACCATTGCTACGCTGTAGACCGCTCCCAGCGCACTTTCGATGAGTCAAGAAGTGCAAGTCGACGTGATTCACAGCCGGCCGATCCAGCCGATCCCGGGTTTGCGCTGGTGGATCGTCGGCTTACTGTTTGCCTCGACCGTGATCAACTACCTGGACCGGCAGACGCTCTCGTTGCTGGCTCCTTTTCTCAAGGCTCAATACCACTGGACCAACAGCGACTATGCCAACTTGCTCATTGGTTTTCGCGTCGCATATTCCGTGGGGCAGGCCGTCTTCGGCCGTTGGATGGATCGGCTCGGAACGCGCCGCGGCCTCAGCATGACGGTGTTGGGTTACTCGATCGTTTCGATCTGTACCTCGATGGCGTTGGGGTTGCGCAGCTTCGCGGTTTGCCGCTTCTTGCTGGGAGCGGGAGAATCCGCGAATTGGCCGGCCGCAACCAAGGCGGTTTCCGAATGGTTTCCGAAGAGGGAGCGCGGACTGGCGACCGCGATCTTTGACAGCGGGTCGTCGATCGGCGGAGCCATCGCTCCCTTCCTCGTGTTGGGAATCTACGATCGCTGGGGATGGCGTCCCGCGTTCATCGTGCCCGGACTGCTGGGCTTGGTCTGGCTGGCTGTATGGCGGCTGGCATATTTTCCCCCGGAAGAGCATCCGCGGCTCTCTGCGAACGAATTGGCCATGATCCTGGCGGACCGGGAAGATGCGGTGATGGGGCCTGGCCGGAAGCCCTTGCGATGGCTCGATTTGATGAAGCTGCCTCAAACCTGGGGAACGATCGTCGCCCGCAGCTTCACCGATCCGGTCTGGTTTTTCGTTGCGGACTGGTTCCCGATCTACCTGGTTTCCAAAGGCATCGCGTTGAAAGACAGCCTTTTCGCCATTTGGATTCCATTCATTGCTGCGGATCTGGGCAACCTCTTCGGCGGCGCTGCTTCCGGATTCCTGGTCAAACGCGGCTGGTCGGTGGGAAATGCGCGCAAAGCGGTGGTGATCTTTGGCGCGTTCGGCATGTTGCTTCTGATCTCCACCATCGCGACCAATCGTCTCTCCTTCATCGTGCCCTTGTTCGCGCTCTCGACGTTCTGCTACGCCTCATACTCCACGATGGCCAACGTCCTTCCCTCGGACCTTTTTCGCAGCGAATCGGTTGCGTCGGTCAGCGGGATGGGTGGCAGTGCCGCCGGCATCGGCACCATCATCGCTTTCAAGTTAGTGGGATACGTCTCCGATATGCACCAGGGATCAACGGCCAGTTCGTTTGACTGGATTCTGATTGCCGCCGGGCTGATCCCGTTCGCGGGGATGCTCCTGGTCCTCATGCTGGTAAGGAATACGCGCGCCACAGAGCAAGGACTCGTCCGCTCGATTTAGAGGTATGCGTCAACCGGACGGTTGGCGAGGATCGGCGGAGTCAGTTTCGGGGACCGTCTCATCTCTGACGGTGGGGCAAGGGAAGGCTCGGAGTTTCTGTCTCCTGCAGAGCTTTCAATTCCCGCCCTTCCAATTCGGCTTGGCGATGTTGGGTAGCCTCGGTCGGGTCTGTTCCCGCCTTGAGACCTGTTTTCTCGATGAAGTAGCGCCAGCCTTCGTGCCGATCGGAGGAGTCCTGGGAATCCTCGAACTTCTTCAATTCTGATTCCGCACTCTGCTTGCCCCTGATTACGGCGACCACGCCCGCGGAGCGGTAGGTGCGGACATTGTGCCGGATGATGGCGTAAGAAGCGGTGAGTTCGTCGCGTGTCAGAAAGAATCCATTCCTGGCTTGCTCAGACGATCAAATAAAGGTTGCAGTTCGCATCCGATGTCGTCGATGACCTCTGATTTGAAAAGGCGATCTCGAGAGATCGCCTTTTCGCAAAGCGTCGTGCTCTTAGAGAGGAGTTACGTTCTCTGCCTGCCAACCCTTGGGGCCCTTCGTCACGTCAAACTGCACGGTCTGGCCCTCCTGCAGGCTCTTGAAGCCTCCTGCTTGGATGGCCGAGAAATGCACAAAAACGTCTTCGCCACTCTGGCGGCTGATGAAGCCGTAGCCTTTGGCGTCGTTGAACCACTTGACTGTTCCTTGTTCTGCCATGTTAATACGGTGTTCCTTTCAATCGGTTTACGTCGGAGAGATTCGGAGGTACTGAAGGGCAGGTTACTGGCTGTTGAGGCGAGAACTGCTCACCGACCGATTCGGTCTAACGCACAGAGGCATGGTACGCGAAGCCCGCACAATTAGCAAGGTGATTCCAAGCCGTAGTGTGCGAATCCGCCCTTCTTCACAACGGAGTCACAGAGTCATGGAGCCCCCAATCACGGGCAGGCGAAGGGTGCTGCTCAACACTTTCTTGCTCTGCGGCTCCGTGACTCCGTGGTGAAGTCAAGTTCCGACGAGCCGAACGACGAGTTGCGGACCCGCTGTTCGTGCCTTCATCGCGGTGCGCGAGCCGTCAGCATGATTGCGGCAAACAGCGTATACTAAAACTACTTAACCTCGAAGATACGCCGCTAAAGTACCCTGCGCCTTCGCGATTGAGAGATCGAGAGGCGCATATTTGATCGAGTGTTTACCCCGGAACCAGCCACTGTGCTCCCTGACCGGCTGCGACTGCAGTCGAAAGCGTGCATCTTGCCGCGCCTCATGACGATGATCGTCGATCAGTCCGTTGATGCTTCATCCCCTACACGACAGGTTGTGATCACGCGGCACGAACTATTGAAATGATAGGAGTCCATGATGTCTGCACGGAATGGAGACAGGTCCAGATTTAACCGGGTGCGCAAACAGAACATCGCCCGGCGTCAGCGCACCCATGAACTGCTGGAGCGCGTGGCCAAAGCACCGAAGCCCAAGGGGACGTCAGCCCCCGCGCCGCCACCGTCGGTGTCGGCATGATCACCCCGCTGCCTCCGGCGTCACTGCTCGACGCGTCCATCCATCCCGAAGTCAGGCATGGAGAAGTCAAGAAGAAACGGGTGCTGCTCATCGACACTTCGCAACCCAAGCGCGACTTGCGTGCTGAGGTCATGCGAAAGTTAGGAATGGAGGTCGATTGTGCGGCCGACATCGAGGAGGCCCGTGCCTGGTGGAGAGCCGCCCTGTACGATCTCGTCTTGATCAACATGGAAAAGGGGCCGGGCTACAGGGACAAATTTTGCGATGACATTCGCAGCGCGACGCCCCCGCAGCGGATGGCGTTCCTGGTCGGCCAGCCAGAATATCTCGCGGATTCGCCCAATGGGGAACAAGAGTCGTCGGTGCAGAACGCAGGTATCCAGATTGATGATCAGATCATGGGCGACTTGCGAGTTGCCCTCGGTGCCGATCGTGGAGATCTGACCCAGCGTTGGGGCATCCTGGAGGCCTCCCGGCGAATCTCCGCCGTTCGCTCCACGTCCATGGCCCGCACCCAAGCGATGCGCGCCATTCCCGCTCCACCACGAGATTCTGATGGACGCCCATCGAAACAAACCCCGAGAGCGACCAGCCTGGATGATTTACTGAGAGAGGAATTGCGATGAAAAACCTGTACGTTGGAAACCTGCCCCACAGCACAACCGAAGCCGAGTTGCGAAACCTCTTCGAGGCGCATGGACCGGTGGAGAAAATCACTCTCGTGACCGACCGCGACACGGGCCGCTCCCGTGGTTTCGGGTTTGTCGAAATGACCAATGCCACTGAAGCCGACAAGGCGATCGCGGCCCTCAACGGGACCGACCTGGGCGGACGAACCTTGACCATCAACGAGGCCAAGCCGAAGACAGAACGTCCGCGGGGTGGTGGCGGTGGTGGCGGCCAGCGTTTTGGCGGCGGCGGCGGCGGTCGTGGTCGGGACGACTATCGCGGCCATCCACGGCAGCCGCGCGAGCCGCGCTGGTAGTGTGTAGGGCGGACAATCCCTTCGACTTCGGTCAGGGAAGGTACAGTCCGCCGCGTGTCGAGTGCAAAAAGTGCTCCGGCCAGGCTGCCAACTGCCTGGTCGGCGACGAACAAAACAAATGCAGGGGATATGTATGCCAAGAGGCCGATCAACGTTTACAAAGCGCCAGAAGGAACACACACGGCAACAGAGACAGCGGGACAAGGCAGAGCGCAGGAGCCAGCGAAAGCAGGAGAAGCCTGCGGAAGGCACCGCCGATGAGATGGCCGAACTGCGCGAACATGCCGCAGCACAGGCGGCGCTGTTCAACATTGGTGCGGATGAAAGTGACGCGTCGGAAGAGTCGACCCCCGATGGCCGCGCCGGCGAGTGAATCGTGATTGCAATCTGCCGGAGCCTCAGCTTTGGCAGCCAATTCGAGCGTATCGCAATAATCCAGTCTGGGAGGAAGAACGTGGCGGAAATTCGATTACAAGAGGGCGAATCCTTAGAGAATGCGCTCCGTCGATTCAAGCGCAAGGTGCAGTCGGAAGACATCATTAAAGAGGTGAAGCGTCACTCGTACTACCTGAAGCCGGGCGAGAAACGCCGAGTGAAACAGGCTTTGGCGCGAAAGCGCGCCCGGAAAAAGAATCGCAAAGAAGGTTCTTTTGCGACCGATGCGCGCCGGGAAAAGTGAATGACTTTCTGAGCAACCCGGCGGAAAGCGCCAGCCACGCCCTAAGACTTGTCTCGCAGCCTAAACTCAGGGAAGGTCGGCGTCCAGGGCGTAAATGTCGGAGGTCCCCAACTCGCGAAGCAGCAGTACCGAACCGTCCGGGGTCAGGCCGGTCCATGGTCCCCAGGAGCCGGCCAGAACAAAAGGCGGAGATGGGGCCATGCGTTCGATACTTCCGTCAGTAACGTTAACCCTGAAGATCCCGGTTTTCGCAGGGGAGATGAGGAAGCCTAAAGCAACGGTCGAGTAGTAGACGTACTTGCCATCACGCGACCAGCTTGGGGAATCGGCGAATTCCGCTAATAGCCGGGACGTTCCCGTCACCATGTCGTACAACCACAATCTTGCCCCTACAGCAGATGTGCACGCGACGTATCGGCCGTCAGGAGACACCCTCCCGTAGCTCATGGCCAGCGCACCCGGCAGGACGGTTTCCGTTCCGGTTGTCAGGTTCAGCTTGTACAACGCCTCCCCTGGCGCCGATTCATCTGAACTCGCCACCAGTAAAGACTGCCCGTCCGGGTACCAATCCGCGAGCACCTGCGCCGCGCTCGTACCCGGTGACGCCAATCGAGGCAAGCCCCCGTTTGCAGGCACCAGGTAAGCTTTGGGGACTGCCCCGACGTTGGCAGTGCCGTGGAAGGCGAGTTGCGATCCATCAGGCGACCACCGGACGTGGTAGGCGCGCATCGGAGCGAACGTCAGTTGCAGCCGTTCAGACCCATCCAGGCGGCTCCGGATCAGAGTACCTTCCGGATAGGCCACGTAAGCCACCCATTTGCCGTCGGGTGAAAAATCCAGCTGATCGGCGGAAATGCCGTCCAGGTACGGCTCATACTGGCGCGCGCTCGCGTCATAACGCATCAATTGGCCGTGCCACTGCGTGCCTACGGCATAAATTGTCTTGCCATCGGCGCTGGGTGCGGGCAGATAAAAATCGAGCGGACCATCCGTGAGTTGGACGGGCTGGGTGCCGTCTCGGTGAAAGATATCCATCTTATCCCGTAGCACCCAGATGTTTCTCTTGCCACCTTGAAGTCCGGTAAACAGGAAATAGCGTCCGTCGCGGGTCCAGCGCCCCGCCCAAGCGCGGGTGGTACTGCCCCAGCCGGGCAGCATCCGGGTCACGTTGGGACCAGACGCATCCAATTGCCACAGCGAAATTCCAGCGCCTTTTTGATCCATCACCGAAATTCGTATGAGCTTGCCATCGGGGGACCAGCGGGGTTTGAAGGGTACTCCCGGAAAGCTCGTCAGCTTTCTTGCGTTATTGCCGTCGCCATCGACCAGGCTGAGGTCAGGTCCGTTCGTGTACGCAATGGTGCGGCCATCCGGGGACCACTCGGCATCATCTGCAAATAGGTTTCCCACGCGCCGCGGGGGTCCGGCGGGCACCGGAAATCTCCAGATGGCGCGGCGCCACTCCGATACAGGAAACCCGTGGACGTCTTCTCCAACCAGAAGTTCGTTGCCGGAGGGAAGGACATCAAAAAGCTCGGTTGCCGGGAAGGGCTTTTCGACCGAGGAAACGGTTTCTCCGTCAAGCGAGACATACCGAAGCTGGTTTTCACCCTTCTCATTGTCCACGAAGTAGAGTCGTGAACCCGCCGCCAGAAGATTCTGGTTGTTAATGACCATGCCAACGTGGGTGAGTTGGCGAATTCGCTTCACGTGCGGAGGACGTGCTACGGGACGGAACCAAACAGCTGCCAGCGTGACCACTACGCAGAAAACCAGTGCGTTCAGCACTCGTACCGTGGGGCTGCGTTTGAAACGTGGAGCCTGCGCCGGCACGGGCACCGCAGGGCGCGCGGTTCCGCTTTCCAGCGTAGGGAACGCGATCGCTTCGGGCTGCGGGCTCGTCGGCTTCGGGCTGATCGGCGGAGCAACTGCCAGGCTCGGGCCTTCGGGCCTGAAACTGAACCGCCGATCGCCGTTGAGGTCCTGGCCGGAAGTCCCGTTGCCTCGCGATCGATTCGCGAGAATGGGATCGCCCACCTCTTCGACAACAAGGCCCACTTTCGCGATGAACCTGTACCCTTTGCCCGTGACCGTCTGAACAAAACTTGGTTTTTCTGGATCGTCCTTCAGGGTCTGGCGAATCTTTCGGATGGCTGCGTTGATGCTGTTGTCGGTATCGAGGTGGACCTCCTTGCCCCAGACCTCCTCGATAATGTCCTCTCGGGACACCAACTGTCCCCGGCGCTCCGCCAGCAGGAGCAAAATCTCCATGGGGATACGCTCCAGCTTCAGAGCGCGGCCAGAGCGGCGCAGTTCATAGGCGCCCCGGTCCAACTCCAGGTCGTCTCCGAATCTCAGCACGTCCCCAGGCATGCCGCGACCCCCAGAAGAAGAGGCCAGTATTTTACATCCAATCCTGCTTTCCAGCCATAACAGTCATTTTTCCAGCGGCTTACGGGTTCAGGAAGAATTAAGCGAATCTTCAGGCGCCCGATATTGCCAACGATTTCGGATTGCGGCACTCTGCCGACGCCGTACGCGGGGGGCAAGGTGAAATTAAGGACATTGCCGAGCTGTGCCGCAGTGGTGCTGTTCGCCGCGGTCGCGATCCCGGGATTGATTGCGCAGAATGGAAAACATCGCGGGCACGCACCCCATCATTACCAGCTCGTGGGTACGGGCACGTTCGGCGGGCCGCAGAGTTATCTCGTCGACACCGGAATATCTCGTCCGGGCCAGGATATAAACAACGGCGGCGTATTCACCGGCTTTGCGGATTCGTCAACGCCCGATCCTTTCCCCGGTTCTTGTTTCAACCCGGATTGCTTTGTCTCTTACGCATTTCAGTGGCAAAACGGTGGGATGACAAACCTCGGCGCGCTTGTCAGCGGCTGGAGCAGCCTCCCGGCCGGGATCAGCCCCAACGGATGGATCGCGGGATTCTCTCAAAACGGCGAAATCGACCCCCTGACCGGCTTGCCGGAACTTCGTGCTGTGCTTTGGCAGCATGGCGTTATCGCCGATTTGGGAACCTTGCCGGGCGGATTCGAGAGCGCGGCCAATGCTGTCAACAGTCGCGGCCACGTGGTGGGATATGCCACGAATACAATTCTCGATTCCAATTCTTTGACCTTTTTCATTAACTATTTGCCCCCATCAAATCAGGTTCGAGCATTTCTCTGGGACGAAAAGAACGGCATGCACGATCTGGGTACTTTGGGTGGGACCGACGCCCTGGCTGCCCTCATCAACGAGACCGGACAGGTTGTGGGGTGGTCTTACACCAGCACAACGCAGAGCGGGGCATGCTCCCCTTTTGCTCTCGGCTCCTTCATCTGGGAAAAAGAGAAGGGAATGACGAACGTCGGCAGCCTTGGTGGTACCTGCACTCTGGCTGAGGATCTCAATAACCGAGGTCAAGTCGTCGGCTATTCATTCACGACGGGAGACACATTCCAGCGGGCTTTCCTGTCGGAGCACGGTTCCATTCAGGACCTGGGCGGCTCGCTGGGAAGCAACTTTACAGGGGCCAGTGCGATCAACGATGCCGGGCAGGTCGTCGGCTTTGCGTACCTTGCCGGAGACACCTTGTTCCACGCAGCTCTCTGGAAACGGGTTGGGCACATCACCGATCTCGGAACCATTGACTCCGATGGATGCACCTACGGGAGCGATATTAACGCGAAGGGCCAGGTTGTCGGTGGCTCGTTGTCGCACTCCGCATGTCTTAGCGGCGGAGATTCTACGGGTGCTTTCTTGTGGGAGGGCGGCGTGATCTTCGACTTGAATACTCTGATCCCGCCCGGTTCCGCTCTGTATCTGCTGAACGCCGATACCATCAACGACCGTGGCGAGATCGCCGGCACGGGCGTGGATGCCAGCGGCCACGAGCATGCTTACCTGCTGATCCCGTGCGACGAGAACCATCCGAGCATCGAGGGCTGTGACTACAGCCCGGTGGATCCAGCAGCGGCGAGTTCTCGTCCGAGTCCGCTTTTTGGCGACGAATCCAACCCCAGGTCGCATGCATCTCCCCTGCGCCCGATGAACCGATATCGCCTTCCCGGCCGCAATCGCCTGGTCAAGTGAAACGGTGCGGGCATGCACCCGAATTCACGCCGATAGGAACAGGCCGCAGGGAGAAAAAATATGCAGGTCAAAAAATCTGCGATAACGATTGCAGTCATGTTGTGGGTTACGCTGCTGAGTCAGCTTCAACTGGCCGCCCAGAACAAGGCGAAGCAAGATCATCCCCACAATCCCCATCATTACCAACTCGTGGACTTGGGCAGCACATTCGGCGGGCCGCAGAGTTATTTGGTCCCGGGAAGTGGCGAAGATTTTGCCGGCTCCTCGGTCCTGAACCGTAGGGGCACAGTGGCCGGCTTTGCGGACACGTCCCAGCCCGACCCCTTTTCTCCAAACTTTTGTTGGTCCTCCGACTGCCTTGTCGGATACACCTTCCGGGCGGGAAGCGGCGGTGTTTTGACAAGCCTGGGCGCGCTTCCCGGTGGCGGGAGCAGTGCCCCCATCTGGATCAGTGCGAACGGGCTGATTGCTGGGATCTCTGAAAATGGCGCAACCGATCCCTTGTATGCAGGCTTCCCGGTACAGCACGCGGTTGTCTGGCATCAGGGCCAGATCAGGGACTTGGGCACATTGCCGGAAGGCGGATACCAAAGCGAGGCCAACGCGGTGAACAGCGCGGGCCAGGTCGTGGGCTCGGCCCTGAACACGATTCCCGATGCCAATTCCATGGCGGTGGGAAATTACTTTTACTTTTACGTCCCGTACGGATATCAGCAGCGAGCGTTTCTATGGGACAAGCGGCATGGGATGCAGGACCTGGGCACACTTCCCGGCGGCACCGACGCCGAGGCGCTCCTTATCAATGAGCCGGGACAAGTCGTCGGATACTCGTACACCGCTTCAACTCAAAGCGGTGCCTGCTATCCCCTGGCCACGAGTTCCTTCATTTGGGAAAAAGAGAAAGGAATGACGGATCTCGGCGGCTTCGGCGGCACCTGTACGCTAGTTATGGCTCTCAACAACCAGGGTCAAGTCGTCGGCGGGTCCGAATTTGCTGGAGACCAATCGGCATCTGCCTTTCTGTGGGAAAACGGTTCACTTCACAAACTGGGTGGGTCGTTGGGAGGAGATACGACTTGGGCCTATGCGATCAACGAACGAGGGGAAGCCGTGGGCTATGGATCCCTTCCCGGAAACTGCACAAACGGTCAAGCGCGATTCCATGCGGTTCTCTGGAAGAATGTCAAGAGCATCACGGACCTCGGAGTCATAGGCAGCGATCCGTGCAGCTATGCGGCCGCGATTAACGCAGAAACGCAGGTCGTAGGCGCCTCGGGGGGCGGAGGCAACGGCTTTCGCGCTTTCTTGTGGGATGGCTCGATCTTCGATCTGAACACTCTGATTCCGCCTGGTTCCGCCTTGTATCTGCAATTCACCAACGCAATCAACGATCGCGGCGAGATTGCCGGCACGGGCGTGGACGCTAGCGGCAACGGGCATGCTTTCCTGCTGATCCCATGCGACGAGAATCATCGGGGCATCGAGGGTTGCGACTACAGCGTGGTGGATGCCGCCACGGCAGCGCAAGGCCCGGTGCCCCACTACGTGCCCAGCGGAGCGGACCTGCAGCACCAATCGCGCCGAAGAAATCGGTATCACATCCCAGGACTGAAAGCGCCGGGCAACTAGACCGGTGAGCCAGCACGAAGAACCGTAAGGAGAGAAACTATGAATTCCAGAACGCTATGCAGCAGCGCCCTGGTGCTTCTCGGAGCCCTCGCACTCTGTAGTTGCGGAAACGGCGGGTCACCAGGCGTCTCTTTCTCCGCAAGTAGCCTGACCTTTGGCAACGAGGAGGTAGGCTCCACCAGCGAACCCCTGCTCATCACACTTACGAATAGCGGCAAGGCTCCGCTGTCGATTACCGGGATTGTAGTCAGTGCGAACTTCGCCGAGAAAAACACTTGTGGCCCAACGCTCGCCGCCGGAGCCAACTGCGCCATCAACGTAACTCTTGTGCCAAACGCTACCGGCAGCGTGACGGGCACCGTCACGATTACCGACAACGCAGCCGGCAGCCCGCAGATGGTCTCTCTCAAGGGCACGGCGGTGACGCCCAGCACGCTGACCGGTGTATGTGTTGGCGCCTACTCCCTTCCAGGCGGCCCAAACGGGTTTACTTGTCATATCGAGCTTGCTGGCCCCGGTGGCGCATGCACAGTTGGGGAGCCAGCCGTAACCCCGGCTCCTGTCAAAGTGTGCTCCTATCAACCGTATATTCTCGATTCCTCAACGCACTGCTATGTCCCATACGTCAGAGGACCCCACGGCAATTGCGTAGCGACGAGTTCCGCCGTGAGTTGCTCGGTGCAAGGACAGCAGTGTGGCGGAACGCTTCCCGGATGCTGCTCTGGATTCACATGCACGGCCGGAGCAAGCGGTTCGTCCTGCCACCCGGCGACAGGGGCAAGCGCCAGCAGGGCACGCCCGTCACGGGATCAACAACTCGCGGATGACCTCCGCTAGTTGATCGACCTGCACGAAGGGGTTGCTGCTGAGAGAATCGGTCTATATCGGCCACTAGACGCTGGCCGCGCGCGTCACGGGACGTCGCGGCCCGACTTTGGAAGAAAGACCAGGAGCGTTCTCAACCGTTGCGGCGATGGGAGAGCTCCTCGACATCCAGGTCTTGAGCCACCAAGTGACCGCGACGGTCATCAGAATGAGCGTCCACGGGACGACTGGGGATTTGAGTGCGAACGAAACCCCGAAGCGCACCAGCATCAGCCATGTCAGCGTAAGTCCCGCCCCTGTGATGACGGCTGTCAAGCGCCGCGACGTGTTGCAACCGGATTCGGCGGGGAACGCATAAGAAGCCGCCGCCTGCACGGTCAGTGCGAAGGGCAGGCTCACGACCAGATCAACCAGATAATGTTGCCCGCTTCCCAGCGTGGCAAACACGGTTATGACGACGAAGAGGAGAAGGGCGGCCCGCAGAGCGATAGGAAACCGCTTGCTATTCCACCAGAGGAGCACGACCCATCCCACATGCAACGAAGGTATGGCATTGCGAGGGATGGTGGTCGGCAGGGATATCTTTTGCAGCACGATGCTGGATAAGTCTTTGTAAGGGATGCTCCTCCAGGGAAAGTCCTGCCCAAAGGCGTAGACGGGCCCTGTGCCCGGGACGATGTTGTACAGGAGCCATCCGCCAACACCGGCAAGCAGCACGACGGTGAGCATGTACCAGGAGATTCGCCGGGTTCCGACAGGAACGTTCCAAGCACATACGACGCCCATCGCGAAGGGCAGTGACAGGTAGGTCAGAAGCGCGGTGTTCGTCAAGGCGATGCTGTCGTACATGATCCTTCCCACAAGAAAACTAGGCGCAAAGCCCAGGCTGCCGTCGAAGGCATACAGCCAGGCATCGTACGTCTGGGGACTCAACCCGCTTGTCAGGCTCAGACCACGGGCGCATCCAGAAATGAAGACGACGAGAATCAGAGCCGGCGCCAACAGCGCCAGGGCATTTTCCCTGCCTTCCCGCTCCGACCACAGAGCGCGGAGACCAAGCATCAGGATCGCGCCGAATCCAAGCACCGCAAGCGATGCGGATACGCGAAGAACAAAGAATGGAACGTGCGGCAGGTGGATAACCTTGACCAGAAGTGCGGAAGTCAACAGCCAGCCGTAGACTTCCCAACGGCAAGGTTTGCCACGTAAGAAAAACGCTAGCGCACCAGCAATGGCAAAGGGCAAATATGGCGCATCGAAATTGGTCAAGCGCGCCCCGGCAATCACCAGTGCCATCCAGACGAGGGACAGAACGACGAGAGCAACGACCGAATTCCGCCGCAAAAGCGCAATCTTTTCCCACGCCATATTTCGGCTCACTCCAAGGCAGGACCCGACTGTTGGCAGGCTCGAAAATAATTTTAGGTCGGGCCCTCCGTAAATCCTGAGTTACGAAGGTAAGTCGACGCGTTCACCTCAGCCGGTTGCGACTTTGAGAATCCGGCTCCAGTACGGAACCAAGAACCCACCAATGGCTGGTTACTTGCGTTTTCCTTCAGGCTGTCTGGTTCCAGGCGGAAGCACGCTACTCGTCTAGACTTGGAAAACGGACCGCCTTAACGTGCGCCAATGGTGGTCGTTCCCTTGCTTGGAGGAGACATGGCCGGAGCCACCGCGATTGCCCCAACTCGAATCTCGGATCAAACGGTGCGAGGGGCTTCGTCTCCCAAATCGCAACCATGGTGGTATCTCTTCTTCTTTGTTTCGGGATTTCCTGCGCTCCTCTATCAGATCGTGTGGGAGCGCGCACTTTTCACCCTCTATGGAGTGAATATTGAGTCGGTGACCATGGTTGTCACCGCCTTCATGGTGGGGCTCGGATTCGGCAGCCTGGCGGGTGGCGTAGTCTCCCGTTACCACCGCTGGCCGCAACTTCGAATCTTCGGGCTCATCGAGTTGCTGATCGGTTTGTACGGAGTTTTCTCGCTGAATCTGTTTCACTGGGCTGCCAACCTCACTGCCGGCTCTCCGCCGCTTCAAACTGGATTGATCGCCTTCAGCCTGGTCGCGCTTCCGACCGTACTCATGGGGGCGACGCTTCCCATGCTCGTTTCTTATGCCGTTCGCTTGTCGCGCAATGTGGGAACTTCAATCGGCGCGCTGTACGCCGTCAATACCTTCGGCTCAGCGGCAGCCTGTTTCTGCGCGGGGCTGTTCCTGATGCGCTGGCTCGGGCAAAGCAAAACTGTGGCGCTGGCTGCGATCCTGAACGGTATTGTGGGGGTAACCGTACTGTTGTGGCAATTCACCCGCCGAAAACTGGCTGGCGAGACCACGCCGCTGGATGAACCCGCGTCCAGTTCCATCGCTGAGGGATGCCGCATTAGTTTTTCAGTTGCCACGGTGATCGCCGGTGTGGCCGGGTTCATCTCGCTGGGCTATGAGGTCATCTGGTATCGGCTATTCTCATTCACCACCGGGGGAGTGGCAAAGAGCTTCGCGTTTCTTCTCGGAGCGTATCTCGCCGGCATAGCGGGCGGGTCGCTGTTCACCAACCGTCTTTGCAAAACGATCACCGACCCGCAAACCTTTATCCGCTTCCTGGTTGCCATCGTCTTCGGGGCAAACCTGCTGGGCTTCCTGGTTGGCCCGATGCTGTTCAATCTGGTGGTCCACGTTTCCTATCTCTGGACCCTGGTGCCGATCGCCCTTGCCGCCGCATGTCTGGGCGCAGTCTTCCCCGTGCTCTGCCACATCTCGATTCCGCCGGATGGAAGCGCCGGAGCGCGCATGAGCTACCTGTATGTCAGCAACATTGTCGGTTCGGCACTGGGGAGTTATCTCACCGGTTTCGTGCTCATGGACATTTTCCCCTTGCGGTACGTCAGCGCGGTGCTCACGTTACTGGGCTTCGGCCTCGGCGTGGTCCTGCTGCTCCGCGCAGAATTGAAGCGAACCACCTTCATCCTGTCGGCCGCCGGCGCTTTGATTGGGGCGCTGGTTGCGGTCCAGGCTCCCGACTTTCTGTTTCATGGCATGTACGAAAAGATGATGCTGAAAAAGAGTTACGTGCCGGCCGCCGACTTTGCGGCCGTGGTCGAAACTCGCAGTGGCGTAATCACGGTCAGTCCGGACGGCATGGTATTCGGGGGCGGCATTTACGACGGGCGCTTCAGCGTGAACCTGGTGACTGATGCAAATGGAATCGAACGCCCGTTTGCCCTCAGCTACTTTCACCCCCATCCGCGGGAAGTGCTGATGATCGGAGTTTCATCCGGATCATGGGCGCAGGTCATCGCCAACAATCCGCAGGTCGAACATCTGACTATCGTCGAAATCAATCCCGGATATCTACGTCTGATCCAGCATAACGACACGGTCGCAAGCCTGTTGCGAAACCCGAAAGTTCACATCGAAATTGACGATGGTCGCCGCTGGCTGATCCGCAACACCGAGCGCAAATTCGACGCCATTGTGATGAACACCACCCACCACTGGCGCTCCAACTCGTCTAACCTGCTCTCGGTGGACTTTCTTCAAATGATTCGGCGCCACCTCAACCCCGGCGGCGTGCACTTTTACAACACGACCGGGTCCGACGAGGTCATGGCGACTGGTGTCCGCGTATTTCCCTACGGAATGCGCCTGGTGAATTTCATGGTGGTGAGCGATGCGGCGCTCCAGTTGGATGCCCACCGTTGGCTCGATGTGCTCCTGCAGTACCGGATCGACGGCAAGCCCGTCTTTGATACCTCGCAGGAGCAGGATCGCCGCCGCCTGCGAGAGGTACTCTCCATAGCCGACACGATGGATCGTGCCTTGCCGACCCCCTTCACGCTCGAATCCGCCGACCACATCCGCGCTCGGACTTCTCAAACCCGCATCATTACGGATGACAACATGGGTACCGAATGGTCTCAGCCCGGACCGGAGTAAGGGAAAGAGCCTCCACGCACTTGTGCCACCTGGCTGCGGCATCACGCCACAGTTTCGTCTGGTTCATTCCTGATCGCCTTCCAGTTGAGGTGGATTGCTGTCGACGATGGGATGGATGCTACCGGGTAGCCGCCGCACCCGGATCGGAGCCGCCGGATGTACATGGGAAAGGGAATCCGTAATCGAGAGCTCAAGAGATCCATTCTGCAGATCTGAAGGGGTGGTGTCCCGGATTTGAAAGTGCAGCCATCCTTCACGGGCCGCTCCGCATTGCAACGGCGCTACCGTATCAAACTCCGGAAGCCGCAGAGGCGTCGTCCGGGGAGCGCCCTTTTTCCAGTCCGACCCGGATTCACTGACCTTCTCGACTTCGGTGAGAAGCCAGTTCTTCAGATCGCCGGGGGTCCGCTCGGCCGTTTTCGCGGAACCATCCGGGCCTGTCAAGGCCAACTGCACATCATCAATCCGCAATGAGACTTCCGACCCAAGCACCAACCAGCACTGCATGAATATTTCAAACGTCAAGTCCGTCTGGTTTGGGTCAGGAGCCTCTCGAAACCTTCCGTTGTGGTGCGGATACACATGAACGTCGCCCTTCGCCAGCACCAGGATTTGCGGTTGCCGCCTCGCTCTGGCGCCCCGTGTCTTTGAAATCAGGCCTCGGGCCTCGGAAGCGACAATTACCACGAGGCCTGCAATCAGGCACAGGGAGGCAATCAACACTCCTTGATTGTTGTCATGGAAGTAGGCGAATAACGCTCCAAGAGCGATCAACCCACATCCGATGACCCCTAGCTTTGACATGCCGAACGTCTCCAACCCCTCCCCGTTTGTGCGGCAGAACGGACGTAAACCACCAGATGCGGGCGTCGGGCGTCGGGCGTCAGGCGTCGGACGCCCGACATCTGACGTCTGACGCCTGACGTCTGACGTCTGACGCCCGACCTCCCGCCAGGCAGCAGCTATTCCCCCGGCTCGAAGCGATAGCCGACCCAGGGTTCCGTTACGATGTACCGGGGCGAAGACGTGTCCGCCTCCAGTTTCTTGCGCAGTTGGCCGACGAAGACGCGCAGGTACTCGACCTGTTCGGTGCTCTCGCCGCCCCAGATCGCCCCCAATAGCGTCCGGTGATGGATGACTTTACCGGGAAAGCGAGCCAGATAGACCAGCAGGTCGAACTCTTTGGGCGTCAAACGCACTTCGCGATGACGCACCACCACTTTGTGAGCCGAGGTGTCGATGTGAAAGTCCCCAATCTCGATCACCGGGTTCGGCTCATTCTCGGTCGGCACGCGGCGAAGATTTGCCCGCACGCGGGCCAGGAGTTCATTCATCCCGAAAGGCTTGGTGACGTAGTCATCGGCCCCCGCGTCCAGTGCCGCGACTTTCTGCCGCTCCTGGTCGCGCACCGACAGGACTACGATCGGAACCTGCGAGACCGCGCGCACGCGCCGGCATAGCTGCACACCGTCCATCGCGGGCATGGCCAGGTCGGTAATGATGAGGTTCGGTGTCCAATCCTTCATGATTTCCAGCGCCATTTCCCCGTTGCTGGCAACGCGGATATCGTAGCCTTGCGCCGAAAGACTGGTGCGCAGCACGCGCGTGATCTGCGGTTCGTCGTCCACTACCAGGATATGCGCCGGATCCGCCATCAGCGCGCCTCCTGCGTCACAATGTGGACATCGACCGAGGGCGAGTCGCGCAGAAAGCGCTGTATCGCCGAAAGATAAAGATACCGCTGCCAGCCCGTGCGCGCGGACCGGCCGAAGATGATCTGCGTGATGTGATGCTCGCGCACAAACTGCGCCACCCCCTCGGCAACGTTGCGCCCCGAGGTTCGCACTACTTTCCCACCAAGATTGTCGGCAAAGCGCATGTTGTCGGCCAGGGTCCGCTGATCCTCCGGTTCCGTGTCCCGCCCCACATCGATATAACAAACGTAAAGATCGCCGCCCATCGCCTGCGCCATCCGCGATCCACGTGCAATCAGATACTGCGCCGCCGGGTTCGAACTCACGCAAACCCCGATTCGCTCCCGCACGGTGTGCGCCGCCTGCGAGGCGTCTTTTTCCAGATATGCATCCAGGCTGCGATCCACCACCCGCGTGACCTGGCGCAACGCCAGCTCGCGCAGTGCGATTAGATTGCCCGGACGGAAAAAGTGAGAAAGCGCGCGCTGCGCCCGATCTACAGGATAAATGTCCCCGCGTTCCATGCGCTTCTGCAGAGCCTGAGGAGTCAAATCGGCCAGCACAATCTCATCGACCCTTTGCATCACCCAGTCCGGGACGGTTTCGCGAACCTGTATGCCGCTAATCTGCTGCACGGTCGGTCCCAGGCTTTCCACGTGCTGCACATTCATCGTCGAGAGGACGTCGATTTTCGCGTCCAGAAGCTCCAGAACGTCTTCGTAGCGTTTCGCGTGCTTGCTGCCCTCGATGTTGGTGTGCGCCAGTTCGTCCACCAGGACCACGGCCGGCTTGCGGGCAAGGATGGCGTCTACATCCATCTCGTTGAAGACAGCGCCCTTGTACTCGAGCTTGCGGGGTGGGACGCGGTCGAGCTTCGCCGCCAGTTCTCCAGTAGCCTTCCGGCCGTGGCTCTCCACCACGCCGACGACCACGTCTTCGCCGCGACTCGCCCGCCGGATCGCCTCGCTGAGCATGGCGTACGTTTTGCCGACGCCCGGGGCGTAGCCGAGAAACAACTTGAAGATACCCCGTGTCTTATCCGAGATTTCGCTCAGCCATTCTTCCGGCGTCTTCGTCATCCGGTCTATTTTCGTTGGTAGCGGCGAACTTGTCACCTCCGTCGTAGAATGCGGGTGTGAAGACCAGTCCCCAGACCCACGCCGCGCGCTTTGCCGTCGTCGCTGCGACCGTTGTTGTCACGACCGCGCTCGGTTTCCATCTGCACGTCAATCCAACCACCGTCGCCCTGATGTTTCTGGTGAGTGTGCTTCTGG
>Ga0209698_10003222_pt1 | contig 18255 bp, 21 predicted proteins | sample LitLauG_LLR_2012_FD_187203 | JGI IMG/M metagenome (GOLD analysis project Ga0209698, IMG submission 187203) | Freshwater sediment microbial communities from Pennsylvania, USA - Little Laurel Run_MetaG_LLR_2012 (SPAdes) (version 2) | ecosystem: Environmental > Aquatic > Freshwater > Creek >...
AGCAAGAACAATGTCGTCGAGCCGCGCGACATCATCGCGCGCTTCGGTGCCGACACCGCGCGCGCCTTCGTCATGTTCGCCGGCCCCCCGGAGCAAAGCGCCTCGTGGTCCGACGCCGGCGCCGAGGGCACGCACCGCTTCCTGCGCCGCCTGTGGGCCTTCGGCTACAGCCAGCGCGGCGCAGTGCCCGGCGCGCCGGGCCCGGCCGCAGCCGAACTGCGCTTCGAGGTCCACAAGCTGCTGGGCCAGGTCAACTACGACTACGAGCGCCTGCAGTACAACACAGTGGTGTCGGGCGCGATGAAGCTGCTCAACCTGCTCGAAGCGGCCGCGCGCGATGCCGGCTGCGCCGCGGCCGTTGCCGAGGGCCTGGACATCCTGTTGCGCGTGCTCTATCCGGTCACGCCGCACATCGCCCAGGCGCTGTGGACCGCGCTGGGGCTGGCGGCCCGGCACGGCGAGCTCGTCTACGCGGCCTGGCCGCAGCCCGATCCGGCGGCGCTGCAACGCGAACTGATCGAACTCGTGGTGCAGGTCAATGGCAAGCTGCGCGGCGCCGTGCGGGTGGCCGTCGCGGCCGATCGCGGCGCCATCGAGGCGGCGGTGCTGGCCGACCCCGCCCTGGCCAGGTTCATCACCGGCACGCCGCGCAAGGTGGTCATCGTGCCCGGGAAACTCGTCAATGTGGTCGTCTAGCCGCGGCGGCGTGCTGCTGGCGCTGCTGGCGGCGGCCGCACTGGGCGCCTGCGGCTTCGCGCTGCGCGGCACGCAGCAGTTGCCCTTTGCCTCGATCGCGCTCAATTTCCCGCCCAATTCGCCCTTGGGCATCGAGCTGGCACGCAACATCCGCACCGGCACGGGCACGCAGATCGTCACCGACGCGTCCGCGGCCGCCGCCACTTTCGACCTGCTGGGCGAGACGCGCGATCGCCAGGTGCTCACGCTCAACGCCCAGGGCCGTGCCATCGAGTATTCGCTGCGCGACCGCCTGCGTTTTCGCCTCCGCGATGCGCAGGGGCGCGAGGTCATCGAACCCACCGAGCTGCTGGTGCAACGCGACATCGCCTTCAACGACTCGCAGCGCCTGTCCAAGGAATCGGAAGAGGCCCTGCTGTATCGCGACATGCAGACCGACCTGGTGCAGCAGTTGCTGCGGCGGATCGCGGCGGCCAAGCCCTATGCAGATACGCAGTGACCAGCTCGCGGCGCACCTGCAGCGTGGCCGCCTGGCGCGCTGCTACGTGGTCAGCGGCGACGAGGCGCTGCTCAGCCTGGAGGCCCAGGACGCGATCCGCGGCGCCGCGCGCGCGCAGGGCTACGACGAGCGCCAGGTGCTGCACGCCGACGCCCGCATGGACTGGTCGACCCTGGAGCAGGCCGCCACCGGCCAATCGCTGTTCGCGGCGCGCCGCCTGCTGGAGATCCGCCTGCCGTCGGGCAAGCCCGGCAAGGCCGGCGCCGCCGCGCTGCAGGCGCACGCCCGGCGCGACGACGAAGCCACGCTGACCATCATCAGCCTGCCGCGCCTGGACCGCACCGCGCGCGCGGCCGACTGGGCCAGTACGCTGCAGGAGGCCGCCGTCTGGGTGGAGGTGGCGCCGATCGCACGCGAGCGTCTGCCCGACTGGATCGCCGCACGGCTGGCGCGGCAGGGCCAATCGGCTCCGGCGCCGGCACTCGAGCTGCTGGCCGACCAGGTCGAGGGCAATCTGCTGGCCGCGCACCAGGAAATCGCCAAGCTGCAGCTGCTCTACGGCGACGGCGCGCTCGACCTCGAACAGATCCGCGCGGCGATCTTCGACGTGGCGCGCTTCGACGGCGTGCTGCTGCCCGCGGCGATGCTCGGCGGCGACCGGACACGCATCCTGCGCACGCTCAATGGCCTGCGCGCCGAAGGCGAACCGCTGCCCCTGCTGCTGTGGATGGTTTCCGAAGAGCTGCGCAACCTGCTGCGCCTGCGCCAGGCCCTCGATGGCGGCCGTCCGTTTGCCACGGCCATGCGCGGCCTGCGCCTGGGCGCGCCCCCGGCTCTGGTCGAGCGCGCCCTGGGACGCTGCACCGCGGCGCAACTGGCCACGCTGCTGTCCCGGTGCGCGCAGATCGACCGCTTGGTCAAGGGCCTGCAGGTGGCCGGGCGCGATGACGATCCCTGGTTAGAATTGGCCGACGTGGTGCTGGGCTTGGCGCCCGCCGCCGCGGCACCCGCACCCGGTGCCGCTCGCAGCGCGGCGCAGCGCCTGGCCGCCGCCGGCGGCAATACGGCTGCAGCGCCGCGCAACCAGTCCAAGAGGTGGGAGTGATGAACGCACTGCCGGAAAAAACCGCCGCCAGCGAGCTTGCCACGTACGTGCGCGCCATTGGCGCCGCGGCGCGGGCTGCTGCCGCCCCGATGGCGCGCGCCAGCACGGCGGACAAGGACCGCGCGCTGGCCGCGCTGGCCCAGGGCCTGCGTGCCGGCCGCGACGCGATCGCGCGCGCCAATGCCGAGGACCTTGCCCGTGCCCGGGCCGGCGGCCTGGACGCGGCGGCGCTGGACCGCCTGGCGCTGTCGAGCGCCGCCATCGAAACCATGGCGCTGGGGGTGGACCAGATCCAGCGCCTGGCCGATCCGATCGGATCCATCGACGACGTGCGGCCACGCCCCTCGGGCATCCAGGTCGGACGCATGCGCGTGCCCTTGGGCGTGATCGGCATCATCTACGAAAGCCGCCCCAACGTCACGGTCGATGCGGCGGCACTGTGCATCAAAAGCGGTAATGCCACGGTGCTGCGCGGCGGCTCCGAGGCCATCGAGTCCAACCGCGTGCTGGCGCGCCTCGTGGCCGAGGCGCTGGCGGCGGCCGGCCTGCCGCGCGATGCGGTGCAACTCATCGACACGACCGACCGCGAGGCGGTCGGCCAGCTCGTGCGCCTGCCCGAATTCATCGATGTCATCGTGCCGCGCGGCGGGCGCAGCCTGATCGAACGGCTGATGCGCGAGAGCCGTGTGCCGATGATCAAGCACCTGGACGGCATCTGCCACGTGTACGTCGATGACACGGCCGACCTGGACATGGCGGTGCGCATCGCCGACAACGCCAAGACCCAGCGCTACGGCACCTGCAACACGATGGAAACGCTGCTGGTGGCCGCGGCGCTGGCCGCCGAATTCCTGCCGCGCATCGGCCGGCGCTACGCCGAAAAAGGCGTGGAGCTGCGTGGCTGCCCGGCAACGCTGGCGATCCTGGGTGCGGCCGGCATACCCGGCCTGGTCGCCGCAAGCGAAGAGGACTGGCGCACCGAATACCTGGCCCCCATCCTGTCCATCCGCGTCGTCGACGGCCTGGATGCGGCCATCGCCCACATCAACACCTATGGCAGCCGCCACACCGACGCCATCGTCACCAACGACCACCCGCGCGCGATGCGCTTCCTGCGCGAGGTCGATTCGGCCTCGGTGATGGTCAACGCCTCGACGCGCTTTGCCGACGGCTTCGAATACGGCCTGGGCGCCGAGATCGGCATCAGCAACGACAAGCTCCATGCCCGTGGCCCGGTGGGGCTGGACGGGCTCACCTCGCTCAAGTACGTGGTGCTGGGCAGCGGCCAGGTGCGCGGCGCATGAGCATGCTGTACATCAAGGCGCTGCACATCTTCTTCGTGACCGGATGGTTCGCGGGGCTGTTCTACCTGCCGCGCATCTTCGTCAACCTGGCGCTGGTGCCGCAGGCGGGCGCCGAACGCGATCGGCTGCTGCTGATGGCGCGCAAGCTGTACCGCTTCTCCAACCTGCTGATGGTCGCTGCGCTGGTGCTGGGCATCTGGTTGTGGCGCGGGTACGAGATCGGCGAGGGCATGGGCTGGATCCACGCCAAGCTGGCGCTGGTCGCGCTGCTGGTCGTGTTCCAGCACCTGTGCGGACGCCAGCTCGCGGGTCTGCGCGCGGGCAGCAACGCGCGCTCGCATGTGTGGTTCCGCTGGTTCAACGAGGTTCCCACCGTGCTGCTGCTGGCGATCGTCCTGCTGGTCGTCGTGAAGCCGTTTTGAGATCCGACCGCTTCCCGGCGGCGGGGGCCCGCGGTGGCTGAGGTCTTCTTCGCCGTTTGCCCGCGCGGCCTGGAGGAGGTGCTGGGGCGCGAACTGCAGGACCTGGGCGCCGATCAGGTCAAGGCGGGCGCCGGCGGCGTGCAGTTTGGCGGCACGCTTGGCACCGCCTATGCCGCCAACCTGCACAGCCGCGTCGCCAGCCGCATCCTGTGGCTGGTGGCCGCGGGGCCCTATCGCAATGAGGCCGATCTGTACGCGCTGGCCCGCGACATCGCCTGGGAGCGCGAGTTCACGCCGGACCAGCGCCTGCGCGTGGACCTCAGCGCCACGCACTCGCCGCTGCAAAGCCTGCAGTTTGCCACCCTGCGCGTCAAGGACGCGATCGTCGACCGCGCCCGCGACCTCACGGGCACGCGGCCCAGCGTCGACCGGGCGCGACCCGACGTGCAGGTGATGGTGCACCTGGATGCGGCTACGGCGCGCCTGTACATCGACCTGTCGGGCGAGTCGCTCTTCAAACGCGGCTGGCGTGCCGACAAGGGCGAAGCGCCGATCAAGGAGAACCTGGCGGCGGCGCTGCTGCTGCTGGCCGGCTGGAGCCCCGCACAGGCGCTGCTCGATCCGTTTTGCGGCAGCGGCACCATCGTCATCGAGGCCGCATCGATGGCCAGCAAGCGGGCGCCGGGGCTGCAGCGACATTTCGCTTTCGAGAACCTGCGCGGCTTCGATCGGGCGGGGTGGCAGCGCCTGCGCGAGCAGGCGCGCGCAGCCGTCAGCGACACCATTGCGGTGCCGCTGGTCGGGCGCGACATCTCCACCGGCGTGATCGCGATTGCCCGTTCCAACGCCCTGCGCGCCGGGCTCGGCGCCCTGCTCGAAAGCGGCAGCCTGCGCTTCGAGGCGGCCGATGCGCGCGTCGGGCTGCCTCCGGCGACCGCAGGCATGATCGTCAGCAATCCGCCGTACGGCGAGCAAAGCAGCCCGCGTTCGGCCACCGTGCCGGCGCTGATGTCCGACGTCGCGGCGCAGTTGAAGCGCCAGTTCCCCGGTTGGCAGGCCTGGCTGCTGAGCGCCGACCGCCAGTTGCCCGGACAGATGCATTTGCGCGAATCGCGCAAGACGGTGCTGTTCAATGGCGCGCTCGAATGCCGCCTCTTCCGCTTCGACATGGTGGCCGGCAGCAACCGGCGCTAGTGCGCTGCACGGCGGAGGCGGCGTGCGGCGCGGCAACAAACTTGCTGCGCTGCGGATCGATCGGACACAAACCTGCCTTGACGCACGTCAAACCTGCGGTGCACAAGGCGGCGATTGCGCACTGCGGAGGCGAGTAGCGTGGTCTCGCCGGTCGGGCGTTTGGATCGACCGCTGCGCCACCTCATCAACCGGCAAGAGGAGACACCATGCCCACGCTGCATCCATCGCCCCATACCGCCCAGCTCATCGAGGGTATCGCCCAGATCAGTCTGGCGACGGTCGTCACGCTCGTTTCGGTGGCGACCGCGGCAACGCTGATCTACGTCTGGCTGTTCACCTAGCGCCCCCGTGCGGGGCGCTTCGACACCACGGCCCTGCCACCTTGCGGCGCCGGCGCCGCCTGAGGAGATGTCATGTCCTTGAAGCCTGCACGTCGCGCTGCCTCCTGCTGCGCCGTGGCGCTCGCCTGGCCGTCGTGGGCGCTGGCGGCGGCACCGGAAGACACGCTGGAGGTCACGACCAAACTGATCGGACTCATCTTCCTGCTGTTCGTGCTGGCCGTGGTCGCCGCCGTCTACTGGATGAAAAGCTCCGACCCGCGGGAGACGCCGCTCAAGCGCATTTTTGCCAGGACCGACGCCGTGCATTGCGTCGGGCCCGGGACGCTCGTGGCCGAATGCGCGCGACTGATGGCCGCCAAGCGGATCGGCGCCGTGCTGGTGCTAGACGACGGCCGGATCACCGGCATCTTCACCGAACGTGATGCCCTGAGCCGCGTGCTGGCCTGCGGCCTGGACCCCAACGGCATCAAGGTGGCCGAGGTCATGACCCGGTCACCGGTCTGCGTTGCGCCCGACACCTCGGTCAGTGCGGCCATGGAACTCGTCACGACCCGGCGCTTTCGTCATCTGCCGGTGGTCGATCAGGGGCAGCTGGTCGGCGTGGTCTCCAGCGGCGATCTGACGCGCTGGCTGGTCAAGGAGCGCCTGCCCGAGGCGCAGCAACTGCTGCAGCAGCCGGCCCTGATCGTCTGATCGTCTGATCGTCTGATCGCCTGATCGCCTGATCGCCTGATCTTGCGCCGCGATAGGCGGCCCCGCGGCGCCGAAGCCGGCCGCCGCCGGTCCGTGCCCGTATACTGCCGGTCCGGCTTGGGTGTCATTGCGCCCGAGCCGCGCCCGCGCTTCGTGCCGGCACGGTGCTCTGCCCACCGGTTCGAAAACGACGAGGAAACGCATTGTGCCCCTGATCGGCCGCATAAAGAGCGCGCGCAGCGCGCTCGTACGCCGGCATGCACAGCCCGCAGACCTGCCCGGTGCGGCGCAAGTGGCGAGCACCCTTTTGGCGCTGGCGCTGCTGTGGTTCGTGGCCGCGCGCGCGAGCGGTGCCTATGCATGGTGCCTGGCGCTCGTGGTTCCGCTGATCGGCCTTTTCACCCTGCGCAGCTTCGCCCTGATGCACGAGTGCGGTCACGGCAGCGTGTTTCGAACCTCGTCGCTGAACCGCATTTCGGGGTTCGTGCTGGGCGTGATCGTCGGCATGCCGCAATTCGTCTGGTCACGCAACCACCAGTTCCATCACGCCCACAACGGCGATTGGGAACGCTATCGCGGTCCCTTGACGACCGCCTCGGTCGCCGAGTTCGCGGCGATGTCGCCGGGCCAGCAGCTGCGCTACCAGCGCCGGCGCAGCCTGCTGCTCGCGCCGCTGGGCGGCCTGGCGTATCTCGTCGTCAATCCGCGCATCACCTGGTTGCGCGGCTGCTGGGCCTTCGCGCTCCACATGACCTGGCACTGGGCCCAAGCGCCCACCCTGCCCTTGCGGCGACACGCGGCGACGTTTCGTACCCGGCGCTGGAATTCGCGACGTGAATTCTGGGACATGACCGGGAACAATCTCGTCTTGCTGACGCTCTGGGTCCTGATGTGCCAGGCCGCCGGCCCGCTGCGATTCTTCGGCGTGTATCTGGCGGCGCTGGCCCTGGCCGGCGGTGCGGGGATCGTCCTGTTCACCGTCCAACATAATTTCGAACATTCCTATGCCAGCGACAGCAGCGCCTGGGACCCGATCGCCGGCGCCGTGCGCGGCACGAGCTACCTGATCATGCCGCGTTGGCTCAACTGGATCACCGTGAATATCGCCTACCACCACATTCATCACTTATCGTCACGCATACCCAACTACCGCCTGGCGCGCTGTCACGAGGAGAACCAGGACATGTTTTCCCAGGTCGTGCGCCTGCGGATGTGGCAGATCCCCGGGGCGCTCAAGTGCATATTGTGGGACGAATCCGCGCGGCGCATCATTTCGGTCGCCGAGTACCGCCGGCTTGCACGCCGGCCGGCGTTTACACCGACGAACGTCTGAGACTGGCCACCGGCTTGCCGGCGCAACCGATCACGGCGCAGGCCGGCCGCCGCGGGTTCGTCACACTACAGCGCATTCAGCCGACACTGCGGCGCTCGGGCTGCGTGCGGTGCAGGAACACGGTGTAGGTGTCGCGCGGTGGCTGAACCGACGCCTGCAGCAGGATGCGCCCGATGGCGCCGCGATGGTATCCGCCGTGGGTGATGAGGTGCGCCAGGATCTCCTCGCGCGACATGCGCCCCGCCAGGCCGTCCATGAAGGTAAAGCTTACGTGCTGCGCCAGATCGGCGGGCGTCAAACCCGCCACATAGTCAAGATACCAGCGGTCGGATCGGGCGACGGCCGACTGCAATTCGTCCAGGCCCGGCGTGGCGTCGGTGTTGGTGGCGGCATAGTCGTGCCGAGCGCCCGTCAGGTGCGCGGCGAAGATGCGGTCGACAACGAAAGTGTGATTGAGGATGCGCAGGGCCGCGTGCAATTGCTCCGCCTGGGCCTGGGCATCCAGGGTGCGCATCTGCGCGAGGAGTTCGTCGTTGGCCCAGGCCTTGTAGCCGAAGAGCGAGGCCAGCAGCGTATTCGTGTTCAGGGCGTTCTCCCTCGCGGCGGGCGTGCCGCCTTGCGTTCGATTGCTGCATGGGGCTCCACGGTGCTTGCCGCTTGCCGGCTGGCGTATTGCGCCCGGGCCTGGACAATCGCCGGCCGATGCTCCACAGCCCACTCGTAAAGAGCCCGCAGCGGCACGATAAGTTCGCGTCCAAGATCGGTCAACGCATAGTCCACGCGCGGTGGAATGGTCGGAAAGAGCGTGCGTTGCACGAGACCATCCTGTTCCAGCCCTTTCAAGGTCAGCGTGAGCATGCGTTGCGAAATTCCGTCGACCACCCGGCGGATTTCGTTGTAGCGCAAGGGTCCCTCGCGCAAGGCCCCGACGACCATGACGGTCCATTTGTCGCCGATGCGCGCGAGCGTCTCGGCCACCGCACGGCAGTTTTCGTGCGATGGATCGATGACACGAACAGGCTTGTTCGCCATGACCAAAAAAGTGCCTTCTTGCGTCCGCCGGATTGGATCCTAATATAGCGTAACGAACAATTTGTTCTCAACCGCTTATCATTAAGGTATTGATTATGATGACAAAATTGGCCGCGCTTGGACAGCGGATCATCATTTACGGCGGGGGCGTCGGGGGCGCGCAACTGGCCAAGAGGCTCAGTGGCCGGGCCAAGGTGACGCTGGTCGATCCGCACGATTACTTCGAAGTGCCGATGGCCGCTCCCCGCAACATGGTGCGACCCGACTTTGCGCAGCAGGCGATCATGCCGTTTGCCCAGGTACTTCCCCATGTGGAGCACGTGCGCGCGCGCCTGGTCGAATTGCGACCCGACGGGGGGTCGGTCCGGCACCCGGACGGCACGCAGACCACGATAAGCGGCGATATCGTGGTGCTGGCGACGGGCAGTGGCTATGTCAATGATCTGGTGCGGGCGGCCCAGGGTTCGGCAGCGGAGCGCCGGGCTTTTTACGCGCAATACCACCAGCACTTGCTCGCAGCGCGCAACGTCGTGATCGTGGGCGGTGGCCCCATCGGCGTGGAGATCGCCGGCGAAATCAGCCAGAACTGGCCCGATAAGAAGCTCACCATCGTCGAAGCGGGCCCGCGACTGCTGGCCGGGACCTCCGCAGCGGCGTCGGCCCATGCCGCCAAGGTGCTGGGCGCACGCGGCGTGACAATTATCACAGGCGAACGCGTGGAACCCGATCCCCTCCATGGGGCCGATGTCCTCACAATCGGTGGCGTCGCGCGAACCACGGGCGGCCGCGCGCTTGCCTACGACCTGCTCGTCTGGTGCGTGGGCGGGCGGCCCAACACCGAATACCTGCGGCCGCATTTGAGCCACGTCGTCAACGAACGAGGCCAGGTTCGCGTGACCCCGGATCTGCGCGTGCTCGGGCAGCAGCGCATGTTCGCGCTGGGCGACATCACGGACCTGCCCGAAAACAAGATGGCCTGGTTCACGAACCACCATGTCGATATTGCTGCGGCGAACGTCGCTACGGTGCTTGCAGGAGAGCGATTGCCGCTCAAGACCTACAAGCCCCGCACCGGCAATCCCATGATGGCCGTGACCCTGGGCTCCAATGCCGGCGTCACCCATCTACCCGCTCCTATAGGGATAGTCCGCGCCTCGTGGGCAAACCGGAAGATCAAGGCCGCGCACATGCTGGTTCCTAAGTATCGGAGGATTTTCGGGGCCTGAGGGCAGGGAGCGCGATCGGCCGCCGCCGACCGAGCACTCGGGCGCGAGCGCCTGGCGCCGCCGCGGTGTTGCGCCGTACCGATGAGCGCCCGGTGCGCATGCGAAATGACGCATCCATCCAAGGGACCAAATCGCGCACGTCGACGGCGCCATTGCGCGTACCCGACGGTAAAATCCGTCCGTGCGGGATTTGCCAGCACGTGCCTGCCCAAGGACCTCGTTGATGTCGGACGCCCCCCCGATCGAAACGCTGAGACGCATCCTGCGCGACAGCCGGCGCATCGCGATGGTTGGCGTTTCAACGGACGCGACCCGCCCCAGCCACGCGGTGGCCAAGTATCTGCTCGAGCACGGCTACGAGGTGGTCCCGGTAAATCCGCGCTACGCCCAAGTGCTCGGTCGCACCTGCTATCCGACCCTGGCGGCGGCGCAGGCTGCCAGCGGACCGATCGATATGGTGGATTGTTTTCGCCGTGCAGCCGAAATCGGGCCGCTGGCCGAGGAGGCCATCGCCATAGGGGCCCGGTGCCTCTGGATGCAGTTAGGCGTGATCAACCCGCAAGCCGCTGCCAAGGCGCGCGCTGCAGGCGTGGAGGTTGTCATGGACCGTTGCGTGAAGATCGAACATGCCCGCCTGTTTGGGCATCCGGGCTAGGCGAACCCTCTGGGGCGCAAAGTTCCAATCCATGGGTAACCCAGGCCAAGGCCATCAACCCCAGGCCGGCCCCGCAGAACAGTGTCACGTAAAGCCCGGAAGTGCTGTCCGCGCCGGGAACCATCGGGCCCATGGCGGCACGCACGAGAAGGCATGTGCCAAAGCATGAAAAAATCGCAATGCCGCGCACGATGGGTAGGGAGCGACGACGACGAATCGTGATTTTCGCCGCGCAGGCGCGACAGCTCGTATTGAGTAGCGCCTCGGCAAGCATCTTTTGCCAGAAGCTGATGCCTCTATCGCCGCAGGATGGGCACGAATATCGGGTGGCCATATCGACACGGGCAATCCGAAACCAAATGTCAGTATAGTGCCAGAGCGCACCCAAGAGCATTCCCCCCGGCACGCCCAAAGGCATTCCCCTGGCACGGAGCCTCGTTCTTTGAGTCTTACGCCCCTGCACCTCCGCGGCGGGATATTGGCGGTGCTCCTTGCGGTTCTGGCCCCCGTGCGATCGATCGCCAGCGACGACGCCGGGCAACTGCGCGCCATCGTCGACGAGACGGTACGTCCCCTCATGTCGCGGCATGACATCCCCGGCCTGGCCCTGGGCATAACCGTCGATGGTCGGATCCATGTCTTCAACTACGGAGTGGCGTCCATCGAGCGCCGGTCACCGGTTACCGATGCGTCGATCTTCGAGATCGGTTCGATCTCCAAGATGTTCACCACGACGCTGGCGGCCTACGCGCAGGCAAGCGGGCAGCTTTCGCTCGATGACCATCCCGGTCGGTACCTGCCCAGCCTCAAGGGTCGCCCCATCGATCGGGCCACCTTGCTCCATCTGGGCACCTACACCGCCGGCGGCCTGCCCTTGCAGTTTCCGGATGCGGTCGGCGACAACGACGCTGCTCTTGCCTACTTCGCCGATTGGCAAGCGGATGCGGCGCCGGGCACGATCCGCCGCTATTCCAACCCCAGCATAGGGCTGCTCGGCGCCGCGACCGCCGCGGCACTCAAGGACCGCTATGCGACGCTGGTGCAGACGCGGCTCTTGGCGAAACTGGGCATGCGCCACACCTATATCCAGGTGCCGCCCCAAGTATTGCCCGATTACGCCTGGGGCTACCGCGAGGGCAAGCCGGTGCACGTCAATCCCGGGCCGCTGGACGAGGAAACCTACGGCATCAAATCGACGGCTTCGGACCTGATCGTCCTCCTGCAGGCCAACATCGACCCGAGCGCGCTCGAAGCGCCCCTGCGCCGCGCGGTGGAGACCACCCAAATCGGCCGCTTCAGCGTCGGCGCCATGGTGCAGGGCTTCGGATGGGAGCAGTATCCGTACCCGCTTTCCCGCGACACGCTGCTGCGCGGAAACGCCGAGGAAATAATCTTCGAGCCGAACCCGGTGCAGGCGCTGGAGCCGGCCCCGGCCGCCCAAGCGCGCCTTTACGACAAGACCGGTTCGACGGGTGGCTTCGGCGCCTACGTTGCGTTCGTGCCAAGCAAGCGCATCGGCCTGGTGCTGCTGGCCAACAAGAGCATTCCGATTGCCGCACGCGTCGAGGCGGCCTATGCGATCCTGGACCGCCTGGCCCCGCGGTGAGGCACTGCCGCGCGCCGCGCAAGCGGCGCAGGCTGCCGCCGCGGACCCCACTTCGCGCTAGGCAAAGGCCTTGAGCGCGGTGCCATTCCAGTCATGCCCGGAGGGCGACCAGCGCGCGCCCGCCGGCGGGTGCGGTTGACCGGACCGGCAATAGCCGCGGCGGGCATCGAAATCGAACACCGCGTGCGCCTCGCCGTCGATGAACAAGGCGGCCGCACAGCCGTCGGTAGACCAGGCGATCTTCAGTTCGAGATGGGAGCGGTCGGCGGCAAACACACGCGCGTCGTAGATGTGCAGGGCGTCCTGGATGGTGGCCGCGCCACGGGAACGATCGATGGAGTAGAAGTAGCCCGATTCGCCGTCGTCTTCAAACACCGCGGTGTATCGACCATCAGGGGAAAAACCGAGAAAGGTTGCCGCGTTGCCGGCCACATGGGTTTCGAACGATGCAACGGTATACGTCATAAATTCTGTGGCGGCCTTTCCCCTGCCGGCCTCGAGTTTTTATTGCCCCCGAATTTATTGGATTTTGGTCATGAAGGGAATCCTGCGCTCACGTCGGCTATTTCTTCCCCACCTGGTCTCCGATGACACCCCCGACAACGGCTCCGCCTATGACGCCGACCGCGCCGCCACCGGTCAACACGGCACCGGCTACTGCCCCGGCGCCCGCACCTACTGCCGTGTCGGTGTCACGCGTGCTCATGTTGCTGCAGGCGCCGAGGAAAGTCAGCAGCACGGCAGCACAGATCAGGCTCGGTCCGTGTTTCACGTTGATCTCCAATAGTGCTTCAGGAGATCGAGCATGCACGCCGTCAACGCGGGCGTCTGGGCGCTGGCATACATTGCGGCCCGGCCGCGGGTTTCGCCTTGCCGGGCTCGCCCGGCAAGCGGCGCCGCTCAAAGTGGCGGCCGGGTACCGGCCATCGTGTCGAACTGGACGAGGTGCTTGCGCGCGATCGCGACGATTACCGGCAGTGTGCCCATGCGCGCCTGGTAGACCCCGAGCCTCTTTTCGAAGGGCACCTCCGCCGTGATGGCTGCAGGAAACCGCGCAGCGGCGGGGAATTCGCTGCCCGCCGCAGCCGCATGCATCACGGCCTCGTTGGTGGACTCTGTGGCCTTTTTCATGATTTTCCTTAGGTGACGTTGGGCTGCGGACGCCCGTGGGCATGCCGACGTCCCACCGCTCCAACGGGCGCACGGTAAAGCGAGCGCCCGATGCGGTCCGTGCGCTTAGCCACACACCAAGCCGGCAACCGGCATTCGCGCTCTGCCGGCACGGCGGGCGGGCCCAGCTGGGCGCTTTGTTACCTTGCGCACAGACTGTCGGTCGCGACCGCGTAGAAATACGCTTTTTGGGTGGCGCTGGAAATGGACACGATTGCTCCGGTACGCAGGGCCCGCTCTCGGGACGCCTTTGTTCCGGCCGGCATCTTCGACCCGATGGCAGCGCCGGCCTTGCCCTCGCGCTGCGCGCTCTGCAACCTGCGCGACGCCTGCCTACCCTGCGACCTGCTGCGCCCGGGTAGCGGCCATCAGGAAAGGCTGCCCAGCAGCCAGAGGCGCATTCGACAGGGCGAATCGCTGTTCCGGTGCGGTGACGCCTTCAGCTGCCTGTACACCGTCCGGTCCGGATTCTTCAAAACCGTCATTACCGTCGGCGACGGTCGCGAACTGGTGACCGGCTTTCATATGGCCGGCGACCTGCTCGGTGCCGACGCACTGGCCCCCCAGACCCACGTTTGCGATGCGATTGCCCTCGAAGAAAGCCAGGTCTGCGCAGCCTTGTATTCGGGTGCGGACGGCCCCGACCATGGACCGCCGCTGCTGTATCGCCATCTGTTCAAGGCCATGAGTGCGCAGATCTCGCGGCAACAGCGGTTCATGCTGGTACTGGGCATGATGGGTGCGGAAGAGCGCGTCGCCGCGTTCCTGCTGGGCCTGTCGCAGCGACTCGGGGCCCGTGGCTATTCGCCGACGCAGCTGATGCTGCGCATGACGCGGCACGAGATCGGCTGTCACCTGGGCCTCAAACTCGAGACCGTAAGTCGCATGATCTCTAAATTTCGCGAGGCGGGAATCATCGAGACCGGCTACCGGCGCGTCCAGATCCTGGACCTCGAGGGCCTGCGTCGCTATATGGATCCGGCGATGGGCTAGGAGCGCCCGCGCCGGGGCCGGCGACCGTGCCTCGTGGGGCGCCGCACGCCGCCGCGGCTACGGGACCGGGTGGCTTTACAAGGCAGCCCTATACTGATAATGTTTACAGTATAGGGTTCCGGATCGACACCGCCGGGGCCACAGGAGGCCCCAGATGGCGCACGCAAGCCCGGTACGAACCGAACGCCTGCAAGGTCCCTTCGCCGACCTCAAAGGGCGTGGCGCCCGCAGCAATCGCGATTCACGCTATGCCGCGGCCGTACATGAGCTCGACCCCGATTACCTCGAAGCCTGCCGCCTCGATGCGCTCGACACCGTCGCCCCGGTGTCCACGCCCGCCGCGCCGCGCACCAGCATCACCATCGAGCAGGCCCGCAGCATCATCAGCCGCAACCAGTCGCCCGACATCCCCTTCGACCGCTCCGTCAATCCCTATCGCGGCTGCGAACACGGCTGCGTCTATTGCTATGCCCGCCCCACCCACGCCTACCTCGGCCTGTCGCCGGGGCTCGACTTCGAAACCCGCCTGTTCGCCAAGACCAATGCGGCCGCCTTGCTTGACGCGCAATTGCGCAAACCCGGCTATCGCGCTGCCGTGCTGGCCCTGGGCGCCAACACCGACCCCTACCAGCCGGCCGAGCAAGGCCACGGCATCACGCGCGAGGTGCTGCAGGTGCTGGCCCGCTTCGGCCACCCGGTCACCATCACGACCAAATCGGCACTGGTGCTGCGCGACCTCGACATCCTGCAGTCCTTGGCCCGCCGCAATCTCGTGCGCGTGCAATTGTCCATCGGCACCCTCGACCGCAGCATTGCGCGCTCGCTCGAGCCACGCGCCAACACGCCCGTGCGCCGCCTCGAGGCCATAGCCGAGCTGGCCCAGGCCGGCGTTCCGGCCGGGGTCATCGTCGCGCCGCTCATTCCGGCGCTCACCGACACCGACCTCGAAGCCGTGCTCGAAGCCGCCGCCAAAGCCGGCGCCAGCCATGCGGCCTACACCGTGCTGCGCCTGCCCCTGGAGGTGCGCGACCTGTTCGTGGAATGGTTGCGCCAGTTCGCCCCCTTGCGGGCGGAGCGGGTCATGAGCCTGGTGCGCCAGATGCGCAATGGCGCCGATTACCAGTCGCAGTTCCACACGCGCATGGACGGAACCGGGGTATATGCGCGGCTGCTGCAGCAGCGCTTTGCCCTGGCCTGCCAGCGCCTGCGGCTCAACCAGGAGCGCGCCGTGCTCGATGCAACGCGGTTCGCGGTGCCACCCGCCGAATCGGCCCAAGGCGCCTTGTTCTAGAACCGCACCCTAGCGGCCGGATCGGGGCTTAGGCCTTAGTGCCGCCTTCAGGCGAAATCGCGCGCCAGCGAACCCTGCACTTCGGCGGCAATCTCGTCCACCCGCACCTGGTATTGGGGGTGGTCTATGCCCACGGCAATGCTGCGGCCGCCCCGAAACGCGGCAATGGCGTGCGGCGCGAATTCAAAGCGCAGGAAATGCACCGCCGAGGTCTTGTCGGCATTGTCGCGCGACAGGTCTTCGTCGGCGATGGCATAGCTGCGCACTTCGCCGTCGGGCTGCACATACACGCGGGCCTCGATGCCGATCAGGCGCGCGAGCGCGCGCGCGCGTTCGGCCGGATCCTCGTATTCGATCATCATCGTGGCCTTGAGGTTCGTACCGTCCGGGATCAAGGGGTTGTAGGCCTCGAGTTCGTCGCGGATGCCGGCCTCCTCGAAGGTCTTCTCGATGCGCAGCATCTCCTGGATCTGGTAGCGCACGGTGAGTTCGTCCTCGAAGATGAGGGTGACGTGCGCGCCCAGGTGCAGGATGCGGTTGCGCTTGTGCGCGAGCACGCGCGCGCGAAACTCCTTGCGTTGCTTGGCGTAGGCCTCCAGGGTGAGGAGGCTCGATTGCGTGATCTGCGGCATGTTCATGTCATCCTTGCCAAAAATGCGGCCGGGGCGCGTTCTAGCCCGGCATCAATCAATGCCGTAGGCCATGCGCACCAGCGTGAGCGGATGGGCCAGTTCGGGGCGCTTGCCCGGCGCGGTGCCCGCTTGCGCCAGTTCGTCCAGGCCCTGTTCGATATGGTGCCCGGCCAGCTGGCAGTCGGAACTGATGTAATCCGGATTGGCCTGCGCCATGGCCCGGAACACCGGCTTGCCGATCTTCATCGCCGTGGCGTGGAACTCCTGCTTCACGCCCCAGGTGCCGGCATGGCCCGAACAGCGCTCGACCGTGGTCACGCTGGTGTCGGGAATCCATTTGAGCACCTCCTCGGTCTTGCGGCCCAGGTTCTGCACCCGGCTGTGGCAGGGGATGTGGTACGAGACCGCGCCCAGCGGCCGCTTGAAGTCGTTGCGCAGCAGCCCATCCTTGTTGCGCGCGACCAGGTATTCGAAGGGATCCCACATGGCCTCGCTCACGGCCAGGACGTCGGCGTCGCCGGGGAACAGCAGCGGCAGCTCCTTCTTGAACATCAGTGAGCACGAGGGGATGGCCGCCAGGATCGCGTAGCCCTCGCGCGCCAGCCGCGCCAGGGGAGGAATGTTGATCTCCTTGAGCCGGCGCAGGCCTTCGAGATCGCCCAGCTCGAACTTGGGCATGCCGCAGCAGGCTTCCTTTTCCACCAGGGTGTAGGCGATGGCGTTGTGCTCGAGGATCTTGAGCAGGTCGTAGCCTATGCCCGGCTCGTTGTAATTGACATAACAGGTCGCGTACACGGCCACCTTGCCCGGGGTACGCTCGCCATCGCGCACCGGCGGCACCGTGTCATCGTGCGCCGAGGCGCGGAAGGTCTTGGCGGCGTAGTTCGGACGCCAGGCATGGCGGTCGACGCCCAGCGCTTTCTCGGCGCCGTAGCGGCCCAGGCTGCTCTGGTTCACCGCATTGACGGCCTGCGTGACGATGGGAATCCCCGCAAAGCTGCCCAGGCCGTCGGTCGAGGACAGGATGCGGTCGCGCAACTTGCCGCCGGTCTGGCGGAAGGACACCGCCTTGGCGCGCAGCATCAGGTGCGGAAAATCCAGGTCGAAGGAGTGCGGCGGCACATACGGGCACTTGGTCATGAAGCACACGTCGCACAGGTAGCACTGGTCTATGACCTCGGCGTAGCGCTCCTTGGGGACGGTGTCGAGTTCCCCGCTCTTGCTGTTGTCGACCAGGTCGAACAGCGCCGGAAAGGCGTTGCACAGGCTCACGCAGCGGCGGCAGCCGTGGCAGATGTCGAAGACGCGCTCCAGTTCCTTGTCCAGGCCCGCTTGGTCCCAAAACGCCGGCTGGTCCCAGGCCACAGCGTGGCGCGTGGGCGCCTCCAGGCTACCTTCCTTGACACTCATGCTTGCTTCCTGCTCCAGAATCGGCGTCACGGCAGCCAAGATGCGCCGCCGTCGCCCTCGAAGCCGCCGCCGCCCGCACCGGGATGCCGATGCGGGGGCTGCGGCCAACTACGAGCAAACCTCGCGGGCAACCGCCGGTCGCCCGCGCCGCAGGCACCGGCAGCGCATGCCGCCGGGCCACGGGCCAGCCTCAGTCGACGATGGCGTCGAGCGTGCGCTGGAACTTGTTGGCGTGCGAGCGCTCGGCCTTGGCCAGCGTCTCGAACCAGTCGGCGATCTCGTCGAAGCCTTCGCTGCGCGCCGTCTTGGCCATGCCCGGATACATGTCGGTGTATTCGTGCGTTTCGCCGGCGATGGCCGCCTTGAGGTTGGAGCGCGTCGGACCGATCGGCAGGCCGGTGGCCGGGTCGCCCACCTGTTCCAGATACTCCAGGTGCCCGTGGGCGTGGCCCGTTTCGCCTTCGGCGGTCGAGCGGAACACCGCCGCCACGTCGTTGTAACCCTCGACGTCGGCCTTGGCCGCGAAGTACAGGTAGCGCCGGTTCGCCTGGGACTCGCCGGCGAACGCCGCCTTCAGATTGTCTTCCGTCTTGGAACCTTTAAGTGCCATGAAACTCTCCTGGTTGATCTATCGCTGCAGCGCGATCCTTCCG
>Ga0209698_10003223_pt1 | contig 18254 bp, 21 predicted proteins | sample LitLauG_LLR_2012_FD_187203 | JGI IMG/M metagenome (GOLD analysis project Ga0209698, IMG submission 187203) | Freshwater sediment microbial communities from Pennsylvania, USA - Little Laurel Run_MetaG_LLR_2012 (SPAdes) (version 2) | ecosystem: Environmental > Aquatic > Freshwater > Creek >...
GTTGCTATCCGAGTCCATGCGTGATGCAGTGATCGGAATGGACGCGGCTGCGTCAGCAACCCATGAGAATGCGCGGCTAAAAAGGCCACTTCCGTTTAGGGGCATTACAATTCTCCGGAACAAAAAAAGCCGCACAATGGCGGCTTGGAGGACGAAAAATGACAAACCCTTATATCGGGCTGATGATTGTTTTCGGGATATTCGGCTATCCCGCTGCCAAGTTATTTGTTAACTGGCTTGATCGGCGTAAGCGGCGGGATAGGTAAATCCTGATCGTTATAGACAAGCGAGTTGTAAAGGCTTGGATGCTCTTTGTCGGCTTTGAGCGCCAGGGCTACTTTCTGAGACGTTGAAAGATGCTTTCCGATAAACGGAATGCGTTCTAGCGCCGCAGTTGTCACTATTCCACTATGGCTAAAGTTTGCGGTATGACCGGCAGGAGGCGTAACCGTATGGGACAAAGTGCGCCCAACGGTTTTTAGCGTGTCGATTTCAGTGGGATCATAAACGGCACTCAGTCGGGCAGAGCCGAGGCGTGTAAGAGCTTCGGCATATCGGGCAGCGGCTCCTGTGTTATCGCCATTCGGGTTAAACCCAAAGCCTGATTTCAGCAGCGGATTTCCGACCTGTGAGCGCAGCGTATCGTAAGCCTCGGAATATTTGTTTGCTTTGAGCAAGTCAGCAAGGTTACGGAAACCAGCGTCAGTGCCGCCCGTAATATGGTCGCGCACAATCCGCTCAGGCGACCATGTGTTATCACCAAACTTCCCGTATCGCCCACTTACAACATCATCTAATGCAGGAACACTATCATGCAGTGCAAAACGCTGGGCTGCTAATGCGCGAGCTTCGCTAAATGGGTCACCTTCCGTACCTGCTTGGGTAATTGACGTTTTAACAGCAGAACGGAGTTTGTCCAAGGCAGTTTTTGTGCCACCCGTAGACAAACCTCCCGAATGCTCGTTAATGAGCTGCAACAGGTTTTCTGCGTCTTTGTAGGTAAATGTTTTCGTTTGCTTGCCATCCATGAGTCCATAAGACTCAAATCTAGAGCGAACGCCTTGCGGGATTTGATCGGCAAAATCTTCCTTGATTTTTGCGTAGTCTTGGGCAAGTCCCTTCATGTCAACTTCAGCGCCTGCTTTGCCGCTTTCGCGCACAGCTCGATAAGCATCTGAAACTTTCGTCCTCATGCCCTCGTCAATGTTGCGAAGCGCAGTGCCTACCGTATCGCCTGCGGTATGGGCTTCAGTTGGTGAACCAACGGTATTGGCAAGTACTCGCGCAAGAAATTGCTGCTGCGAATTAAACCGCGTAGCCAGCCTTGGATCGCTTTTAAGGTTGTATTCTTCAGACCACTGACTAGGGTTGCGCGACAACTGGCCCAGCGTTGGTGCGTTTTCACCTTGCATCCCAAGCGACAGAAAATCAGCGTAGCGCGTAGCCGCTGAAGGGATCATGCCAGGGTATTGCTTCAAGACCCCTTCAGTTTTCGGAAAGACGGATGCATCTTCAGTAGGTCGAAGCGATGCAGGCATATCAGCAGTTGCCTGAGAAACGCCATTTACAGCCGCGTTAGGCGAATTGGCGCGTACCGAGCCAGGAGCCACATACTCAGCCACATCGGGAAGAACTTTAGGAACCCAGCGGACAGGCGCTTTTGCAACGCTTCCCGCCACCCCAGAGCCAAAACCTCCTGCGACAGCACCGGCTCCGCCCATAAGAATTTGAGCCAGAGGATTAAGATTCATCCCCCATACATCTTCCCCAATCCCCGTCTCCCGTGCCGCAGCAGCACCACCAGCAGCTCCAGTCGCGGCAACGGCTTGAGCGCCTGGATGTGCGCGCAACAGCCGAGCATAATCAGCGATTTCGGGAATTTTAGAAATAGCCGTAGAAATCGGGCGCACCATGTTGATGCCGCCAGCCGCCGAGGTCAGGTCACTAACAACTCGCTCCTGAGTGGTTTCAGGTCGAGGCAAATGTGCTTGATCCGCAGCAGAATCCACAATGGTCGAAACCATTGGCAGGGGAGCCACATGGGAGCCAGTCAGGTTGTTGTACCCACTAATCCCAAGATTGACGGCAGAATTCAATCCGTTACCGACCACTTCAGGAATTCCGGTAACCGCATGAACTGCGGACCTACCGAACAGTCCCGCTTGACGAGCGAGCTTATCCCATGCCGTCATTTCAACCGGAGGGGCTACAGGCGCGGCAGGAACATTTGGCTTGGGCTGATAATTGATGATTGCGTCAATATCATCCACAGGCTGCACTGCCCGCTTGTAATTGATAATTGCGTCAATGTCATCCATTATTTATTCCATCCCAAGCGTTTAAGCTCTTTGGCCCGTTCAATAAGAGACGGGTCCTGTGACATGATTTGTTCAAGATACGCGTTTGCAGCTGCTTGCTGTTCTGGCGTTCCTTTAGGCATATGCAGGAATTGGAAAATGCGCGGGTCGGCGGTCGTGTCGAAATGATTACGAACTTCTGCCATCGATTGCGGCGCAAGGCGATACGGAAGCAACGCGTTGGTACGCGCAACGTTCATTCGCTCCTGCGCTTTTAGATTGTCCACAGCTTCCGAAATCGCTTTTTTCAGCATTTCATTATTGGGGAAGGCGTGGTGGATCATGTCGTTTGCGGCATCAGTTTTGCCCTGACCAAGAGCCGCCGTAATTTGATTTGCGTTTTTCCCGAGCAATTGACTTGCTACAAGGCGTTCTGCTGCATTGTTGCTGCCAAGCATCGACAGAACAGCATCGCCCATATCTTTGTATTTTGCAAACGGCCCCGTATTGGCATCCTTGGCGTGAAGTGCGATCTGGTCAAGGTTGTTGATTACCTGATTAGCTTGCGCTGCGCGTGAAGAAATATCCATCCAATATTTGGACATTTCTTCTGCCTGAACACGCTGGGACGGCGATTGCCCCATCGTCACAGGATCACGAGTCGGCGGGGGTGTCCATTGACCAGAGGCAGCAGGTTGTGCTACGGCAGGACGAGTTGCCACAGGAGCGGGCTGAGCCACAGGCCGAGGTGTCGGAGCAGCTTGTGCTGGCTGGGGCGCTCCATAGGACGGGTATGGCAAACGCGGCGTAGTGCCGAGAACTTGGGTAGCTGGAACAGACTGTTTCCCATCGTTCGTTTCAATTTGTGCGATTTGCTGCGAATTAGTTCCGAACGCTTGCGCGGCGGCGTTGTTCGCAACAGCGGGAATGTAGCCTGGGATTGGCTGATACTGCGTCGGAGTCGTAAGCCCTTGCGAGTTGACGCCCAGCGTGGCAGTCGTGCCATCCGGCGCTTTCGGCAATTGCCCGATGAGTTGATTGCCTTTGAACAGATAACCGTTAACCTCTTTGATTCCCTTTGCCTCAAGTTCGGCGCGAAACGCGGGCCCAAACATAGGGTCGTTGAGGTTCTTGAGTTCGTTGGTCGGCATCGTCATTTCAATGCCTTTTTCACCAAACTTCTCAGACAGCTTTGGATACATGAGCTGAACCGCAGGGCTCATGCCAGCGGTAATCATCCCCGTGGCCCGAGCCGCAAGCGGGGACGATCCTGCGGCTGAGTTAAAAGACGGAGGAATGGAGTCCGGCTGGACACCATTAGCCAGTTGCGGAGTCGGTCCTGGCTGTGCAGAAAGCGGAGTAGCGCCAGGCATACGGAATCCCATGCCCGGAGGCATGACGGGCGGCTGCTGTGCGGGCGCTGCTTGCGGGTCTGCTTGAGGCGCTCCTTGAGCGGGCGCCCCGCCATTCAAAATGCTTGCAATCTGCTGCGCGGCTTGAGCTTGAGCGCGGGCGTATAACGTGCCTTGTGCTTGACCAATGTCGTGCACTTTCGTGTCGTTGTCGCTGTTGAGCTTGTTGCCAAGCAATGCTTGAGCAATTTTGGTCATGCCGGAAAACGGCGAAACCGGAACGACTCGACCCGTGACAACTTCAGACTGTTGCGGCGTCAGAGCGCCTTGCATCAACATCTGAGCTAGTGCTTGTTGGCGTTGCAGTTGTTGCTGCTGCACCATCAAATCGGCATAGGACTGCGGGTCTACCGCGCCTGCCATCGGGGGAAGGGTCGTGTTTTCAGCCATTTTCAATCTCGGCAAAAGCCGCCATGCTGGAGTGAATTGCAGTCCTCAAAGCGTCAAAGCGCACCTTGAATTGCGCGTACTTTTCGGGGTGTTTCTCTTTTGTCCAAGCAATGCGGTCTTTGGAGTGTTCCAGAAACGCAGTGCAATCAAAGCAGTCAAGGGAAGAATGATCCATCTTGAAATGCTCAGGCACAGGCCCGCGACTCATAATGAAGTCCATGACCTGCTGTTTCGTCCATGTCTCTATCGGCTGGATGTACTCAATTCCATCCACAACCGTCCCATTTCTTGCGGGCGATTTGTATTCTTCTTCTAACCGCTGACCTCGGATGAGATGCGTTACGCCGAGTTCCTTGCACTTGTTATGCAAGGGCATTGAGATATTGTCCCAGCAGCATTGCAAATAGCTTTGCACCTTGATCGGCTTTTCACCATTTGCATAAAACCCGAGTTCCGTGTGATTGATCGGGACTAGCTCAGACGGAATCCCTTTCACCGCATTCTGCGCACCCTGATCTGTCTTGACCTCGATAAACCGAGATTGAGCGCGGATCGTCTCAACAAACGCCAGTGCTTCGGGATAGTTTTTCCCTGTATTCACCCAAATAACTAGCGGGTCTTTGTCTTTGTAGAGATACCAGCAAGCAAGGGAATCTTTGCCGCCAGAGAATGCCAAAGCCAGCATCAGAACGCGTAAGCGGCAATCGAAGCCAGCCCCACCAGTCCCGTCGTGTTTGCGTTGTTCGTAGCGACCTGGGCATTGTTGTTGGCGATTTGACCGTTGTATTGGTTTTGCATGGCGCCCATAATGTCCGGCGAGGCAGCGGTCGGACTTGCAGAACCTGCACCACTAGGCATACCGATATTTTGGCTGTTAAGCCCAGAAAACATTGCAAGTGCCTGCTGTTGAGCTGCTTGATCTTGTCCAAAAGCAGTTTGACCTGCTTGGATACCAGTTTGAACTGATTGGTTCGCCAGATTGTTGTTCTGCCAATCCTGTTGACGCTGAAGATTGCCCGTGGCTTGTTTGTAAGCCTCGCTATTAGGGTCGGTAATGCCTTGTGCGGCTAATTGCGACTGCAACGCTTCAGTTGCTTGTTGCTGTTGAGGCCGAATCAAATCCATATTGGAGTTGAACGCAGCAGCGGCAGCTTTTTGATTGATACCAGTCGGATCAAGAGGATTGGTAAGCAGCGAACTGCTATTTCCAAGAAGATCGCCAGCAAGGCCCGTCGCTCCGACTTGGTTTTGTTGCTGATTCCCAAGCGCAGTAGCTCCAGCAGCATTTAGAGAAGTGTTTTGCGTGTAAATCGGGGCGCCGTCAGGCGAATATCCCGTAATTTGCCAAGATTGAGAACCGTAAGGGCCACTGCTATTGGTTCGATCCAAAGCAGCCGTATAAGAAGCCGTCCCTTTGTTAAGACCTAATTGAGCATTTGCAGAAGCATACGGGTCAACCGGGGCCGGAGAGCTGGGAGCTTGTTTACCCATTCAACCACCTACATTCAGATTTGAGCATTCCATAAATACGCGTAGGGCGTGAGCCTCTTAGCGTCCCTTCGTGTACCCACCCGGTTTTCTCAAGAAACCGCCAGCAGGTATCGTTGTCTTCCCTCACCGGAGCCGTGACGCGCTCCAGCCCCCATTGAACAAAGGGGACATGGAACGCAGCGCTCCTAAACTCTTTGGTGAACCAAAATTTGTCTTGAGAATAGATGTGCATCACACACCCATCCACTGTGATGTTCTCGTACACCACCCCGACTACCAATCGTTCGTTTCTGAGCAATCCCAATCCATGACCACCGGGGAACTGAGCGCCCATTTTTTCGGCAACCCAATTCACCACAGGCTGACCCGTGACTAGCATCAGATCGGTCCAGCTGGTTTGTAGAGATAGGTCGTGGAGTACCAGACCACGTTAGCTTTCTGAGATGCAAACTGCATCCGCACAGTGCCCGCGTAGCCGATACCTGAAACCGCTCCATAGCGGTTGTATGTCTGTAGTCCAGGCGTCCAGTAGCTTGTATTCCATGGAGCCACGTTCCACAAAGACTTTCCCGTAATCGGCTGGTATGTCAGGGAATACGCTTGCTGTGACTCGTTGAAATTGGTGTTGAGCGTGTAGACCGTCGAAAACGTGTCGTCTGCACCGAAAGCAGGACGCACCAGAGTAAACTGCTTGTTCATCCCCGGATCGTCAAAATATGAGTAAGCCTGACGCACATCCGCGATGATCGGCTGACCAAAATCACTGTTACCGGACCATCCAAGCGCTACAAAGCCGTTTCCGCCCCAATACACCTGATTTTTGAACACTTCAAAGCAGTTAGCGTTCCATCCGGTGTAGCGGCTCCATGCCTTTGAAATCGTGTTGTAGACGTATTGGTAGCTTTGTGAATTTGTCACCGTGGGGACGTTCACAATCAGTTTTGATCCTTGAGGCCAATACGTCACAGCCCAGCCAAAGTTTGATCCGTAAGTGTTCGCGTCGTTGTTAATTGATTGCTCGATCTTGTAGGACAGCGCCTGCGTGGGATCAGCCTCATTGGTCGTCTGCGCTTGAGACAGCAGAAACAGGCCATCCGTGGAAACAATCGCAACGTCATCCCCATAACGGGTGACAGGGCGAGTCCCCACAGGAGTTCCCACACGGAACCTCATCGCAAGGGAAAACAAACCCCCTGCTTGAGACGGATCAAATCCCTGATACACCACGATTTCGCCGTTGGACGAAATGAACGCGAGATATTCCTGAGGGTTAGAGGCTTGACCTGCCGACCAAGGAACAATGGCAACCAGATAGCCGCCCAGAGAGAACTGCGCGGAAAGATCAAAGTACGAGGCAGAACCCGCAATCGAAGTCGTTGCGAGATACCAAAAGCCCAGCGAGTTCACTTGGGCGAAGAACATCCGCTGTTTCCAGAGCGTGACGTAACTTAGCTGGTTCGTTGGTACACCCGTCAAAGACAAAGGTGTAGAGCTGGAGGTCAGTTGCTGCCAAGTCGTACCGTTATAAACCTGCGCGTAATCCGTCCCGTTGACAGCCATGAGGAACGTTCCCCCCGGCGTCGTGATCTGTTGGTACACCCACCTGTTAGAGGTGTTTCCCGTAACCAGAGCAGCACCTACAGCGCCCGTAGAGGTCACATCGTAGATATTCCCACCAGATGCCGCGAATAGCTTGTTGACGCCTACAGGAGACGAATAGGGCATCAGCGTTTCCACTGCGCCAGGCAAACCCGTTGCCCAATTCTGAGAGCCTAGACGCAAGCCTACAGCCGTCGTATTCGGGTCCGCGTTGTCCATGACATAGGCGTCCTTCGGCCCCATGTCTGCCAGAGCATCACGCGCATTCAAGCCCCCGACAGGAGCGGGAACGGTTTTGGTCTTGCCTTCCATTACTGCCCCACGCCACTGTCGGGAACGTTGGTGAGGCTAATCAGCACAGGAGCCGGATGCCCGTTCATCGTCAGCGTATCCGCGCCCTTGTTCTTCGCCTTCTCAATGCTCAGTTGACGCTGGAAGAAGTCTCCAGAGACGGACGTATCCAGACCACGCTGCGCCATATAGAGGAACTTGAACGCGGCTACAAATAGGCGATCCGACCAGATATAGGTATCCGTGTCAGCCGTGAATGAGGACTTGTTTGCAAGGGTCGTTGCGTCCACCGCAAACCCATTGCTCATGTATTCGATTGAAAGCAGGTCACCCGTGGCAATGATGGGCCACGTTTGAAGGTAGCCGCCCCAATAGCGATAACGGATTCGAGGACCCGTAGAGATATAGGACGACTTCAACCATTCCCACTCTTGTGGAGTGGCAGGACCTAGCATCGCCCAGCGCCGCGATTTGTCGTAAGCGGTGCGGTTGATGGGCCGGTCAAAGTCAGACGGAAGCGAGTACTTGGTTTTGCCAAATACCAGAGAATTGGTGCCCGATGTGGTAGCGGGCTGGCTCATCGTCACAGTCGTTCCGACTTGGGACACCACGTACACATCCTGCAAGATTCCAATGCCGGAAATCTGATAGGTCGTGTCAAGGGAAGGAGACGGAGTGGACGACAGCGTAATCACCGCACTTCCTGCGGAGGTTGTGCCCGCAATCGTCTGAGCCAGCACATTAAACGTGTACTGCTTTTCCAGTTGCTGCCAGTCCCACTCCTGAGTGAGAACAGACCCGACGGCTTGAGCAATAGCCAGAATCTGAATGGCATCAGTTTGGGTATTGCCCACAAGGGATGACTGAGTGGGCAAGCCAATCTCAGCCAACCCTTGATTTACAGCCGTCAGGACGTTCATTCAGTCACTTCCTCTTTAGCCGGACGCCCGCGCTTGGGTTCGGCAAGTTTGCTCATCAGCAGATTCATCTGCTCTTTCATTGCGGCAATTTCTTGGTCACGGCGGGCGAGTTCAGCCGCCAAGTGCTCAGATTGCGCGTTGCCTTTGGCTTCCTCAAGGTAAGCCTTTGCGCGCTCACGGAAGATCACCGGCTGCATTCCTGCAATCGCAGCGACTTGCACCAGGTTATGGTCCGAAGCGTCTGCCACTTGCTCTACCGTGTAGAACTTGAAATGGCGCATTTCCATGGCTTGAGCTGCGGTCAGTGCAGGCCAAGCGGTAAGCATCGTGCCCCCGACTTGTTCGTGGGTCTTGTTTTGCTGGTAGATCATCCACTGATGCGCGAATCGCTTCTTGTGCGATCCATCGACAATCGTGTCAATCGTTAGCGTGTTGTTTCCGGGAATCTGGATTTTCACAAAGTCAACCATCTTCATGATGGGGCGGCCTTGCATTTCCGATTCATGGGGGATAAGCATTTCCTTCTCGTAGAACTGCACGAAAAGGGCGGAGTCAGCAGAATTCAGATCAGATTGCATCGTGTGCTCTAAGTGGTTAGAGATAAACGAAAAGGGGGAGAGCCGAAGCCCTCCCCCAAGACACCCCGAAGGGTTAAGCCGTCAGTTAGACGGAAGCAGCACCGAACCAAGCAAAGTCGGGGTAAAGGTTACCCGTCGTGCCCAGTGATGCCGGAGTGGTGAAGGTCGGAGCCGTGTACGAACCGCCCGTAGCCGTTGCAACGAACGTCGAAGCGTTCACAGTGCAAGTAGCCGTAGCCGACGCAAGGTTGGTTCCCGCGTTGACCTGAGCGAAGACGTAACGCTTGCCATCCGAACCCCAAACCTGTTGACCAAGTTTGTACGGGGGGATGACGTTCGTCTGACCGTTGGAAATCTCGACTTGGCCTGCGTTGTACAGGTTCTGACCGAGGATCGGATTGGCGATATCGACGCCAATTTGCGGGGTGATGCTGAAAGCCATGATGATTTTTCCTTTCTATCAGGCAGACAGAACGCCGTGGAACTGACGACCACGGCAGGTCAGGTTGCCCGCCCAGCCGATGAGCTTCACCACAGCGTCTTGGTTGACCGCTTCACGCTCGCCGCCAATCGGGACGAAGTTGCGGTCCGAGTGCGGACGGAACGAGAGGTAGTCGGTGTTGAGGAAGTACATCCGGTTAGCGGGTTCACCAGCGAACACACCACCACCCAGAGCACCACCACCGAGCACCACATCAGCTTCGATACCACCGCCGAAGAACTTGAGCGAGGTGAAGCCAGCGCCAGCCATGTCGGTGTTGGACACCTTTTGGATAGCTTGCAGGCTGTTGACGTAGTACTGGTAGTAGTTCGTGTCAGCCACGATCAGGTCAGCACGGTCAGCGTTACGGACGAGGTTGAGGGCAACGTTCGTCATGTACTGCTGGATGTTCGCGGGCGACACAGCAGCGCCGCCGTTGGTCAGGCCAGAGTACGCGTAGTTGCGCCAGAACGACCACACAGCCGGGTCAATGCCACCCAGAATGCCCGACGAAGGGGTCAGAGACACCACAGCCGCGAGGCCGAGAATGTTCTTACCCGAGTTGCCGGTGCCGTCCAGATACAGGTCCTGGTTGATGCGGTTCAGCAGTTGCTTTTCAGCGATCTGAACACGGCCTTCCATCAGGTCGATGATCTGCTCTTTACCCGAGTTCTGGAGCATTTCCAGACCGCTCATCGTCACCGCAGCGGCGTATTGAGCAATCGGGAACTGAGCCGAGCTGATCGGGCTGTTCGGAGCGACGTTGATCGTCTCGTAGCCGCTGTACGAGTTCACGTTCGTCATGGTCGAGTCGCTATATGCGATTTCTTCCAGAATCACGTTACCGCCAGAGAACGGACGGACGTTGCCCTTTTGCTTCAGTTTGTAAAGCAGGGGGATGTTGTTGAGGACGTTATCTGCCAGTTCGCCGGAGCGAGACTGGATAGTGGTCAGTTTTGTTAGCGTCTAGGCTCTTTATCCCAGACTTCTCCGAGTTTCCCCGAAGCTCAGACTATCTCATCACCCATTGCTGGGGCAGTGCGCTCGTGGGGCTTTACTGTCCGTTCTGGACTCCGTGCCCTAGTCGTTGAGCCTTCGCCTCATTCCTGAGGTGCTTGGCTGCTGATTGCCCAATCTATCGCGTTTTCAAACCGTCACGCTTACCGTTGCCAGTTACGTTGTGGTCGCGTTAGCTCTAAGGGGTTTCCAGCAATTCACACTGTTTTACATCACCTATTGGTGTTACAATATCTCTATGGCTAAACCGATTTTGCAGTTCAAAGTTTGCAAGGCGTGTGGCATTGAAAAGCCACGTTCTGAGTATTACAAAAAAGGATCGTCAATCACGACCCTTTGCAAGATTTGCTCTAACGCCGAAATGAAGACTCGACAACATAAGTACATCGGGAAATACGTCGAACGTCAGAATGCGTGGCGTAGGGAACGGTATCAAACCGATCCTGGTTATCGCGCCCACATTGCAGAGACAAAGAAACGCGCCTACGAGGTTCACAGGGAAACTGCAAACGCCATAAGGCGCGAGAGGTGGGCTAATGACCCTCTTTGCCCTGCTCGCAAATACTACCGTCGCAAGGATGTCAAAGACCGAACACCTAAATGGGTTGATCTGAATGAAATGATTGCGATCTACTCAAAATGTCCAAAAGGGCTGCATGTAGATCACATTGTGCCGCTCAAAGGACTGATTGACGGTCGCCCCGTCACAGGTTTGCATGTGCCGTGGAACCTTCAATTTTTAACGCCTGAGGAAAACCTCAAAAAGAAAAACCGGATTACCGAAGATTATTTAAACACTTTCGTCAAGTGATAACGTCCGACAGGAAACTATTTGCGTATGCCATTTGGCACTCCTAGTTGTCGGACTAAATTAAATGCGGCCCCCAAGTTCGTCAAATTTTGACGACAAGATAGACCGCACATCGTTACCGCTACGACTATCCCTAGCCTGCGCTGTAGGCGCTACTGAGCGTGTCGATACTGCGGTGGCCTGTTTCTTGGCTAGTGCGGCTTGGCGCTGCTTTTCGGCTTCGGCGGCTTGTTGAGCCTGCGTCTGCTTCCATACATCGTCGTTTAGCCTCACAGCCTTGTCATAGGCCGATTTCAGGTCGGGCGCTAGACCTGACTGGAGTAGTCCAGCCATCTGCTCGCGCACAGCCTCAAAATGGGGAGCATTCGCTTTGAACGCTTCAATCTCTGCTTGGATTTGGGCGTTCTCGCGTTGTTGTTGCGTCTGATACATCTGCCCGAATCCGCTTTTGAGCGAGTTCAGTTCCTGCATCAGTTGCATCATCTGGTCAGTGCCAGGGTTGTACGTCTCGTTGCCGATGGCCTGAAGTGGCACACCGTAATCGGTTGCCAGCTTCGCAAACATCTGCAATTTCTGCTGCGGGGAAGCACTCACCAGCGTGTGATGAGCGTTCAGCAGGTTGCCAATCTCAACCTCAGGCTGAATGCCGTGCTGCTGCATGATCGGCAGGAACGGGGCGACTGCATCCTGAATGGCTTTTGCCTTCATCGCCTCGTTGCGATACGTCGAGACGCCGGTAGCGAACTCGCTTTCCCGCTGCTCAATGTAGTCCTGCAACTTGGCAAGCTCAGGGTCAGATGCCAGTTTTTCCCATTGACCCCAATAGTCCTTCTTCCATGAAGATGGAGGCTTTTTAGGCGTGGGAAGGTCAACCTTCGGCGCTTCGGGTTCAGCGGGCTTTTCCGCCGATGCCAGAGCGTCCTTTACCGCATCTTTGCGGGTGTACCTGCCAATCTCGTCTCGGGCACGGTCTACAGCAGGTTTCTCTGCTGCTGGCTCTGCGCGTGTTTCAACGGCAGGCTCTACGGAGCTAGGAGCTTCCGAGGGTGCTTCTGCAACCTCAGAACCAGCGGAATCGAATGCGCCTTCCAGCGCGTCTCGCAAAGTAGTCATTGAGACGCTCCGGGATTAAGCCGACACCGACGCAGCAAATGCGTTCGTGCCAACCACCAGGAACCATGCCGTCTTGCCCGAAGGGACAGAAAGAGCGGTGTTTGCTGCCAGAACGCCGATAGTGCCGCCAGTCGGGGGATAGACGTTCAAAGCACTTGCGCCGTGGTTGACAACGATGATCGTGTCAGTCACTTGGATTTGCGCTCCCGTCGCGGGGAGAATCGCACCAGTCGATGCCGCAACAGTCGTAAAGATGTTGAAGTCGCTAGGAAGCGTGAGCGCCGTGCCTTGCGTGGAACCCGTAGCGGTCAGGCCGCTAGTGGGGAAGCCGAGAGAGGCGCGGCATTGCAGGGGAGGGCAACCAGAACCAATGAGATTAGCTTGTGTGGGCATTGTGTAACTCCTTAATGAATGCCTAGGATTTGCTGTTGAACACGTCGATCAACGTGCGTTTCAGATTCCCCGGCTTGTGAAGTTCTCGGGGTTTGGGCGTGTCAAAGGCGTTTCCGACTTCAACGACGTTGTGTTGACGCAGATGCTCTCGGTGCTGTCTGCGCCCTTCAATCATTTCCCCCGTCACCATGGACTTGTAGGGCTGGATATCTCCAGAAACAAAAAAGCCAGCTCGCGGCTGGCTCTGGTAGTCATCGGATACTTCCACTAGGGAGTTATCCGGCTGTTGTATGTATCTTCGTCTCATAGCAGCATTAACAGTGCTTCCTCGTCGTCCTCAGAGTCGCTTTCAACCTCTTGCGTGGTTACCTTCTCGACAACCTCATGCACAGCCTCGATAAACATCTGGCTGGCAACGCTGATTTCTGGCTTTTTCGGAGCAGGCTTCCCGAAGATCGCTTCATGGATCGCCGCGCCGATTTCGTTGCGCTCTTGCCCAGGCGTCTTGCGTTTCTTGCGCAGCCTATCTTCTTCATCCCCATCAGTGGGGGGCACAAATGCGACGTATATAGCCGAGCCATATCCAGAGGAAACGTCTACGTCATCTGTGGTTGCAGATGAGCCGGTAATCGCTCCACCAAAGGCAGAACCTGCCCCTACAGATAAATCCGGCCCGTCAGTTGTTGCCGACGATCCATCTGCATTCAGCCCACCCGAGGCAGACGAAGCATCCGCGCCATCGGTGCTGGCAGAGGTGCCGATAGCCGCAACATCACCAGCCGCTGCGCTTGCATCAGCGCCATCTGTTGTCGCGCTCGTCCCATTCGAGACGTTTCCAACAGTTCCAGCCGCTGCCGAAGCATCAAGCCCATCAGTCGTAGCCGATGAGCCTGTAGTTGTTATGACCCCCGATGCTGCCGAGCTGTCAGCTCCATCCGTACTAGCCGACGATCCGCTTGTGGTGATCGCGCCGTTTGCAGTCGATGCGTCAGCGCCGTCAGTCGTGGCGCTTGACCCCGTGGTCGTGATCGAGCCGCTTGCCGCGCTAGTATCAGCGCCGTCCGTGGTCGCAGACGATCCGTTGATCGCGCTAGAACCTACAGAACCGCTTGCAGATGATGTATCTGCACCATCCGTGGTTGCACTGTTCCCAAGCGTTGTTATAACGCCCGTTGCAACAGAAGAATCTGCTCCGTCTGTGGTTGCCGACGATCCGGTTATCGGAACAAGTACGCTTTGTAAGTTTTGCTGTAGGAGCAGCATTTACTGCCCCTTTGGTCAATACTCGTAGCCGTCGATGCAGACCTGCGCGTAGCCGTTTGCCGCAGCCGTGCCAGTCGCACCAAAGCCTTGCACCGTGATGCCGATGCCAGTTCCCGCAGCAAACTCCAAACCTCCAGGAATCGGAATGCTCAACTGAGTGAATGCGCCCGCCGTAGCCGACACAGAGCCAATCAGCCACGTTGCCACCAGAGGCGAGGTCACAGCCACGACGCCAGCAGTGTTAGCCCGAAGGCGCACCAGCACATAACCAGCCGTCGCAATCGCAACAAACGAAAGCGTGATGTTTTTGATCCGATACGTCTTGCCCGTGGTCACGACAGCCGGAGTCGTCGTTGCCGTTACTGCTGCGCCAGATTTGTAGCCGGTCAAGGATTGCAGCGTCTCCGTCGCCGTTGACACCACAGCCGCAGCCATGAAAAGGTTGGACTGATTGCGCCCCGCATCTTTGGGTTGCTGTACGCCACGGTATACCGCAAGCGTTGGCTGTACGCCTTTGGCACTAGTCTGGTCCGATGGAGGCGTTACAGTGATAGCCGCAGTAGTTACACCTTGCCCAGCAGTCAGCGCGGTCTCTGCACTCGCATCAGCACCCCCGCCAATGTCAAGGATGACCATCTGCGTCTTTGCAGTGGTGTTGACAGTCTTATTGACCGTGCGAACTACATCGCCACCAGTCCCGGTGTTGAGAGTTGTGTTGTCAGCCATCAGGACACCGTGCCGTTAGCGTAGCCGTGGGCAACGGCATAACCATACAAGGCACCGAGAAGATCCTGCTGTCGCGTCATTCCGGCGGTCGGGTTTGCCGTGATGAGCGTCAAAAAGTCTGCCTGCGGAATCGTGAAAGCGGTATTGCCCAGCGCCACCCCGCCACTCACGGACGACATGGACACCGTACACGTTCCGCCAGTCATGTCGATCTGGACGGTTTCGAGGGTCCAGACCACCGGAGAGGACGAGGTGATGGGCATGATTACGCGCCAAACGCCGTAATAGTCCAAGACGAAACGCTAACAGTCTGTCCCGAGCTAATCGACGTGCTTGACAGGTTCAGGTCAGCGCCAGTGGTGCCCACAGTGCCTTGCAAAACAGCGTTTGTCGTTGTAGCAGCGGACGGATAGATGCGGAAGTAGCCCGCCGTCCCCGTACCTGATGCTGTAGCCGATGTAATTGCGTTGAGCGTCAGCACACCCGATGAAGCAGAGCCGAACGCCGTAGCGTTGCAGGTTAGCGTAGCAAGCAGCGTGCCAGTATCAGCCGTGGCGCAGTTAGCCGGAGCCGTGCCGGTAAAAATCTTGAGCACGCCCGAGGTGCCTACCTGCGTGGCAATGTCGGTCATCGCGTTTGTGCGGTGAGTAGTGCTGTATTGCAGGGCCATTATTCAACTCCAGCCACACGACCATCTTTGTCGCGGACGATTTTCTTGGGACGACTCAGCGAATCAATCACTGCGTCAAGTTTCTTGTCACGGGCTGCGTTATCAGTTTTTTGCTTGTCCTGATCGTCCGAGACTTGCTGCCCTGCTGCGGCCTGCATCGCTGCTTGAGCTTGGGCGCTTTGCAACGTAGCCGCCGCATTGATCTCAGCCACTTCAATGGCTTTGCGGTAGTCCATCTCGATCTTGTAGCGGTCTAGCTCCATCTTTTGAGCCTCTAGCCGCTCTTTCATCTGCATCTCAAGTTGCTGGAGCTGGGCTTCATGAGCCTTCGCCGCCTCATCAGATTGAGCCTTGAGTTGGGCTTGCTGGGCAGCGAGTTGCATATCAGCCTGCGCTTTAGCCTTGCCGATTTCAATGTCTCGACTAGCCCGAACCTGCTCAAGTTGCGCGTCCTGCTGCATCTTGACCTGCGCCAATTGCCCCTCTTGCTGCAACTTCTGGCTCTGCATCTGCTGCTCGGCCTGCATCTTCATCATTTCAGGATTCGGCTTCTGTGCTTGCTGCGCCGCAACCTGCTTCATCTGCTCGGCAGTGCTGTCAATCACGCCCTCAAGCGTCTTTCCAACCTTGAACCCGCCGACGCCGAACTTCAGCAACTCAATACCAAGCGGGAGCAATTGCGGGACGTTCTGCGCGGCCTGCTCAACCTGCTGGATAAACTGAGCTGTGGCTTGCAGGAACTCAACCCGGTCTTTCTTTTCCTGCTGCTCATCCTGGTACGCCATCGAGTCAGTCTCGACGGCAATCCGAAACTTGCGGTGGACGTTATCCCGCAGCAGGGCAATAGCTTGGGGGATCATCTGCTGATCCACCGGCTGCAAATTCCTCGCGCCCGACATTTCAATGAACGTCTGCTCATCAAAATGCCTACAGATAATCTCCGCCTTGATGCGGAAAATGTCTGATGCGAACCGCTCAACCTCGTCCTGATAGACCTTGAGGCGCAGCGATGCGTAATTGCTCTTGATCTGCTGGGCAGTCGCAGACTCACCCACAGCCGACTGACCTCGGATAATGTCGGAGATGCCCGTCAGTTCATAAATATGGCCCTTGACCTGCTCAAACGCTTCATAAGCGTCTTTGAGGGCAGAGGCAATGGGTTGCACGTCAACGATGTCAATAGCGCCCGAAAGCCCCTTTTTCTCAGCAAACGCTTGCCAGTTCTGAACGGGGATGAGGTCACCGGAGACGCCTTCCTTGAACATCCGCACGATTTCAGGGACCGATGCGTCATAAACCCCGACGATCTTCAGCGCCTCAATCAGGCCGCTAATCTTGTTCGACAGGTCATCGAGCTTGACCGCTTGGTCCTGATAAAACGTGTAATCAGGGACCGGAACAAGCGAATCAGGCGTGAGCGTGGAATAGATCGGACGCGGACACGGGAAAAACCCGTCAATCTGGAGCGGGTCTTCCCGTTCGTCCAGAAACTCACCCATGGACTTGGACAGCCAGAACGCACGGCCCTTTTCCTTGTCCCAAATCTCATACACCAACCCGCGCTTTTCGACTCCCTCAGAGTCATCCATGCGCTTGTTGTCGCCAGGCGTGGCATCCATCGGCAGTTTCTTGCCGACTTCTTTGCCGAAACGCTTTACAGCCGCCTCGCGGGTCATGAAGACCTTGCGCCAGACGATGGAGACTTCTTCCCAAGTACGCGCTACGTTATGCCCGAAATCTTCCCAATGGACGTAATCAACGGGAGTTGTCTCGTAATCGAGGACTTCCTGAGTAGCCGTCTCGGTTTCCTCATCCTCTGTGATCTGAGACTCACCCTCATCCAACATCTGCACATCAGGCAGTTGCAATTCTTTGGTGACAGGGTGATAGCGTACCCACGCAGTTCCACGCCCCCCAAGAAAGCGGTCATAGACCACATGAAGCATCGAGAGCTGGAAGTCGTTATACGTCTCAACTTCAAACTCAAGCGCCCGCTCCAACAGCAGGCCAGCCACACGCGCTACCGGATCGTTATCCTTGAAGCGCCTGGACACATCCGGACGCGGCATCCGTGCGTAGGTAGCAGCTTTCAGCGTCTGGACGTTAGACCACAGGATGTTAAAACGGTCAGGCGATTTGTCGCTCTGGTCGTCCATCCGGTATTTCTTGACGAGTTTGCGGACGCGACCCGTCCACTGCTTAAACTCGCGCTCATACGCTGAGATGTGGTCTAAATACTCGCCAACCTCACGGCTGACTACTTGGGCGCCAGCCATTACGCGCAGATCACCGTGCAGTTAATCGTTCCCGCCGTGACCACCGTGACGCCAGTTGCGCAATAAGCCTTAAGCGGGTAAAACGTGCCAGCAACAGCCGATACCGTGCCCGTGACAGGAGAGGTAGTGTTCGCAGATGCGTTGTCATAAATGGCAAACGTCCCGCTGGTAGAGGTGGACACGAACACGCCCAGCACAGCCTTGGGCACGGGCGACACTTGCGTCGTCGTTGCCGTGGTGATGTTGGTGTACCCGCCAGTTTCGTATGTGGGTGCGCTCATATTCGGGTCTTCCTGTTCGTTGAATTGGCTTTCCAAAGCACATCAAGCGGTGCAAGCTGGACGCCATGCTTTGTCCCCGTAACAGGGAACAGTGGTTTTTCGATCTCTTTGGGTGCGTGTTCTTCTTTCCACGCTAAAGCCAGCATTCGGAACGCGTCCGCATCGTGGCTCGTCCAATCGTGTCTTGGGTTCTCTTTGAAGCACTGCATCTTTTCGTCCCAATCCCGTTGGTACTGACGCAGGCT
>Ga0209698_10003224_pt1 | contig 18249 bp, 16 predicted proteins | sample LitLauG_LLR_2012_FD_187203 | JGI IMG/M metagenome (GOLD analysis project Ga0209698, IMG submission 187203) | Freshwater sediment microbial communities from Pennsylvania, USA - Little Laurel Run_MetaG_LLR_2012 (SPAdes) (version 2) | ecosystem: Environmental > Aquatic > Freshwater > Creek >...
GCATGTAAACCACTCCGCAACCATCTCCACTACAAATTCCGCCCGAGCCGCCTGCTACGGTCGTGCCAATCAAGTTGCCTTTGCTGTCGATGGTTACTCCGCCGTAGGGGTTCTTGCCGTCGGGGCCTGCCTGAAAGTTGTAGAGGACGGTCTCCTGCCACTGGCCGCTAGGGTTGCGCGTCAGCTTGAAAATGGTCCCGCACCCTGAGGGACAACTTCCGCTGTTCCCGCCCGTCACCGTGGTGCCGTAGAGGTTGCCGGCCTTGTCAAAAACCAAATCCGCAGCGGGTCTTCCACCGTCGAGGCCGCCGGTAAAGGCGTAAAGCTTTTTTTCTTTGCTTCCTGCGGAGGCGACGTTTACGAGCAGCAGAGTGGCTGCTACGACCACCGCGGCTGCGCTTAAATAATTCCAAAATCGTTTGCTTGTCATTTGCACTTCTCCTCGATCCAAACTTTGCGGTGTGTTTGCCCGAACCGTACTTAATTGTTTGGGGGCTGGTGAGTCGCGATTCTGCGACCTCGAAATTACGGGAATGAGTTTACACCTTGGGGTCTGCCAAGGCTCGGCCGCGGGAGATTTCAGGCTAGACCCCTTACCTCAGCGGCTAAAGCCGAGTGAGTTAGCGGGCTAAGTATGCAGCGCTGAAGCGCTGCTCCACCCAAAAGCTGCGAGCTGATATGCAGCGCTGAAGTAACTGCTCGCCCCAAAGCATTTACCCCGAGTTTGCGAACAGTATGGTGAGGAAAGCTCAGCGCGAATCCTGCTCCGCCCTCACACGGCATCCACGTTTCTGTTCCTGTCTTCGGGGGCTGTGGCCAGATCCATGAATCTCTGGTCGCGCGATTCCTGTTGCACGGAAGTCAGCGCTACCCTGACCTCGCGAACGTAGTACGACGTCGCCACGAGCAGGCAGATCATGGCTGCGACGAACACGATGACAGCCACGAATCCTGCATCCCGCCAGTACAAGCCCAGTCCGAGCAGAAGGCAGGAGGTGATGGTCCCGGCCAGTGAAGCGAGCGCCATGAGAAAACAGCGGCGGATCAGTTCAGCCCGCTGTTCGACTAACTGGATCTGCGTGTCGTAGGCGCTGGCCTGCTGTTCGCGCCCGTTCTTGGCCGCGTCGTGCTTGGCGTGAACGAACTGGCGGAGGCGGCTCACAATTCCCATCAAGCGCACGTTGATCGAGAGGATCAGCAGCGCGGTGGCCGATACGAAAATCGACGGCGCAACAAAAGCCTGAAAGATTTGCGTAATACCAGTCATAGGATCAGCGAGAAGTTTATCAGGCGGCTGGATTCTTCTTTGTGACGAGCGGCTAGATCAAAGGCTGCGCCACCCCGCCGGAGGGAGGAAAGCATCAAAATGTTCCACGTGGAACATTTTGAAACAAAGCCAGGCGCTTCAACTACTTAGCAAAATTTTAGGGAAAGACCAGTGGCTGGGTGCGTGTCGGGTCGGGTCATTTTTCCCAAAATGGGAACGCGGAAGTGACGGTATTTCGGCACTAGTTGGGCGGACAAGTCACTTGGAGCGCCAGTAGAAAGATCAGAAAACGTCCCGTCTATCCCCAGGTTTTTCCACATTTTTACGGATAGTCTATATGCCCAATTTTGTAATCTATCTGTACGTTCCGCCATTGAGAAACTTGGCTATAAACAAAAGAAACATCGGGTATGGAAATAAGAATCCTGTTATCGCTAACAGCCTCAATCGAAGGCGCATCTGTCCGTCCGGGTACGTACTTAAATATGGCGGTTTTTCGGTTGGACCATCTGGCAAAAAGTGACTCCCCGCTCACTGTTACCCTCGAAACATAAACCGTGACGGAATCTTCTTTCGCCAGCGTATCGCAGTTCGTGTAAACAACCTCAAACCTCATACTCGACAAATTCGATATAGTCTTTGCCTCCTCAGACATACATATTCCAGGGAGAAGGGTTCTCAGCACGGTAACTCTCGCGTCCGGTATTAAGATAATAAAGGCCAACCCCAGCAACCCGGCTGTGCTGGCAGTGTAAATCAATGCTTTTCTAAGCCGTTGTCTACTTACCATACATTTGGCCGGCGTTGTAGCCGAGCACCGTGAAGTCGTACGTTTCAGGATCCATACCCTCTGGGCCGCTACGATTCTTGTTGGTGGAGATTCCTTTGAAATAGGTACTAGCTATCTTGATCGTTTCATCCAAGGACAGCCCTGCCTGTTGGGAAACCTGGGGACAGACTGGACGTTCCCCAGTTTACGGGAACCTACGCGATCAGTGCGAGTCCGGACTGAGAGGGGTCCTTCGACTCCACCAGGCCTTCACTGCGTGAAGGCCAGATTACGCTCAGGATGACAGTGTGTTGATGGGTAAGTGGAATGTGAGTTGAGTAAATCAAAGATTTGTCATCCTGAGCGGAATTTGCCGCGCGAAGCGAGGCAAATGCAGTCGAAGGACCCCTTGCAGCCGGACTAGGTAGGGTGCTTAGAGGCGTTCTCAGTGGCAAGTGTCCTGTGAGAATGCCTCTCGGCAGTATCGCCGCTTATGGATGATAGGGGTCCTTCGACTTCGCAAGTGCCTTCACTTCGTGAAGCCATTGCTTCGCTCAGGATGACAGTGTGTGGGTGTTTGGTTTTAGTGGGCCAAAAGTGATTTTGGAGGTGGCCTATGCCTGGTGAACACAAATATTTCACCTACGTCGTTTGCAGCCGGTCCGGCACGCTCTATATCGGAATGACGGATGACATTTACCGGCGGGTTTTGGAACACAAAGCCGGAACGTTCGAAGGGTTTGCCACCAAGTATGGGTGCAACCGGTTGGTTTACTACGAAAGCTTCGATGATGTTCGAAAGGCGATCGACCGCGAGAAGCAGCTAAAAGGGTGGAGGCGGTCGAAGAAGATTGCATTGATTGAGGCACAGAACCCGAGGTGGGTGGATTTGGCGGAAAAGTGGGGAGCGCAGATGTTGTTTGCCGGGGAATCGATGCAGGGGCGGCGGTAAGGGAACTCACTCATGCCACATCGCAAAAAAGCTGCTGACTAAACTCCCAGCCTTCTGGATATCACGGCCAAGTTGCGAAGGGGGCTGCCGTTGCGTGAAACGGTGAAGTCAGCGAAGCCCCTACATGCCTGCTGCAAGGGTTCCGTGGTGCCGTGCCCAGGTCATCCGCAGATACTTGTAGGGATTGACTGGGGTATCGCCGATGCGAACTTCGTAGTGGAGATGGGGTCCGGTGCTGCGTCCGGAAGATCCAACGTAGCCGATGGTGTCGCCGCGGTGAACGCGCTGGCCTGCGACGACCGCAAATCCTGAAAGATGTCCGTAGCGGGTCGCGACGCCGTTGCCGTGTTCGAGAACGATCGCGCGTCCGTAGCCGCCCATGAAGTCGGCGAAGTCCACCACGCCGTCGGCGGGAGCGACGACGGGCTCTCCCACTTCGGCGGAAATATCCACGCCCATGTGGAATGCGCCTTCCCCGTTGAACGGATCGATGCGCTCACCAAAAGATCCTGTGACTGTGCCTTCCACCGGCCACAGATTTGGCATGGCAGAAGCGCGCATCCAGTCGGCAGTGGAGATATTGCGTTGCCCGCCCAGTGTGCTGATGCCGATCGAGGCGGCTCCGCTCAGCGCTGTTGTGCGCAGAGCATAGAGCTGATCCATCGAATGGACAACCTCATTGCTATCGAGTCTTTCTGCGGTATTTACGAGGACCGGCTCACTCTTGAGGCCGTAAAGAGAGGAAACTTCTCCTGCGAGCGATCCCAGCGAAGCGACTTGCACGTCGCGCTCTTTGGCAACCTGCTCCAGCTTGGAGTATTGCTGGGTGAGCTGTTCTTTCTCCGTCCGCAACTGATTGAAACGAGACACTTTAACCAGCATTCTGGTATACGAACCGACGATGCCGGTGAGGCTCAACATTCCGATCGCCACCCCCGCCACCAGGACGTAGAGATAATTCAGCGAAATCGGAATCTTGCGGAGGTTGCCGTCTGCTCCGCGAGCTACAAACAAGATGTATGACTGCTTACGCAAATGTGTGCCGTCCAAATTGGATCAGGATTCGAGAGCCAGTTAGGCCTCGGACTGCGGCTCATCCCGTTCCGGGATCGCGCCCCTCACGCTCGCTGGAAATGCAGGCAGGTGAGGCTCGTGCGCGTGTTGCTTAGTTCAACTTACCGGAACCAGGTATGCCTACTTTGCGCGACTATTCTCACGGAGTCCGCGTTTGGGCGAATAAAAAATCAGGTAATTGACTCATCAAACCGTAACAAAGTAGGTTCCTGGGTGTCAACCTTCCAAAACCCATAGCGTCGTTACGAAGGTTCGCCGGGAACTCAAGCTTTTGGACGATCCGACGACCGTCCGGATAGCGGACCGAAATGGGAATTTGGTGTAGCGGTTCGGTGTAGAGGTTCGGCGGCTGAAGCTCCAGCTCGGCGAAGGCGCGGCGCTCGTCCGGTAGGGCGAAAACATTGGGGCATTCCCGAGGCTGGGCTGCCCGTAGGCGAGCCGGCAGCTCTCTGGGGTGCCTGAAGGCTGTATATTCGTCTTGCCTTGCCTCTGAGCGAAAAATTGCTGATCGCGCGCATCCGCCGAATATCCGGCACTTCGCGCGGAGTTGCCTTGGGGATCGGGGATGATGCGGCGATTTTGCGCGTCCCATCCGGGCACGAGATGCTCGTCACGACCGACTTTTCCCTGGAGGGCGTTCACTTTCGTCGCGAGTGGCATCCGCCGGAATCCGTGGGGCATCGTTGTTTGGCGCGCGGACTGAGCGACATCGCCGCGATGGGGGGAGAGCCGGTGGCGGCGTTTCTGTCGCTCGCGTTGCCGACGGAGCTTCCGCAGAAGTGGGTGGATGGATTTCTGCGCGGACTGACTGCGCTGGCTCGGAAGCACGGTGTTGCGCTGGCAGGGGGCGACACATCCGCGTCGCCGGATGGGATTCTTGCCGACATCATCGTCGTTGGGTCATCGCCTGTGGGGAAGGCGGTGCGGCGGACGGGAGCGAAGCCCGGTGATTCCATTTATGTGACGGGCGAGCTTGGGGCGTCTGCTAAGGCGCTGGCGGCAATGTACGAGAACCCCAAGAAGAGACTATCCCCCAAGAAGCATCTGCGGCACTTCTTTCCAGAGCCGCGTCTCGCCTTAGCGCGCTATCTGCGCGAACACAAAATCGTCACGGCAATGATTGATTTGAGCGATGGTTTATCGACCGACCTGCATCACATCTGTGACGAGAGCGGAGTGGGAGCGAGTATTTCCGCGAGGCTGATTCCTTGCGCGGAAGGCGCGAGCCTCAAGCAGGCGCTGGATGGCGGGGAAGACTACGAGCTGCTATTCACAGCTCCGGCGGGCCGCAAGGTCCCACGCAAGATTGCCGGGGTAGCCGTGACCCGCATCGGCGAAATTCTGCGGACGAGGAAGGTTTCTATTTGGACTCAATCCGAAGGCGCGAAGGCAAAACGGAGTGCGCTGGTCGCGGGTGGGTGGGAACATTTTGTGGAGTAGAACAGGGGAAATGGGAATGGGGCCGCTTCCATCTGTGCCTATTCTCGGAAGATCAAGGCAACCACTGACGAGGAGATTTTTTTGTTTGATTTGGCGTGAAGTCGGACGGATAGTCCTCAGGGAGTACTCTCCCTCAGAGGCCGCCATTGATAGAATTCTCCTACCGGGCCCAGTGATCGATGGAAGGCGAGCACGAAGCCATGACTGAACACTCTTTCGGCGGTAGCTGGACCGATGACAAGCTGAATAGGCTCGCGAAGTATCTTGCTGCGCATCGCCAAATCTTTACTACCAACGAAAAAGCTCGGCACTTTACGACTTGGTATGTGGACGCATTTGCGGGCACCGGCTCACGATCCACTCAGGATGCAACAAACTCAGAACCCGGTTTATTCGACGATGTTTACAACGATCTAGACACGGCTGAATATCGCGATGGAAGTGCGCTGATCGCCCTGAAGCTTGCGAGTCCTTTTGATCGATACCTGTTCATTGACAAGTCGAAGGCGCACGTTAACGGACTAAAGGGGACTGTAGAGACCGACCATAAGAATTTGCTTTCACGTTGCACCTTTCAGCACGGCGATGCCAACAGTCTACTGAGAAGCTGGTGCGGGGAGCGAAACTGGAAGAAGGATCGTGCGGTGGTTTTCCTCGATCCATTTGGCATGCAAGTGGAGTGGAGCACCATTGAGGCCCTGGGAGCAACTAAGGCCATCGATCTCTGGTATCTTTTTCCGCTTGGCATGGGGGTTATGCGATTACTCACGCGAGATGGGAAGATTGACGAGTCATGGCAGAAACGGCTGGATGTATCCCTAGGGACGGACGGCTGGCGCGATTGGTTTTACAAGAAAACGGCACAAGCAGAAATGCAATTCGATGCCCATGAGCCTCTTGAAAGTGAGAATCCGGGGTCTTTAGAAAGAGATGCAACAGAGGAAAACATTCGAGAGTTTATCGAAGCGAGATTGAAGGGCTGCTTTGCCGAAGTTGCAGTCGGACGCGTCTTGAGAAACTCCAAATCGTTCCCGCTCTACCTGCTGTGCTTTGCTGTAGCAAACGCCAAGGGAGCTCCAACGGCTCTGAAGATAGCGCAACACATCCTGCGTCAGTAAAAACGAGGGCTAAATGGCAACCACATCGAATATCGAATGGACCGAAATGACGTGGAACCCGGTCACTGGTTGCGTCAAAGTTAGCCAAGGCTGCAAGCACTGCTACGCTGAGAGGATGGCGGCGCGCCTCCACGCCATGGGATCGGATCGTTACCGGAACGAATTTGCGCCCACCCTGCACGACGACCTCATCGACCTCCCAAGGCGCTGGAAGAAGCCTCGGATCATCTTCGTGAATTCAATGAGCGATCTCTTTCAGGAAGCCGTACCGACAGATTTCATACGGCGCGTGTTCGACACGATGATGGCCTGCCCGCAGCACACTTTCCAAATACTCACCAAGCGCAGCGAGCGTCTGCGAAAGATAGGGCCGAGCCTGCCGTGGCCAAGTAACGTCTGGATGGGCGTCAGCGTGGAAGACGCTCGCGCAGTCCGCAGGATCGCGGATCTGGCTGCGGTGCCAGCTCAAGTGCGCTTCCTCTCATGTGAACCTCTGATCGGGCCTCTGGAGAGTCTTCCTCTCAAAGGGATTCACTGGGTGATCGTCGGGGGTGAATCCGGGCCGGGCGCTCGTCCAATGCTCCCCGAATGGGTGGAAAGCATCCATCGGCAGTGTCGCCGTAGCCGAGTCCCGTTCTTCTTCAAACAGTGGGGCGGAGTGCGCAAGGATATCTTAGGCCGGGAGCTACACGGTCGAACCTACGACGAGATGCCAGGTGTAAGAGTGATTGCGTCAAGTTCCTTGTCGCAAATTGGCAATTGAAATTGCGACACGCCAGCTCGGTCGCCTGCCGAATAGCTATTCCAACTGGAACCTAACCCGGGTCGTCCCGCTAATCCTAAGGGGATGGCGGCCTTCGCCGTCGGCTGGTAATTTGACTTAGTTTACAACTTAGTCTATATTTGATCCTAATGGAAGTGAACATCCACGAGGCCAAAACCCACCTATCCCGTCTGCTGCAGCGCGTTGCGGGAGGCGAGGAAATCATCATTTCCCGTTCAGGTAAGCCGGTGGCTCGTCTTGTCTCGATCAATGTCACGCCCAAGGAACGCCCATTGGGAATGGATCAGGGTCTCTATCATGTTCCGGAAGACTTCAATGCTCCACTCCCTGCGGATTTGCTGGCTGCATTCGAAGGCTCAGGATCGCCAGCTGTTCGCAAGCCCGCTAGACGTCGACGCCCGTGAGGTATCTCCTCGATACTGAAGTTTGGTTGTGGAGTCTTTCGGAACCTGACCGATTGAATGACGCGACTCGCAACTTGCTTGCCCGGAGCGGGGAAGAGCTTTTCCTGTCAGCGGCAAGTTCATGGGAGATTGCGATTAAGTCGGCGCTGGGGAAGCTGCCGCTGCCGGAGCCTCCGGCCAGCTACGTGCCGAAGCGGATGGAGGCTCAGGGAATTCGAGCGTTGGCCATTGAGCATTCTCATGCGCTTCGGGTTTACGCGCTGCCGCATCACCACAGAGACCCGTTCGACCGTCTGATTATTGCTCAGGCGGAAGCGGAGAGGATGACGATTTTGACGGCGAATGCGGCGTTTCGACAGTACAGCGTTAAGCTGCATTGGAGCGGGCGGTAGATTCCCAATACCGCGGCTGAAGGGTCGGCCGCCCGGTCCGTTTCGCTCGTTACGGAACAATTTCGTACACAGTGCCGCCCATGTTATTTGATCCCCCGGCTAACGTGGTGCCGTACAGATTCCCGGCACTGTCTAGAACAACGCCGCTGTGAGGATCGCAGCCCTCAAAGGATTCATTCTGCCAATTGAGATCGAAGCTATGTAGCACTCTGTGCGTCCACTTGCCGCCCTTCCCAGGAGACAGCTTAAACACCGTGCCGCAATCGCCGTTCCAAATATCGCTGAAAATTCCTCCTCGTTCGGTTGTCCCATAGAGATTGCCCTTGGCATCCACCGTCAGCCCTGCCATCGGAGACCATCCTTTTTCGCTGTTGGAACGGAACGAGTGCAAAACACTGATTTGCCAGCGATCGGAATTGGGCGCGAGCTCGGTCAACTGATACACTGTGCCGCCGCCACCTGTACCTCCGGCGGAGGTCGTACCGTACATCTTCCGCACGCCGCCGACATAGACGGCCAGCACGTCCCCCTTGGGCGCATACCCGGCTTTACCGTTCAATGTGAAGTTGAACTTGTTGATCAACTGCCGTTTCGGATCTAACTTGTATTTATAGACGTTGCCCTTGGCCGTTGCTCCTCCGGAATTGGTGACGCCATACCCCCAGATGTTGATTCCGCCGGATGGGTCGCGGCCGTTGCCACAGAATGAGTCGAACTGAAACGAGTCTCCGTTGATATCCATGGAGAAGACGGTGCCCTGCCCCTTGGCCCCTCCGCTCCTGGTTGTACCCCAGAGCCTACCGTTGAAGTAATGCAGGTTTGCCTCCGGGTCGCACCCATCGGGGCCTCTGAAATTGTGGATGACAGTCCCTGCTGACAAGCTGAAGACGGTTCCGCAGTGCGTCGCCCAATCTGAATTGCCATAGCTAGTGGTTGCATACACATTGTTGCTTTCATCGAGCGCAACCCCGCCCATGGGATTTCGGCCGTAGGTGTCATAGTAAAAGTCAAATTTGAACCGGTCCGTATAGGTCCAACCGTTTCCCGATGGAGTGAGCTCAAAAATTGCTCCGTCGGTGTAGTCGCCTCCACCATAGGCAGCGACTCCATAGAGATTGCCTGCGGAATCAAAGACAACTCCTGCATATGGTGAATAGGCAGTGTTGTTGAAATCGAAGGCGTGTAGTTCCTTGTAGGTCCCGGCTACCGCACTGATTGCTGAAGTAAATAGGAATGCACACAATTAAGATCGCTTTAGCCCGCATACTGGTTCCTCCTAGGCTGATATTGCAGGGAGAGACGTTGAAGAGGGTCCAGCGTCCATCTAGCCGCACACTGCAGTTTCGGACTGCGTTTCTAGGATTGCAGTGACCTGGATTCCTGTTGGGTGTGATTGTGCGCATGCTTTTGTTGAGAGGTAACCGCTGCCAAGACGGCGTCGTTCCCTGGCGGGTGGCCGACCCTTTTCGCGGATTGATCAGAGTTTCCTTCGCCGAGGTTTGCTTCGATGCAGTAAGCTCAATGTCTGTGAATCCTCTTGTCACTGCTTCCTGGCTTGCCAGTCGTATCGACGATCCTGGCGTTGTTATTCTCGATGGAACTTTGCCTCCGGTCGGAGTCGTTCCTCCGGTCGATACCCATGCGCGATATCTCGCAGAACATATTCCGGGCGCGGTGTTTTTCGATATTGAGGAGTTGTCCGAGCAGTCCACCCCACTGCCGCACATGATGCCTACCCCTGAGGCGTTCTCGCGGGATATGTCGGCTTTGGGTGTCGGCGATTCGATGACGATTGTGGTGTACGAGCAGGAAGGCGTTTTTTCAGCGCCGCGAGTGTGGTGGATGCTGCGTACTTTCGGGGCGAAGAATGTCTACCTGTTGGACGGAGGTCTGCGCGCGTGGAAGGCGGCGGGTCTGCCGACGCAGGCGGGCGGGGTGGCCCGCGCGCCCGCCAGTTTTCATGCGCGACTCAACGCAGAAGCAGTGAAGAACTTCGCTGATGTTCAGAAGATGATCGCGGACAGGAATCAAATTCTGGATGCGCGCTCCGCAAGTCGCTTCAACGGTACCGAGCAGGAGCCGCGACCGGGAACGAAGGCTGGACACATGCCCGGATCGATCAACATTCATTATTCATCTCTGGCGAAAGATGGCCGATTCAAATCCGCGGAAGAACTGCGCCAGCTTTTTGGTGACAAGCATGTCAATTTAGAACAGCCCATGACGACCACGTGCGGCTCGGGCATTACGGCGGCGGTGCTTGCGCTGGGACTTGAGATCTTAGGCGCAAAGCGCGTCAGCTTATACGACGGATCGTGGGCTGAATATGGCAGCCGTCCCGATGCCGTGATTGAGAAGGCTGATTAGGTTGCCCAACCGCGTCTTATCGCTTACCAACTCCCCTTACCACCGAAGTAACCTGGCAGCAGCGTAGTTCCCGCATCGAAGTGTTAGAGCGGAGTAAAGTTGAACTATGCGTACGCCTTTTCGAAATTCAGCTTTGTTGGTTGTGGTTCTTGCGGCATCCGCTGCGGCCCAGCAATCCGCGCCGCCCGCCGCTTCCGATGCGAAGCCCGATATAAAGCTCGTGGCACCGCCAGTTGCGGTCGACGACAAGTTCGTGAAAGAGCGATTTGGCGATCAATTTACGCTGATGCCCCAATTCCCGGGAATGGTGGCAGACCTGGACGGAGACGGCGTCGAGGATCTGGTTTTGGCGGCGCGCGCCAAGAGTCCCATGCTCGATGAAGGGTCCAAGGGATACAAGGTGGTTGACCCGTACAACGGATTCTTCGGCTTTGGAGATCCGCACATAACGGCTGGTTTCGGGGCGGACGATCCCACGCACAAGGGAGAAGTACTCCTGGTCATTCACGGCGCCGGTAGCGAAGCCTGGCATGCCGATAAACCGAAAGCGAAATTTGTTCTGATCAACTTGCCCTACAAAACGGTCGGCTTGCGGCGTGTGATGATCAATAAAAAAGCGGTAATGGCGATCGCAATGGAAGAATATGGCGCGATGCAGGACACTTCCGCAGTCTACTGGGACGGCAACTTAAAAAAGAAGAAGCCCGGTACCTACAAGTACGAGCCGCTCGGCGCGTCGATGGATTAGACCTAGAAGGTAAATTCCAGGTTCAGTTGCATGCGGCGCGGGGGTTGGGAGGAATGCGCCTGCCCGAAGCCGGGGCCCAGTACCCCGCTGTAGCTTGTGTAGTTCTTATTGTTGAACACGTTGAAGGCGTTCAGGGACGCGGTGAGTGCTGGGCCTTCTTTCTCGTGGGGACGCAACTTGAACGAGTGTCCCAGATTCATGTCGAGACTCAGGTAACCCGGGCCGTGGTAGGTATTGCGTGGCGTGCCGGCGGGACGGTCGATGACGAGGCCGTCGTGGTTATCGTCATTTCCTGTAGTGATGTTGACGGGCATGCCGGAGTAGGCAGCCAGCGCTACTCCGAAAGAGAACATCTTTTTTGCGTCGAAGGTGCCCAACAAATCGAATTTGTGGCGACGGTCGTTATTGGACCGGCTCCAGTCGTCCTGCGGAGCGTAGCTGTTGGCGGGGAAATAGTTGATTCCGCCGGTGTTGTTGTAGGTCTTGCCCAGAGAATACCGGGCCTGTCCCGAGAAAAACTTGCTGAGACGTCCTCGAAAAGCCAAATCGAGCGAATTCCCTTTCTGATATCCCCGTGATTCAACATCGCGAATTTGACCGAAGTTCGGATCGGGCCGGTTGGTGGTGTTCGGCAGAGGCGCGTTGGCATCCACCGAGCGAAATAGATTCATGCCGCGCGTTCCCGTGTAAGTGATTGCGAACGTGCTTTTTGCCGTTATCTGACGCTCAATTCCCAAGCTGTATTGAAGATTGGAAGGGATGCGCGTGTTGGGGCTGAGGCGCTCAATGCCGGGAGGAAGAGCGGAGAGCTGGGCGTCGGTGACCGGGTAGGAAAGGAGGGGTGTCGTAGAAGTGGTGGCGATGAGTTTCGTCAGGTGGTTGCCATCGAAATTCAGCAAGTCGGCAATCGCGCGCGGGCCGGTGCGATCGTAAAAGAGGCCGGCGCCGCCGCGCACAACGGTCTTGCTCTTTGCACTGGGAGCAAATGCAAAGCCGAAGCGTGGGGCGAAATTTGTTGCGACGTCGTGGAAATAGTTTTGCCAGTAGTAGCGGAGCCCAATTGAGACGGAGAGATTTGGACGGATGCGGATCGTATCTTCGGCAAATCCGGCCACGACTTTTTCGACGAACGTGACGTGTCCGTTGCCCCGCTGAATGATGACGGAGTCGGGCAGGCTCGCGTGGAAAGCGGCGAGGCTGGGGAAGGAGTAGAAGCCTTGCGCAAGGCGCTGATCCTCGAAACCACGGCGGCTGATGTCGGGGATGTCGATCCCAAACTTCAATTCGTGCTTTCCGCGGGTGTAGGTGACGATATCGGTGCCGTCGAAGTGGCCTTCCGTGCGCCGGTAATCGCCCTGGGCTCCGCCCCCGGTGAAAAGGCCAGGTACTGTAATCCCGGGGATGCGGTTCACGCTTTGGCTGGGGTTGTCGTTGTATCCCACGAGGAAATGCAGCTGGTTCAATAGCGTTGGCGAAGCGATGTACGTGTAAGCGACGTTGACTTCGTGCTCAAAGGAGGACGAATTGGTAGCGGCTTCTGGGAGCGTGGTGCCACCGATACCGTCATTCTGGGTGCTCTGGTGTTCGTAGGAATAGCTGACGTTGAACTGGTTGCCGTTGGCCCAATCATGAAACACGCGCCCGGACAGGAAATAGTGATGATCCGGATTAGGGACGTTTAGATTAACTGGGCCGTTTGGTCCGTCGAGCGTATTGACGTTCGACTGGCGATTGTCGTGGTCATCTTCGAGCGACAGCAGGAAGGTATTCTTGTTGCCGATGCCGAGGGGGCCGGTCAAGGAGCCTTCGATATAGTTTCTGCGCTCAGGTGGCTTGGGCCCGGAGGTTGCAAAGGCGTTTCGTGCGTCGAAGATGGAATCGCGATAGAGATAGTTGACGGTGCCGTGGAACTTCGGCGTGCCGCCCTTGGTTTCAATCTCAATGCGGGCACGGCCGGGGCGGGAATAGAGGGCGGAGTAGGGATTCTGGTTAATCTTGACGCTCTTCACAGCGGAAGCGCTGACGCCAGGGCCGTTGGCTTCCACGCCGTTCACGACAAGGCTTACGCCGTTGGTCCCGAGGGCATCGGAGTCGAGGAAGCGAGAAAGGGTGGAGATGTAGTCGCCATCGAGGACCGGGATGCGGTCGAGGGCGTCGCGGTCGATGCTGTTGGAGTCCTGATTTTGCGCGATTTCCGAAGTGACTTGGGGGGAAGAGTCGTCCCCGCCAACGGTGACCTGCTGTTCCACAGTGGCAACGTTCAACACGATGCGGGTAGTTGTCCGGGAGCTTTGACCTGCCGTGACAGCTGTCTTTGACTCCTGAAAGCCATCTTTTTGGACGGTCAGCTTATAGGAGCCGGACTTGGAAACACGAAGTTGGAATTCACCGGATGCGTTGCTGAGAGTTGTGTCCAAGGTAGTGCCGTCGGCGCCGAGAAGGGTGATGCTGGCTCCGGAAATGACCGCCCCGGATTGGTCGCGCACAATTCCCACGATTGTGTGGTCATTCGGGTTGGCCGTGTGGTCAACAGAAGTCTGGGTCCAGGCTTGGATCCCACTGGCTCCCATGCCCATGAGGAGCACAACAATTCTTGCAAGGCAACGCATTGAGGGCGGTACTCTCCTAACTATCTACTCTAAAGCAAGTACGCTGAAGGTTTGCTGAAGAGAGCGACGTTTATTGAATATTTACAACGGTATTTTTCATTGTGCGAGAAAATGGCCACGGTGATGGGTGATTCCTGTCACGAGCCGGCGTTTTCTCCACCCGCTATAATCGGTTCGCCATGAAACTTGCAGAAAAACTTAGCGAACTTCAGCGCCGCAGCGCGTTGGCAGAAGAGGGCGGCGGTGCGGCACGCCTTGAGAAGCAGCACAAGCAAGGCAAGATGACCGCGCGCGAGCGCATTGAGTTCCTGCTGGACGAAGCCAGTTTCGAAGAGACCGACAAACTCGTCACGCACCAATGTAGCGATTTCGGCATGCAGGAGAATAAATTCTACGGGGACGGCTTCATCACAGGTTACGGCAAGATTGATGGCCGGACGGTGTTCGTATTCGCGCAGGACTTTACCGTGTTTGGCGGATCGCTTTCCGGTGCGAATGCCGCGAAGATCGTGAAAATTATGGACATGGCCGCGAAAGTGGGCGCGCCGGTGATTGGGTTGAACGATTCCGGCGGCGCGCGCATTCAGGAAGGCGTGATGTCGCTGGCGGGATACGCGGATATTTTTCTGCGCAACACTTTGTATAGCGGAGTGGTGCCGCAGATTTCCGCGATCATGGGTCCGTGCGCGGGAGGAGCTGTATATTCTCCCGCGATTACCGATTTTGTGTTGATGGTGGATAAGACGTCGTACATGTTCATCACAGGTCCGGATGTGATTCGAACCGTGACGCATGAGGATGTCACGAAGGATCAGTTGGGCGGAGCAATGACGCATAACGAAACTTCAGGCGTCGCACACTTTGCCGCGAAAGACGATGCGGAGTGCTTGTCGATGATTCGCGAACTGCTGAGTTTTGTGCCGTCCAATAATTTGGAAGAGCCTCCACGGAAGCCTTGCACCGATCCTATCGATCGGGCCGATGCTGCGCTGGATACGTTGGTGCCTGTCGAATCCAACCAACCGTACGACATGAAGGATGTGATCCAGCATGTTGTGGATGACGGATATTTCTTCGAAGTGCAGGAACACTATGCGAAAAACATGGTGATCGGGTTCGCGCGGATGGGTGGGAAGTCCGTGGGTGTCGTTGCGAATCAGCCTGCGTTTCTGGCGGGAACGTTGGATATCAACGCATCGGTGAAAGGCGCGCGCTTTGTGCGCTTCTGCGACTGCTTCAACATTCCGCTAATTACGTTTGAAGATGTGCCAGGATTTCTGCCAGGGACGACACAAGAATATGGCGGAATCATTCGTCACGGGGCGAAGCTGCTGTTCGCGTTTGCGGAAGCGACGGTGCCGAAGATTACGGTAATTACACGCAAGGCGTATGGCGGGGCGTATTGCGTAATGGCTTCAAAACATATTCGCGCCGACGTGAACTATGCCTGGCCAACAGCCGAGATTGCCGTCATGGGGCCGGAGGGAGCGGTGGATATTGTTTACAAGCGCGATTTGGAACAGGCCAAAGATCCGGAAGCCATGCGGAAAGACAAGATAGAAGAATTCCGCGACCGGTTCGCAAATCCTTACGTTGCGGCAGATCGAGGGTTTGTCGATGCGGTGATCCATCCGCGCGAGACGCGAAAGCGGCTCATTCAGGCGCTGGAAATGCTGGAGAACAAGCGGGACAAGAATCCTCCGAAGAAGCATGGAAATATTCCGCTGTAGCCGAAAGCGATTGTGATGGCATTGAAAATATGGTGGAGCGGAAAACCTCTCCGCTCCACCGACAATCCAGCGGACCTTACGGCTTGTAGACCCGGTAAGTGTTGTTGTAGTAGCTCAGGTATGCACCATTGGCTGAGTAGACAAACGTCTGAACCGTATGGCTGCCGTGCGTGACAGTCTTTCCCGCGGACGTGGAACCCATGACATAGGTGCCATCGGCGGGAGTCGACCCGTTATACCAGCAACTTCCAATCGAAGATCCATCGACGTAGAAGCAAAGGGCGAACTCGTTTCCGGCAGTCGATCCTTGGCCAGTCTGGAGCCATTCGTCAGCCTGCAGCAGGCAAGTGCCGGTGGTTCCGGGGCAAAGCACCGTGATGGGCGCATCCACCGCGGTATAGGTTCCACCTGCAACAGTTGTTCCAACGTTGCCAGTGTTGATGTACACGCCTTGACCGGCATGCTTTACCGCCGCCGGCGGAAGGTGAGTCAAGCGCATAACCGGCGGTTTCAACGGAGGACGAGCCTGAGCATCTTGAGCCAACACAGAAGTGGAAGGCAATAAGCAAGCCGTCAAAACAGCAAGAAGTGAGAGTTTTGCAGAGTTGTTCATGGGGTTCTCCAACAGCGGATCGCCCGCAAATTGTCGCGTGCAGTCAAACTTGCAATTTGCTGGGGCGGTACAACAGTTGGGAGGAAGAGAATTCAAGTCTGCGACCGCGCGCTTGGTTTGTCAAGACAGGAAGTTCAGATTTTTTGAAATTTCTTCGCGCGGCCTATCCGTTGAGATAGTAAGCGTGGAGAGGTACCGCGAGTCACCCCTCGGTGAGATGCGTTACGGGTGAAGAACCTTGGCCAGCAGCCAAATATTCAGTAGCGCGATCAAGATGCCGACGCTCCACGACAGGAGCTTCAGCCAAAAAGCATTTGCGAATTCACCCATTTTTTTCTTGTCGCTGGTGAACTGGACGAGAGGGAATACGGCAAAGCTGAGCTGCATGCTGAGGATGACCTGGCTCAAAAGGAGCAATCTGGCGGTGCCACTTTCTCCCGAGATCGCTGTGACGATAACAGCTGGAATGATCGCGATTGCCCGTGTGATCAATCTTCGCAGCCAAGGCTTGATTTGCAGATCGAGGAAACCTTCCATCACAACCTGTCCAGCGAGAGTTCCGGTGAGGGTGGAGTTTTGTCCGGAGGCGAGCAAAGCGAGCGCGAAGATTGTGCTGGCGCCAGTAACGCCCAGCAGCGGAGTGAGTAAGTGATGGGCCTGCTGGATCTCTGCTACTTCACCGTGTCCTGAGCGGAAAAAAGTGGCGGCGGAAACGATGAGGATAGCGGCGTTCACGAACAGCGCAAAGGTGAGGGCGACGGTGGAATCGATCGTGGAATAGCGGATGGCTTGCTTCATCCCCTCACGAGTGCGCTGGAAGCTGCGTGTCTGCACAATGGCGGAGTGCAGGTAGAGATTGTGTGGCATGACCGTAGCGCCCAGGATGCTGATTGCGATGTACAGCATGGTGGGGTCGCGCAGGATTTGCGGAGCGGGGACTAGCCCGCCGGCGATGCCGAGCCAACTGGGATGAGAGAACAGTACTTCCAGTCCGAAGCACACGCCAATCACGCCGATCAGAGAAAAGACGATCGCCTCGATATAGCGAAAGCCCTTCTGCTGCAAAAACAGGATCAATAGAACATCCAGCGCGGTGATGCAGACGCCCCAGATCAGAGGAATGTGGAAGAGGAGATTGAGTGCGATGGCGGAACCGATGACTTCCGCCAGATCGCACGCGGCAATGGCGGTTTCGGCTACGATCCACAGAGCGAACGAAGTTGGACGGCTGTAGGACTCGCGACACTGCTGCGCAAGGTCGCGTCCGGTCACCACGCCGAGTTTGACGCAAAGCGCTTGCAGAAGAACGGCGATGAGGTTCGAGAGAAAAATTACAGAGAGCAGGGAGTAGTTGTAGCGCGAGCCGCCGGCAAGGTCGGTGGCCCAGTTGCCTGGGTCCATGTAGCCGACTGCGACCAAAAAGCCAGGTCCGGCAAAGGCCAGCAGGCTGCGCCAGAACGGGCCATTGTGAGGCACTGCCAGAGAACTATGCACTTCAGGCAGGCTTAGACGCGGGCTGGACGGATAGACTCGATTTTGGAGTAAGTCGTCCGACATCGGTGTAATCTTATCCCTAGCATACACGAAACAATAAACTATAGTTAACCTACTTTCGGGTACCAAAGGTCGGAGAGGATAGCTGCGCTGGATTCTTCGTCCGTAAGGTGAGCGCGCTAGAAGGAGAGAGAATTTGGTGCTAAATGGCGCGTGGGGTTTTGGCGGCTGGTTTGAGTCGGGTAGTGCGGCCAGCACCCGTTCGTAAAGGCGAGCCAACCCATATTCTTTCCGCTGCGGGAACGCCCAGACTAACTTTCCCTGTTTGCGTTACAAGACTTAGGGTCTGATCGTAGTTACGGGAGACAAGCCGCAGCTCAGCGCCGGGGCGAATGCCGCGAGCTTCGAGGAACTCCAGAAGGTGGCGGTCGCGCTCATATACTCCGCTGACCAAATAGTCCTCGGAGACTTCTGCTTCCGCTAACAGA
>Ga0209698_10003225_pt1 | contig 18247 bp, 13 predicted proteins | sample LitLauG_LLR_2012_FD_187203 | JGI IMG/M metagenome (GOLD analysis project Ga0209698, IMG submission 187203) | Freshwater sediment microbial communities from Pennsylvania, USA - Little Laurel Run_MetaG_LLR_2012 (SPAdes) (version 2) | ecosystem: Environmental > Aquatic > Freshwater > Creek >...
CCGGTCCGCGTTGGCGACCGGGTCGTCACCACCACCCAGTTAACGACTGTCGACCGCCCCGGCAGCCTCGAGGCCTACATCTACATTCCTATCGAGAAATCGAGGCAGTTAAAGATGAATCTCCCGGTCCAAATCGTCGATGGCGAGGGGAATCAGCTGGCAACGAGCCGCATCACATTTATCTCGCCGCAGGTGGACAACACGACACAGTCCGTGCTCGCCAAGGCGCAGATCGCGAACGCTAACGACGCCCTGCGTACCGCGCAACTCATTCGCGCGCGCGTGGTCTGGGGAAACGCGGAAAAACCGGTTGTGCCGGTCATTTCGGTGACACGGATTGGCGGCCTCTATTTTGCCTTCATTGCCGAACCGGATCAGAAAGGTGGATACGTAGTCCACCAAAAGCCGCTCCAGATCGGTCAAATCGTCGCCAACGACTACGTGGTGCTCGGGGGCGTGAGGCCTGGAGACAAAATTGTCGTCTCGACCACGCAGTTCCTGATCGACGGAATGCCGGTCATACCGCAAGAAAGCAGCAGCTAGCAAGAGTCCAAGAAAACTTTTCCCGAAACCAGCTCCGATAAAACGGCAAGCCGCACCAGACTGGGAACTGGGAACTGAAAACTGGCAACTGTTCTTATGGTCGACTTTTTCATTCATCGCCCGGTGTTTTCTACCGTTTGTGCCCTGCTCATTATTCTCGCGGGAGCGGTCTGCATACCGACGCTGCCGATCGCACAGTTCCCTACCCTCGCGCCTCCGCAAGTGGGCGTGACAGCGGTTTACACGGGCGCCAGCGCACAGACGGTCGAGTCCGCCGTGACGACGCCGCTCGAGCAGCAGATCAATGGCGCGGAGGGCATGAAGTACATTACATCCTCCAGCACCAACGCCGGTGTCAGCTCGATCACAGCGACCTTTGATCTAACGCGCGACCCCGACCTGGCTTCCGTAGACATCCAGAACCGGGTCAACACCGCGCAGGGGCGACTGCCGAATGCCGTGAAACAGGTTGGAGTAACGGTCGCCAAGACCTCGGAAGATTTCGTGTTCGGAGCCGCCGTTTACTCTCCCGACCAACGCTTCAGCACACTGTTCATAAGCAACTACCTCGACGTGTATGTGCGCGACAGCCTGAAGCGCGTGCCGGGAGTTGCCGACGTCATTATCTTCGGCGAGCGCCGATATTCGATGCGCCTCTGGCTCGACCCGGGGCGGCTTGCTTCCCGCTCTCTCACCGCCGACGATGTCGTCAATGCCCTGCAAGAACAGAACGTGGAGGTCGCTGCCGGCGCGGTAGGTTCCGAACCGTCCGTGCCCGGACAGCAGTTTGAGATGAGCGTGCGCGCCGTCGGGCGTCTCTCAGAAACGACGCAGTTCGACGACATCATTCTCAAGAGCAACGCCGACGGCACGCTCGTCCGGCTACGCGATGTTGGCCACGCGGAACTGGGGGCCGAAGACTACAGCTCCAACCTGGACTACAACGGCCAGGAATCTGTTGGCCTCGGCGTCACACAGCTTTCAACCGCCAACGCACTCGACGTCCACCGCCGCTGCATCGCGGAATTGGAGCGACTGTCGAAGCGTTTCCCGCCCGGCATGAAGTACGAACTCGCCTTCGACACCACGGACGCGGTGAGTGAATCGATCCGTGACGTTGTTACGACGCTCGGCGAAGCCATATTCCTGGTCATCCTTGTGATCTTCCTGTTCCTCGAAGATTGGCGCTCGACCATCATTCCTGCGGTCACTATCCCGGTCTCGCTGGTTGGAACATTCGCCTTCGTCAAGCTGCTTGGGTTCTCAATCAACACACTGACGCTGTTCGGCATCACGCTTGCCACCGGTCTAGTGGTTGACGACGCGATCGTCGTCATCGAAAACATCGAACGCCACTTGCAGGAGGGCGAACCAAGTCCGATCAAGGCCGCTTCCGACGCCATGAAAGAAGTCACGGGCGCCGTCATTGCGACGTCGCTCGTCTTGGTCGCAGTCTTCGTGCCCGTGGCGTTTTTCCCGGGCACAACCGGCATCCTGTTTCGCCAGTTTGCTCTGACCATCGCTTTCTCGATCTCGATTTCTGCGTTCAACGCGCTCACGCTCACCCCGGCGCTCTCCGCGCTTTTGCTCGGCAAACAGCACGGGGAGAAGAACTGGTTTTTCAAGCGCGTCGATCGCGTTATCAGCGCCGTCACCAACGGTTACGTCCACGCTTTGCGCGCTTTCTTGCGCTTTGAGGTCGTCGCGCTCATCATTTTCGCGGCTGGACTCGGTCTTGCCTACTTCGTATTTCAACGAGTTCCCAAAGGCTTTGTCCCGAATGAAGACCAGGGCTATCTCATCGTCATCGTGCAGTGTCCCTCGGGGGCCTCGCTGGAGTACACCAGCGCCATTGGCCGGCAGATCAGCGCGATTGCCAAGAATTTTCCCGAGATCCGCGGAAGCTTTGCGGTCTCCGGCTTCAGTTTCAGCGGCGCAGCCTCGAACCGCGGGCTGGTTTTCTTGCCACTGCAGCCTTATGAACAGCGCAAGGGAGAGGCCCATACCGCCGCCGCCGTTGTGAACCGTCTGCGCGGGCCGATGTTCGGCATCTCGGGAGCACTCGTGATCCCGGTCGAACCTCCTCCTATCCAGGGTCTCGGCACGTTCGGCGGATTCCAGTTCGAAGTCCAAGACCAGTCCAGTCACACGTTGCAGGACCTCGACAAAGTCACGCATGACATCGTCCGCCAAGGGACAGGCGGCAAGGACCTCGCCGGCCTTTTCACCGACTACACGGCCAGCGATCCGCAGTTGGTTGTCACGATTGACCGTGCAAAAGCCAAGAGCCTGCACGTTCCGCTCAGCCAGATTACGGATACGCTCGGCGTTTATATGGGCTCGTCCTACATCAACGACTTCGATTTCAATAACCGGTCCTATCGGGTCTATGTGCAGGCCGATAAGCAGTTCCGGTCGCATCCGCAGGACATCAAGCAGTACTACGTTCGGTCGGATTCCGGCGCCATGCTGCCGCTGGAGAATTTGGTCAGCGTTAGCGAAACCGCCGCGCCTCAGGTCATCAGTCACTACAACCTGTTTCGCTCCGCTGAAATTTCCGGGTCTCCGGCACCCGGCTACAGTTCGGGCCAAGGCATCGATGCCATGGAGAAGTTGGCGGCCAAGATCCTGCCGCAGGGATACAACTACGAGTGGTCCGGCATTTCGTTGGAGGAACTCCAATCGGGTAAGACGACCGTAATCCTCTTCGGCCTCGGTGTTGTGGTTGTGTACCTCACGCTCTCGGCGCAATACGAAAGCTTCGTCCTGCCTTTTATCATCCTGCTGGCCGTGCCGATGGCCTTGCTGGGCGCGCTTTCCGCGCAGTGGATTCGCGGATTGGAGAATGACGTCTATTGCCAGGTGGGACTCGTCATGCTCGTCGGGCTTGCTTCGAAGAATGCGATTCTGATCGTCGAATTCGCCGAGCAGCTGCGCGAGCGTGGCATGACGATTCTTGAATCCGCGGTCGAGTCCGCGCGCATCCGACTGCGGCCGATTCTCATGACATCGTTCGCCTTCATCCTGGGCGTCGTCCCCCTGGTCACCGCCAGCGGCGCGGGAGAAAACGGACGCCATTCGGTCGGCACCACGGTCTTCGGGGGCATGATCATGAGCACGATCCTGAATCTGTTCTTCATCCCGGTGCTCTACCTGCTGATCGAAGGCATCCGCGAGCGCCGCCGACAGCGTAAGACCGCACAGGCATAACCGATTCCGTCGAAATACAATTGCTCGCAGAACTCAAACTACCCTGTCGTAAGACGCGCCACCTGTGGAAGTCTCGACTACCCTCTGGCCGCGACTTGCTACCCGCCCAAGTCTCAGATCGCCAAATTAAAAAGCAACATACAGACCCGTTTCATCGTCTAAGATGGCGCGCAGAAGTAGTGACCGAGTGTGGAATCGAAATATCTGCGAGGTTAACCTAATGAAAAAATCACTGTTGCTCGTGGTCCTATCGCTCCCCCTGCTTTTCGGATCGGTGTTCGTCCAGTGCCAATCCGCCAGCCAGCTCGATCAGAAAAGCCTGGCTCGCATCGTCAAAGAGGTTCGTCACGAGCTGGTCATGCTCCCGTTCTATGGCGTATTTGACAACCTTTCCTACAAAGTTGACCCGGACGGCACGGTCACACTCCTGGGTCAGGTCGCCCGTCCGACTCTGAAATCCGATGCCGAGAATGCGGTGAAGAGAATTGAGGGAGTGGAAAAAGTCGTCAACAACATCGAAGTGCTGCCTACCTCCATCAACGATGATCGCATCCGGCGAGAGGTTTACCGCGCCATTTTCGGCAACGACGTCCTCAGCCAGTACCAGTTGCGCGCCGTACCTCCCATTCACATTATTGTGAAAAATGGCCACGTAACGCTGGAAGGGGTGGTTGCCCGGGCGATGGATAAGCAGATCGCGGGCGTTCAGGCCAACAAGGTTTCGGGCGTTTTTTCCGTAACCAATAACCTGGTGGTTGAAGAAGAAGAAAAGAAGAAGTAGCTGGCTTTTACGCGCATAGAGGACGAAGAGCGGGGATATAAATTGGGTCCAAGAAAAGGCCGGGCTCTCGCCCGGCTTTTCGCTTTTAGTATTTGGCTCGCCGTCTTGTGGAGCTCGGCTCTCCGCTTCAGGCTATCGGCTGCTTGAGCGAGTTCGCTTGGCGTTTCTAAGCGCAGACAGGAGTGTGCGCGCTGCACTTCACACGACCCTACCTCCACAATCTAGAATGACCTGTGCACCGCACTCCTACTGCCGCCGAGATCGACCGCGCCGCTAATCTTCTCCGTGCTGGAGGGCTGGTCGCTATTCCCACCGAAACCGTCTATGGACTGGGCGCCAATGCACTGGACGCCGAAGCCGTGGCCCGCATCTACGCCGTCAAGCGCCGCCCGCCGACCAGTCCGCTGATTGTGCACGTTGACTCCATCGAAATGGCGCAGTCGTTAGTCGCGGCATGGCCCGAAGATGCGGCGCTTCTCGCCAGAAAATTCTGGCCCGGCCCGTTGACTATTGTTCTTCCAAAGACCTCTGCCATTCCCACCATCGTTACCGCCGGACTTCCCAGCGTCGGCCTGCGCATGCCCGCACACCCTGTAGCACTCGCGCTTATCCGCGCCGCCGGCGTCCCACTCGCGGCTCCCAGCGCCAACCGTTTCACCGAACTGTCTCCGACCACGGCAGACCACGTCCGTCGCAGCCTCGACGGCGATGTCGACTTCATCCTCGACGGCGGCCCTTGCGCCGTCGGCATCGAATCCACCGTCCTCTCTCTCTTGGAACCCCAACCCGTGCTGCTCCGGCCCGGCTGCATCTCCCGCCACGATCTCGAATCCGTCATTGGTCCCATCGACGCCGCCTCCAACCCCACCGCCGGTGCACATCCCGCTCCGGGAATGCACGCCCGCCATTACAGCCCGCGGACTTCCTTATTTCTGATTTCCAATGGAGAGTTGCCCGAAAAGGGGCGGGGAATTTATCTGCAACACACGCGGCCACCGTCACGCCGACACATCTCGACCATCAAGATGCCGAGCGCATCCGCTGATTACGGCGCCGCGCTCTATTCCAAACTTCACGAAGCCGATGAAGCCAATCTCGACTGGATCGCGGTCGACCTCCCGCCCAACACACCCGAGTGGGAAGCCGTGCAGGATCGCCTGCGCCGGGCCGCCTCGAACGAATAGAAACGTTAACTCGACAACGTGAGGATCGTTGGTGCAAACGCCGATTTTACCGGTCCAGTGATTTAGGATCACCATCCCCACCGTCTGCCCAGGGAAAGAAGCGTCCGCTTCTGCCCGTTCCTGCCCGTTCCTGCCGCTTGCGGAAGGAAGGGATTCGCCACATAATGCCTCTCTGATTTGGTGCCGGAACTCCCCCCAGAGGAGGTAATCCATGAATTGCATCTACGGTAGGACGACCAGGAAGGGTGGCACGGCTGGATTCGCGCTCACCTTGTTCACTCTTTTCATTCTCACAGCCGGAGCAGCCCCTCCGCTCCACGCTCAAACCGATCTGAGAAGCACCCAGGCTCCCGCGGTTACTCACAATACGTGGAGCAGCGGCACTCCCATGCCGATCGCCCTTAAGTTTCCGATGACGGCCGCGTTGAAAGGGAAAATCTATGTGGTGGGCGGAGTGACTGATACCGCGGTCCTCGCCAATAACCAGGTGTACGACCCGGTTGCTAATACCTGGAGCACCGCCGCCGCCCTGCCTGCGACGACATTCGACGGCGGTGTGGCAGTAGTCAAAAACATCTTGTACATATTCGGCGGCAGCCAGGATGGTTCGACTTGCATCAATGCAGTGTGGGCCTACAACCCGAAGACGAACACTTGGTCCGCGAAAGCCGCCATGCCGACTGCGAGATGTAGCGACTATACCGCCGTGGAGAAGAACATCATTTACGTCGTTGGGGGGGTGGACACACACGGCGACCGACTCAACACCGTCGAAAGCTACAATCCGGCGACCAACGCGTGGACGGAGGAGGCACCTCTGCTGGTGGGGAAGTCCGAGATTTCGGTCGGGCTGGTTGGAACCACCATCGTGGCGGCTGACGGCTACACAGCCGTGGGAGACACGGGGGACAACGAGGGCTATAACGCGACAACGAACTCATGGAAGTCCCTGGCCAGTGATCCCACGGCGCGGCACGAAGCCTGTACGGGTTCCATCGGCGGGAAACTCTACCTGGCGGGGGGATCCAATAACCAGGACACGTCGTTAACCGTAACCGAATCGTTCCAGGTGTCGAAGAATAAGTGGACAACGCGGGCTTCCATGCCGCAGGCAGTCACGGGTGCCGGCAATGCCGTCAACAAAGGCCTGTTGTACTGCTTTGGAGGCGGGGACCGTAACTCTCAGTTTCAGGGTAACGTCTTCAACTACGTGCAGATCTATCAGCCGTAGGGGGATGAATCGGGGCTTAAGTTCTCTCCAATCTTGGTCCCGGGCAAAAACAACGAACTGTTAGCTGAAGAAAGAACCTAGTGATACGAAGAACAGCCGCCCGAATGTCCGGGCGGCTGGTTGGTTGATCCTCAGGCTGCATCACGCCGGAAATCACGTCAGCAGTTGCGCTGGTCGGGCCCGCGACGTAGGGCATGGCCGCCAGTTCCCGGCTGGCCCAACCGTTCCACACGCGCCGGTTCCATATGGCTCATGTGCATCTCTCCCTCACTTGCCGGCGCTTATGAAGGCGCCGGTGGTGGCGTTGATGACGCCGATGGCCTTCCTGTCCTTCTCGCTGGTGCCGTAGATGACATACCAGGCGGGCACATTCTGTTTTCGGTCCTTGAGCAACACGTAGATGACGGGCTGTTCCGCATCTTTCTTGAGGATGGCGTCGCCTCCGTGTTGCAGAGTGAGGTCGAAAGCCTTATCGGTGTCGGTTTTGACCAGCAGAGGTAAAAAGGCGAGATTGGCGGCATCAGCGTTGTAGGCGCCTTCACGGCCCTCGGTGGAAACTCCGAAGGGCGGCGCATCCGGGCGACGGCTTCCCGAGCAGACGATCGTGTTAGTCGAATGACGAAGGGCGGAGGCAAAGTAGCCTCGCCAGATGGTTGATTTCCCATTCTGGCCGGTGGTTTCCGTGGTGAGAACGGATTCCAGGCGAGCGGGCTGCGCATCCGGCGACCACTTCAAGGCGAGACCCATCATTCGATTGAAGGCTTCCTGGCCGGTATAAACCACGGGCTCCGTACTCTGCGGCTGGGCGGCGACGGTGGGCTTTGCGGGTGCGCTCTCCTTCGGCGCGTTCCCGGTTGAGCTACAGCCGGTGGCCACGATCGCAAGGCTGATTAGGCTAACGACAAATGCGAGATGAAATAATTTCATTGCTCTGTTCCTCCGAGAGCATGCTAAAGCATATATTTCCGAAACATTAACTACTTCAATAACAGAAATCTGTAGGAGGCCAAGGCGCCTGAGAAGGCAACTGCAACTGAAATACACTTCCGCCGTCGGAGTCCCCTCCGTTGAGCGTGCCGTACAATGCGCCATCGGCCCCTAGGGCGACGCCGTTCGGATTCAAGTCGGGCCCGGACTCGTTGAAATCCCAGATCGTGGTGTAGGTCCATGGCCCCTTGCTGCCAGCAGGCGGCGTGAGTTGAAACAAGGCCCCCCAATAAAGATCAATGTCGCCGAAAATGGCACCGTACAGTGTACCGTTCGCGCCTAGCGTCAAAGACGAGGGGATATAGCCGCAATACTCGGACGGGAGGTTCTGCCCGCTGAACCGGTGGAGAAGTCTCTCGGTCAAAGCACCGTTCTTGTGCGCGGTCAGCTTGAAGACTTCCGTCGCGTACCGGCCCCGGATGGCGAGACCGTAGAAGTTGGCGCTCGAGTCGCGAAGCAGGGCATAAGGGCCATGGCTGTGCACGCCGGGGAAGCGGTAGAGGACCGAGTAGGTCCACGTTCCGCCCTGGGCGGGCTGAAGCTTGAAGACAGTGCCGCATCCCTGGTTGCAGTTTGGCGACGTGGTGCCGCCTGCGCTGGCGACACCGTAGAGTGTGCCGGTATTGCTATCCAGCACTATGGAAGCGGGATAAGCTCCATCGGCGCCGCCTGTAAACTGGTAAAGAACGTTCTCCGTCCAGGGACCTTTCGGTGAGGGAACGAACTGCAACACTTCCCCGCAGAAGTATGCGCCCCCGCCGCAATTCTGGAGGCCGCCATTCGTGCTGACTCCATAGAGTGCACCTGCGCTGTCGATCAAGAGCGGAGTATTCGGGTATACCCCATTCGTGACGTCGTAAAGATCTTTGTACTTCCAGAACGTGTGGGTGTTGGGCGTCAATCGGAACAGGCTATTGTTTACGCCGTAGAGTCGTCCTTGGCTGTCAAGAGTGAGGGCGCTATACACACAGCATCCATCGTTGCCGCCCGTGAATTCATAAATGGCAGAGTAGTTCCACTGGCCTCCTTTTTGAGCCGGTGGAGATACCTGATAGACCTCGCCGCAGCCGACTGGGCAATCTCGGGAATTCCCGCCATAAAAGGTGGTCCCGTAGAGAACGCCGTTCTGGTCAATGACCACGGGGGAGAATGGGTTATATCCATCCCCGGGTCCCCCGCCGAACTGGTACAGAACTGTGAGATTCTGCGCTAGCGACAAGCCGCCGCAGGCAAGAATGATTGCGATGAAGCCGATGACCAACGAAGACCGGAATCCGGCTGGACGAACATGTGTGATTACGTTTTGGATCGCCATGACGACTCCTAGGCGGAGACGGCCTAACTAGCGGCGGGCTTTTCGTGCAGCGCAAACGGTGTCGTCCCAGAGACAAGCCCCTTCGCACGCCTGCAGTGTTTCACCGGCGGGACTTCCGGTCAACTGCTGTTACATGAAAATTACCCGCGCAATCTAACCTCTGACTTCTCCCGGCACGCGCACGCGAATGGTGTGCGGAACGCTGCGCAATCTCTCTAGCAACTCCTCATCGCAATCGCAATTGATGTCGTAGATGGCATATCCCAGGTTGCCGCGGGTATCGAGCACTTGCCGCTCAATGTTGATTCCGCGGTCGGCGAGAATATCGTTGATGGCGCGCAGAATGCCGGGCACGTTATGGTGAATGTGCATCAGGCGATGCGATCCCGGTTCGTAGTCCAGGTGGCAATGGGGCAGGTTGACGCTCATGAGCGAATTGCCGCTCTGGAAGTATTCGATCATCTTCGCGGAAACGAACTGTCCGATATTCTGTTGCGCCTCTTCCGTGCTCCCACCGACATGGGGTGTGAGAATCACGTTGGGCAATCCCTGCAGCGGGCTGGCGAAGGAGCCACCGCTCTCTGGTTCTTGCGGGAAGACGTCCACCGCCGCCCCCGCCAGCTTCCCACTCTTTAAGTGTCTGGCCAGCGCCTCATGCTCAACCACAAACCCGCGGCTCAGATTGATCAGGCACGCGCCCTCCTTCATGGCGCAGAACTCTTCGTCGCCAAAGAGATTCTGATTTTGCGGCTTGCCGTCGACGTGCAGCGTGATCACATCCGAGATTTCGAGCAGCTCGCGAAAGCTGACCGCCCGCGCATTGCCGCGCGCCAGCACATGCGCGAGGTCGTGAAATACAACGCGCATGCCCATTGCCTCCGCGAGATCAGACACCTGCGACCCGATCTTCCCGTAGCCGACAATCCCCAACGTTTGCCCGCGCACCTCGTGCGATCCGGCCGACGATTTATTCCAGACTCCGCCATGCAGACTCGTGCTCGCCTCAAAGGTCCGGCGCAGCAGAAGAATGATCTCGCCCATCACGAGTTCGGCGACCGAGCGGCTGTTCGAGTGGGGGTCGTTGAACACGGCGATGCCGCGATCGCTCGATGCGGCGCGATCGATTTTGTCCACGCCAATGCAGAAAGCTCCCACCGCCACCAGTTCGGGAGAGGCATCGAGGACCGCGGCGGAGATGCGCGTCTTCGAACGGGCGCCCAAGATCGAAGCTCCGCGGATCTTCTTTACCAATTCCGCTTCGTCGAGTGCGCCCTTCAGCGACTCGACCTCAAACCCAGCTTCTTCAAACTGCGACGCTGCAACGCCGCTGATGTTCTCCAGCAATAAAACTTTCAAGAGCCCTCCCTCGGGCGCACTTGCGAATGCCGAAGTGAATGCAACCGCAAATTATATAAGGCGGGTCTCCGCAAACCGACCCCACGGGCCGCAATCGTTGCTTGCGTGGTCAACGCCGGTTAAATCGACTGGGGGAGTTTTTCCGTAGTGGTGCCCGGCAGCTATCACTTCATCGCCCCGACAGGGCTGGCCGCTCTCGCTGCCGGCGAAGACTGAACCGTTCCAAAATGCTACAAATATAGAGTGCCGCAGGGACAACCAAGCCCGGTCCCCGTGAATCTTCCAAGCGCAGACAGTCATCTTTAAGACTTTGGAGGAAAACGAAAATGGCACAAGCTTTGGAGGAAGTAAAAAAAATGGCGCATGAACTACCCCCCCTGCCGTACGCATACACGGCGCTCGAACCCACCATCGACGAAAAGACCATGCATTTGCATCACGATATGCATCACGCGGCCTATGTTAAGAACCTCAATGCCGCGCTCGACAAACATCCTGAGCTGCACACGAAGAAACCCGAGGATCTGATTCGCGACTTGAATGCGATACCGGAAGACATTCGCGGCGCAGTCCGTAACAACGGGGGAGGCCACGTCAATCACACCATGTTCTGGCAGATCATGAAGCCGGGTGGTGGCGGCGATCCTACCGGACCAATTGGCGATGTGATCAAGAAGACTTTTGGCGACTTCAAGACTTTTCAGGAGAAGTTCAACGCAGCGGGCGTTGCCCAGTTCGGAAGCGGATGGGTCTGGTTAGCGGGCGACGCGAAAGGTGAAGTGAAGATCGTATCCACTCCCAATCAGGACAATCCCATTTCGCAGGGCCTCAATCCCATTTTTGGCAACGACGTCTGGGAACACGCCTACTATTTGAAGTACAACAATCGGCGTCCCGAATACCTGCAGGCGTGGTGGAACGTGGTTAACTGGGAAGAGATCAACAAGCGCTTCCAGTCGTCGGTAAGGAAGTAATTCGAATGTGCTCGTGTAGGGACGGCCGTCCCCGGCCGTCCAGCCGAGCAAACTCGGCAGTTTCTGCAGCCGCACCGGCGCGTCGGGAGAGCGGCGCGGCCGTCGGGCTCCTTGAAGCGCAGCAGCTACAATGTAAATCCCTCGCGTTTTCCTGCCATAGCGTTAAGATAAGTTTGCAGATTGTCGCCAAAGATTCGTTGTCAGGAAATTGCCATGGGCCATCCCGCGCGAGCGCTCACCCTGTTGTTCTTCACTTCGTTCCTTTGTTTCGCCCAAGAAGCCAAGCCCACTCCCAGGACCACCTTGTCTCCGGTTCCCGTCAAGGCCGCGCGTGAGCCGAACCCGGTGAAGCCAACTCCCGAATCCATCGCCGCAGGTAAAAAGGTCTACAGCTTCGATTGCGCCCAGTGCCACGGCGCCAATGGCGACGGAAAAACAGAGGTTGCCAAGGATCTGAAAATCCCCGACCTCACCGATCCCGCGCGTCTCAGGGACCGCACCGACGGCGAACTCTTCTACATTCTGAAGAATGGTCATGACACCATGCCCGCGGAAGGCCACCGCGTCAAGCCCGAGCAGCTCTGGGATCTGGTCAACTACCTGCGGTCTCTCGCCAGAAAGCCTTCGGCCGAGCAGAAGGCGCCGAGTTAGGCGATCTGGGGGCGGACGTATTCGCCCGCCCTGACATTCCACCTGCTTTCGCGAATCTGGGTGCAGTCAACAGCCTGGCTTAACGCCCGGCTTTTTCCACCGTAGTTTTCTAAATTTCAGGTCTACTAGCGCGCCAACCGTTTCCAGATGAAGCCGCGATATCCATTCTGTCTCTGCTCGAAATAGCCGACCACGTCTCCATTTTCCAGAATTTGAGTAATCCAGGTTCCGCCGTAGCCGATGTCGAAAGGAACGAAGCCGTGCCGGCAATGAATGAACCCATGGTGCGCGCCGTCGCCCATGTCGAAGTATCCGGCGTAGCATTTGGAACCAATCGCCGTGATTCCGGTATTCACAGCTCCTGGAAAATTGACGACGGTGATTGCGCCCGTCGCTGTTTGCTGGATGAACCCGCTCCAGGTGTTGTTGGAATTCTCAAAAGAACCGGCAATCTCGGTTTTACTTGCCGCCAGCAATTGCGTGCTAAGAGAGCCGGGCACACTGTAATTCACCGTGTTGTAATATCGCACTGCGCCATTAGAGTCGAACACCGGCGTGGAGATAAAGCCGGTGTACAGGAAGTGAAAGTTGTCGAAATATCCCGCCACTGCTTGGCTGCCGTGCAATTGGGCGGTGATAAGAGTGGCGGTTGCTCCGGAATCGAACTTAAAGAACTGCACATTCCCGTTCTTGTCGGTACATTGCTGAAAACCGGCGATGTTAAAGTTCTGCGGATCGGCATAGGTTCCGGCCAGACAATGCGCATTGATTCCTGAGAGTGATGCGCTCTGGTAAGCCAGCAACTGGAGAGATCCCTTGGGCGGTTTCCAAAATGCGTAATCTCCCAACTGGCCTTTATAGGTGGTTTCTACCTGTCCGAACATTCCGTAGACCGGATCAATGCCATTCAATTGAGTGGACGCCCCAAGCGCAACGAACTGAGCTTGCGCCAATGGGCCTGACAATTGAAGAAAATTTAAGAAGAGAAAAAGCAGGGGTGCGAGGGCGTTCTTCATCGGCTGGCTCCTCAATTGGGCCGGTATGGTAGCACGAGAATCTGGACGTGACAAAGCCGCTCTGGCCTGGCGAGAGGACCTTCAAGATCGAGCTTTGGGCGATGTGATCCCTGAATAAATCAACTCTCGAGGAACGCTCCGATCTGGGGCCAGTATTTCCGTACGATCATGTCCGTGCTCAAGTGCCCGCCGCGCCGGAATAGCTTCAGTTTCGCTCCTGTACGCCTGGCAAACTTCTCGACCGTCCGGTACGGCACGTAGGGATTATCGTGCGCATGAAACATCATGATCTTCGCGCCGGCAATTTCGTCCGCGTGACAGGCAGGGTTGAAGAACTTTCCTTCGCGCAACTTTTTCCAATTGCGGTCCGTTAGCCGATATCCCGGTCCAAACGCCGCACGAATATACGCCGCATAATTGGGATTCGACGTCTCCTTCTTCTGCTCCCTCGCCAGTATCCCCCAATCCACCACCGGGCAATTGGCGATCACTTTGTTCACCCGCGGATCCAGCGACGCCAAAATGGCCGCCGCCCCGCCAAAGCTGCCTCCGATCACAAAGATTTCGTCGGCTTTCACTCGAAACCGCTCTCCAAAAGCTAACTCTCGAAATTCCTGAGCCAGCCCACCAATCACATCCAAAATATCCAAGTGCGGTGATCGTTCCAAGAACTGTCCCCCGCTCTCCCAAGCACCGCGATACCGCAGATAGAAAACCCAGTACCCGTTCGCCGCCAGAAATTCAGCCAGAGGCTGCTTGCGGGGAATGGACGGCATGCCATCGCACAAAATAATCACCTTTTGCTTTTTCCCGGCTCGTGCGGGAGCCAGAAACTCGGTAACAATTTCCCCCTCAAAGCGAGTTCGCAACATCGGCATGCAACTATCTCCCGCAAACGGAGCCACGGCTAGAAACGTTCGTGTCCCTCTGTGTACCCCGGGGTTTGCCGGGCTGGACGGCCGAGTGCGGCTGTCCCTACGCGATTATCATTCTTAGTACGGGTTGTCATGCCGTAGCGAGGCATCTGCATCTTGCGGCGAACTGCAGATCCCTCGCTACGCTCGGGATGACAAATTATTCGAATTTTCTTTGAACTGGAGGTATCCACGCCGGGCCCCATCTCTACAATCCGCCCGCTGGACATCACAGCAATTGCGTTCGCCATGCGGGAAACCAGCGCCAGATCGTGTGAGATCAAGAGATAAGTGAGCGAATGAGACGCCTGCAGATCCAACAGCAAGTTGGCAATCTGCGCCTGCGTTGACAGATCCAAGCCGGTGAGAGCTTCGTCCAGGACGAGCAGCTTGGGCCGGACAACCAGCGCGCGCCAAGGGCGAGCCTTTGGCGTTGTCCGCCGCTGAACTCCATGACGGAGCGGCTTGTAGAATTGCATTCGCCAGCGTGCTTTTCCCGCAGCCCGATTCACCGAGGATCCCAACCACTTCACCACTGTGGATCTCGATGCTGAGGTCATCAACCGCCACGATTGGCGATCCCTTCGCAGCGGGATACGTAACTGCCAACTCCCTAATCTGTAAGAGCGACTCCTCAGAGATCCCCACTGTAGTGCACCCCGTCAGCACCAGTTTCGTTCGGCTGGCTGCGGTCCGCAATTAGCAAATGAGGAGCGGATTGAGCCCGCAAGGTCCCGACTGACCTGCATCGTTAGCCGGTCCGCCGCCCCAGTGGCGCCTTCCCGCCCTGCAAGATTCCGCATATAACCACCTGGAAGTTGTTGCCGTGGTGCGGCGGCAGTAGTTAAATGGTTCGTCACGGCTGGTCCGAGTCAAGGGCCACAGCCCACGAGGGAATCCTTTTGCCGGAGATCTCGCCCACACAGATTACGCAACTCCTGATGCGGTGGAAGCGGGGCGACGAGGAAGCGCCGCGAGTGCTGTTGCCGCTGGTTTATGACGAACTCCGCCGGCTGGCTCGTCATCACCTCAAGTCCGAGAGACCTGATCACACGTTGCAGACCACGGCCCTCGTCCACGAGGCATACCTGCGCATGGTGAAGCCGGGTTCGCCGCAACTCGAAAGCAGGGGATATTTCTTCGCGCTTGCATCGCAGCTGATGCGGGAGATCCTGGTGGACTACGCTCGCAAACGTCGTGCGGCGAAACGTGACGGTGGAGAAAGGCTGAATTTGGATGAAGCGGCGGAATTATCTAAGTCCAAGGGCGTGGACGTGCTGGCGCTCGACGATGCTCTCAAAGAGCTAGCCAAGATGAGTCCCCGGCAGAGCCGAATTGTGGAATTGAAGTTCTTCGGCGGGTTATCGATCGGCGAAGTCTCCGAAGTTCTGGACGTATCCCCGGCCACTGTCGAACGCGACTGGGGTGTCGCGCGAGCGTGGTTGCATCGCGAAATCAACAGGATGGCGAGCGATGAATCCTGAGCGCTGGCAACACGTGAGCGAAGTACTTCATGCGGTTTTGCACTTGCCGGCCGCTGAAAGGGCTGCCTATCTTGCCGAGCTCGCCGCCCGCGATTCTGAACTGCATCGAGAAGTGGATTCTCTTCTCGCCTCCCATGATCAGGCTGGCAGCGAATTTTTGAAAACACTGGGGGTGGAACCTGGATTGGTTGCGGAGCAGGTAAACCGGAACGACTCGAAGGTCGGCCGGCGCCTGGGACCCTACCAGATTGTTCAACTCATCGGTGTTGGAGGCATGGGCGAGGTCTATCGAGCGGTTCGAGCGGATGATCAGTACCGCAAGCAAGTGGCCCTCAAACTTGTCCGCCCCGGGCAGGATTCCTCATTTGTCGTCAACCGGTTCAAGAACGAGCGGCAGATTCTGGCCAGCCTTGATCATCCGAACATTGCTCGCCTGCTGGATGGGGGTACGACGGAAGAAGGCGTTCCCTACTTTGTGATGGAGTTGATCGAAGGCACAACGATCGACGTCTACTGCAACGATCACAACTTGGCAACGGACGACCGGCTGAAACTCTTCCTGCAAGTCTGTTCCGCGGTGCAGCTTGCACATCAACGGCTGATCGTGCACCGCGATCTCAAGCCTGGCAATATCCTCGTGACCGCGGATGGCGTGCCGAGACTGCTCGATTTTGGCATCGCCAAACTTCTCGATCCGGGGGATGGCCCCGAGCCTACGCTGACCTTGACTCAGTTTCGGGCGTTCACTCCGGGATACGCCAGTCCCGAACAAATCAAGGGCGAACCCATCACCACTGCGAGCGACGTCTACTCGCTCGGGGTCGTGCTGTATGAGTTGCTGACCGGCTGCAGTCCCTATGGAGCCACCAGCCGTACGCTCCATGAAATCGCCCGCGCGGTGTGCGAAGTGGAGCCCGAGAAGCCCAGTACAGCCATTCGCCGCCGCTCCGCTGGTGCGACTGCGGGGAGTGTGCCGGTTGCCGGGGAAGGCGATTCGAACAAGCTGAGCCGGCGTCTGAAAGGCGATCTCGACAACATCGTTCTGATGGCTTTGCGTAAGGAGCCGGAGCGACGCTACACCTCGGTGGAACGGTTTGCCGCAGACATTCGACGGCACCTGGAAAACCTGCCAGTGACGGCTCGGCAGGACACCGCCAGATACCGGGCTTCCAAGTTTGTCGCTCGCCACCGGACTGGAGTTGCCGCAACCGCGGTGTTCGTCATCCTTCTGCTGGCGGCCCTGGTCGTTACCGTTCGCGAGGCCCGCATTGCCCGGCACGAGGCGGCGGTCGCGAGTGCGGAGCGGGCCCGGGCGGAACAGCGTTTCAACGATGTGCGCAAGCTGGCAAATTCGCTCATTTTTGAAATCCACGATTCCATTCAAAACCTGGCGGGAGCTACGCCGGCGCGCAAGTTGATTGTGGACCGGGCGGTGCAATATCTGGACAGCTTGTCGAAGGAATCCGCCGGCGACTCTTCTCTGCAACGCGAGCTGGCGACGGCCTATCACCGGCTGGGAATCGTGCAAGGCAATGCCAGCGCCGGGAATCTGGGAGATACGGAAGGCGCGAAGACCAGCATTCGCAAGTGCGCTGCTCTGTTTGAATCCGTGGCCAAGGCCAACCCGGACAATGTGATCGACCAATTGAACAATGCCTTTGGCCATCGGCTTATGGTTTTTGTCAGCGTGCCAGGAGGCGATGCTCGTCAGCAAATTGACCAGGCGCTGGCGATCACGGAACGGTTATTGAAAGTGGATGGCACCAATCCCAAGGTGGTCAACGAGCGCGCCATCGAAATCGGCGTGCTCGCATCGATGCAGGAAGCATCAGGAGATCTCGTGAGTGCGGCGGAGTCTTACCGGCAGGGTCTTGCGATCGGAGAAGGACTGTTGAAAACAAATCCCGGCTATCCCAGAATGCGGTCGCGCGTCGCGATGGGCAGAGTCCAGCTGAGTGACGAACTGGCTCGCCTTGGTTCACGCAAGGAAGCGCTTCAGGCCAACCAGGCGGGAATCGATTTGTATGAAACGGTGTTAAAAGACGACAAAACCGATGCCCGATCCACGCGGGAATTGGCGGTCTCATTGGAGAAACGCGGGGATATCGAGTTGATGGACGGAGACGCGGGCGCGGCTCTGCGCGAATATCGGCGGGGTTTGTCCATGAAGGAGCCGATGGCCAAGGCCGATCCTCAAAACTCGATGCTTCGTCTTGACATCGACGGGTCATCACTGGGAATAGGCAGAGTGTTAGCTTACTCGAGCCATTACGCCGAGGGATCAGCGATGCTGAAAAAAGCGATTCCGGCTTTTGAGAAGGAACACAGCAGCGATCCCGGGAACACTGATATTCCGCACGTGCTGGCGCTCTCCTATATCTGGCGAGGAGAGATCTCGACCCGAACTGGCAACGTGCCCGCGGCCGTAGAAGACTACCGAAAAGCGATTGCCACCCTCGAAGGGGCGAGTGACGTCAAGGACGCCAATACGCGAGGTGAACTTGCTTCGAGCTACACAAAGCTCGCTAGTTCGCTGCTGAAATGTGGCGACTTGCAAGGAGCAACTGCCGCGAGTAAGAAGGCTGTCGACGTCATCCAACC
>Ga0209698_10003227_pt1 | contig 18242 bp, 15 predicted proteins | sample LitLauG_LLR_2012_FD_187203 | JGI IMG/M metagenome (GOLD analysis project Ga0209698, IMG submission 187203) | Freshwater sediment microbial communities from Pennsylvania, USA - Little Laurel Run_MetaG_LLR_2012 (SPAdes) (version 2) | ecosystem: Environmental > Aquatic > Freshwater > Creek >...
GTTGTCGGGCATGTCCGCGCCGATCGGGGTGTCGGGGAACCCATAGAACTGCGCGATCGCCGCGACGCAGCGCCACGAGCTCGTCGCCACCGCGGGGCGACTGAGCCTGGTGTCGACGCCGATCGCGACCACGTGCGCCGCGCCCTGGAGCTGCAGGGCGAACGCTGTGGCGAGCGCGCCCATGTCGTCGGTGTTCGAGTAGGCGTCGGTGTCGATGATCACCGGCGTGGGGGTGCCCGTCGCTGCCGCGGCGGGCTGGCTGGTGGCCAGCGTCGAGAGGCCGGACGCGCCGAGCACGCTGGCCGCCGCGATGGCGATGCCGAGGGCATGACGCCGCGCGCGAAGGAGGCGCGACGCCGGACCGCTCGCTCGCCTTCGCAATCCCACGAGCGTCCCTCCCTGCACCTCGACGCCTCGTGAATCGTAGGGTTGTGCCTGCGTTGTTGACTAGTGGATCGAACGTGGTGTGGCAGGTTCTGTCACCGCTGGTCGCAATCGCCAGAGGGGTGCCCCGAGCGCCAAGCGGCTGCACCCGTGCGTGAGGAGTGGAGGGCGCAAGAAACCCCCGGCCGAGGGGCCGGGGGTCTCTTGGTTCGTGTGCGCCGGGGCGCCGTCGGACTACTTGGCTGTGATGGTGAACGCCTTGGACGACGGGCTCGTGCCGTACTTGTTGGTCGTCGTCACGGTGATTGCATAGACGTTGCCCTTCGTGAGCCCGCTGATCGTGCAGTTGCGAGCTGCGGCCTTGGAGGCGCAGGTGAAGGGGCCGTCCGTCTTTGAGACCGCCGAGGCGGTGTAGCCGGTGATGCCGCTGATGCCGCTGGACTTTGGCGGCGCCCACTTCACGCTCGCCATCCCGCCCTTGAGCGCGGTCGCATGGACCGAGAGGGGGGCAGTGGGTGCTCCGACGGTGATCGTCATGTCGGTGGACACCGGGGACTTGCCCGAGGCGTTCTGCGCGATGACCGTGACGTCGTAAGTCACGCCATTGACCAGCGCGACGACCGAGCAGGTCTTGGTCTTGGTGCGGCAACTGCGCGTCGCGTGCCCTGCGGACCTGGCAGTCGCGGTGTAGGTGATCGCACCCGTGCTCGACTCAGTCCAGGTTGCGTTGACCTGGCGGTTCGAGGAGACCAGTGCGGTGATCACCGGCTGCGCGGGCGGTGACCCGGCGGCGTATGACGCGGTGGCCAGCATCGGCGCTGCCGCGAGGGCCATCGCCATCGTGATGGCGCTTCGCCGGGCGATTCGAGAAACGAGCATTCGTATCCTCCTGCTGTGGTCTTTCTTGGTGCCCACCGTTGGGCCAACAGGACGGTTGTGCCCCGCCAGAGGCGCAATGAACCAGATTCTGACTGAGAATTCTCCGAGAGTTGACGAGTCCGTCGGTCAGGGCCTCACGCCTCGTCGCGGTACGCCTCTCGCAGCGCGTCGAGGGCACGGCGAAGCATCCTCGAGACCTGCATCTGGCTTGTCCCGAGGCGCAGTGCGATCTCTGACTGGCTCAGCTCGTCGACGAAGCGGAGTCGAAGCAGCTGCTGCTGGCGCAGCGGGAGCGCGGACAGCAGCTGCGCCAGCTCTTCGCGCTCGGCGAGCTTGCCGGGGACGTCGTCGTCGACGACGTGGGTGTCGCCCAGGGTGTCGCCATTCGGCCCGGGGGCGTCGAGCGAGCTCGCCTTGTAGCCCTGGCCGGCCTCCATGGCCGCAAGCACGTCTTCCTCGCGCCGACCGCACGCCTCTGCTACCTCCCGGATCGTCGGCGATCGCCCCAGTCGCTGCGAGAGCTCCGAGATCGTGACGTTCACCTGGAGGTAGAGCTCTTGGAGCTGGCGCGGTGCTCGGACCGACCATCCCGAGTCGCGGAAGTGATGCTTGAGCTCCCCGAGGATCGTGCGCGTCGCGAACGTCGAGAAGGCGACGCCGCGGCCAGGGTCGAACCGCTCCGCGGCTCGGATCAACGCGAGCGACGCTGCTTGGACCAGATCATCGTGGGACTCGCCGCGGTTCGCGAACCTCCGCGCGAGGTGGTGCGCCAATCCGAGGTTTTCGGTGACGAGCCGGTCGCGCTGCACGGGATCCACGACAAAGGACACGACCTCGTCGACCTCGTGGTCAGGTTCGAGCGTCATCGCCCGGCGTCGCGCCGCTCCCTGCGCTTGCGGAGCCACGCGGCGCGCACCCCTTCATCGAGCGTGGCCCCATGCTCATCGACGAGGGCGTCGAGGATCCTCCACGACAGCGAGTCGAGCTGCGGGTCGGGCGTGCCCGGGGGACCTTGCGAACCGTCGCCGTGGAGCGTGCATGACACCTCGACGACGTCGTCTGCCCAGGTCACCGCGACGTCGAGCCGCGCGCCGACCGAGTGATCCGGCTCGAGCAGCGTGAGGCACAGCTCTTCTACGGCGAGCTGGAGGTCCTCGAGCTCGTCGATCGTCATGTCCATGCGCGAGGCGATCGCGCCCACGTGCAGGCGGGCCAGGGAGAGGTATTCGGGTGACGCGGGGATCGAGAGGTCGACGTGTTCGCTCACGAGGGCTGGCTCGTCATGATGTTGCCTCCTCGCCCGACGGCCGCGGCAGCGGCGGTCCGGGGCAGAGGCATCCTACGGCGGTGCTGTCGTCCCGGAGGAGAGCGCGCCACCCCTTGCTGCATCGCGGATCGCAGATAGGCTCGCCCCCGTGCCGGCCACCCCTCTCACGTGGGCGTCATCGTGACCATGGACGTCGCACTCGAGCGCGCGCCGGGCCATACCTTGGTGACCGTGGCCGGCGAGGTGGACCTCGCCACCGCTCCGGCCCTCGCGAGCGCACTCAGCGAGGTCACCGAGGCGGACGGTCCGCTCGTCATCGACCTGACCGAGGTTGCCTTCCTCGATTCGAGTGGCCTCAGCGTGTTGCTCCAGGCGCGAGAGCGGCTCGGTGGCGGTGGCGTCGTCCGCCTCGTCGCGACGCGGCCCGCCATCCTCCGGGTCCTCGCAGTGACGGGTCTCGACGAGGTGTTCTCGGTCTTCCCCACCGTGGGCGAGGCAGCCTCAGGCTCGTGAGTCCGCCCTCGCGCCGGACCGCCGAGGGACCGCAGCCGCGCGAGTCAGGGTCCGGGGCCGAAGCGGCACCACGTGCCGCACGGCGCGGCGCGCTGCACGCCGCCAGCGTCGCCGTGTTCACCATCGTCGTCGCGCTCGCGCTGGGACTGACGATCGCGTCGACGGTCTCGATCTCAGAGGCGAAGCAGCGCTACTTGGATCAGCAGGTCCGTGAGGTCTCCAGCGCCCTGCAAGCCGCCGTGGCCGCCATCCAGCAGCCGCTCATCACCTCGTCGAGGATCGCATCGAAGGACGGGGTGGCCGCCTTCAGGGTCAGCGCGCAGGCTGAGATGCCGCCGTTCAGCTCGATGTCACTGTGGCGGGTGGCCAACGGACACGCGGTGCTCATCACCGTCGTCGTCCCCCCCGGAGGCCCCCCGCCCGCGCTGCTCGACGACCCTGCGGCGGCGAGAAGGTTCATCGCCTCAGTCCCCGCGAGCTCGGAGCTCACCGTGACGGCCCTGTTCGGCCTGAAGGTCCGCGGTCTCGGCTACGCAGAGCGGTTGTCACCCTCGGAGGGCGCCTACGTCGTCTACGGCGAGACATCCCTGCCGCTCAACCCGTTCATCGGGCCCGAGCCCGCGGGCTCGCCCTTCGCAGGGCTGGACTTCGCCCTGTACTTCGGACGGGCCCAGACGCTGCCGACACTGATGTTCTCGACGGTCTCGCTCCCGCCGAAGGGGCGGTCGACCAGCGAGGTCGTGCCCTTCGCGAGCGCTGTGGTCACCGTGCTCTCCGTGCTGCTCGGGCGACCGCCGGGAGCACTGCCGCCGTGGGTTCCCTTCGCGATCTGCGGCGCCGGCCTCGCGCTCGCGCTCCTCGCCGCCGCGCTCACCGAGCGCCTGGTGCGCCGCAGGGAGTCCGCGGAGACCGAGGCGAGCGAGCGGGGCGAGGAGCGCGACACACAGCGCGACATCGCCCAGACGCTGCAGCACGCGCTGTTGCCAGAGGAGCACCCGACGTTCCCCGGCGTCGAGATGGCGACCCGCTACGTCGCGGGGGTCACCAACCTCGATGTCGGCGGCGACTGGTTCGACGCGATCGCGGTCGACGAGCACCATCTCTTCTTCACCGTCGGTGACGTCTCGGGGCGCGGTCTCGGTGCGGCGACGGTCATGGGGTCACTGCGCTCGGCGATCCGCGCCTACGCGGTGCAGGGCGACGCACCCGCCGAGGTGCTGCGCAAGCTCGACGGACTGGTCAGCGTCGGGCGCGACGGCTACTTCGCGACCGTCGTATGCGTGCTGCTCGACGTCGCCGCGGGGCGCGCGACGATCGCGAGCGCGGGGCACACGCCGGCCCTCCTCGTCACGGATCGGGGCCCGAGCTTCGTCGACGCGCCGCCCAACACCCCCGTGGGGGTCGTGGGCCCGCGCGCCCCGCGCTCCGTGGAGGTCCAGCTCCCCGCGGGCGCGATGCTCCTCGCCTACACCGACGGCCTCGTCGAGCGCCGGGACCAGAGCCTGGACGAGGGGCTCGAGTCGCTCAGGTCTGCGCCGGTGGACTGGCATGGCCCCGTCGAGTCGATCCTCGCCGGCGTCGTGGAGCACATGGTGCCCGGCGGCGCGCACGACGACGTCGCGATCCTCGCCGTGCGAAGACTGGCCGATGCTGCGGACGCGACGGACGAAGAGGCGGCCGCGACCTGGGTGCTCAGGGCCCGACAGGCGTTCACGAGGGACCGCGACGAGGTCCCCGCCGCCCGGGCGATGGTCCTCGAGGCCGTGCCCGAGGCGACCGGCGACGTTCGTGACGCGCTCGCGCTGCTCGCCTCGGAGCTCGCGACCAACGCCTCGCTGCACGCGCGGACCTCCTTCGAGGTGGCGGTGCGCTGCGATGACGCCGCCCGACGCGTGCGCGTCGAGGTGACCGACTTCGCGGGCGGGGAGCCGACCCCGAGGACCCCGACGCCCGCGGAACCGCGGGGGAGGGGGCTGCGGATCCTCGCGGCGACGGCGAGCGCGTGGGGCGTCGACCAGGCGCCAGGCGAGCCCGGAAAGACGGTCTGGTTCGAGCTCGGCCTCGAGGGGCCTGATTCACAGGGCCCGAAGACCCCATCGGTGACGGTTTGATCAGCTGAGGTCTCGGGTATGTTCCCGCTACGAGCTGGCTTCAGCTCCGTGGGAGGCATGAGATGAAGGTTCACAGCACACTTCGACGTGGCGCCCTCGTGGTGGCGATCGCCGTGGCGACCCTGCCGGTGTTCGCTGGGATCTCGGGCGCGGTCGCGCGTCCTGCCACCGCCCCGCCCAACACGCCGTCGAACATCTCGATCACCTCGGGCAACCGCAATCTGGCAGTGTCGTGGACCGAGTCGTCGGGCGGCACGATCAACTACGTGGCCACCGCGAGCGCCGCGGGCAAGCCCACGAGGGTGTGCCGCACCAAGGCGCTCGGCTGCTCGATCGCCGCGCTCGTCAACGGGACGCTCTACACGGTGACGGTGACGGCGAAGAACCCCGCGGGGGCGTCCGCTCCGTCGGGTGCCCAGACCGCCGTCGTCGGCGTGCCCGGCCCTCCGCTGTCGGTGCATGCGACGGGCGGCAACGCCTTCGCGACCGTCTCGTGGGCGCCACCCAAGGCGAGTGGCGTGGCAAATGTCACGAGCTACCAGGCGACCGCGACCCCCGGCGGCTACAGCTGCTCGAGCTCGGGAACGCTGCTCACGAGCCCTGCACGCACCTGCCAGATCGCGGGACTGCAGTCGGGCACGACCTACACGATCACGGTGACGGCGACGAACTCGTTCGGCACCGGGTCCCCGTCGAAGTCGACGACGGTGACGCCAAGCTGACCTGACGAACCCCATCCCGTCGGTTGCTGGGCCCCAGTCCGGAAACGGGCTGGGGCCCCTTGGCATCCTGCCGGCTGCGGGCTCCGTTTGCGGCGCCGCGCCGCGAGCGTGTAGCACGGTTGGCGCACGGCGCCCGCCAGTGCGAGGAGGCCCCATGGCACCGACGAAGTCACGCAAGGCCAAGCCCGTCGCCTACAGCACCGTCGCGGAGCGTGCCGCGGAGGGCAAGGCAGCCCGTGCGGCGGTCCCTCGCGACCTGCACGCACACTGGGCGCCCGCGGCGAACCGTCGCGACCCCGTCGAGATCCTCGAGTCCCAGGGCGAGTCGCGGGTTCCCGAGCTCCTGCCGATTCGCCATGGCCGGATGGCCGCCTCGGCGTTCGCGTTCTTCCGCGGCGCCGCTGCGGTCATGTCCGCGGACCTGGCCATGACGTCCACCACGCCGCTGCGCGTCCAGCTGTGCGGGGACGCACATCTGGCCAACTTCGGTGGCTTCGCCTCGCCCGAGCGCGACCTGGTCTTCGATCTCAACGACTTCGACGAGACCGCGCCGGGCCCCTTCGAGTGGGACGTCAAGCGGCTGGCGGCGAGCTTCGAGGTCGCGACGAGGGACCGCGGAATCGACCGGCGCCGGCGGCGCGAGATCGTGGGGACGTCGGTTCGCACGTACCGCCAGTCGCTCCGCGACTTCTCGAAGATGAACCGCCTGGACCTGTGGTACTCGCGCCTCGACCTCGCAGCGATCGTCCGGCGCTTCGAGGGGATCATCTCGAACGACGCGCTGCGGTCGCTCGAGCGCAACGCCACGAAGGCGCAGTCGAAGAACCACCTCAAGGCGTTCTCCAAGCTCGTGGTGGCGACCGACGGCGAGCTTCGCTTCGCGAGCGACCCGCCGCTGCTCGTCCCGGTCCGCGAGGTCTTCGCAGACGCCGACGCCCAGCTGCTGCACGACACCATCGCCGACGCGCTCGAGCGCTACCGTTCGACGCTCGCCGAGGACCGGCGGCGCCTCTTCGACGGCTACCGGTTCGTGGACCTCGCGCGCAAGGTCGTCGGTGTCGGCTCGGTGGGCACCCGTTGCTGGGTGGCGCTGCTCGTCGGGCGCGACGCGGACGATCCGATGTTCCTCCAGGTCAAGCAAGCAGAGCGATCGGTCCTCGAGGACTACGCGGGCGACAGCGCCTTCGCGAACCACGGCCAGCGCGTCGTCGAGGGCCAGCGGCTCGTGCAGGCGGCGAGCGACATCCTCCTCGGCTGGGACCGGGTCACCGGCGTCGACGGCGTGGCGCGCGACTTCTACATGCGACAGCTGTGGGACTGGAAGGTCTCCGCGGCGCTCGAGACGATGGCCCCGGAGCTGTTCATGGCCTACGGCCAGCTGTGCGGGTGGACGCTCGCCCGTGCGCACGCGCGCGCGGGCGACGCCGTCGCGATCGGGTCGTACCTCGGGGGGTCCGACGCCTTCGACCGCGCGCTCGTGGCGTTCGCCTCGTCGTACGCCGACCAGAACGAGGCGGACCACGGCGCGCTCGTCGACGCGATCGCCGGGGGCCGCGTACCGGCCAGGTCGGGCATCTAGGCCCTCTTTGGGGATCCATGGCGCGTCGCGGCGGCAACCGCGGCGGTGCCCGGCGCGGCGTTCATCCGCGCGGAATCGGACGCCTCTTGCGCCACGACGTACGAGGTGCAGCAAGAGAAGCTGGACGGCACCTACGCGACGGTCCAGCTCGACGCGAACTTCCCGGTCGAGGCGACCATCTCGGGAGTCAGATCGGTGCCCCCGGGCGCGATGTCCGGCGGCACTGCGCCGGCGCTTCGCCGAGCGACGGTGACCCTCGTCGTCGCTTGCTGCGGCGCACGAGCTGACAGCTGGAGACCTCTCGAAGGTGCCGGAATTGGTGCGGCCCGGCCCGTGGGCGCCAGTGGCGCCACGGGCCGGGCCGCACCCGGTGCAGTTCCCGATCGCTACTGGCAGTACAGCTTCTGAGGTGCCGAGGGTCCGGTCAGCACCGAGGTGTCGGGGTAGCTGTAGGCGCCCCCGATCGCATCGGATGAGGACTGGAACTCGAACCACTGCAGCAGTGCCTCGTTCTGCGGGTGGTACGTGTAGCTGTTCATTGTGATCGGGTACACCGCGTTCGGGAGCCCCTCGATCACGTCGCCAGTCTCCATGTTGTCCTGGCAGTTGCCGTTCGGCGCGAGCCACCACGGTGTCAGGCCGTGGACCCCGTCGGAGACGACGAACGGGTCGTTGAACGTCTCGGCGATCTCGTGGCTGACCGCGGTGACGTCCTGGAACCCGCCGCCGAAGAGGCCCGGGGAGATCCAGCTCGAGTAGTTCACGACGTAGCGCTGCTCAACACCGTTGGCGAGGTCGTTGTAGAAGTACGTGTGGTACCCGAGGACGCAGCAGTTGCTCGTGCTCCCGAAGAACAGGTACGTGTTCGGGAACAGGAACGTCGAGATCGCCTTCGTGGTCGTCCAGCCGTTGTTGATCGCCTGGTTCACGGCGTCGCCGAAGATGTTGTTGAACGTGTTGTACTCGATGAGCACGAAGCGACAGCAGCTCCCGTCGGGGTTGAGCCGTGCGGCCCACGCACCGTAGGGAACGTTCTCGACGATGCCGGGCGTCGCGGTGCCATTGAGCAGCGTGTGCCAGTTGTGCCGCTGGGCCTGCGGGTAGAACTCAGCCCGCTGGATCGCGTCGTTGAACTGCGTGGGCGTGTCCGAGCTCGAGTACGTCGAGTTCGAGAACACCGGGGAGTTCAGGACCGGCGAGACGAACTGCGTGGCATCCGAGTACAGCGGATTCCCCATGTAGATGTAGGGGTTCCCGTCGGGGCCGAGCAGCTGGAGCGAGACCGGGATGACCGGCGCGGAGATGTTCGTGGTGCCACCGTGTTCCGGCGGGTTGCCGACGAAATTCGTGAGCCACTTGCTCTGCGGGTTGCCGTTGGCGTCGACGCCCGAGGCGTGGAACTGACCCGAGAAGTTCGGGAGCGTGTCCAGGTTCGGGATACCCCAGCGGGCGTGGCCATTGAGCGAGGACTTCTGGTTCAGCGACAGGAACTGCGGGTGGTTGCCCGACGGCAGGCCCGTGATGATCGGCGAGGTCGGCGCCGGCGTCGACGTCGCCGACGCGGCGCCACCTATTGCGATCGGACCGATCGCAGCCGCCGCGAGCGCGAGCGACATCACTGCCGCTCGACGTCGTACCGTGCCCTTCGCCACCTCTTCTGAGCTCCCCTTTTGGAGCCCGCGGAACGCGTGGTCGTTCACTTGAGTTGACCCCCTTTTGGTTGCCGGCTTGAGCCGACAGGACTTCTTATCGCTTCGACGCGACCCGCGCTCGGGTGTCGGCGAGCGCGGGGACGCCAGTGGTTGCCCATGTGCGCGACGCCCGGTCCGCATGCCGAAGCGCGAGCAGCGTCGCGTGGCTTGCGGGCCTCGTCGCTCTCGGGCTCAGGCGAGCGGCGGGGCTGGCGCTGACCACGCAGTCAGTTGCACGGGGATGCTCGTCGCGCACCCCGGGGGCCGTCGCCTGCGCCGCGGGAGTCGCCGGCGGTGTGCTCGGTGTCGGCGCCTTCCGAGTGCGAGATGCTTCTGGCCGAGAGGCCTAGAGCGACTTCAGCTCCGGCGGGTTCTCGTTGCCACCAGAGGCGCAGGTCTTGCACAGCTTGTGGTTCGGCGAGAACCCGGGGTGCAGGTACTGCGTCGGGATCCGCTTGCCGATCGGGCAGTTCGGATCGTTGTGGTACTTCGAGTTGTCCCGGAGGTCCCGGTAGTTCCCGTGGGCGAATTGGGACGTGTCCACAGCCGCGCTCCCCGACATGACCTTGAGTATGGCGCCACAAAGGTACCCCGAAGTGGATCCCTGCTCCGATCGCGCGGCTCGCACCGCGGGCCGTGTCCGTCGGCGAAGTAGAACTTCACAGGGAGCGGGAGGAACGGATGCAGCAGCCGGTCGGCGGACAGAGAAAGCTTCGGTCAGCGCACGGGTCGGCGCTGTCGTGTCGCGGCTGGCCGCAGGAGGCGGCGCTGCGGATGCTGCACAACAACCTGGACCCCGAGGTCGCCGAGCACCCCGACGAGCTCGTCGTCTACGGGGGGTCGGGCAAGGCCGCGCGCGACTGGCCCTCGCTGCGCGCCATTGAGTCCTCGCTCACCACGCTGGCCGGCGACGAGACGCTGCTCGTGCAGTCCGGCCGGCCGATCGGGGTGGTCCAGACCCATGAGTGGGCGCCCAGGGTGCTGCTGGCGAACTCGAACCTCGTGCCCGAGTGGGCGACGTGGGACGAGTTCCGCCGCCTCGAGCACCTGGGGCTCACGATGTACGGCCAGATGACCGCGGGCTCGTGGATCTACATCGGGACCCAGGGGATCCTGCAGGGGACCTACGAGACCTTCGCCGCCATCGCGGAGGCCCGGTTCGGCGGCACGTTGGCGGGGACCTTGACGGTCACGTGCGGCGTCGGCGGCATGGGGGGAGCCCAGCCGCTCGCGGTGACGATGAACGGCGGCTGCGTCCTGGTCGCCGACGTGGATCCGAGCCGCATCGAGCGGCGGCTGCACACCAACTACCTGGACACCGTCGCGCTCGGCCTCGACGAGGCGCTCGCGCTCCTCGAGGAGGCGCGGGACCAGGGGCGCGCGCTGTCGGTCGGGCTGGTCGCCAACGGCGCCGAGCTGCTCCCCGAGCTGCTCGCGCGGTCCGTGCACATCGACATCGCGACGGATCAGACACCGGCGCACGACCCGTTGTTCTACGTTCCCGCCGGCCTCGACGTGCGAGAGGCCGCCGAGCTCCGCGAGCGCGACCCCGAGGACTACGTGCGGCGGTCGCGCGCGTCGATGGTCCTGCACTGCGCGTCGCTCGTCGAGCTGTCTGACCGGGGCGTCGAGGTCTTCGACTACGGCAACTCACTGCGCGCAGAGGCCGCCCGAGGCGGCCTCGAACGTGCGTTCAGCTACCCCGGCTTCGTCCCGGCGTACATCCGCCCGCTGTTCTGCGAGGGCAAGGGCCCCTTCCGGTGGGCGGCGCTGTCGGGGGATCCCCAGGACATCTTCGAGACCGATCGAGCGGTGCTCGAGCTGTTCCCCGACAACGAGCGCCTCGTGCGGTGGATCACGATGGCCCAGGAGCGCGTCGCGTTCCAGGGGCTGCCGGCGAGGATCTGCTGGCTCGGGTACGGGGAGCGCGACGTCGCGGGCCTGAGGTTCAACGAGCTGGTCGCCGACGGCACCCTCGCAGCGCCGATCGTCATCGGCAGGGACCACCTGGACTGTGGCTCGGTCGCCTCCCCGTACCGAGAGACCGAGGGGATGCGCGACGGGTCCGATGCGATCGCCGACTGGCCGTTGCTCAATGCGCTGGTCAACACGGCGAGCGGTGCCTCGTGGGTGTCGATCCACCACGGCGGCGGCGTCGGGATCGGTCGCTCCATCCACGCCGGACAGGTCTGCGTTGCGGACGGCACGCCGCTGGCCGCCGACAAGCTCGCACGGGTGCTGCGCAACGACCCGGCGATGGGCGTGCTGCGCCACGTGGACGCTGGCTACGAGGAGGCGCGCGAGGTTGCCGACCGCGAGGGCATCGACGTGCCGATGCGGAGCGCGACGTGAGCGCGCCGCGCACCGTGGTCCTCGGCACTCGCGGGCTGACGCCCGACGATGTGATCGCGGTGGCGCGCGAGGGCGCCGTGGTCGCAGTCAGCGACGACGCGGTCACCGCGATGCAGTCGGCGCGCGACGCGGTGGAGCGGCTCGCCTCGGCGGCCACGCCGTCGTACGGGGTCTCGACGGGGTTCGGGGCGCTGGCGACGCGGCACATCCCCGAGGAGTTGCGTGCCGTGCTCCAAGAGCGAGTGGTCCGATCGCACGCCGCGGGAATGGGGTCGCCGGTCGAGGACGAGGTCGTGCGAGCCGCGATGCTGCTGCGGCTCAAGACGATGTGCTCCGGACGCACCGGGGTGCGGCCGGTCGTCGCCGCGACGTACGCGGAGCTGTTGAACGCGAGGATCACGCCGCTGGTGCCCGAGTACGGCTCGCTGGGCTGCTCGGGGGACCTCGCCCCGCTCGCGCACTGCGCGCTCGTTGCGATCGGCGAAGGCGACGCCCGGGGCCCTGACGGCGAGGTGGCACCCGCGGCGGCGCTCCTCGACGCGGCGGGGATCACCCCGCTGCGATTGGAGGCCAAGGAGGGGCTCGCGCTCATCAACGGCACCGACGGGATGCTCGGGATGCTGCTCATGGCGGTCGCCGACCTCGGCGCGCTGGCCACCGCCGCGGACGTCGCCGCAGCGATGAGCGTCGAGGCGCTCCTGGGCACCGACCAGGCATTCCTCGCCGAGTTCCACCTTCCGCTGCGACCGCATCCGGGCCAGTCGCGAAGTGCGGCCAACCTCGTCGCGCTCCTCGCCGGCTCGGGGATCGTCGCCTCGCACCGAGACGGTGACGATCGGGTCCAGGACGCCTACTCCCTGCGCTGTGCCCCGCAGGTCCTCGGTGCCCTGCGCGACACGATCGATCACGCGGCGCTCGTCGCAGGACGAGAGCTGGCGGCCGCGATCGACAACCCCGTGGTGCTCGATGACGGGACGGTTCGCTCGAACGGCAACTTCCACGGCGCCCCGCTCGCCTACGTGTGCGACTTCCTTGCGATCGCGGCGGCCGATGCCGCGAGCATCTCGGAGCGACGCACGGACCGCCTGCTCGATCCTGCTCGCTCGGGCGGCCTACCCGCGTTCCTCGCCGCGGATCCCGGTGTCGACTCGGGCCTCATGATCGCGCACTACACCCAGGCGTCGATGGTCTCGACGATGAAGCGCCTCGCGGTCCCCGCGAGCGTGGACTCGATTCCGACCTCGGCGATGCAAGAGGACCACGTCTCGATGGGCTGGGCCGCAGCGCGCAAGCTTCGCGAAGCCACCCGCCTGCTCCGTGCGGTCGTGGCGGTCGAGGCGCTCGCGGGCGCGCGCGCCCTCGAGCTGCGCGCGCCGCTTCGCGCGGCACCGGGAACCGATGCTGCCGCCTCGGCCATGCGCGCCGCCGCCGGCGGGTCGGGTCAGGACCGTTTCTCAGCACCTGAGCTCGCCGCCGCGGAGCGGCTGGTCGCCTCGGGGGCCCTCGTCGCGTCTGCCGCCGGAGCCGCGGGGGATCTGCAGTGACGACGCCGGCGGCGACGTCCTGGGTCTGCGCTTGGGCGTGGCTGGGCGGCGAGTCCGTCGCGCGCGACGTCGTGATCACCGCAGAGGACGGCATCATCACCGCCGTCGAGCCTCAGGGGACCGCGCCCGAGGGAGCGACGAGGCTGGAGGGGCTTGTCCTTCCGGGCTTCGCGAACGTCCACTCCCACGCGTTCCATCGGGCGCTGCGCGGCCGCACGGAGCGGGCGGTGGGCTCGTTCTGGTCGTGGCGAGAGGCGATGTACGAGCTGGCCGGGCGCCTCTCGCCCGACAACTACCGGGACCTCGCGACCGCGGCCTTCGCCGAGATGGTCTGCGCGGGCTTCACGACGGTGGGGGAGTTCCACTACCTGCACCACGACACTGACGGCACCGAGTACGCGGACGCGAACGAGATGTCCGTGGCGCTGCTCGACGCCGCGAGGGCCGCGGGGATCCGGATCACCCTCCTCGACGCGTGCTACCTCGAGGCCGCGCCGGGCCATCCGCCCCACGGGGTGCAGCGGCGCTTCTGCGACGCCTCGGTCGAGCGCTGGGCCTCGCGCGTCGACGACCTCGCGGTCGCGCCCGAGCACGCCCGCGCGGGCGCCGCGGTCCACTCGGTGCGCGCCGTTCCACCCGAGGCGATCGAGGTCGTCGCGGGCTGGGCCGAGGCGCACGGCGCCGTGCTGCACGCGCACGTCTCCGAGCAGCCGCGCGAGAACGACGAGTGCCTCGCCGCCTACGGCTCGACACCCACCGGCCTGCTGGCCCGCGCCGGCGCCCTGTCGCGCCGGTTCACCGCGGTCCACGCGACGCACCTCGTCGGCGAGGACCGCTGGCACCTCGGGGACGCCGGCGCGACGGCGTGCGTGTGCCCGACCACGGAGCGGAACCTCGCCGACGGGCTCTGCGAGCTCACCGAGCTCGCCGGCGCAGGCGTCGCCTTGTGTGTAGGCACGGACTGCCACGCCACGATCGACCCGTTCGAGGAGCTCCGATGCCTCGAGGGACACGAGCGGCTCCGCACGACCACGAGGGGGGCACTGACGCCGTCGCTGCTGCTCGAGGCGGGCACGGCACCTGGACATCGGGCCCTCGGCTGGCCGGGGGTGGGCCGCCTGGAGGTGGGTGCGGCGTGCGACCTCGTGTGTGTCGCGACGACCTCGGTCCGACTCGCGGGAGCCGACGTCGAGGACCTGCTGGCCGCTGCCGTGGCGGGCGCCACGGCAGCCGACGTGAGCACCGTGGTCATCGGCGGGAGGCTGGTCGCGAGTGGCGGCCAGCACGCGTCGATCGACGTGCCCACGGCGCTCGAGCGCGCGGTCCACGCGGTCTGGACGTGACCGCGACGGCGTTCGTCAACGTCGCGCGGCTCGCGACTTGCGACCCCTTGCAGGGCCGCGGGGTCGCGGGTGTTCTGCACGATGCGGCGCTCGTCGTCGACGACGGCCGCGTCGCGTGGGTCGGCGCGTCGGCGGACCTCCCGCAGGCCGCGGGCGATGACGTCGTCGATGCCGCCGGCCGCTGCGTCATACCCGGGTTCGTCGACAGTCACGCGCACCTGGTGTTCGCCGGGGACCGCAGCGAGGAGTTCGCCGCGCGCGCCGCCGGTGGCGCCTACGCGCCCGGAGGGATCCTCACGACCGTTCGCGCTACGCGGGCGGCGTCGACACCCGAGCTCTCGGCGCTCGCATCGGCACGGCGCCATGCCGCGCTGCGTCAGGGGACCACGACGATGGAGTCGAAGTCCGGCTACGGCTTGAGCGTCGCAGATGAGGCGCGAAGCTGCACGGTCGCGGCGAGCACCGCGGACGCCGCGACGTTCCTCGGGGCACACGCGGTCCCCCCCGAGTTCGAGGATGCTGCCGACGACTACGTGGCACTGGTGTGCTCGACGATGCTCGACGCCTGTGCGCCGTCGGTCGGCTTCATCGACGTCTTCTGCGAGCGCGGCGCCTTCGACGCGGACCAGGCGGCGGCGGTGCTCGCCGCGGGCGCACGGCACGGCCTGCGCGCCAAGGTCCACGCCAACCAGCTGGGCGTCGGCGACGGGGTCCGCGTCGCGGTCGCGGCGAACGCGGTGTCCGCCGACCACTGCACGTACCTGTCCGCGGCGGACATCGACGCGCTCGCCGCGAGCGCGACGGTCACCGTCCTTTTGCCGATCACCGAGTTCTCGACGCGCACGGCGTACGCCGACGGCCGGCGACTGCTCGACGCGGGCGCGACCGTGGCCCTCGCGTCCAACTGCAATCCTGGCTCGGGCTACTCCTCGTCGATGCACCTCGCGATCGCGCTCGCGGTCCGAGAGCAGGGCCTCACCCCGCTCGAGGCGCTCGCTGCGGCCACGGCCGGGGGCGCCGCCGCGCTCGCGCGCGACGACGTCGGCGCGATCCGCGTCGGTGCCAAGGCGGACCTGGTGCTGCTCGACGCGCCCGATCCCGTGCACCTGGCGTACCGGCCGGGCATGGACCTCGTCGCCGGCGTCTGGCGCGAGGGCCTCCGGGTCCGCTGAGCGCCGTCGGGGCCGCGGATCCGTCCGCGCGGGTCTGGTCGGTTCCCCCCGATGGGCGGCGACGACCAGCCTCGCCGAGTCGGTGATCCCCTACGGCACCACGTGGGCGCTGTGCCGGCGCCGCCGCTCACCAAGGGGCAAGGGCCGCGTGCGGCCATGGAGGCACCGATGCAGGTGCGGCCCCACCACGGCGCCCGGGGGCGTCGAACACCGGCAGCGCCGCGAGATGGACGAGCTCGGGTTCTGTCGGCCCTCGCTGCGGGGCGTCGTCGCGGCGAGGGCCCGCGGCGGTGCGCCTACTGCTTGAGGGCCTCGTCGCACGCAGCGCAACGGTGCTCTTGGGGCGCGCTCTCGAAGGGGTACTGGTTGATCGCGTGCGACGCGGCCGCACCGCACGCCGTCGCGCCCGTCTCGTCGACCGCGTGCAGCGGCGTCTGCAGATCGTGCGTGGTGAGCGCGCCGGAGACCGACGACTTGATTCCTTCAGGTGCCACTCGGTATGCCATCGCGGCAACGTACACCACGCGCCGTTGTCGCGCTCGTGGTCATCCTGTGGCCGCGGCGAGTGCGGCCGCGAGCGCCTCACGTGTCTGGACGGTGTCGGGGTGCTCCTCGCCGAGGACGCGGGCCCGGCCCTCGAGCGCCGCGCGGTAGGCGTCGAGCGCCTCGTCGCGACGCCCCGCGTCGAGCAGCGCGCCAGCGAGCGAGTGCTGCGTGCGCAGCGTCTGGGGGTTGTCACGACCGAGCAGTCGGCACTCGTCGTCGAGGACCTCGCAGAGCGTCGCGATGGCCTCGTCGAGTCGGCCGGTGTGCTGGAGCGCCTCGGCGAGGCTGGCGCGCGCGTTCAGGGTGTCGGGATGCTCGGGGCCCACGACGCGCACCTGGTCCACGAGCAGTGCGTCGTAGCGGGCGATGGCCTCGTCGTAGCGACCCAGGTCCGCGCACGCCTCGGCGAGGTTCGCCCGGGTCCGGAGCGCGTCAGGGTGATCGGGGCCGAGCAGGCGCTCCTGATCGACGAGGAGCGCCTCGAGGCGCGAGATCGCCTCGTCGAGTCGCCCGCCGGCCGCGAGCATCGCCGCGAGGTTGTTCCTCGTGCGCATGGTGTCGGGGTGGTCGGGGCCGAGCACGCGCAGCCGGTCGGCGAGCAACGCCTCGGACATCTCGATCGCCTCGTCCAGGCGACCCTGGGACCACAGGACGGTCGCCACATTGCTGCGGGTCCGCAGCGTGTCGGGGTGGTCGGGGCCGAGCACGCGACGGCGGTGCGCGAGGACGTCGTGGTGCTCGTCGATCGCCTCGGTGAGGCGCCCGGCCAGCCACAGCACCGTCGCGAGGCTGTTGCGAGTGCGCAGGGTGTCAGGGTGGTCAGACCCACTCGTCGCGAGGCGCATCGCGAGCAGCGCCTCGGAGATCTCGATGGCCTCGCGGAGCCGTCCCGCGTCGCGCAGGGCCATCGCAAGGTCGTTGCGCGTCTCGAGCGTGTCGGGGTCGGCCGGCCCGAGCACGCGCGCCTCGTCGGCGAGCAGCGCCTGGAACAGCTCGATCGCCTCGGGGAGCCGCCCCGCGTCGCGGACGGCCGCCGCGTGCGCGCTGCGGGTCTCGAGCGTGCGCCGGTCGTCGTCCCCGAGGACCCGGCGCTGATCGGCGAGGACGCCCTCGAGCAGGCCGATCGACTCTTCGAGTCGGCCCGCGTCGCGAACCGCGACCGCGCAGCTCGCGCGCGACACCAGGGTCCTCGGATGGTCCGATCCGAGCGAGGCGGCGCGATCGGCCGCCTGGGCACTCCACAGCTCGACCGCCTCCGCGAGCCGCCCGAGCTCGCGAAGACGCGTCGCGCTCACCGATCTCGCGACGTCGACCAGCGTCGGGTCGTCGGCCCCCCAGCGCAGGGCGAGCGCGGCGTACTCGAGCGACGCCGCGGCCTCCGCGGGCCCGTCCGTCAGCTCGGCGAGCTCCACTGCGGAGCGGGCAGCCTCGCGGTCCGCCGCGGCGACCCCCTCGCGGACCGCGACAACGTGCAGGCGCAGCAGGACGCGCCGCGCCTCGTCCCCGAGCTCGTCGAGGGCGTTCGGATCGTCGTGGCGCCGACGGAGCACCTCGCGGATCATGGTGTCGCGCGCGACGTGCAACTCACCGCTCGATACCACGGCGTGCGCGTTGGCCTGCGTGACGTCGAAGAGCATCGGGTCGCTGAAGCGGTCGAGCGCCTCGTCGACGGGTGCGAACCAAAAGAACGGGTCGTGCGCCAGCGAGAGGGGATCGCCGGGCTCTTCATGCAGCGCCGCGTAGTAGCCGATGCCGAGCACGTCGGGCTGCACGAGCCGGCCGTGGAGCGTCGCGACCGCGACGAGCTGCTGGACGGCCTCGGGCAACTGGCCCCAGTAGGACTCGAAGACGCCCCGGGGATCCCGGGCGAAGGCGGCGAGCTCGGTGTCGGGCGACTCGAGCCGGTACCCGCCGTCGCGCAGCGAGCGCCGCAGCACGGACTGGTCGAGCGTGCCGGCCAGCACCAGCGGGCTCCCCTCGGCGTGTGCGGCGATGGCAAGGGCGACTTCGGGTCGGGTCCGCGGCGCGCGCGCGCGGACCGCGGCGGCGAGGTCGTCCTCGCTGAGCGGCTCGAGGCGCACGCGGCGGGCCTTGGACTCGTAGTCGCGCGCGACCCTCCCCATCGCCTCTCGGCGTCGG
>Ga0209698_10003228_pt1 | contig 18241 bp, 16 predicted proteins | sample LitLauG_LLR_2012_FD_187203 | JGI IMG/M metagenome (GOLD analysis project Ga0209698, IMG submission 187203) | Freshwater sediment microbial communities from Pennsylvania, USA - Little Laurel Run_MetaG_LLR_2012 (SPAdes) (version 2) | ecosystem: Environmental > Aquatic > Freshwater > Creek >...
GGGTGGCAGAGCGGCCGATTGCACCGGTCTTGAAAACCGGAGACGTCGCAAGGCGTCCGAGAGTTCGAATCTCTCCCCCTCCGCTGAAGTGGAAACTGAGGCTGTCGCAAGAGCCCAAGCTGGAAGCTCCATCAATGCTGAAGGAGGTTACCGTGACCGAAGCGGTCGAACAACTCAAATCGCAGGCTTGCACCTTGTCCGCACCTGAACGTGCGGATCTGGCGTATTTCCTCCTCACTTCCTTGGAGCCGGAAGAGGAAGGCGTCGAGCAGGCCTGGCGGGCCGAAATTGCCCAGGTTGTGGCATTGCCGCCATTGATCGACGTGTTGAAATCGACATTCTGCTTCTGTCCGAAGCCCGGCGCCGAGAACTGGGCGCCGCTCGTCTGCGTGCTGCTGCTCATGCGGCCGGCCGTGCCGACGATATCCACCGATGGACGCCACAACGCCGTGCCTTGTGCGCGCCGCGCCTCGCCCGCGTCGTGGGACGCGCGCGCCGCCGCGTATTCGAGGTCGTGCTCCTGGGCGGCACGCCACGCTCCGACCAGATCGATCGCGTGCGTCGGCGGGGCCAGCGTCGTTCCCGCAATCAGCAGGCCGATCGCGGCCAATCTTTGCGGCGTGGCGATGTGCATGACCGCTCCCCTCAGGCGCCGGCGCGAAGACCCAGTTTGCGCAGGATCGACTCCATCAGGCACCACTTCGTCAGGCCGCTTTGCAGCAGATTGACGCCAACGAAGGCGGTGAAGGCCAGCCACCATTGACTGACGAAGACGGGGCTGCCGGGAATGCCCAGCGCCAGAGAAATCAGGATGAACGCGCCCGCGATGACGCGTACGGTCTGCCAGGTTGTCATGGTTCAAGCTCCTTGCGAATCGAGGTTGGCGGACCCAAGTCCGCCCGAGGGAAACTTCTTGTGGTAGGCGGCGAAATACAGGGTCGGGATGACGACCAGCGTGAGCAGGGTCGAGACCAGGATTCCGAAGATCAGCGATATGGCCAGGCCGTTGAAGATCGGGTCGTCCAGGATGAAGAAGGCGCCCAGCATCGCCGCCAGACCGGTGAGCAAAATGGGCTGGGAACGCGTGATGGCCGACCGAACGACCGCCTGGCGAAACGGCATTCCGGCGGCAACCTGCAGGTTGATGAAATCGACCAGCAGTATCGAGTTGCGCACGATGATGCCGGCCAGAGCGATCATGCCGATCATGCTGGTCGCTGTGTACTGCGAGCCCAGCAGCGCGTGGCCGGGCATGACCCCGATGATGGTCAAGGGGATCGGCGCCATGATGATCAGGGGCGTGAGGTACGAACCGAACTGCGCCACCACCAGCAGGTAGATGAGCACCAGGCCCACGGCATAGGCCGCGCCCATGTCGCGAAAGGTTTCATACGTTATCTGCCATTCGCCATCCCACTTCAGCGCGTAGTCCCGATAGCCGTCGGCGGGCGGGCGGATGAAGTACTCGACGACAGCGCCGCCGCCGGGCGTACGGATGTCGGCCAGCCCGCCGCGCATGCGGAACATGCCGTAGAGGGGGCTGTCGATCCTGCCAGCCATATCGCCCACAACGTAGTTCACCGGCAGCAGATCCTTGTGATAGACGGGTTGCTCGCGGTTGGTATCGCTGCGGATGACAAGCTCGCCAATGGGAACCGGGTTGCCGCCGTTGCCGCGTACCCGCAACTGCATCAGCGTGTCGAGACTGCCCATGCGATCGGCCGGCAGCTGCAGGACAATGGCTGCGGGATACTTGCTCGCGTCGTGCAGATACGTGGCGGCGTCGCCGGACAGGCCCGCGCGCAGCGCATCGACGATCTGCTCTTGTGTCACCCCAGCCAGGGCGGCCTTGCGCCGGTCGACCAGCAGGACGACCCTGGGCGCCGCGTCGATGCTGCTGTCGTCGACGTCGACAACGCCCGGGGTATTCTCGAAAAGCGTGCGCACCTGCTTGGCGACAGTGCGGCGACCATCGGCATCGGGTCCGTAGATCTCGGCCACCAGGGGCGCCAGCACGGGCGGACCCGGCGGAACCTCCACCACCTTCAGGTTGGCGCCAAAGCGCCGGGCAATCTTCTGCAATTGCGGCCGGACCCGCGTCGCGATGGCATGGCTCTGCGTGGCACGGTGATGCTTGTCGACCAGGTTGACCTGGATGTCGCCAACCTCGCCGCCGGCGCGCAGGTAATACTGGCGCACCAGGCCGTTGAAGTTGATCGGCGCCGCCGTGCCGGCATAGGCCTGGTAGTCGGTAACTTCCGGAACGGTGGCCAGGTAGGCGCCCAGTTCATGCAATACCGCGGCCGTCCGCTCGAGCGGAGTCCCGGCCGGCATGTCGACGATCACCTGGAATTCCGATTTGTTGTCGAAGGGCAGCATCTTGAGCAGCACCAGCCCGGTTGCCGGAAGCACCAGCGATACCGCGATCAGTCCGGCGATGCCCAGTCCCAGCAGGCCACGGTTGCGGGAACCGCGGGTCTCGTCAAGCAGGGGGCGAAAGGCGCGCTCGAACAGCGGCGCAAGCCTGGCCGAGAGTCCGGACGGCCTGCCCGGCTCGCCGCCGCCATGGCCCGCCTTCATCCACATGCGCGCCATCCAAGGCGTCACGATGAAGGCGATGGCCAGCGACAGCAGCATGCCCATGCTGGCATTGATCGGGATGGGGCTCATGTACGGGCCCATGAGACCGGACACAAAGGCCATCGGCAGCAAGGCTGCGATCACCGTCAGGGTCGCCAGTATGGTGGGACCGCCGACCTCGTCGACCGCGCCCGGAATGATCTGGGCCAGGGTCCTGCCCGGAAAGAGTTGCTGATGCCGGTGGATGTTCTCGACGACGACAATGGCGTCGTCGACCAGGATGCCGATGGAAAATATCAGCGCGAACAGCGAAACGCGATTGAGGGTAAAGCCCCAGGCCCATGATGCGAACAAGGTGACCGTGAGCGTCAGCACGACCGCGCTGCCGACGATCATGGCCTCACGCCTGCCCAGCGCAACGAACACCAGCGCGACCACGGAGGCGGTGGCGAACATAAGCTTCTGGATGAGCTTCCTGGCCTTGTCGTTGGCCGTGAGGCCATAGTTGCGGGTCTCGGCAACCTGGACGTCGCCCGGAATCACGCTGTTGCGCAAGATGGCGACTCTTTGCATCACCGCGTCGGCGACATCGATGGCGTTTTCACCGGGCTTTTTCGTTACGGTGATGGTCACCGCCGGATGCTCCGACCAGGCAGCTCCGGCCTCCTTGTCGGCGCTGGCATACCAGACGTAGCGATTCGCGGGCGGCGGACCATCACGCAAGGTCGCCACATCGTGCAGGAATATGGGCCTGCTGCCACGGACGCCGACAACCAGGTCGCCCGCATCGCGGGCGTCGCGCAGGAACTCGCCGGCGTCGAGCGTGACGGACCGATTGCCGGATAACAGCTCGCCGGCGCGCTGCCCGAAGTTGGCAGCCTGCAGTGCCGCTCGCAGGTCCGACACCGTCACGCCGGCCGCCGCCATGCGCGCCACATCGATTTCGACCGTCACGGCGCGGCCAGGCCCGCCCAGGGTCGCGACCTCGCGCGTGCCGGGTACGCGCTTGAGATCGATCTCGATGCTATGGGCGATGCGTTCCAGATCGAACGCGCCCTGGTTCGCGTTGCTGCCGTAGAGCGTCAGGGCGACGATGGGCACGTCGTCGATGCCCTTGGGCTTGATGATGGGATCGAGCACCCCCAGGCCCCGCGGCAGCCAATCGGCGTTCGAGCGCAGCGTGTCGTGCAGGCGGACCAGCGCTTCGGTTCGCGGCACGCCGACCTTGAACTGGACCGTCATGATCGCCATGCCGGGCCGGGACACGGACATCACGTGTTCGGATCCGGAGATCTGCGACAGGACCTGCTCGGCCGGCGTGGCAACCATCTGCTCCACGTCCCGGGCACTGGCGCCGGGAAACGGGATCAGAACGTTGGCCATCGTCACGTTGATCTGCGGCTCTTCCTCGCGCGGCGTGACCCACACGGCAAAGCCGCCCAGCAGCAGCGCCAGCAGGGCCAGCAGCGGCGTGATCCGGTTGGCCAGAAAATAACCGGCGATGCGGCCGGATATTCCCATGGCGCTTTCCTGCGTCGCGTTCATCGCACGCGGGCCGCGGCCTGTGGATCGAGGGCAACGCGATCCCCGGCGCTTGCGCCCGAAAGCAGTTCAACGTTGGCGCCGATGCGCTCGCCGAGGCGCACCTGGCGAAGGATCGGGCGACCGGACTCGTCGATCACGTAGAGCGCTGTCACTTCCGCGCGGCGCACGATCGCCTGTGCCGGCACGAACAGCCGCGCCGCGGCCGCGACAGCCGGGTCACCAACCGATTCCTGGGCGGCAAGAGGCCGCGACGCGAGCCATGCGCGCGCGAACATTCCTGGGGAAATGCCGGCCGTGTCGCGCGGCAACTCCAGGCGAACCTCGACCGTGTGGGTTGCCGCATCGACTGTCGGCAGCACCTGGACGCGGGCCGGCACCAGCCATTGGCGGCCGTCAGCCAGCCCCGGAATTTCCACCTTCGCGTCCTTGCCGACCTGGACGTCGGAGAGGGCCGTCTGCGGCACCGATGCCGTCACCCGCAGGGCGGCCGGATCGTAGACCAGAACCAGCGGCTTGCCCGGCATCGCCATGTCGCCCACCGAAATGGGCACCCCGGCGACCACGCCGGCATAGGGCGCGGTTACGACATAAAAGCCCGACTGTGCATGCGCGGCACCGGCCTGCGCAAGCTCTGCCGTAACCTGCGCCTGCGTTGCCTTGTATTGCGCCTGCGCGCGCTCGAAGGCGGCCTGGCTGATGTAGTTCTTTTGCAGGAGTTGCTGTTTGCGCTCGTAGTCCCGGGTCGCCACCTCCAGCGATGCACGGGCCGCCTGCACCTGCGCATCACCGGATGCGGCCGTCTGCTCCGCGGCACGGGCATCGAGCCGAACCAGCACCTGCCCGGCCCGCACGGCATCACCCGCCTTGACCCGGATTTCCGTCACGCTGCCGGCCACCTGCGCGGCAACGGCGGTCTGGCGCACGGCCTCGACCACGGCGGCAAAGCTGGCGGTTCCCGTTGCGGTGGAACTTGCCACCGGCGCCGTCACCAGGGATTCGCCAGCGCCGCGGGCGCCGGCCGATAGCGCCAGCGCGACGACACCGGCTGCGGCAAGGGTTCTTAACTGTTTGTTTGTCATACCGTTTTTGCGATCCATGGGCGAGCGGGACTGGAACGTGAAGGGCTGGCCTTGCGGTGATCTTTCGAGTACTATATGCTTTGTTAACTACGTAGTCAAGTAACAATACACGCATTTTACTCCACATTCACATAGCCATTAAGGCAAAATCATGCTTTCCCAACGGCAAAGGTCGTGCGCGAAAATGGAAGGACTTCCTCCCGAGGCACTGGAACATGTCGCAGCGTTCTTTCAGGCGCTGTCGGAGCCGACGCGGTTGCAGATACTCAACCTGCTTCGGCAGCATGAGCGCAACGTCGGGGAACTGGCGCAGCTATGTGGCTACACGTCGGCGAACGTCTCGCGGCACCTGGCCCTGCTGACCGCGCAGGGACTCGTCGCCCGGGAAAACCGCGGCACTAGCGCCTATTACCGCATCGCCGACGATTCGATTTACGCGCTTTGCGACCTGGTCTGCGACCGGATCGCGCGCCGCCTCGACGACCAGGCCAACGACCGCGCCTTGTTCGTCCAAGTTGCAGCGCGGCCCAAGCCCGTGGGCGGCGGCGACCCTGCCCGGACCGCGCGGCGGCGCACATGATGGATCCCGGCCAGGCCAACCGATTACGCCAGAATACGGCCTGCGGCGCTCTGCCGCGGGCTTTCCGCATCTAGAGGCGATGCGCGCCCTGTTCGCACCGCTGGTGGCGGCCGGGAAGAGCGGCCACGACGCGCTTCACCGCCGCTGAACCAACGCGACGGGATCGGATGGGAAGTCTTCCGGTCGCCGGTTGACTGCGTATCGCGGAGCCGCAGCCGGCAAATCCGCCGCGAAGCTATTGGTTGCTTCGGCCTGATCCCGCTGAATCGGCCCCGGCCGCGGCGCCGCCCGCATTCAAAATGACCGGCAATCCGTTCTTGCCAGAGCCGACGATGATGACCTTGGCATTGGGGGAAGCGGCAAGCCTTTCCGTCGCGTCAATGCCCTTCCATTCAAGCACCTTGTCCGTGAGGTCCTTGCTGATGATGGACTGGAAGTCGGCGATTCCCGCAGCTTCAATGCGTTTGCGCTCAGCCTCCTGGCGCGTGCGTTCGATGATGAAACGCATCTGCAATGATTTTTGCTCCTCCTCGAGCTTTGTCTGTATGGCATCTTGCACCGCGGCGGGAAGGTGGACTTCCCGAATCAGGACCGCATTGGCGCGGATGTGTTTTCCTGACAGCTTCTCGGCAACCTCCTGGCGGATCTCGCGTTCGATCTGCTCACGCTTGGTGGAATAGATCTCCTCCGGGGAGTAACGTCCCACGACGCGACGCGCACTCGAACGTACGTAGGGCGCTATCAGGGTTCGGTAGTAATCGTCGCCTGTTTGGGTCACCAGCTGGTAGACCTCGTCTGGAATCGGTTGATACAGTATCGAGGCGGTCATCTTGATGTCCAGCCCGTTATTGGCGAGGACATCGAGCGGTTCCTCCTGCTCCTGCTCACGCATATCGACCTCGTAGATGCGGGCAAATGGCGAAACCAGGTGATAGCCCTCGCCCAATGTCTGCTGGACCGTGCCCTGCGACGGCGTCCATTCGACCCCCGTACGGCCTGTGGGTATCGTCGAGCAGGCGGCCAGCGAAACCAGCGAGACAAGGCTGTAGGCGACGTGACTGCGGGTGGATAGCTTCATCGTGTGCATGACGTTTCTCCCATATCGAGCACCGAATCCATCGTTGACGAACCCAGCCGTCGGACCGCCTGTTACGGTTTGGGCACGACCCTTTGCCAGGGTGCAGCACAATCACGCACGTAGGGGTAATACGTCCTGGATGCGGTGCAGTAGTACCAGTACGGCTGCGGCGGTGGGAGCGCGCGTACGGCTTGCGCGTCCGCAAGCGCGACAGAGTACGCAGCACTATCATCCAGGACATATCCGGCGGCTGGGTAAGCGTCTCCGTAGTACCAGCCGAAGCCATCCCCCCAACCGTATGGGTAGTACGGAAAGTAACCGTACCCCGCCCATCCACCACGCCAACCCCACCGACCAGGATAACCGTCGCCCCTCCCGCCTGGGTGACCACCCCATGCTCTGCCGCCATATCCCGGGCCGCCGACATGGCCGTAGCCCCCGCGATTGCCACCATAAGCGCCGGCATGTCCGCCCCCAACGTACCCGCCACCACCGTGGCCGCCACTGCCGCTGCTGCCCGGGTAGGCAAAAACCGGTGAAGTGGCGCATAGAAATCCCAGAACGATTCCGACGATGCCGTTCCTTGGGATGATCGGGCAGCATTGCTTTCTCATTGCATCATCTCCATATTCCAAAATCCAAATTGCAGGCTGCGGAGTTAAAGCTGGGCATCAGTGCCGCTGCAACGGAACTGCGCGCCTTCGTCGGATGACCGGTTAGGCCAGACCGGCGTGCCGTCGTAAATTCTCGACCGAGAGGCCGAACGATTGAATGACATCCAGAACATCGCTGCGGTGCGGTGCGTCGCCGGCTACGAGGCGCCGGCCAAGCATCCCCATTTCCATGGGTGCGGTGCAAGGTGGCAAACTGTTCGGCGGATCCAGCCAGCCTAGGGATTGGGCAAGATTCTCACCTGCCGCCATGAAGTCATAGCCACTGCGGTAGCCATCACCGCGCAACCAAGATTCGGTGGCGCGGTTCCGGTGCGACAGAGCCAGCGCGAGCAAAGCGGACAAGAACCTGGTGCTCGCGGCCGGCAGCATGATGCGGCGCCCGGGCTCGGGATCCTTCGCAAGGTCCTGCAATGGCGGGATCGCGGCGTCAATGGCGGTCCGGGCCTGTCCAGCTGCGCGGGCAGCCTCCAGTCGCAGGAAGCCAACCGCCTTGCGGATGTGCGCTGACGCCGCTTCCCCGTCCTCCATAATGGCGGCGCGACGCGCAAGGGAGAAGTGGCGCTGCGTCGCGCCACACTGCGGGTACCAGGTGGCGGAATCAACGAATTGCCAACGGCTGTCCATGTCCCGCACTGTTGCGTGATCGATGACGCGACGCAAGTTCTCAAGCGTGCAAATCTCTCCGGACGCAATGCCTGCGGCTGCCAGGCCGGCGCGCAAGGCGCTTGCCGCAAGGCGCGACGAGGCGCTTTGCACCCTCAGCTGCGTCCAGCCGACCGGTGCCGTGATTTCGCCCGCGGCAGCGACCGCCCAGTCCTTGAGGTCCGACGCGAGTGCCCGCATCTTGAATTCGGCCAATCGATGGTCGTTCGACTTCAGCGCATTCCATGCGGCCTGAAACTTGCGGCCGGTCCCGTCAGAAACGACGATCCAGGTTAGGTCGTCATAGTGGATCCACGATTGCTGTGCCGGCATGGACGGATCCGGATCGGGCCATCGATCGGACGAATTCAACTTCCCGAATTCGGCTGCAGCAGGCTGTGCCAAGGCGTGCACGTCTCCGGCATCTGGCATTGGACCTCGCGCAGCGTACCTTTCGAGGGTAGTGGTGGACGCGGATTTCATGCCTCATCCCTTCGGGCGGTTTGGGTTGACCATGGGCAATCAGAAATTAAAGGACAGTAATGTGGACGCCTGTGGCGTGCTGGGCGACGCCGGCCACGCGTAACGACGCCCGCCGAACGCATCCGGCTCGACAGACGTCACCGCCAGGCTCGCGCCATTGCGCGCAATGGCAAAAGCCGCATCATGTTCCGTTCGCGCCTGCGCGATAGGCTTGCGCAGGAGGTTCTGGCCTTCCTTAGCCAGCAAATTCAGTTCTTCGCGATTGGGCGGGCGGATGGTTACGCCGTCCCTGTTTTGCCAGCCGTCCGAAACATTGTCGACGCGGTCCACCATTTGCTTGATATCACCTTCGAACCGCACAACCCCGTTCAGCGCAGCGCAACATAGTGATTGCTCGGACGCCGCCAACAAGTCATGCGCCGCCTGAAGGAGCACACGGATCTGCCCATTGCTTGAAAATTCGCGCTGTAGCGCCGCCTGGCTGACGATCCGCACCGCAGCGCGAACATCGTGGATGGAGCCGGCCGCAAGCGTGGCCGCTGGATAAGAATAGGTGGCAGCCGGTGCCATGGACATGGCTTGTGGCATGGGCGACTCGGCCGCCCCAGCCGGTGACTGCATTGCGCTCGCGTACAGAACGGACCCCAGCGCCATGATCCCAAACAAACCTCTGTTCCTGTTCATCGCGCACTCCATGGTGCGGTGCGCCGCCTTCGCTTGACGCGATCGACCGCTAATTGGCGTCGAGCGCTTGCGCAGGGCCGTGCACCTGATGGAGGGAATTTAGGCTTTCGGGTGCGTCTTGCATGGTCCCGATCGTCACTTTCGGGCCGTGCAAATCGACACTATTTTGAAGCACACCCGCGCTCACTTGTGCCGGGCAACCTGTTTTACGGTCCGGCTTCGCACGCACGCTTACGCCCACGCGCCATTACGGGCGTCGGTGCCGGCGCATCGACATGACCGCCAATTCCGTACGAGTATTCGCGTGAAACTTGTCCATGATGCGGCTCACGTAATTCTTCACTGTGCCTTCGGCAAGAAAGACAGCCTTGGCAATCTGCTTGTTGCTGTCGCCTTCAACGATCAACTGGAGGATTTTTTCCTCTTTTTCAGTGAGCGGTTCCGACAACGAGTCGAACGGCTTGCTGCGAGTCGCATCGCTGTCCTGGGGCGCCATGGCGGGCGTCGAAAAGCCATCGGGCGCCGCCAAAGCGTCCGGGCGCGGCGACAGCCGGCGAAACTGATCCATGACCTTGCGCGCGATCTGGGGCGTCAAGACCGACTCGCCGCGATGCACCAGCCGAACCGTTTCGAGCAATTCGCGTTCGGTCGCGTCCTTCAGGAGGTAGGCATGGGCACCCGCGCGTATCGCCTCGAAGACGGTCTCGTCGGCGTCCAGAGTCGTAAGTACGAGCACGCGGGTCGCGGCCCGGCCCGCGGCGATTTCCCGAGTCGCACTGACACCGCCCTTGCGCGGCATGTGCAGGTCCATCAGCACCACGTCCGGCACCAGACGCCGCGTCATTTCCACCGCCTCAACGCCGTCGCAAGCTTGGCCGACGACTTCCATATCTGCTTCGGTCGAAAGCATCAATTCCATTCCCCGACGAATAAGTTCCTGGTCGTCGGCGATCAATACACGTATGCAAGATCCTGCTTTTTCAGGAGTGTCCAAATTGATTACCTTCCGGGGATCCACGCGCAACTGCCCAAGCCGGGCGCCGCAATGCACCATCGACAGACGGAAACTTGCCGCATTTCCTGCTCGATGACTGTACAACATGGTGAGGTACTGTTGACGAGCCATCTGTCATAAGATGGCCATTACGAAAGTCACCAATCCAGCAGATGCAATGACCGGCAACGCAACTTTCGGGTGGACCCGGTGGATGGTCAGGGTGCTTGATCCGCGCCGAAGCCTCGGGACCAAGGTCGCCTGGCTGGTTTGCAGCCTTTCCCTGGGATTTGCCTTCATCGCGGCACTATGGCTCGGCAGCATGACCCGGGAGGGACTGCTTCTGCAGCATTGCCGGCAACTGGCGCTCGATGCCGAGCAACTGTCCAGCACGCTGGATCAGGCCGTGGGAACGCGTGTCCAGTCCCTGCAGACTATTGCCGCGATCATGGGCACGGACAGCAATTTCCGGACACCCAAGGCCGCCAGGACCGTACTCGATGAACTTCAGTCCACCTACCCCGAGATGGAGTCGATTGCATTTGCCGACGCCGCCGGAACCATCGTAGCCGCAACCAGGAGAGGGGACGAAGGCCGGGGCGTCGCTGACAGCACCTGGTTCTCGCGCGGGTTGGACACGCTGTGGGTCGGGGAGTCGGAAGCTCCGGACACAGGCCAAGCGCATCCGCCTGCCAGTGATATTCGCCGAGAGCGCATTGTCGAAATTGCGGTTCCGATTGGCGCCTCCGGCGACAAGGTGGCGGGGGTGGTCGATGCCCGCTTGAACTGGAAATGGCTGCAGGCCTACTCGGTGGAACTGCGGCGGGCGCTGCGGCAGCAAGGCGCCCCGGAGGCATTTGTACTCGACCGCGATCGGCTTGTCCTGGCTGGGCCGGACGAGTTTGTCGGCAAGCCGTGGCGGGTCGACATCTTGAAAACCTTAAACCTTAGCGAGGCCGTTGCGCCGCCGGACGGAACCGGGGCGGCTGCACCGGCGGTGCGTCTCGAGCGCCTCCTCGACGGACGCATGATAATTGCGGCCTCCATCGAGCCGCAGACCGACGGGGCCCTGCGATCGTTGGGCTGGTCGTTCCAGCTGATCGAGCCCGCGACGCGCGCAGATCAGCGCGCCGATCGGCTCTGGACGCGAATCATCTGGGTATGTCTGGCGATGGGCAGCGTCGCAGCCCTAGGCGGCGTGGTCATATCCCGGCGGCTGACGCGGCGGCTGGCGCTGCTGTCGCGTTCCGTCGATGCCGTCGGTTCCCGCTCCGCCAGCCGCATCGCGGTACCTTCAGGCGTCGATGAAGCGTCCCGGCTGGGTACAGCCTTTGCCAGCCTGCTTGGCGCACTCCAGAAGGAGAAGGACAATCTGGGCGAGCTGAGCGCAGACCTGGAACGCAGAGTGGCGGCACGCACCCGCGAGGTCGAACGCCTGGCCAGGGAGTCGCGCTATGCGGCCGTCGTGCGCGAGCGCCTCAAGATAGCGCGGGACCTGCACGATACGCTTGCCCATTCCATGATGGCGATGCTCTCGGAGGTTCGCGTTCTGAAAAAGCTCCACGAGCGGGATCCGGCATCGCTGGCGGAGGAACTGGCGCATGCCGAACAGGTTGCGCACGAAGGATTGATCGAAGCGCGCGCCTCCATCGCGAAAATGCGGTTCAATCCGGTTCGCGACGTCGGACTGGGCCCCGCGCTTGCCGATGCCTTGAAGCGTTTTTCCGAACGCTCGGGAGTTCGTGTGGAAGCGGATTTTGATCCCACCGCCGCCAGCTTTGCGGAAGAAACTGCCGAAGCGGTGTTTCGGATCGCCGAAGAGGCGCTGCGCAACATCGAACGGCACGCCAACGCCGAAAATGTGAAGGCGGCGCTTCGTCATATCGCCGACGGCCAGCTGGCTTTGAGCATAGAGGACGACGGCGCCGGATTCGATACCGGGGCCGCCAATGCCGGACATTTCGGGCTGATAGGAATGCGCGAACAGGCCCAGCTGATCGGCGCCAAACTGACGATCACCAGCGAACACATGAAGGGAACCCTTCTGTACCTGGAATTCGGCGCCGGCATCGATGCGGACTGACCCTCCGATGCCGCGGCATGCATGGCCGCGCCAGTGACCTCCCGCGCCCGATCGCCCGGGCCTTCGAGCACAACCAGGCAGACCGCCCTCTTGTGGCTGGCGGCCGCGATCGCGGGCTTGCTGGCTGCCTTGGCAACGCTCGGGTTCCACTGGATCATCGGCCTGATCGAATACGCTGCAACCGGCCATTCGGGGGGGCTGGTTGCTGCGGCGACAGCGCTCCCGCCGTGGCGCCGAATCCTGGTTGCAGCGGCCGGCGCGATCGCCGCGGGTCTGGCGCTTTTCTGGGGACAGCGGTGGGCAGCACGCGGACCGGCTGGCGCGGTTCACATTGATTACATCGACGCCGCGCGCAAGGGACAGGTCGTCCTCAATGACCGCACCACAATGGCTCGGAGCCTGTCGGCTCTGCTCTCCGTTAGTACCGGCGCATCTATCGGACGGGAAGGACCGATGGTGCAGCTGGCCGCCTGGTTTGCCTCGTGGGTGGCGCAGGTCCTTCCCTTCCCTGCCGAGCAACGCAGTGCAATCCTCGTGTGCGGAATCGCGGCTGGCATAGGCTCGGCCTATCACGCACCGATAGCCGGCGTGGTGTTCGTGCTCGAGCTTGCACTGGGTTTCCTTGCGCGCCCGGCCGTAGCGCCGGTGCTGATCGCCGCGGCGACCTCAAGTGCGCTGATCTATTGGTGGGCGGAACCGCGGCCGCTCTATACGATGCCGCCGGTCCAACTGCTTGCAACCAATCTCTGGGTGGCGATTGCCGAGGGAGCAATTTGCGGCGGGTTCGGCTGGCTATTGCTCGGGATGCTGGAGTACTCGCGGAACGCATTTGCCCGGATCGAATCGGCGCCGTTGCGGATGGGATTGGGCGGGATACTCGTTGGCCTGCTTTCGGCGGCGCTGCCGCAAGTCTGGGGTAACGGCTATAGCGTGGTGTCTCAAGTGCTGCTGGGCGAATCGGGCTGGCAATGGGTTGCCCTGATCCTTGCGGCAAAAGTCGCGGCCACGTTGATCAGCGCGGGGTCGGGGGCGATCGGCGGAGTATTTACCCCGACCCTGTTCGTGGGAGCAACGACCGGCTACGTGATGTCGAACCTGGTCGGCGCAGTGGACCCATTGCTCGCGGGCGACGCGCGAGCAATGGCCGTCGTGGGAATGGCGGCCGTACTTGCAGCGGTCACGCATGCGCCGTTGATGGCAATCGTTATGGTTCTGGAAATGACCAACCAGTTCCAGCTGACCATTCCCGTGATGTTTGCCTGCGCAGCGGCCTACGCGATAAGCACGCACTTTGGGGCCAGACCGCTTTATGGAAATCCCATAGAAGGTCACGCGTGATGACAGCGAGCCATCGGTCGTTCGTTGCAGCTCCGACCGCGATCGCGCGCCTGCTCGGGAATTCCGTCGATGCCGGCGCCGGCACTTTACCCGTCCGACTGCGCTCATCATTGCCTGGTTGACTTGACACCGAATTTCTCCAGGACGAGCTGCATGCTTGGCGTAATCGTCCTGGCGCGATGCACCAGGGCGAAACAGGGACGATAAACCTTTGGCAGGGTGGTCCGAAGGATGCGCAGCGTTCCGTTCTGGACGGCGTCGTCCACGACCCAGCGGGAGAGGCAGGCAAGCCCGAGACCGAGGATCGCAGCGTGCTTTATCGCCTCGGAACTGCCGAGCTCTATGCAGCGCCGGTACGAGCGAAGGCTTGGCAGCAAAGCCTGATCGGCGGCCTGTCGCGTACCCGAGCCGCCTTCTCGCAGCAGCCACACGGCATCCCGAAGCGATTGCACCGTCACCGGACGAACGCGGCCGGTCTGTTGCGCCGCTCCCACCACCACCATTTCGTCGCGGATCCACGGAATCGACCGCAGCTCGGGCGCGCGCACCGGGCCCTCGACGAATCCCAGATCGAGCTCAAAACCGGCGATGGCATTGCCTATGGCTTCGGTGTTGGCAATGGTTACGGTCGAATTCCAGGAGCTTCGCCTTTCGATGTTGGCCCCCGCAAGCAAGCCACCCAGAAGGCCGGGCAACGCATAGGTCCCGATGGTCGTGCTTGCGCCGATGCGCAGGGACTGCAGCTGCTCGGACCTCGAGTGCCCCTGCTTCTCGATCTGCGCCGCGCTATCGAGCAGGGCGAGCGCTCGGGGGAGCATGGTGCGTCCGTTGTCGTTGAGCAGCAGCCGTCGCCCGGCGCGATCAAAAAGCTTCAGCGACAGGAGCCGCTCCAGTTCGTTGAGGGCAGCGCTGGTAGCCGATTGCGATAGCGCGATCTGGCTGCTTGCGGCCGCGGTGCTTCCGTGCCTCGCGACCGCGACAAAGATCTGGAGTTGCCGCAGCGTCAGCCGCAGGACGTCCATCGCAAATCCGATATTAAGCTAGAGAATAGGTTGATATTACCAATATAACCCGTTGGACAGGTATAAAAAGCGCTCCTAGATTGGCGTCTGCACCTTTTCAAGCAGCCCAACCGTGTCCAATCGCAATTCAATCGCAACTGCCGCGTTGCCGGTGCCCAAGCCGCGGGCGGCGCGTGCAGGAGGTCCGCCGCTCTGGCAAGGCCTGCTGCTATGCGGCGGCATAGCGGTTGCCGCGACGTCGCTCGGAGGCTCGGGCTGGCTGCAGCGTCACGGGGTGGGCGCCCTGACGATCGCCATCGTCATTGGGATGGCGACAGGCAACACGGTGTATCGGCGCGCACCAGGGCTGGCAATGCGCTGCGGAGCCGGCGTCGATTACTCCAAGCAGGCGCTGCTTCGCATGGGCGTCATCCTCTATGGATTCCGGCTCACCCTGCAGGACGTGGGTACGTTCGGAATCTCGGGTGCCGTGATCGACGCCGCGGTACTCGTGTCCACCTTCGTCTTTGCCACGTTCGCCGGCACCCGGTGGCTGGGATTGGACCGCAGGGCTGCGATGCTGATAGCGACCGGCAGCTCGATCTGCGGGGCGGCGGCGATAATGGCCGCGGAATCTGTCGTGCGGGCACGCGCCGAGCAGGTCACGGTGGCGGTTGCGACCGTGGTGGTGTTCGGAACCCTCTCCATATTCCTTTATCCGGCATTGTTCCAACTGAATGCGCACTGGCGATTCCTTGCTCAAGGTGAAGGCGCGTTTGGAACTTATGTGGGATCCACGGTTCACGAGGTTGCCCAGGTCGTGGCGACCGCTCGCTCCATCGGCCCGAGCGCCGCAGATGCCGCTATCATCGCGAAGATGGTGCGTGTGATGATGCTGGCACCATTTCTTATCGGGCTGTCGCTCTGGCTGCGCCTTGATCGATCGGGCCCCATTGCACAAGTCGGCAGCCGGGTGCAGGTTCGCCGTGGTCCCCTGGCCATTCCCTGGTTTGCCTTCGGCTTTGTCGCGGCGGTCTTGGTCAATTCACTGCAATTCATGGGTTCGGGTGTCCATCAATTCACACTGACCGTCGATAATTTCCTGCTGGCCATGGCGATGGCCGCCCTCGGACTCTCGACGCACATTGCTGCGATCCGCCAGGCCGGCGCAAGACCGTTGCTGCTTGCGCTGCTAACGTTTTTCTGGCTGGTTTTCGCCGGAGCGGCGATCAATCGCCTGGTTCCGGATGTGATTGCCGGGATCTTCTAATTGTCGACAGCCTTTGTCAGCGACTGGCGCTGGCGTGTCCTCCTACCGGCAAAGCCTGGCCTTCGCTGCGGATGCCCATGACATGCGATACGCTACAAGGAATATGAATTCAGTACGCCTTTTTCCCCGGATGTACCACGCCCGGCCCGCAAGGGCAGCACCATTCCGGTCGTGCACTCGGGCCTTGGCCGACGGGCCCGCGGGCCACTGTTGAAGTGAGTGCCATCCTGGGCTTAGTGGTCGGGTTGGTGCTGGGTCTGACCGGCGCCGGTGGCTCGGTGTTTGCGGTACCGCTGCTGATGTTTGGGCTGGGCTGGAACATCACGCAGGCGGCGCCCGTCGCCTTGATTGCGGTGTGCGCCGCGGCGGCATTCGGCACCCTGGTTGCGTGGAATGCAAGTTATGTGCGTTACCGGGCGGCCATGGTGATGGCGCTTCTTGGTTGCTTCACGGCGCCGCTGGGGCTCAGGATCGCCGATCGGCTCCCCGCATCCTGGTTGACCGCCGCGTTCGCCGCGGTTCTGATCGTGGTGGCGCTGCGGATGATCGCGCAGGCGCGCGGCAGCCCCGCCGATACACGGGTCGTACGCGCCGCTGTCACGGGGGACGGCAAGCCCGCCCGGGGTCCGTTGTGCCACACCAACGAGGCGACCGGCCGGCTGGTCTGGACCGGCCGATGCGCGATGGTGATTGCAGGGATTGGCGCCGCCACCGGATTCCTGTCCGGACTGCTCGGCGTTGGCGGCGGATTCGTCATTGTGCCAGCGCTGCGAGCGTCGACGGTATTGTCGATGCATTCTGCGGTCGCCACTTCGTTGATGACCATCGCGCTCACGAGCGCGGGCACCGTCATCGCCAGTGTGACGATGGGCCGCTCATTGCCATGGATGGTGGCCCTGCCCTTTGTCGCCGGATCGCTGGCCGGAATGCTGGCAGGTCGCAGGATCGCGCCGCGCATCGCCGGACCGCTGCTGCAGCAGCGCTTTGCCGCGGTAATGATCTGCGCAGCCGCATTGCTCATTTTCAGGGCCGCCCACTGACACCGGCTCATGCCGCCCGGCCGTGATTGCAAGCCGCTATCGGGCCGCGCACCCGCCGCAGTGGATGGCCGCTGAACGGACGCGGCCATGGCACGCGGCAACTCGCCTCGCGAAACGACCGTCTTGCCCTTATGCGCCGATCGGGCAATAAAGGCCATACAGTACCGCGATGACCGACAGCAGAGCCGGATCGTCGAAACTGTAATAGACGTTCTTGCCCTCGCGGCGCGTGGTGACGGCGCCCTCGTTGCGCAGCACGCCCAATTGCTGGGACAGCGTAGGCTGCGCTATGTCGAGGCGTTCCTCAAGTTCGCTCACGCACATCTCGCCCTGGGACAGCTGGCAGAGCAGCAGCAGGCGATCCTCGTTTGCCAGAACCTTGAGCGAGGCAACGGCCTGGGCGGCCGCGCTGCGCAACATCTCGGGTTCCATGAACGGCTTTTTTGCGGTTGCTTTCACGGTAGGTGTTTGATCCCGGACAGGGTTTTACAATATATTAACAAATATTATATAGTTTCATATACTATCCGCCTATAAGCTTGGCCTGCCTGCGAATACGGGAACAATTTCCCGCCGCTTGCGGCCCCCATCAAAGGAGAGTGAAGATGAAGCCTAACGTTGGAACCATCGACCGGGTAATCCGTATCACCGGCGGACTCGGACTCATCACCGCCGCCGCCCTGGGCGTCGTCGGTACCTGGGGGTACATCGGAATCGTGCCGCTGGCCACCGGGGTATTCCGATTCTGCCCAGCCTACCTGCCGTTCGGCATGAGCACCTGCCCGATGACGGCATCCAAGCGCTGAGCGCGCAAGCCAGGAGTTGCACGTGTCGACAAGCCCCGCGGGATTCCTCGCCCTGACGCAGCAGGTGTCGGGTCGGCTGGTAGAGTTGCGGACCAACACCCCCGACGTGATGAAGAGTTTCGGCGCACTGGGCCGCGCCGCGCTGGCGCCGGGCGCGCTCGACGCCAAGACCAAGGAACTCATTGCACTGGCACTGGGCGTTGCCTCGCACTGCGACCCCTGCATCGGCTTTCATGCCAAGGCGCTAGCGGGGCTGGGGGCCACGCGCCAGGAGATCGACGAAATGCTCGGCGTCGCGGTCTACATGGGTGGCGGGCCCTCGCTGATGTACGCGGCGAGCGCCATCGCCGCATTTGACGAGTTT